>WNGM01010104.1_pt1 | contig 22133 bp, 19 predicted proteins | sample 5400571 | NCBI WGS metagenome assembly WNGM01 (sample SAMN13153378, study PRJNA577476) | soil metagenome | isolation source: 100 cm soil or saprolite under Garry oak tree replicate 2 | place: USA:California | collected 2016-06-15 | reverse complement strand
CTATCTCATCGTGTTCCTTCCTAGTCAAAGACAGCGGAAGAAGCTCCAATCAATGATCGACAACTTGAAGGCAGGCGATAAGGTCATCACTTCGGGCGGAATTTACGGTACGATAGTGGGATTCAAAGATGACCGCATTCAACTCCGGGTAGCGGAAAACGTCAAGATCGAGCTTTCCCGCAGCGCTGTCACTGCGTTGCAGGGATCGGAACAAGAGTGAGGATATGAGTCAACGAACAAGATTTTTGATCATTCTTGGTGTTACGGTGCTGTCGATCGCATTGTTTGCGGGATTCCCGCCGAGTGTCGCCAAGATGAAAGAAAAGGTCCACCTGGGGTTAGACCTCAGAGGCGGCACCCATTTGGTGCTGCAGGTCGTTACCGACGATGCAATACGCGCGGAGACCGACCAGGCGATCGAGGGCCTTCGGCAGCAACTCCAACGCGAGAACATCATTTTCCGGCAACTGACTCGCAGTCAGAACAACACATTGCAAGCTGTCGGGGTTGATCCCTCGAAAGATTCGGATTTCCGGCGGATTTTGAATGAACGTTATACGGAATGGGATCTGATCTCGACAGCAGGCGAAGTCCCGAACACCTACACGATACGACTCAAACCTGCTCAGGAACAGACCTATCGCGATCAATCCGTCGATCAGGCAATCAATACGATCCGCAATCGAATCGATCAACTCGGTGTCGGTGAAACTATCATCCAAAAGCATGGCGGTCCCGGCGAGAACGAAATCCTGGTTCAGCTCCCCGGTGTTGATGATCCAGCGCGCGTCAAGAACATCATGCAGTCGACAGCACTGCTCGAACTGAAACTTGTCGACAGCGGGCCGTTTGCGAGCGCGGCCGCAGCGGCGCAGAATTATGGCGGCATTGTTCCGGCAAACCTGGAAGTGCTTCCGTCGGTGGAACGCGGGGTTCCATCGGGCGGTGAAGGATCGTATTACGCCGTACAGCGGGTCGCGTCGATTTCCGGGCGCGATCTCAAAGGTGCGTATCCTTCGCGTGACGAGAATGGCCGTCCTGCCGTCAGCTTCAATCTCAATGCGGATGGGGCACAGCGCTTTGGGCGAGTGACGGAGGAAAATATTGGAAAGATGCTGGCTATCGTCCTGGACGGACGAATCCAGTCCGCGCCGCGCATCAACGGACGAATCACGGATTCTGGAATCATCACCGGCGGCGCTACCGGGTTTGCGCCTCAAGCGGCGCAGGACCTTTCTTTGGTCCTGCGCTCCGGCGCGCTGCCCGCATCGATCAAATATCTGGATGAGGAAGTTGTCGGGCCGACGCTAGGTGCGGACTCGATCCGCGCCGGGCTGACCGCCGCGATTGTGGCCATGATGTCGGTCGTCGTTTTCATGCTCTTTTACTACAGATTGTCCGGCCTGAACGCGACGGTAGCGATGGTTTTGAATCTTGTTATCCTTTTTGGGGCTCTGGCGTATTTTGGCGCCGCATTGACCTTGCCCGGAATTGCAGGTGTCATTCTCACCATCGGTGTCGGTATCGATTCGAATGTTCTTATCTTCGAGCGCATTCGCGAGGAGCTGCGCGCCGGCAAAACTGCTGTATCTGCCGTCGTCACAAGCTTCAAAAGAGTCTTTGTTACTCTAATCGACACCCATCTGGCGGCGCTGATTTCGGCCATCTTCCTGTTTCTGTTCGGAACAGGTCCTGTAAAGGGCTTCGCAGTGACACTGGTGATCGGGCTGGTCTCCAATATGTTCACCGCCGTTTTTGTGTCGCGGACCTTGTTCGAATGGGTATTGAATCGACGACAGCGCTCGGAAACAGCGCTGAGTATTTGAGATTTTAACTGTACCGGCGGTCCGCGGAGCGCCAGCGCGGCAGCGCGCAGCCTCAAGGAATTGACCGCCGCTACAGTAAGAAAAGATTGGAACAACGGGCAACGCCCGGTGTCTAAAGGGTATCTTCGGATGATTGAAATTTTCAGAGACGTCAAGGTTAACTGGCTGGGTAAGCGCAAGCTGTATCTGGCGATTTCCGGCTCAATCATGCTGCTGGGGCTGGTTTCACTGGTGGTCAAGCACGGGTTTCGATATGGAGTCGATTTCAGGGGCGGCACGATCGTCACTGTCCGGTTCCAGCAGAAACCCGAGATTGAAAAAATCCGGCAGTTGTTGCGTGAGAATGGGGCACCGGACAGCCAGCCGCAGGAACTTGCCGGGCGCAACGATGTTTTGATTGAGTTCCAGGGTGCAAAAGAGGAAGATGCAAGCGCCGGCAGAAGTACAATTATCAACGCGCTAAATAAAGGATTTCAGGGAAAGTTCGAAGTGTTGAGTGCCACCTCAATCGGCCCCAAGGTGGGCGACGACCTGAAACGTCAGGCCGTGTTGGCCACATTGTACGCGTTGGGCGGGATGCTCATATATATCGGTTTCCGATTCGATTCGTGGATTTATGGCGCGGCCGCAGTCTTTGCAGCCTTCCATGACACGCTGGTGACGCTCGGGTTATTCTCGATCTTCAACCGCGAGATCAACTTAACGGTGATTGCGGCTCTGCTGACGCTGGTCGGCTATTCCATGAACGACACGATCGTGGTCTTCGACCGGATCCGCGAGAATTTGAAGATCCGGCGCCGCGACGCGCTCGAGACGGTTATGAATGACAGCATCAACCAGACCTTGAGCCGAACGATTCTCACTTCCGGATTGACGTTTTTGACAGTCGTCGCGCTGTTCCTGTTTGGGGGCGAAATCATCAATCATTTCGCATTCGCAATGGTCGTGGGAATCATCATAGGAACGTACTCGTCGATCGCAATCGCGGCACCACTGGTTCTTGTTTACACGAATATTCATGGACGGGCTGTTGCGCCGGTTGCCGCACCGGTTCGTCCGGCCGCTGCGACGAAGATGATGAAGGGAGCGAAGCCGGCAAAGGTGAAGTAGAAGCGCCGCTGTTTTCTGGACGTCGACATAAAACAATGCCAGTTCGGGCGGGTTGACAGGTTAGGGAATGCACTGATATAAGTCTCCATCCTGTTACAGATACCTGCCTCAGCTTAACCGCCACCGGCGTTCGTAGCGTAAAGCGCGGAAGAGTTTCAGGAGTTTAGAAAGGGAGGTTGTATGTTCGAGGATTCCTTGATCGAATCCGGCGGACAGGAAAAGGCCAGGAAAGGCACTACGGTGCTGATCTCGGATCCCGGCACCATCGTTGCGCCGACGGAGATTCCCAAAGAGATTGCAAAGATCGTCGATTCCGGTCCGCCTCCTACCGTCGGGGTTGTCGGTGGCACTAGGTCGGGAACGTTGGCGGGCGTGCTCGGAGGGGTGCTGAAGGCTCAGGAAGACGCGGCACCGCCGCCGCCACCGCCGCCGCCGCCGCCGCCGCCGCCACCGCCGCCACCACCGCAACGCATTCGCGTGGGTGGAAACGTCCAGGCAGCCAATTTGCTTTCACAGGTCAAGCCTGTTTATCCGCCTCTGGCAAAGCAGGCTCGAATTCAGGGTGTCGTGGTTCTGGAGGCGGAAATCAGTAAGGAAGGAACAATCGACAACCTTAAAGTCGTTACGGGCCACCCGCTGCTGATTCAGTCGGCGATCGATGCCGTGAAGCAGTGGCGCTACAAGCCGACGCTGTTGAACGGCGAACCGGTGCCCGTCGTGACCACGATTACCGTAAACTTCGCTTTCTCACAATAGATAAGCGAGTCTAAATATCTTTTGAGAAAATTCAGCCTGCTAAGACAGGATTGAGGAGGATTTTAACTCTATGCTTTTTGTCAAGCTTAACTTTTTTGCACTGATGCTGCTGCAAGGCAGCGAGGTCAGCTTTGATCTCCGCTCGATGTGGGGCAACATGGGTTTCGCTGCCAAGGCCGTCGTCGTTCTGCTCGCCATCATGTCGGCCTGGTCGATCGGCGTCATGATTGATCGTTACATCGCCTTCAGCCAGGCTCGGAAGCAGTCGCGCGAATTTGCTCCCGCCGTTGCCGGCTGCTTGAGAGAACGAAAGATCGAAGAGGCCATCAGCGTTGCCGAGCAGAACAAACGCAGCCATTTAGCTAAAGTTGTTGAAGCCGGCCTTCAGGAATTCCGCGCCCATGCTGAATCCCGCGAAATCTCCGGTGAACAAATCGAGTCTTCCCGGCGTGCTTGCGAACGCGCGGAAGCCATCGTGAATGCCGAACTCAAACGCGGGCTATCAGGTCTTGCAACCATTGGTGCAACTGCTCCTTTCGTGGGACTCTTTGGAACCACCGTCGGTATCATCAACGCGTTCCGCGGCATGTCGTCGGAAAAAACTGCCGGTCTATCGGCTGTCGCAGGTGGAATTTCCGAAGCGCTGGTCACCACGGCTTTCGGTCTGTTCGTGGCCGTGCCGGCCGTATGGGCGTACAACTGGTTCACCAACAAAGTTGAAGCATTCGGCATTGAGATGACGAACTCCTCATCCGAATTGATCGACTACTTCATCAAGCAGAGCGGCGGAGGAAAGAGGTAAGCCATGGGAATGGGAGGCGGCGGAGGCCGAGGAGAAGTTACCTCCGAAATCAACGTCACGCCGATGGCGGACGTGATGCTTGTCCTTCTGATCATTTTCATGGTGATTACGCCAATGTTGCAGAAGGGCGTTAGCGTCGAACTCGCGAAGACAAAAAATCCCATCGACATGAAAGAAGCCGATCGGGATGACGCAGTTCTGGTCGCTGTGACTCGCGACGGGAAGTTCTATCTCGGACAGAACAGAGTAAGCATCGACGACCTTGCCAGCAAGGTGAATGATCTTCTGGCAACCAGACTCGAAAAGAAGGTTTTCGTCAAGAGCGATCTCCGCGCCAAGTATGGCGATGTCGTTCAGGTTGTCGACAACATTCGAAACGCAGGTGTCGATCAAGTCGGCTTATTGACCGAGCGGCTCGACGATCAGGTCCGCAGGTAGGAGGTAGCAGCGATGAAGAAGAAACGCAAAAAAATAGAGGCAAAGGCAGATATCAACGTTACCCCGTTCATCGATATTCTGCTCGTGCTGTTGGTGATCTTTATGACGATCACACCGTTGACACCGAAGGGTCTTGATGCGGCAGTTCCGCAACCGCCTCCGCCAGGTACACCTCCACCGCCGCCGGATGAGCTCAACAAGACGATCGTCTTGTCGATCGATAAAGCGGGAAACCTGAAGATCAACCAGGACAACGTCGAACTTCGTTATCTGGGAGACCAGCTTCAGGAGATCTTCAAAACCCGCAACGAGCGTACGGCTTTCGTTAACGCCGATCCGGAGTTGCTCTACAAAGACGTGGTTGAGGTCATCGATGTCGCGAAGGGCGCCGGTGTCGACAAGATCGGCCTTATGACCGAACAAATCCAGGCTGGCGGCAGATAGGAGGCATACGATGATGCGAGAGACGAAATGGATGCTCGCCACCGTGGCCATGCTGGTCCTGGCGTTGACGGGCTGCGCAAAGCTGCAGGCGCGCGACAACCTGAATAAGGGCGTCCGCGCATTTCGAGAGTCGCACTATGAGAACGCTGTGAATTATTTCAAGCAGGCTGTGGAGTTAGATCCCGATCTCACGACCGCCCAGATCTACCTCGCAACAGCCTATTCGCAGCAGTACATTCCCGGCGGCCGTTCCGAGGAGAACGATAAGAACGCGAAATTAGCGATTCAAACATTCGAAAGTGTGCTTCAGCGTGATCCGAACAACGTCAATGCCATCGCCGGACTGGCCAGCATGTACCAATCACTCGGCCAGACAGACACGAGCCAGTTCCAAAAAGCGCACGATTACTACATGAAGTACGCACAGTTGGATTCGAGCAATCCGGTCCCCTACTATGCGATCGGCAGCGTGGACTGGATCATGGTCTACAACAAGAACAATCCGTTACCGGAAGAGGAACAGGCGAAGTTCATCGAGGAGGGTCTGGCCAACCTCGACAAATCTCTCGGACTGGATCCGAATTACGAAGACGCGATGACCTACAAAAATCTCCTGTACCGGGAAAAAGCGCGTCTGTCGGAAAGCGAAGACGAAAAGAAACAGCTTATCGCTCAAGCCGACGAATGGTTTAACAAGGCCCTGGAAACCCGGAAGAAAAATGCAGAAAAGAAAAAGCTTCCGGGCGGCGAGGCTTCCAGATAGCCGGTAGAAGTTTAAAAGAGCCTTCGGCCTTGACTATAGCGCGGCGGTGCATATACCCGCCCGCTAGAGTTAAGACGAAGGCTTTTTTCATATAATTTGGTTACATGATTCGCTTGGAAGAAATTCTCGACAAGGTCGAGAAGCATCATCCTGGGGACAAATTGGACCTCATTCGCCGGGCCTACATTTTCTCGGCGAAGGAACATAAAGGACAGGTCCGCGCTTCCGGCGAACCTTATCTGACCCACCCCTTGGAAGTGGCCAACCTGCTGGCGGAAATGAAGATGGATGCCGTTACCGTCGGTGTGGGCCTGTTACATGATGTCGTCGAGGACACCCTCACCACGCTCGAAAAGATCGAGGAGCTGTTTGGGTCCGAAGTCGCCCACATCGTCGACGGCGTTACGAAAATCAGCCAGATTCAATTCACTTCGAAAGAAGAGAAGCAGGCGGAAAACTTCCGGAAGATGCTTCTGGCGATGACGGACGACATCCGGGTCATCATGGTCAAGTTCGCCGACCGTCTTCACAACATGCGTACACTCGCGTATCTCCCCTCGGAACGGCGTCAAGCGATCGCGCGAGAGACTTTGGAGATCTATGCTCCGTTGGCCAACCGGCTCGGCATGGGGAAAATCCGCGGAGAACTGGAGGATCTGGCCTTCAGCTATCTCGACGCGAAGGCGCATGAAGAACTGAAAGACCTTGTCGAGAAGAACCGAAAAAAGCACGAAGCTTTTCTTGCCGAAGTGACGGGAATGGTTCAACAGAAGATGCGCGAGCACGGGATTCCGTGTTTCACCCAATCGCGCATCAAGCGGCTCTACTCGATCCATCTGAAGTTGAAAAAGCAGCGCATAGCCATTGATCAGGTTTATGACCTGCTGGCGCTTCGCCTCATCACCGATAGCGTGAAGAACTGCTATGCTGCGCTCGGCGTGATTCACAATACGTGGCGACCCGTTCCCGGACGCATCAAAGATTTCATTGCCATGCCTCGCCCGAACATGTACCAGTCTTTGCATACTTCCGTTATTGCGGGCGGGCAGCCGTTCGAGGTGCAGATTCGGACCGCGGAAATGCATCAAATTGCCGAAGAAGGTATCGCGGCCCACTGGAAGTACAAAGACGGCAAGCTGGTCGCGGATGACCGGGAAGACCAGCGCGTATCCTGGCTCAGGCACCTTGTGGAGCTGCAACAGGAGATGAAGGACCCTGCCGATTTTCTGAGCACGCTGAAAATCGATCTCTATCCCGCAGAAGTCTATACCTTCACGCCGAAAGGCAAGGTCATCACGCTTCCGCGCGACGCGACGCCCGTGGATTTTGCCTATGCTATCCACACGGAGGTGGGCCACACCTGCGTGGGCGCCAAGATCAACAATCGGATGACGCCGCTGCGAACGAAACTTCGAAACGGCGACATCGTCGAGATCATTACTCAATCGGGACACAAGCCAAGCCGCGATTGGCTTTCATTCGTCAAGACGTCGCGCGCCCGAAACAAAATCCGCCATTGGCTCACGGAACAGGAAAGCGAGAAAGCGATTGAACTCGGCCGCAAGCTGGTCGAAAAGGAAGCTCGGAAATATAAACAGAGCGTCAAAGAACTGCTCGAGGGCGGCAAGCTCGACGCCATTCTGCCGGAATACGGCTCGAGCAAAATCGAGGATTTGCTCTCGGCGATCGGTTACGGGAAGGTCTCGGCGAAGCAGATTATTGCGCGGCTGGTTCCGGACGGGGTGAAGGAAGCGGTACCCGAAGAAGAGTCGAAGATCACATCGGTCGTCAAACGTGTTTTCGGATTGGGAACCGACGCAAAACTTCAGGTGAAAGGTTTTGACGATCTGCTGGTGTATCGAGCGAAGTGCTGCAATCCGATCCGCGGCGAAGAAGTTATCGGTTACATCACGCGCGGCAAAGGCGTCGCGGTCCATTCGAAAAATTGTCCGAACGTCCAAAATCTCTTGTACGATGCGGATCGCAAGGTCGATGTGGTATGGGCAGGGGCCGCGCCGGCCGCAGAATCCTACGCAGTTCCGCTGACGATCGTGACTGAGGACCGTCCAGGGATGCTGGCCGAAATTGCGGCGGCGATTTCCGACGTGAAAGCCAATATTTTAAATGTGGAAGCGCGGACTGCCGACGAGCGCGGAACGATTGATATCACCGTGGAAATTCCCGACATGAAACACCTCGAAAGGGTCATCATGTCGATCAAGAAAATTGATGGTGTTTACGACGTAAGCCGATCCACAAAAACTCTAAACATTGCGCGATAGGCGTGGGGGACCGGCCAAAAGGCCATCAAGGAGGCCGCGAAGCGGCGTACCAACTATGGCTTGGCCGGTGGGCCCGACGCTAATTAATGTCTCATGAACAAAGAAGTCATCTCAACGCCTCTGGGTCCGTCGGCGCTTGGACCTTATTCCCAAGCAATACGGGCCGGTAACCTGTTATTCGTTTCCGGCCAAATTCCGCTTGATCCGTCGACCGGACAGATCATCCCGGACAAGACCATTCAGGCGCAAACGCGCCGCGTACTTCAGAACCTCCTCGCCATCGTCAGCGCGGCTGGCGGTTCTGGTGAGAACATCGTAAAGACAACCGTATTTCTTCGAAACATGGGCGACTTTGGGGAAATGAATGCCGTATACGGCGAATTCTTTCGCCTCAGGCCGCCTGCCCGCTCCACGATCGAAGCCTCTCGATTGCCTCGGGACGTCTCGATCGAGATCGACTGTATCGCGGTTATTTGATACGTCTGCGTAACTTCACGTCGAGACCAATGTTTCCCAGCTCGTCACGAGACGCTTGGACGGATGTGTTACCGCTGACGAAATACTCAATCAGGATGACCTGCTGGCGGTTCGAGGAAAGATCCTGAGAATACGTAATCGATAATTCCTTCGTCACCTGCCGCGATACAGAAATTCGCGTGCTGGAGTTATTCTCGGCACCGACCTGGAAGGGCTCCAGCCGGACACCCGTGCCGGTCCCAAGTACTCCCAGACGATTCCCCACGCGTTGCTGCAAAAGATCGAAGAGAATAGACGCCGCACCACTCTGGAAAAGCTGCTCACTTGTGGGGGGGCTGCCGGGTCTGATATTGGCAATCTCTTCACGCGTTCGGCCGCCGGCGATCAAGCTGACGATTTCCAGTTCGGGCAGCGGCGGATCGGAGCGCATGTTCAGACGCAGCTGATCGCCGCGCCCGGCAACCGTCAAAATCACGCGATAATCCCGCACCTGCGACTCGGCCTCGATATCGACCACCGGAACTATTCGCAACGGATCTACAAAATCGATGTTGCCGCGCGTGACCGTATAGCGATTTCCCTGAAAGACCAACGTTCCACCACTCGCCTCCACATGGCCGGTCAGAGACGGCTCGGCAAGCGTACCTTTGAGGTCGACATCGACTCTCGCCTCGACATCCGCCATTGGATTTTGAATCGTGATATTACGGCTGCCTTCAATATGTACACTCAACTGCAATCTGCCGGCGGGAGAAGGCCCCAAATTCAGATTACGTTCCGTCAAGAGCGCAAGAAATTCTTCGAAGCTGCTGCGGTATGAGAGGCTTTCGATCTGAACCCTGCCTTCAAGACGCGGGGATGCCCAGTTGCCTCGCAGGTCCAAACTGCCGTCGACCACGGTGCGCAGACCTTCGGGATACCGAAAACGCACGTTGTCTGCGTCGATGTGAATGTTCATCGATTGCAATCCGCCGCGTTCGAGTAAGCCTGTTCCTTGTGCCCGGACTGTCCCGCCGCTGACCTGGCCGGTAACATTGGAAAGGTTGACCTGATCGCGATTGAAGAATACGTCGCCGTTGACATTCGTCAAGCTGGCGAAGAAACGCTCGCGCCGGAATGAACCGTTGTTGATGTGCGCAACTCCACGAAGGTCCGGCATCTGTGGGGTTCCTGTCAGCGCAACCTGAACATTTACCGATCCGCCCGGCTTCCATTCCCGAGAGGCGACTCCAAGCAAGGCCAAATCCAGTTGCCCGCTCACATCGAGGTTGACCGGCGTGTGTTCGGTAAAAGCAATTGTGCCTGCAACGTTGACTTGAGTCGCCTCACTTCAATCTGTCCTTGTCCCCGCAAACGCGTGCGGTCTGTCAATAGCCCGGACAAAGTCACGTTTCCCGTCGCGGTAACCGTAGCTGGAATCCTGGCGAGCCTCTCGACCGGATATTGTTTGAATTTCGCTTGCGCTGTGAACGGATAACCGGTTGCCGCGGTGTCCAGCTGCGCCGTGAGATTAATGTTCTTGCCGGTATTCAGCCTTAGATCCAACTTCGATCCCATCGAAGCCAGTTCGACCTGAGCCTGTGGGAAAACCTCGCCCTGAATCGACAGATTTTGGATTGTTCCGCTACCGCTGATATTCGGCTGTTTTGTGGTTCCCTCTCCGCGAACGTTCGCCTGCCGGATGACACCTTGAATAACATCGGGCAAGCCGGCTGGGTAGAATGTTGCCAGATCAACCGAATTTACACGCGCCGAGAATTTCAAAGCGTCGTTGGCGCGATTGAGCGTGACGTTGCCCGTGAGCGTCGAATCATTTCGCTGAATCGCGAGCTGGTCGATCTCAATGACCGGTTCCGAATACCGGACATACCCATGAGCGTTTCCTATGGCGCGGTTATCGATGGACAAATTCTCTGCTCGAATGTCGCCCTCAACTTTTACTGTAGGCGCAAGTGAAGAGACATGAACGTCACCGGCAAAACTTCCGTCGAAAGTGCGATTAATGAATGATCGAAGATCTTGCGCTGATACGCGGCTCGATTGCACTCGCAGATCCGCCGTTGAGCCTGAAAGTGCTGTGCTCCCGTTGACCAGCAATTGGGATTCGCCGTAATTAATTCGAACGTTTCTGAGAACGGCAACCTCCGAAGGAGTATCGAGACGCACCCCGCCCGATGCCTCTTGGATTTTCCATTGGCGAAATACGTGATTCGCAAGTGTGAATTCTCCGTCAAGGACGGGCTTGGAAATTGCACCGGTCAGGCGTCCGTCGAAAGTCCCTTCTCCGTTCGCATCCGCGTAAACGAATGCGATGTCCTTTAAATTCGATGAAGCCAGATTCACCTTCAGATCAGACATCTCGGGTTGAATCAGCCCGTCAGCTCTCACGGTAGTTGAAAACAGCCTCACGTCCGCATTGGCCACACGCGCCTTGCCGGGACTGAGTTGGTAATCGCTCCTGCCGTCCAGCGGCAGAGGAATAACCCCGGGCGCCCGCGGTGGACTGTAGCTGGCCAGATCTGCATTTCCGCCGAATTCAAATCGGGCGAGCCGTCCTTCGAACCAGCCGTTCAATGTACCCGTCAGATTTGAGAAGACCCGGTATTTTCGATCCCACGGATACACACGTACAAGAGCCGCAGCATCGATTTGCGCGTAACGAACATTAAGATTCGTTCGCGAGGGTCCAGGAAGATTTTCAACAACAATATCGCCGGTGACGGAACCGCCGGCCACGGCGGTCTTCATGTTGTGAACCGTGAGGCGTTTTTCCGGGTACCGGTAGGCGTATTCGCCTGCCGATTTGCCTGCGTGCCATCCATCGAAATCCACTTCGTTCGCTGATGTTTGACCTTGCGTGGAAAAATAACCGGAAGCGAATTCGAGAAATCCGGCTACCTCGGCGTTGCCGCCAAAGGTGTCCTCGGGGAAGAAATAATTCAGAAATGGAACCTGAACGTTGCCGCTGTATGCGAGCTTTCCCGAAATATTTCGGCTCAACAACTGGTTGATCCTGCCTTGGAGCCGTACTGCGGTACGACCCGAAGTGATGGAAATCTTATGGGCAACCAGGGTCGCGCGAGTATAGTCCGCGTCCGCGGCAAGAGTGTAGGGAATCGAGCGCTGAGCTTGGGAAGACCGGTCGAGGATCCCGTCGTAACGGAAATGACTTTCAAGAACTTCGCGCCCCGCGTTGTAGTTCAGAACGGCTGCGACGTTTTGGGTCGAAAAATTGAGGTTGATCCTCCGCTCATTCAGGAGCGCCGCGCCGCCGATCACATTGAAGTTTTTGATGGAGATTTCGAAACCGAAAGGATTTCCTCCGGGCCCTCGCGCTGGTGATGGAATGTTGGTCCTTCCGTCCGGCCCCACAATAATGTGAAATTCCGGGCCGCTAAACGTCAGTTCGAAGAGGTCGATCTTCTTCTCGAACAGCATTCGGAGGCTTAAACCGACATCGATGCGTCTGAAGTGAGCCAGGGGCTCTTCTTCTGCGGGCTCAAGACCGCGTAAGGTCAGATCGTCCAGCCAGACCCGTCTGTGCCGGAAGCTCCACTCCAAGTTCTTGAGTGTTACTGTGGCGCCGGTTCTCCGCTCGATTTCATGCACAACATACTGATGCACTCGGTCCTTGAAAGCCGGTGAGTTCAGATACACAACAATACCGCCTGCCAGTGCCCCCACGATGAGCGCCAGGACAACAAGAACCAGAACAATGCTGCGCCTATTTAAAAATCTCAATCTTGCTCTTTCTGCGAATCGCTTCCAGCCAGATATTGATCTCGTGGTTCAAAGCTTCCTGAAAAACATTGTTCCGAACCGAGTCCGCGACGCTTTCCAGCGTCGGGATGGCCGCCAGGCCGCGTTCTTTCGCGGCCGGAACAAATACGTTTTCGTAATAACGGCGTATATCTTCGTCCGTAGGATGAATGGACTCTCCCCAGCGCTTGTCGAAATACTTTCGCATCCGAATACGCAGACGGACCGCTTCGCGAACTTTCGCTGGCGGCAAGTCGGAACCGGGGCCGAACTTACGCATTTCGGCATCGACTTCGCCATCGGTAACGTCGGCGGTAACATCCGTCATATTCGTTTCGATGAGGTAATCATCGATCACGTGCTGGAGAAGAGCCGCCTCATCCTCAATCGGCTTGTCGCCGAGCGTTCCCCGGATCTCACGCTGCTGGCGCATGTCACTCGCCGTGATGATGTGCCCGTCAACGACAGCCACAATGCGATCGATCACCTCCGCACGAATGGCGAGCGGCGACGACAAACAATACAAAAGCAGCAGCACCCGTTTCATAAGCTAAAAAGGATTCCCCAGCGTGAAGAACACCTTAAAGCGGTCCTCTCTCCTATATAACGGTTCGCCCGGCTTGAGGGTAGATAGATCTTGCACTCTGAATCTGAGCTTTGGATTCAAATTGATTCCAACGTCGATGCGCACCGGGCCGAGTGGGGTCTGGTAGCGGAGGCCGAATCCGGCGGTGTGCGTAAACTGACTGAGATGGATATCCGACAACGTTGAAAATACATTACCAGTATCGTAAAAAAGAGCGGCGCCCAAACCCTTAATGGGAATGATGCCCAAGGGGGTCCGATATTCGAAATTACCGATCGTCATCGCGTAGCCGCCCTCAGGTACGGCATCGTCGAATGAAAAACCCCTGAGTGTTGTCGACCCACCTGCGAAATAGCGTTCCGTGGGTGGCAATGATGTTGTACCTCCGAAAGGATGGTTCCACCCTAGACGAACCGACGTTGCGAGTACTCCGCGAGGAACCGGGGTATAAAAACTGTACAGGTTATACAACGAAGTGAAATTCAATTCAGAACCAAAGGCACGGCTTGCGATCTGAAATGTCGTCGTATTGAACGAACCTGTAGTCGGATTCAATGGATCGTTTCGGCGGTCTTGAACGTAGGACGTGCCGAACCGCGCGATTTGGAAAATGCCCCGTTCCGTTTTAAGTTTTTCTGCCAGAGGATTCACACGAATATCCTCCAGGTCGACCGTCTGATACCCCATCGTAAACAGAAAGTTTTGGCTAGGGGAGAAACGCTTCAGAGTTTGCAATGAAAAGTCGAGCCGGTTCGCGGTAAAAGAGGGTCGTTCCGTGTGTTCAAAGAACGCAGAGGCGAAACCATCGAGGTCGTGATTGAACAACCGCGGTTCACGAAATGTCGATTGAGCAAGCCGCTCCCTGAGGCTGCCTCGAACTCGAAAGCTGATTGAACGATCGAGGCCCCACAAATTGTTGTGAGAGATTTCGACCGTGCCCCGCACGCGTTCGTACTCCTGGTAGCCGATACTGTAAGTGAGCAAAATCGGTTTTGCATCTTCGACCTGAATTAATAGATCGCGTGTGTGCGGTTCCATTTCCGACAATGTTACGATGTCGACCCTGGTGAACAAGCCGGTGGCATACAGACGCCGTTGACCTTCGAGAACCACTTCCGGATTGTAAGGAGTATTTGGATAGAGACCGCTATTTCGATGGATGATTTTGTCCTTCGTTAATGTATTTCCCTCCACGAAAATCCTGCCGATTTGATAAGACTCCCCTTCCGTTATCACAAATGCGACGCGCATCCCGTGATTCGATTCGTCATCCATCACGCTACGCTCGACGCGAGCATCCGCGTAACCGCGCGCGTAGTAGTACTGGGTAACGGCAGCACGCGCTCGGTCCACCACCAACGGTGTGTAGAGATCTCCTTCCTTCAGTTGCATCGTTTTGCGCAATTCGGGTTCGGAGATGGCGGAATTCCCCACGATCACAATGGAATCGATCGGTACCTGGCGCCCTTCCTGAATTTCGATCATGATGTTGATGCTATGATCGACCTCTGCGTAATTGCCTTTGACGACGGTTCCTTCGAAGCCGGCATTGCGATACATCGTCTCAATCGTCCGGACATCCTCATTAAGCGCTTCTGGGCTGAAGAAACTTGGATTCAAAAGCTGTCCTTTTCGAACCTTCATGCGTGCTCGAATGTCGTCGCTGCTGAAATGTTGATTGCCTTCAATTGCTACCGATAGGATTCCGTGTTTCACACCGGGCTCGATCGGATAGTTGATCTGAATGGCATTGTCTAGAGGCGCAGGGATCAAGTCCTTCCCAACCATGGCTTCGAAGTAGCCTTCCTGTTGCATATAGCGGAGAATCTGCGCGCGGCCTTCTTCGACAAGATCCTCATCGACCGAGCCCTCTTCGAAAACGGGCACGAGTTCCCGCAATTTCTTATTTGAAATTTTGAATCCCGGCGTCTCGACAAGCGTGAATTGGCCCGGTTCGATCACCACATCAATGTCGACCGTATTCGTCGAGGACTGGTACATGCGATTTTCTGTGACTTTCGTATTCAAAAAGCCTAGCTCCGAGAACTTGGCGCGGATATTTGCCTGACCCTTTTCAGCTCGACTCGCGGAATATTCATCGCCGCTTTTGAAATTGAATGCATCGAGCAACTCTTTTTGGGAGAACGTTTGCAGTCCTCCCTGCACTCGAACGCTGCCTACTTTTGCTTTATGGCCGGGGGTGACGCTCAGCGTCACGAACGCCAGTTGCGAGGCTTCCTCGAGTTGATATTTGGGCGTGATCGCGGCTTCAAAATATCCTTCAGCTTTCAGCAAGTCGAGCGTGTCTCGGACAATCGCATCCACGGCGGAACTCGTGAATTTTTCGCCGTACGGCAGGCGGAAATATGCGGATAGCGGACGTTCGAGAAGATTTTCGGGTTCCAATCGAATCGTGCTGAAGAAAAAATTGGACTGCACCCGGAATATGAGATCTGTCGCGCCGTCGGCTGCCGGAGTGGCGTCGACTTCGACGTAGCTGTAATGTCCGGTGTTGTAGAGGGCCTGTATGGATGAACGGATGTTGTCCGTGGTAATGACGTCCCCGGGACGAATCGGCAGAAGTTCGAGGTCGGTTTGCGATTCCGTTCCTGAAAGCGTAAGGCTGGCTACGCGAGTGCCGTAGTACTGCTGTTCCGCATTGAGCCAATATGGTACCAGCAGTACCAACATGAGGTACCTTAGACGCAACTTGTTAAGAAGGTAGCAATCTGAGGAGAAATTTAGGCTTTAGTCACCCGGCCGGAGCGGATGCAATTAGTACAAACCCGCATGCTCTTGTGGGTTTTACCGACAACGACCCGAACACGCTGAAGGTTCGGATTCCAACGCCTCTTCGTCAGATTATGGGCGTGGCTTATCCGATGGCCGTACAGCGGGCCCTTGTTACAGATTTCGCAGCGCGCCATGAAGGCAATCTCCTTATGAAATAACCCGAAAGTATACCATAGGTACTCTGACTGGGACCTGAACCCTCAACTGCGCGTAGTGGGTCACTTTGAAAGTTATCGAGCGTGGTAACTGTAGCGCCGCTCCGCGAAGCGCAAGCGCGAGAGTGTGCTAGAATGGCAGTACTTCTCGGATGACGGAGCCTTCCTAATGAAATGTTTGTCCATTTCGGCCCTGATCGCCGCTTTGTTAGTCCTAGCATCGTGCGGTGCGGCCTCTAAAGCGTCTGCCGACGTCGTTGCGCGCGTGAACGGCAAAGATATAACTATCGCGCAATTGGAAAAGCAGTTCCAGAATCGATTAAATGGAGCCGAACAGCCGCCGTCGGCGGAGGAAGCGCAAGATCTTAAGCTTCAAGTCCTCAACCAATTGATCAACGACCAAATTCTGCTCGAGATGGCTTCCACCGCCGGCTTGAGTGCGACGGATGCAGAAGTTGACGTCAAGTTCAATGAATTCAAAAACCAATACACCGAGGAAAAGTTTAAGGACCTGCTCAAAGAACAGAAGATGACGATCGATGATATCCGGAACGAACTCCGGAAAAGTATCACGATCGATAAGCTCGTGAACAAAGAGATCACGTCGAAGATCTCGGTAACGGATGCCGAGATCAAAAATTTCTACGAGAAAAATAAAGAGAGCTTCAATCTTCCCGAGAGTTATCACATTGCGCATATCCTCGTAACTCCCGTCGCCGACCCCGATCTCCGTAATGGAAAAAACGACGATGCGAAGAGCCCGGACGAAGCCAAGCAAAAGGCGGCGCGCTTACTGAAGGAGGTCCAGGGCGGAAGAGATTTCGCAACTGTAGCGAAGGAATCCTCCGAAGATCCGAGCTCGGGTCCGAACGGTGGGGATCTGAAATTCCAGCCGCTGCAGGCGATTGAAAACATTGATCCAAGACTGGCGCAGGCCGTTCAAAAAATGCGGCCAGGTGAAACTTTCCCGCAGGTGATCGAAACCCGCTTCGGTTTCCACATCCTGAAATTAATGGAGAAGGACGCCGGGGGACAGAAGGATCTCTCCGATCCTCGGGTCCAGGCGCAGGTGCGCCAGGCCATTTTCAATCGGAAAGACCAGACGCTGAAGAACGCCTTCTCGGAAGCCGCACGGAATAAAGCAACCGTGATGAATTATCTCGCCGAGAGGATTCTCGCCGCGGCGGGCAAGAGCCAGTAGGAAGGATTTTCAAAATTATCTGAGCACCCGTCTCCGTCCATCAACCTTCCAGGCACTGGTTTGTTGGGCCCTCGACTCGGACGGCCCTCGAGACTGCTCGGAGCGGAACAGCGCAACCGCCACCGCCGCAACGGCCCGCTCGTCTTGAGTTATTTTCGTTTGATGCGCTCGGCTTGCCAGCCAGCGATCGATGAAGCCGGTATCGAAGTCACCTTTCAAAAAATCCGGATATTGGAGAATCTCGACAAAGAAACCAATGTTTGTCTTGATTCCTTCGACATGGTATTCGCGTAATGCGCGCTGCATCCGTCGAATGGCTTCCTCGCGCGTAGCGCCCCATGTCGCAAGCTTTGAAATAAGCGGATCGTACTCGATCGGCACGGTCCAGCCTTCATAAACTCCGCTGTCATCGCGGACCCCTGGTCCCGACGGTGTCTGTAACATGACGATTTCACCGGGAGATGGAAAGAAGTTGTTGTCCGGATCTTCCGCATAAATCCGGCATTCGATAGCCGCCCCACGCATGGTCACATTATCTTGGACGATCGGCAGTTTCTCACCGGCTGCCAAACGAATCTGAAGTTGGACCAGGTCTAGACCTGTTACCAATTCCGTTACCGGATGTTCGACTTGGAGTCTGGTGTTCATTTCCAGAAAGTAAAACCGGCGCTCCGGATCCACGAGGAATTCGACAGTCCCGGCATTGTAGTAGTTCGCCGCTTTTGCAACCTTCAGCGCGGCCTCGCCCATGCGACGCCGAAGATCAGGATTCATAATTGGCGAAGGACATTCCTCGATCACCTTCTGATGCCTGCGCTGAATCGTGCATTCGCGTTCGCCGCAATAAATGGCGTTTCCGTACCGATCCGCAATGACCTGGATTTCGACGTGCCGTGGCCTCTCCACGAATTTCTCGATGTAGATAGAATCGTCGCCAAATGCGGCTAACGCTTCGGAGCGCGTATTCCTCAAGGCGCTTTCCAATTCCAGTTCGTCACGAACCAGGCGAAGACCCTTTCCGCCGCCACCGCCCGAAGCCTTGATCATGATCGGATATCCCACCGACGCGGCAATCGACCGCGCTTCTGCATCCGCGTTGATGGGATCAAGTGTGCCCGGAACCGATTCCACACCGTATTTTGCGACGGCGCGCCGCGATTCTATTTTGGAACCCATTAATGCGATCGATGCCGGCGAAGGACCAATGAACGTGATCTCCGCATCTTCGCAAGCCTGAGCAAACGCAGCATTCTCGGCAAGAAATCCATAGCCGGGATGAATAGCGTCGGCATTTGCCCGCTTGGCGGCATCGATGATCTTGCCTATGACAAGATAACTTTCACGGGAAGGTGCGGGGCCAATCGCGTACGCCTCATCAGCCATACGCGCATGGAGCCCGCCCCGATCCGCTTCGGAATACACGGCAACGGTGGCGATACCCATTTCTCGGCACGCGCGAATCACCCGAACTGCAATTTCACCGCGATTCGCTATGAGGATCTTCTTAAACATCCGCCGCCTCTCCCGTCCTTAGTCCATAGGGAATGGATACGATGAATAAAAACAACAATAAGACCTCGGAATCACCAAAGTTGTACTCAAATAAACCGGCAACCATGAAGCCCGTCAGGGCCGCCAACGCCGAGAGGACGATCCATCGTGTGCTTTCGCCTGTCGTCCTGAGCATGGCGACCAAACTGGCATAAAGTTCAAAAATAAACCAAAAGAAGGCAGCCAGGCACAACAAGCCCCGCTCGGCCCCGATTTGAACGATATTATTTTCCAGGTGCCCATAATAGAAATTGGCCCGAGCCAGGTCTGTGCCGCTGTAGTAGCGAGGAAACTCGGAATGGATCCGCTCAGGACCGACACCGAAGAGCGGATGATCCCGAATCATCTGTAAGCCCCCGGACAACAATGCGACCCGGCCGGCGTCGGGAGCGAATGCCTGCTCCTGAAAGCTCATCATTACGCGGTGCTGGATGAGTCCGGACGCGCCGACCGCCACCAGACCCACGGGCAGTGCCGCCCCAATTAAAATCCTTCGCGGAAGATTTATTGCTACAGCGAGCAGACCGGCAACCGCCCCAAGCCACACACTGCGCGTGAAGCTGAGAACCAACGCGGACCCAGTCACTGCGGCGGGTGCAACCCAGCGGCGGCTTAAAATCATTAAGGCAGGAATCGCCGCACACCACACGAGCAGTTGTTCGGCGCTGAATGTTATCCAATGACCCATAAATCCGGTCATGCGTCTCAAGACCGTCGGATCGTCCGCGAGGTCGTGAGTGGTACGAAATCTGATGTAAGCGTTTGTGAACTGAACCAGCGCCAGGATCGATGCTCCCGCGCTCACCGCGAGCAATACCCTATATGAGAGCCGGGCGCGGGAAGTCGTGCTGACGAAATTAGCGGCAAGGAATGCCATGGCAAATAAAACAAATTTCCGCACAGATGCCATCCCGAGCTCCGGCTGCGGTGACATCGCCAGTGAGATCACGGTCGTAGCCATGAACGCGCAGAGCGGCAGAGTGTAGCTCGGCCAAATGATTCGCCCGGGACGGAATAGGAGCCAACCGAGAAAGGCAAGCGCAAGTAGCGTTTCCGCTGCGGCAATCGAGACCAGCGCCGAGGCGGCCGACGCGAGCGTAAGCGCAAAGAGCCAAAAGTCGCGTGAGCCGGGCATAATCGCGGATTCTATTCGATATTGTGGTTTGTTTGAGATATAAAACCAGGTCCTGTGTTTGTTTTTCATTTGCAAAATCTGCGTTTCGGTTACACGTCGATCCCGGTGCTCAGCAACGTATCATTCGATATTGCACCCGGTGAGTTCGTTGTGCTGCTCGGCCCAAATGGAGCCGGTAAATCGACATTGCTGAAGATCCTCGCGGGCCTGATCCATCAATACACTGGATCAGCCGAGTTGTGCGGCCAACCCCTGGCTCGCCTGAGACCGGTTGAGATCGCAAGGCGTATCGCTTTTGTACCTCAGGAAACGCATATGGTATTTCCGTTTACCGTGCAAGAAATCGTCATGATGGGGCGGCTCCCACACCGGGCGTTCGGCGCTTTTCTCGACAGCCGGATGGACACAGAACGGACCATAGAGGCCATGGCGTTGACGGATACTGTGATGCTGTCGGGAAAAAGATTCAACGAGATCAGCGGGGGCGAGCGCCAGCGCGTTGTGCTCGCCAGCGCGCTGGCGCAGGATCCCGAAATTTTGCTTCTCGACGAGCCAACGGTTTACCTCGATCTAAAACATCAAATCCAGTTTTACGATATTCTCGAGCGCCTCAATGCCGAGCGGGGGCTGACGATCATCAGCGTTACGCATGACGTCAATCTGGCGGCGAGATACGCGCGTCGCGTAATCGCGATTCGTGCCGGACGTCTCGTGGTGGATGGACCTCCGGATGAGGTCCTCACGTCTCAGCTTTTTTATGACATCTTCGAAATCACCGCGGCTGTTTTCAAACGGCCTGACGGCCGCGGCAATTACGTCATTCCGACCGCGTGAAGGTGGGCTTTCAGCCAGGCGCTTCCTGATGATCGTCGGCCCCTGCGCTGCGTTCTCGTTGTTGGTCGTGGTTGTCGCCCCCTGGATCGGTTCGACGGGCGTGACGTGGCATCATGTGTTGGCGGGAATCAGCCCAGACCGCGAGATTTTTGTGGTGGCGCGCCTCCCGCGAACTCTGTTCGCCGCTATCGTCGGCGGCGCATTGGCAGTGGCGGGTGTCTTGTTTCAGGCCCTCTTACGGAATTCCCTGGCCGATCCATTTACCCTGGGCGTGTCGGCTGGCAGTTCGTTCGGCGCGGTCGTGGCGATTTGGTTCGGATTGGAAACGGCGATTTGGGGGATTCCCTGGATTTCTGTCGCCGCATTCACGGGAGCGTTTGTCACCATACTTCTCGTGTTTTTCATCGCGCGAACCGGCAACGCATTACCGGCATTCACGTTGCTTCTGGCAGGCATTACGCTGAATTTTGTATTCGGCGCCCTGATCATGTTCATTCACTACGCGGCGAATTTCAGTCAGGGTTATCTTATGACGCGGTGGACCATGGGCGCAGTGGATACCGCCGACATGCAGACCGTTGCTCGATCGGCACCGTTCGTTATCGCTTGTTTCGCCGGCTTGCTTTGGCTCAGTCCGCATCTCAATCCGCTTAGCGCTGGAGAAGAGTGGGCTGCTTCTCGCGGGGTCCATGTGCGCCGCGTTAAGCACCTTGTATATTTCATGGGCTCGATCCTCACGGGCGCAGTGACCGCATTCAGCGGCCCCATCGGATTCGTCGGCCTTATTGTTCCACATACGGTCCGCCTTGTTGCGGGCCCCGATCACCGCACGCTGATCCCCGCGTCTTTTTTTCTCGGTTCCGCTTTCCTCGTGATCTGCGACACGCTCGCGCGCACGCTCTTCGCTCCCGCTGAAATCCCCGTTGGAGTAATCACCGCGCTCGTTGGCGGGCCATTTTTCATTCTGCTGCTCAAGCGAAAACGCAGCGAATTGTGGTGAGATCCGCATTCCCTTATAATAAGAAGGTTGCGCCTCGGCGGCGCGACTCTATCGACCACGGAGAGGTGCTGGAGTGGCCGAACAGGGCTGCCTGCTAAGCAGTTGCACGGGCAAAACCCGTGCCGGGGGTTCGAATCCCCCCCTCTCCGCTTTCCTTCTTTGTAACCGCATAAATTTGGGCCGAAAACTAATCGGGTCGCGAATTTACCCCACATTTCGTC
>WNGM01001048.1_pt1 | contig 22133 bp, 20 predicted proteins | sample 5400571 | NCBI WGS metagenome assembly WNGM01 (sample SAMN13153378, study PRJNA577476) | soil metagenome | isolation source: 100 cm soil or saprolite under Garry oak tree replicate 2 | place: USA:California | collected 2016-06-15 | reverse complement strand
CCCAGCACCACGACGTCGGCCGGCAGCGGGCGCTCCATGTAGGACGACGCCGCGGCGAGGACGATCGCGAGGTCCGCCGCGGGCTCGACGACGCGGCCGCCGCCCGCGACGTTGACGAAGACGTCCTGGTTGCCGATCGGCAGCTGCGCGCGCTTTTCCAGCACGGCGAGCAGCAGGCAGACGCGGTTGTAGTCGGCGCCCAGCACGGTGCGGCGCGGCGTGCCGAACGAGGCGCGCGCGACGAGCGCCTGCAGCTCCAGGAGCATCGGCCGCGTGCCCTCGAGGCTGGCCACCACCGCCGAGCCCGGCGCGTCGACCGGGCGCTCGGAGAGGAAGAAGCCGGACGGGTTCGCCACCTCGACGAGCCCGCGCTCGGCCATCTCGAAGACGCCGATCTCGTTGGTGGAGCCGAAGCGGTTCTTCACCGCGCGCAGCACGCGGTACGCGTGGTGCTGCTCGCCCTCGAAGTAGAGCACGGTGTCGACCAGGTGCTCGAGCACGCGCGGGCCGGCGATCGCGCCGTCCTTCGTGACGTGGCCGACGAGGAAGGTCGCGAGGCCGCGTCCCTTGGCCTGCGTCATGAGGCGCGCCGCGCACTCGCGCACCTGGGCGACCGAGCCGGGCGCCGACTCGAGGTCGGGCAGGAACACCGTCTGGATGGAGTCCACGATCAGCGCCTGCGGCTTGACGTCGTCGAGCGCGGCCTGCACGGCGATGAGATCCGTCTCCGCCCACAGCAGGAGCCCGTCGCCGGCGATGCCGAGACGGTCGGCGCGCATCTTGACCTGGGCCGCGGATTCCTCGGCGGAGACGTAGAGCACGGGTGGACGCGTTTTCCCGAGCGCGCGCGCGGCCTGAAGCAGTAACGTGGAGTTGTGAATAATGAGGTCGTTGGCGACGAAACTTGGCTCGCCAGCGACCGTGAGATCGAAGACTGGCGCTTCTCCGGCCGGACGCACGTCGACGACTTCGTCCCACCAGACGTCCCCGAGCCCGAGCGCCTCGAGCATTGGATCACGCAGGGTATGCGTCAACGCAGCGACTGTGCGTCGGCAGAGCGGACGGTCGTGACGCCTGTTCAGAATGATGACTCCCGACTCTCGACGCAGTCCTGCGAAGGTCAGAGGCTCTGCGGCACGCCGCACTCGCGCCCAGAACGCGCCACCCGTCGGAACAGTATCCATGCCGGTCGATGGCGTTGTGGCGGGTGGCATCTCGCGTATCGTGTCGCATGCCTTCTCGCGACCGATGATCCCGATCTCGTCGAGAAACGCGGTCACCGCGGCCGGTCCGAACATCTGGAGCTCATACGCGCGGTACGGCTTGCCATTCACGACCTGATGCTTCGTTCGCAACCTCGTCACCAGGCCGAACCTCAGCAGCAGATGCTGGACGTCGGCTGCCAGTCGTTCGCTGATGGTGCTGTACGACACGCCAGGCACCCCAGCCCTGTTGACGTACACCGACCCATCGCAGCTGAACAGCGTCCTCAAGAACACCACCATGGTTTCGCGAGGCAGCCTGAAAATTGCGGCCGGCACGCGCTTGCTCGCGGCCCGTGTGAAGCGAACGCCGTGTGATTCGAGGAAATCGGCGATCGGCGTCCTGGCGGCGGCCCGGTCTCGAGCGGCTGGGGCGAGGTCATCCAAAGCGACCGAGGCGGCCATCGCGAGACGTTTCAATGCGCCCCGTGAGGGAACCGCCTCGGCGCGCCGCCAGACGTTCAGAAGCGCGAACGAAACTCCCGAGCGCCGTGCCCATTCTTGCCAGCTGATCCCGAGCGCGCGACGCGTGGCATGAAGTGTCGTGGCCAGTTCTCGGCGAGCGCTGACACGGTCGTTGGCGTCATGACGAGTGACGAAGCGATACTGGCGAGCCGCGTTTCCCGGCTTGTCGTATGCGACAAGCCGCATTTCGAAGGCGTCGGCAATCGCCTTGAGGTCTTCTTCGACACCGGGCAGCGCGCTTGTCACGTCGATCGCAGACTGGGCGGATCCGTCCGAGAGGATGTACGCGATCAGTTTGATCGCTTCAGGGCTCATGGCCTCCTGCCCGAAGTAAGGCAGTGCGCGAGCCGACGCGATCCGCGCTCCGCAGGTCAGACGACCGGCCTCCCGCCACCCCTTCTCAGTGAGGAGAGGATGGTCCGGTGTGCAGCGCAGCCTCCGCCCCAACCGCGTAGTGACATCGATGACTGGACGGATGCCTCGCTCGTGAAAGACCTGAACGGACGATGGGTGAAGAAGCAGCGAATTCTCGTTGATGGAGAGCACCGATGCTCGGCGATCGCGTAGCGCCGTGATCGGAAGGTAGTCTCCTGTCTCCGGGTCAAAGACTCGGGTGTCACCCGTGACGCATTTGCCGCAGCCAGGCTCCCCGCCGAGCAGCACGAGCGAGCCGCGCACGACGCCGCCGCCGAGCACGCGGTCGAGCTCGCCGATGCCCGTCGGCACGCGGTCACCGGCCTCGAGGACGACGTCCTTGAGCGGCTGTGGGCGGCTCGACGACGGAGCGCCGGGGCGACGACTCGCGGTGCGCGCCTCGGAGCGCTCCTCCACCAGCTGCACGTACGCGCCGCCGCCGCGCAGACAATCGGGACACGTGCCGGGCTTGGGGCTGGCGAAGCCGCACTCCTGGCAGCGGTAGACCGAGGTCGCGCGCGGACTCACTCGCCCTCCTTCGGCTTGCCGCCGCCGCCGAGGCTCTTGAGCAGGCCGCGGAGCAGGAAGCTCCGCTGAGCGCCCTCGAGGATCGTGACGAGACGCTCGTAGACCGTCGGATCGGCGATGAGGGCGCCGAGGGTGCCTTCGCCCTCGTTGATCTTCGCGGTGATCTCCCTGAGGTTGGCCAACGCGGCTTGCAAATCTCGCGACGCCTGGCGGATGCTCGCGTCGGCCGGCTCGTCCTTGATGAGGCCGCCGAGCGTGCCCTTGCCGCCCACCAGGCGGTCGGAGACGTCGCGGAAGTTGTGCGCGACGACTTTCAAGTCTTCGAGCACGTTCTTGTACTTGGGATCGAACAGCAGCGCGGGCACCAGGCCCTCGTCGGCGCTGCCCGGCTGCTCGGACATCCGCGCGAGCTTGTCCATCGCGGCCACGAAGCGCCGCGCGGACGCCGTGGACGCGTCGGAGGTGAGCACACCCGCCGCGCCCTCGCCGCGCTCCACGCGGTCGAGCAGCCTCTGCGTGCTCGCGATCACGTCGTTCATCTTCCGCAGCGCCACCGGCTCGTCGTAGATCAGCGCGTGGGCCCAGCCGCGGCCCTTCTCGACCTCGGTCACGATCCGGCCGACCTGGTCGGTGACCTTGCGCGCGGACGCGAGGGTGGCCGAGGCGTCCTCGATCAGCTTCGATTGCTTCAGGCTGTCTGCCGTCCCCCTCAGGCTCTCGGCGAGATCCGCCACGTTCTTCACGGTCTCCGCGCCCTGGCTGACGATCTTGCTGAAGTCGGTGGGGTCGCGCGCGAGGACGACGTCGCCGTCCTTCGTCGGCGGCGCCTCCGTGGTGCCCACGCTCAGCTCGACGATCCGGTCGCCGAGCAGCCCCTGGGTCTCGACGCGCGCCACCGAGTTCTTGCGCACGCGGTTGCTGAATCGCGTGGCGATCGAGAGGTCCACGCGCACCTTGCCGCCGGGCTCGGGCGGGAGGTTCACGCGCTTCACGCGGCCGATCTGCACGCCGGCCAGCCGCACGGTGGCGCCCTCGTTGAGCCCGCCGACCTCCGTGAAATCGGCGTGCACCGTGTAGCGCGACTCGAACAGGCGGGCGCGCGCGCCGAGCGCGTACACCATCCCGAGGCCGGCCACCAGCGACATCAGGACGAAGACGCCCACGCGGAATTTCTTCGCGACCTCGGTGCGCTCGTCGTTCACGTCGTCACCTCGCTTCGCCGGCCAGGAAGGCCTGCACGGCGGGCTCGCCCGAAGTCATCACCTCGTCGGGACGCCCGACGGTGGCGAACCGGCCATCCATCAGGATGGCGAGCCGGTCGGCCACCGTCCGCGCCAGCTCGACGTCGTGGGTCACCACGATCGACGTATCGCACGGTCCGCGCTTCAGCTCCAGGATCAGCTCGCCGACCACCTTGCTGTTGGTCGGATCGAGCCCGGCCGTCGGCTCGTCGAAGAGCATCAGCTCCGGCTCGATGACCAGCGCCCGCGCGATGCCCACGCGCTTGCGCATCCCGCCCGACAGCTCCGACGGCAGCAGCGGCAGCACGTCCTCGCCGAGCCCCACCAGCGAGAGCACGTGCACGACGCGCTCGTGGATCTCGCCCTCGGACAGGCTCGTGTGCTCGCGCAGCGGGAAGGCGACGTTGTCGTGCACCGACAGCGAGTCGAAGAGGGCGGCGCCCTGGAAGACGTAGCCCATGCGCCGGCGGACGGGCAGCAGCTCCTCCTCCGAGAGCCGCTCGATGTTGCGGCCGAACACGCGCACCTCGCCCGCGTCGGGGCGCAGGAGCCCCGCCGCGTGGCGGAGCAGCACCGTCTTGCCCGAGCCGCTGCCGCCCATCACCACGAGCGTCTCGCCCTTGTCCAGCCGGAACGACACGCCGCGCAGCACCTCGGCGCGATCGAACGACTTGCGGAGATTCACGACCTCGACCGCGAATGTCGCCATGGCTCACCAGAAGATCATCAGGAAGATCTTGGTGAGGAAGAAGTCGGACACGATCACGCCCATCGTGACGTGCACGACGGTGGCGGTGGTGGCGCGGCCCAGCCCCTCGGTGCCGCCGGTCGTCGAGAGGCCGTTGTAGCAGCCGATCAGCGTGACGATGCCGCCGAAGAAGAACGACTTGCCGATGCCGGTCAGGAAGTCGCGCGGCACCACCCAGTAGGTGGTCACGTTCCAGTAGGTGTACATGTCGGCGCCGCGCTCGACGTACATGATCAGCATCCCCCCCAGCACGCCGACCACGTCGGCCAGCACGGTGAGGAGCGGGAACACGACGAGCGCCGCCAGCACGCGGGGGACGATCAGCCGCTTGATGTAGTTCACGCCGAGCGTCCGCAGCGCGTCGATCTGCTCGGTCACGCGCATGGAGCCCAGCTCGGCCGTGATGCCCGACGCCACCTTGCCGCCGACGAGGATCGCGGTGAGGACAGGCCCGAGCTCGCGGAGGATGGCCAGCGCCGCGAGCGGCCCCACGTAGGCCTCGGCGCCGAAGCGCGCCATGTTCACCGCGCTCTGGATCGCGAAGACCATGCCGGTGAAGATCGCGGCGGTCAGCGCGACGCCGAGCGAGCGCACCCCCATCACCTCGATCTCGTTGATGACGAGGCGGAAGTACTTCGGCGGCAGGGCGAGGCTGCGCGCGACCTGCGCGGTGAGCAGGCCGACGCCGCCGTACCAGATCGCCGTGCGCCTGAGATAGGCCTCCATCGCTCACTCCATCACGAAGCTCTGCACGAACCGCCGGAAGTCCCCGCGGCCGCCGTCGAACTCGTCCGGCGGCGCGACGTAGAGCAGGTCGTACACGCAGCGCGCGTCCTTGAGCACGTAGCTCTCGATGCGCATGCGCTCCTCGCCGTCGCGCGGCCGGCCTTCCACCACCCGGTGGGCGGCCCGCCGGCCGCCGAGGTCGGTCTCGTCTTCTTCGAGGGTCGCGCGATCCCGCAGGCCGAGCAAGAGGTGACGCTCCAGCAGGCCGAAGTCCCGGCGCGCCGCCTCCGGCCGGCAGGTCGCGTGGGCCAGCATTCCGGCGCCGCCGTCGGCGCGCCGCAACTCCAGCTCGGCGCGCGAGCCGTTCACCACGTTCCACGCGGGGCCGGGAACGGTCACCCGGAAGCCGTGCGCCGAGCGAAAGACGCCGTCGTGCAGCCGCCGTCCGGCGCAGCCGGCGAGGACGCTGAAGGCGACGGCCGTGACGAGCGCCGCGCGCCGGGCGCCGGCGCTCACGCGCTAGCCTCGCGAAGCCGCGCGCTCCCGGTGTCGGCGCGCCAGCTCCTCGAGGACGTCGCGGAGCGGGATGCCACGCTCCCCGAGCAACACCAGCGTGTGGAACCAGAGATCGGCGACCTCCGAGACGACCCGGGCGTCACCCTCGCCGCCGAGCGCCGCCGTCACGACCTCGATCGCCTCCTCGCCGATCTTGCGACACACCGCGGCCTCGCCCTTCGCGAGCAGGCCCGCCACGTACGAGCCGGACGCCGGCGCCGACTTGCGCTCCTCCACGATGCGCTCGATGCGTTCGAGCATGTTCGCCGCCGCGCCCGGTCCCGACAGCGCGTTGAAGAAGCACGTACGCGCGCCGGTGTGGCAGGCGACGCCCTCCTGGTGGACCTGGACGACGAGCGTGTCGCCGTCGCAGTCGGCGTAGACGCCCTGGACGTGCTGGACGTGGCCCGACGTCTCGCCCTTCTGCCACGGCGCCTGCCGCGAGCGCGACCAGAAGTGCGTGACGCCGGAGGTCAGCGTCTTCGCCACGGCGTCGCGATCCATCCACGCGACCATCAGCACCTCGCCGGTCTCCGCCTCCTGCACGACGGCCGGGATCAGGCCGCGCGCGTCGTACGTCAGCTCGTCCGGCGTCACCGCCGCACCTGGACGCCGCGCTCGGCGAGATAGCGCTTGGTCTCGGCGATGGTGTGGATGCCGAAGTGGAAGAGCGACGCCGCCAGCGCCGCGTCCGCCCGGCCATCGACCAGCGCCTCGTGGAAGTGCTCGAGCGTTCCCGCGCCGCCGGAGGCGATCACCGGCACCGTTACCGCGTCGGAGACCGCACGCGTCAGCTCGAGGTCGTAGCCGTCCTTGGTCCCGTCGCGGTCCATGCTCGTGAGGAGGATCTCGCCCGCGCCCAGCGCCACCGCTTCCTGCGCCCATGCGACCGCGTCGCGCCCGGCGGGGTTCCGGCCCCCGTGTGTGTACACGTCCCAGTGCTCGTCCTCACGTCGCGCGTCGATCGCGACGACGATGCACTGGCTGCCGAAGCGCTCCGCGGCCTCGCGGATGACCTCGGGGCGCGCCAGCGCCGCCGTGTTGAGCGAGACCTTGTCGGCGCCGGCGCGCAGCAGCCGCCGCACGTCGTCCACCGAGCGGATGCCGCCGCCGACGGTCAGCGGCATGTAGATGCCCTCCGCGGTGCGCTTCACGACGTCGAGCATGATGTCGCGCGCCTCGTGCGAGGCCGTGATGTCGAGGAACACCAGCTCGTCCGCGCCCTGCGCGTCGTAGGCGATCGCCGCCTCGACGGGATCACCGGCGTCGCGCAGGTCCACGAAGCGGACGCCCTTCACCACGCGGCCATCCTTGACGTCGAGGCAGGGGATGATCCGCTTGGCCAGCATGCTAGGCCCCGCGCGCGACGGCGCGCATCGCCTCCGGCAGCGAGACGGCCCCGGTGTAGAGCGCGCGGCCGACGATGACGCCCTCGATGCCCGCGTCGGCGACCGCCGCCAGCGCCGCGATGTGCGCGACGCTGCCAACTCCGCCGGAGGCGAGAATCGGCATGCGCACCGACCGGGCGAGCGCCACCGTGTCCTCGACATTCGGTCCGCGCTCCGTACCGTCGCGCGAGACGTCGGTATAGAGGAGGGCCGCCGCGCCGGCGTCGGAGGCGCGGCGACCGACGTCGACCACGGTGTCGTCGATGACCTCGGTCCAGCCCTTCACCGCCACCCGCGCGCCGCGCGCATCGACCGCGATGATGATCTTGCCGCGGAAGGTCCCGCACACCTGGCGCAGGAACGCGTGATCGAGGGCGGCGCGCGTGCCGACCACGACCCAGCGCGCGCCGGCCTCGAGCACCGACTCGACGGCCGCGACGTCGCGCAGCCCGCCGCCCACCTCCACCGGCACCGGCGCCACCGCCGCGACGATCTTGGCCACGAGCGCCGTCTGGCGCGGGGCGCCGAAGGCGCCGTCGAGGTCGACCACGTGCAGGCGCTGAGCTCCGCGCGCCGCCCACTGCGTGGCCATGGCCACCGGGTCCTCCGAGAAGACCGTCTCGGCGTCGGCGCGACCCTCGCGCAGCCGCACGCAGCGGCCGTCCTTGACGTCGACGGCGGGAATGACGATCACGCCGACTCCTTCACGATGGCCGCGAAGTTCTCCAGCAGCCGCAGCCCCCAGCCCTGGCTCTTCTCCGGGTGGAACTGGGTGGCGTGGACGCGCCCCAGCTCGACGGCGGCGGCGAAGCGGACGCCGTAGTCGCACCACGCGTGCTTCAGCGGCCCCCCGCCCGTCGTCACGCCATCAGCCGTCCGCGTCTCCGGATAATAGGAGTGCACGAAGTAAAAGCGCGCGCCGTCGGGCACGCCCTCGAAGAGGCGCAGCCGCCCGCCGTGCTCGACGCCGTTCCAGCCCATGTGCGGCACCTTGCGTCCCGTCGGGAAGCGCCGCACCACGCCCGGGATCACGTCGAGGCCGTGGCCCTCACCGAACTCCTCGCTGCTCGTGAAGAGCAGCTGGTAGCCGAGACAGATGCCCAGGAACGGCCGCGTGCCGTCGAGGGCGCGACGCAGCGGCGCCAGCAGGCCGAGCGTCTGGAGGTTGGCCATCGCGTCGTGGAAGGCGCCGTCGCCCGGCAGCACGACGGCCGCCGCGTCGTCCACGGCGCGCGGGTCCTGGGTGACCGTCGCCGGCACGCCGAGGCGCGCGAAGGCCTTCTCGACCGAGCCGAGGTTGCCCCGCCCGTAATCCACGATCGCAATCACAGGCTCGCCTCGCCTTCGGCTGCGGCTCGCACTGCCACGATCGCGATCACCTAGAGCGTCCCCTTGGTGGAGGGCAGGATCCCCGCGATGCGCGGGTCGTGGCGCGTGGCCTGCGCGATCGCGCGGCCGACCGCCTTGAACACCGCCTCGGTGATGTGGTGCAGGTTGTGGCCATAGTGCATGGTGACGTGCAGCGTGATCTCCGCGTTGAACGCGAGCGCGCGGAAGAACTCCTGCAGCAGGTCGCAGTCGAAATTCGAGACGCGCCCGCGCGTCACCGGCACGCTGAAGACGAGGAACGGCCGCCCCGAGACGTCCACCGCCGCCGAGACGAGCGTCTCGTCCATCGGAATCGCGGCGGTGCCGAAGCGCACGATGCCTTTCTTGTCACCGAGCGCCTGCTTGAGGGCCTGGCCGAGCACGATGCCGACGTCCTCGACGATGTGGTGCTGATCGACCTCGACGTCGCCCTGCGCGTCGACGGCAAGGTCCACCAGCCCATGCTTGGAGAACGCCTCGAGCATGTGGCTGAAGAACGGGATCTGCGTCTTCACCTTTGACGCGCCGGTGCCGTCCAGCCCCAGCGCGAGCGTGATCTCCGTCTCCTTGGTCTTGCGCTCGACGCGCGCCTGCCGTCCCTCGCTCATGCATGCCCCCCCTGGTCCTTCTTCGTGCGCGCCTCCGCGGCGCTCCCGTGGGCCGTCAGTCCCTCGATCCGCGACAGCGTCGTCAGGTGCGGCAGCGCCGCGGCCAGCCCCGACGGCGAGTACTCGAGCACGCTCGAGCGCTTCACGAAGTCCTCCGTGCCGAGCGGCGACGCGAAGCGCGCCGTCCCCGCCGTCGGCAGGACGTGGTTCGGCCCCGCCACGTAGTCGCCGACGACCTCGGGCGTGTGGGCGCCCAGGAAGATCGCCCCGGCATGGCGCACGCGCGGCAGCAGCGCGGCCGGCACCGCCACCATCAGCTCGAGGTGCTCGGGGGCCAGGCGGTTGGCGATCTCGACGGCGCGCTCGAGGCTCTCGGTCAGGATCAGCGCGCCGTGGTCGCGCAGCGCGGCGGCCGCGATCTCGCGCCGCGGCAGCATGGCGAGCCGCGCTGCCAGCGCCTTCTCGACGCGCGGGGCCAGCGCCGGGGCGTCGGTGATCAGCACGGCACGCGCCATCGGGTCGTGCTCGGCCTGCGCGAGCAGGTCGGCCGCGATCCAGTCCGGATCGGCGGCGGCGTCGGCGACGACGACGACCTCGCTCGGCCCCGCCAGCATGTCGATGCCGACCTCGCCAACGACCCGGGTCTTCGCGAGCGCGACGTAGATGTTGCCCGGGCCGACGATCTTGTCCACGCGACGGATGGTGGCCGTGCCGTACGCGAGGGCGGCCACCGCCTGAGCGCCGCCGATGCGCCAGCCCTCGGTGACGCCGGCCACGCGCGCGGCCGCGAGCACCACCGGGTTCACGCTGCCGTCGGCGCCGGGCGGCGTGACGAGCACGATCTCCTTGACCCCGGCCACGCGCGCCGGCACCGCCGTCATCAGCACCGTCGACGGATAGGCCGCGCGGCCGCCGGGAATGTAGATGCCGACGCGGTCGAGCGGCCGGACTTCCTGGCCCAGGCTCGAGCCGTGCTCGTCGGTCAGCCGCCACGACTTCGGCATCGCGGCCGCGTGGTAGCGCTCGATGCGCTCGGCGGCGTAGTCGAGCGCCGCGCGCGCCGCGGGCTCCAGCGCGCGCAGCGCGGCGTCCATGGCGGCGGTGGCGATCGCCAGCGCCGGTGCGGATGCCGCCGCGAAGCCGTCGAGCTTCGCGGTGTACGCGAGCACGGCGGCGTCGCCACGCGCGCGCACGCCCGCGAGGATCTCGTCCACCGCGGCCGACACGCCCGACGGCGCCCGGGAGGGCGGGCGCTCGAGCGCGGTCACGACCGCGTCCACGCCCAGCGCGCGGGCGTCGAGCGTGCGGATCATCGCGACGCCCCCAGGCGCGCGCGCATGTCGTCGATCAGCTGGGTGACCGCGCCGTGCTCGGTCTTCATCGAGGCACGGTTGACGATCACCCGCGCGGTCGAGCGCGTGATCTCCGCGACCTCGACCAGCCCGTTCGCGCGCAGCGTCTCGCCCGACTGCACGAGGTCCACGATGCGGTCGGCGAGCCCGACCAGCGGCGCCAGCTCGATCGAGCCGTCGAGCCGCACGATCTCCACCTGGATGCCGCGCGCCGAGAAGTACGCCTCGGTGAGCCGCGGGTACTTCGTGGCCACGCGGACCCACGACCACTTGGCCGGGTCGTCGCGCTCCCAGAGCGCGCGCGGCTCCGCCACCACGAGGCGGCAGAAGCCGAAGCCGAGGTCGAGCGGCTCGTACACGTCGGGCTCCTGCTCCAGCAGGATGTCCTTGCCGACCACGCCGAGGTCGGCGGCGCCGTAGGTGACGTACGCCGGCACGTCGGCGGGCTTGAGCAGGAGGATCTCGAGGTCGTGGCCCGCGTCGCGGAAGATGAGCTTGCGCGAGTCGGGATCGATCCCGCTCACGCCCAGCTCGCGCAGCAGGTCGAGCGCCGGGTCGAGCAGCCGGCCCTTCGGCAGCGCGAGCGTCAGCCCGTTCTTCATCGCGATGTGCGCTCGATGCGGGCGCCGAGGGCCGCCAGCTTTTGCTCGAGGTGCTCGTAGCCTCGGTCGAGGTGATAGATACGCGAGACCTCGGTCGTGCCGCGCGCCGCGAGCCCCGCCAGCACGAGCGCGGCCGACGCGCGCAGGTCGGAGGCCATCACCGGCGCGCCCTGGTAGGCGGCGACGCCGCGCACGACGGCGATGGCGCCGTCGGTCTCGATGCGCGCGCCCAGCCGCACGAGCTCCGCCGCGTGCATGAAGCGGTTCTCGAAGATCGTCTCGGTGACGCGTGACTGCCCGTCGGCGAGCCCCAGCAGCGTCATGAGCTGCGCCTGCATGTCCGTGGGGAAGCCCGGGAACGGGCTCGTCGTCACGTCGGCCGCGCCCGGTCGCGCCGGCCCCCGCACCCGCACCCAGGCCGGCCCCACGTCGAGGTCGACTCCGCACTCGTCGAGCTTGGCCAGCACCGCCGCGAGGTGCTCGGGCGCCACGTCCGTCACCGTGACGTCGCCGGCCGTGATCGCGCCGGCCGTGATCAGCGTACCCGCCTCGATGCGGTCGGCGATCACCTGGTGTGTGGCGCCGGCGAGCGCCGGCACGCCCTGGATCTCGAGGTGGCCGGTCCCGACGCCGTCGAGCTTGGCGCCCATCGAGGTCAGCAGCGCGGCGAGGTCGGCCACCTCGGGCTCGCGCGCCGCGTTCTCGATGATGGTGGTCCCATCCGCGAGCACGGCCGCCATCATGAGGTTCTCGGTGCCGGTCACCGTCACGAGGTCCGTCGTGATGCGCGCGCCGCGCAGGCGACGGGCCCGCGCGACGACGTAGCCGTTCTCGATCGCGATGTCGGCGCCGAGCTTGGCCAGCCCCTTGAGGTGCTGGTCGATCGGCCTCACGCCGATCGCGCAGCCGCCGGGCAGCGCGACGCGCGCGGAGCCGTGGCGCGCCACCAGCGGCCCGAGCACCAGCACGGAGGCGCGCATCGTCGAGACCAGCTCGTAGGACGCCTCGTCGTTGGCGACGCGCGGCACGCGCACCTCGACCCGGCGGCCGTCGCGTGCGACGGCGGCGCCGTGGGTCTCGAGCAGCCTCAGCATCGTACGGATGTCGCCGAGGTCGGGGACGTTGGTCAGCGTCACGGGCTCGCTGGTGAGGAGCGCCGCCGCCAGCGCCGGCAGCGTCGCGTTCTTCGCCGCGCCGACCGCGACGCGCCCGCGCAGCGGGACGCCGCCCTCGATCACGAGGCGCGCGGGCATTACAGGATTCTCCCCGCGACGAAGCGCTCGACGCCGGCGAGGTCGCGCCTCGTCTGGACGCCGGTGAAGCTCGCCTTCTCCATGAGGGCGACGACGGCGCGCGCCTGATCGCCCCCCGCGGTCTCCAGCACGAGCGCGCCGCCGGGCAGCAGCCGCTGCGGCGCCTCGGCGACGATGCGCCGGATGACCCTCAGCCCGTCCACGCCGCCGTCGAGCGCTCCGCGCGGGTCGTACTGGCTGACCTCGGGCGCCAGCGTCGCGATCAGCCCCGTCGGCAGATACGGCGGATTGGAGACGATGACGTCGGCGAGGGTCGCCCCCAGCGCCGAGAACAGCTCGGAGACCTCGACCCTGACGCGCCCCGAGAGTCCGAGCGCGGCGACGTTCTCCCGCGCCAGCGTCACGGCGCGGGCCGCCGCCTCGAGCGCGATCACCTCGACGTCCGGACGCTCCGACGCGATCGCGCACGCGATGCAGCCCGTCCCCGTGCCCAGATCGATCGCGAGCGGCCGCCGCGGGCCGCGGGGCAGGAGGTCCAGCGCCCACGCGGCGAGAAGCTCCGTTTCGGGGCGGGGCACCATGGCGTCGGCGGTGACCCTCACCGTGACGTGCCGGAACGGCTGGCTGCCGAGGATGTGCTGCAGCGGCTCGCGCTTCATGCGGCGCCTCAGCGCGGCCACGTACCACCCGGCCTCCGGCGCCTCCAGCGTCCGCCGCGGTTCGGCGCTCAGCGCGCCGTGCGAGACTCGGAGGGCCCCGGCCAGCAGCCACTCGGCATCCACGGGCGCACTCTCCACGCCCGCGCTCCGCAGCGCGTCGGCCCCGAGGGCGAGGGCCGCCTGGACGCTCGGCCGCGAGCCGATCAGCGCGTCCGGATCCACCGCGCGTCTCACGACTCGACCTTCTGCAGCCGCTCGGCCTGCTCGGCCGCCGCCAGCGCGTCGACGATCTCGTCCAGGTCGCCCTCGAGGATCGCGGGCAGGCGGTGCAGCGTGAGCCCGATCCGGTGATCGGTCACGCGGCCCTCGCGGAAGTTGTAGGTGCGGATCCGCTCGCTGCGCTCACCGGTGCCGACCTGCGACTTTCGATCGGCGGCCATGGCCGCCTGCTGCTCTTCCTGCGCGCGCTCGAGCAGCCGCGCCTTGAGCACGCGCATCGCCTTCGCGCGGTTCTTGAGCTGCGAGCGCTCGTCCTGGCACGTGACGACGAGCCCCGTCGGGACGTGCGTGATCCGCACCGCGGAGTCGGTGGTGTTGACGCCCTGCCCGCCCGGACCCGACGAGCGGTACACGTCCACGCGCAGGTCCTTTTCCTCCACCCGCACGTCCACGTCCTCGGCCTCCGGCAGCACGGCGACGGTGACGGTGGAGGTGTGGATGCGGCCGCTCGCCTCGGTGACGGGCACGCGCTGCACCCGGTGGACGCCGCGCTCGAACTTGAGCCGGCTCCACGCGCCGCGGCCCTGGATGAAGAGGATGACGTCCTTGAGGCCGCCGACGCCGGTGGGGCTCGAGTCCATCACCTCCACCTTCCAGCGCTGCGCCTCCGCGTACTTCGTGTACATGCGCGCGAGGTCGGCGGCGAACAGCGCCGCCTCGTCGCCGCCGGCGCCGGCGCGGATCTCGACGAAGACGTTCTTGTCGTCGTTCGGGTCCTTGGGCAGGACGAGCTTCTTCAGCTCCTCCTCGAGCGCGGCCTGGCGCGCGGACAGCTCGTCGATCTCGGTCTGGGCCAGCTCGGCCAGCTCGCGGTCGCCGCCCTCGGCCAGGATGTGGCGCGCCTCGCCGAGCCGCTTGAGCACCTCGCGGTACTCGGTGAACTTCTCGACGATCTCGAGGGTGTCGGCGTGCTCCTTGCGCAGACGGGCGTACTCCGCCGGCTGGCCGAAGATGGCGGGATCGGAGAGGACGCGAGCGATCTCGTGCGATCGCTCCTCGATCTGGCGGAGCTTATCGAACAACATGGCTCAACTCCGCACGGCGGAGACGGCGCTGGGGGGGTTGGGGGGCCATGTCGGGGCCCCCCAAGTGATTATTGAGCGGCCGCAGGCTGCCGCTTGTACTTGCGCTGGAAGCGCTCGACGCGGCCGGCCGTGTCCATGAGCTTCTGCTTGCCCGTGAAGAACGGATGGCACTTCGAGCACACCTCGACGTGGATGTTCGGCCGCGTGGAGCGGGTCTTGACAACCTCGCCGCACGCGCAAGTGATCGTGGTGTCGACGTAATCCGGATGAATACCCACCTTCACGGCTCAGCCCTCCCTCAGGAAGCCTAACGATACCAGCGACGCCCCGGAAATGCAAAAAGCGCGGGCGTTTAATCGCCCTTAGGATATCGACCGCAAGGAACAGGATGCCGGCTCGTTCTCGGCGACCAGGAGCGTTCGCCGCTTTCGAGCGCGGGCTTCGCCCGCGCAATCCGAGTCTGGGGGAGGCAGGGAGGAGCGCGTCTGAGGCGCGCGACGACCGTCGGAAGGGGGGCGAAGCCCCCCTCCGAGGTTCTTACCCCATGGAGTGCATGGAGGCGAGGAACTCCTTGTTGGACTTGGTGAGCTTGAGCTTGTCCAGCAGCAGCTCCATCCCCTCGACGGGGTTGAGCTGCGACAGCGCCTTGCGCAGGAGCCAGACCTTCTGCAGCTCGTCCTTCTCCAGCAGCAGCTCTTCCTTGCGCGTGCCCGACTGCTCGATGTTGATGGTGGGGAAGATGCGCTTGTCCATGAGGCGCCGGTCGAGATGGACTTCCATGTTGCCGGTGCCCTTGAACTCCTCGAAGATCACGTCGTCCATCCGGCTGCCCGTGTCCACGATGGCCGTGGCCACGATGGTCAGCGAGCCCCCCTCCTCGATGTTGCGCGCCTGCGCGAAGAAGCGGCGCGGCCGCTGCAGCGCGTTGGCGTCGAGACCGCCCGAGAGCACCTTGCCGGAGGACGGGATGACGGCGTTGTGGGCGCGCGCGAAGCGCGTCAGCGAGTCGAGCAGGATCACCACGTCGCGCTTGTGCTCGACCAGCCGCTTGGCCTTCTCGATCACCATATCGGCAACCTGGATGTGGCGCTGCGGCGGCTCGTCGAAGGTGGACGAGATGACCTCGCCCTTCACCGAGCGCTGCATGTCGGTGACCTCTTCCGGCCGCTCGTCGATGAGCAGCACGATGAGGTAGACCTCCGGGTGGTTCTTGGCGATGGCGTTGGCCAGCTTCTGCAGCATCATTGTCTTACCGGTGCGCGGCGCGGCCACGATCATGCCGCGCTGCCCCTTGCCGATGGGACAGAGCAGGTCCATCACGCGCGTGGTCAGGTCTTCGGCGTCGTACTCGAGGCGCAGCCGCTCCAGCGGATAGAGCGGTGTGAGGTTGTCGAAGAAGATCTTCTCGCGCGCCTGCTCGGGCGTCTCGAAGTTGATCGCCTCGACCTTGAGGAGCGCGAAGTATCGCTCGGTGTCCTTCGGCGGGCGGACCTGGCCGGAGATCGTATCGCCGGTGCGCAGGTCGAAGCGCCGGATCTGCGACGGCGAGACGTAGATATCATCCGGTCCGGGCAAGTAGTTGTAGTCCGGAGCTCTCAGGAATCCGAATCCATCCGGCAGGACTTCCAGGACGCCTTCCGCGTAGATCAACCCATCTTTCTCGGCCTGCGCCTGGAGGATCTTGAAGATCAGCTCCTGCTTGCGCAGCCCGCCCACGCTCTGCACGTTGAGCTCGCGGGCGATGGTGTTGAGGTCGGAGATCGTCTTTTCCTTGAGCTCTGACAGGTTCATCCCGTTCACGGGGTTCTGCTGCGCGTCCTGCTGGGTCGGGTTTCCTTGACCTCGTTGTTCTCGGCGGGCGCTCATCAACGGGCTCCGGGGGCGGCACTCATGGCCGCATGGCGTTAGAGTTCTGCGCTTTTTGCAGGGTTTCTACGGGGTTGGAGCTACGACGTTGGATGTCATCCTCGCATCGCCAGGGGGGCGCTGTCAATATTTTTCACATACGGATCTCGATGATCGCCCGCTGCTTGATCTCCTTGAGCCAGGCCTCCAGCCGGGCCTCGTACTTCTGGCGGAACAGGATTTCGCGGATTTGCTGCTTGACCCGGGTGAGCCCGTCGCCCTCCAGGGACTCCTTCGACTCCAGCCGGAAGACGTGATACCCGAGCGAGGACCGGTAGGGGGGTGAGACCTGCCCCGGCTCCAGTCCAAGGATCTCGGTCTCGATGTCCTGAGCGAGCTCACCACGCTTCAGGGTGCCCAGGTCGCCGCCGTCCTTGGCGCTGGCATCCCTGGAGTACTCGCGGGCGACGGCCACGAAGTCGCCCCCGTCCAGGACCTGCGCGCGGAGCAGGTCGGCCTTGATCCGGGCACTCTCCCACGCGGCGTCGTCGCTGCCTTCGGGGACGACGAGGAGATGCCGCGCATGATAGGAGAGGCCCGTCTCGAGCTTCTGGCGATTCTCCTCGACGTACTGCACGATCTCGGCGTCGGTCACCGACACGCGCAGCACCACCTTGCGCCGGATCACCTTCTGCACGCGCAGGCCCTCCCGCACGCGCTTCTTGACGGAGTCCATCGTGATGCCCTGCTCTTTGACGAGCTTCTCGAACTCTTCGAGGGTCTTCGCGTTGTAGATCTTGATCCGCTCGGTCAGCTCGTCGGAGACTTCCTGATCATCGACGGTGATCCTCTCGCGGTCCGCCTCCTGCAGCTGCAGGCGACTGTCGATGAGCTTCGGCAGGAATTGCTTGGCCAGCTCGTCGTCGCCGGGACCGGCGCCCCGCTGCTGCCGGTTCTCGGCGCGGTAGGCGACGATGGTCTCCTGCAGCTCGCTCAGCGTGATCGCGTCGTTGTTGACGACGGCCACCACGCGGTCCGCGATGCCCTCGTCGTGCTCGGGCGGGCGAATGCGCACGTCGCCCGGCATCGGCATGTCCGGCGACAACGGCTTGCCGGCCACGGGCGCCGGCGGCGGCGGGCCCTTCGGCTTGCCGATCAGCGGCACCCACGAGGGCACCGCGCAGCCGCCGAGCAGGAGCGCGAGGGCAACGATGCGCAGCGCCGGCGTCATGAGCGCGCGAGGTCGTCGAGGGTACGGAGGATGGAGTCGCGCACCGCGGGCCACGCGCCCTTCGCGATCGAGGCCTCGATCGTGAACTCGCGCTTCATCTTGAGCCGGCCGCGGCTGTCGTGGATGGCGTGCACGAGCCGCGCGGGCTCCAGCCGGGTGGTCGCCGCGAAGGTGATCAACGCGCGGCCCTCGCCGGCCTCGATCTTCTCGACGTGCAGGGCGCGGGCGGCCACGCGGATGCGGACGATGTCGAGCAGGCGCCGCGCGGGCTCCGGCGGCGGGCCGAAGCGATCGATGAGCTCGGCGCGGATGTCCTCCACCTCGGCGTCGTCGGTGGCGCCGGCCAGCCGCTTGTAGAACGCGAGTCGCTGATTGACCTCGGGGACATAGTCTTCGGGGACGAAGCCTTCCTCCGCGACGCTGATCACGGGCTCGACGCTCGCGGCGGCCGGTTCGCCGCCCAATTCTCGCACGGCTTCCGCAAGAAGCTTGGCGTAAAGATCGTAGCCCACGGCGGCGATGTGGCCGTGCTGCTGGGCCCCGAGGAGGTTGCCGGCGCCGCGGATCTCGAGGTCGCGCATGGCCAGCTTGAACCCCGAGCCCAATTCGGTCAGCTCCTGCAGCGCACGCAGGCGCCGCTGGGCCTGATCGTCCACGCGCCCGTCGGCCGGCACCAGGAGATAGGCGTAGGCCTGCTGGCGCTCGCGGCCCACGCGGCCGCGCAGCTGGTAGAGCTGGGCCAGGCCGAAGCGGTCGGCGCGGTTGACGATGATCGTGTTCGACGCGGGAATGTCGAGACCCGATTCCACGATGGCCGTCGAGACGAGCACGTCCGCCTGGCCGTCCACGAAGCGCACCATCGCTCCCTCGAGCTCGCGTTCGTCCATTTGCCCATGCGCCATGATGACGCGAGCGTCTGGAACAAGCTCTCGAACGAAGCGAGCCATCGACGGCAGCGACTGGACTCTGTTGTGCACGAAGAAGACCTGGCCGCCACGCGCCAGCTCGCGCTCGAGCGCCTCCTTGATGACGGCGCGGTTGAAGCGGCGCACGACCGTCTCGATGGGCAGCCGGTCCACCGGCGGCGTCTCGATGACCGACATGTCGCGCACCCCGGAGAGCGACATATACAAGGTGCGGGGGATCGGGGTGGCCGTCATGGCCAGCACGTCCACCGAGGCGCGCAATTGCTTCACGCGCTCCTTGTGGGCGACGCCGAAGCGGTGCTCCTCGTCCACGATCAGCAGGCCGAGGTTCTTGAACTCCACGTCCTTGCCGAGCAGCCGGTGCGTGCCGATGACGACGTCGACGGTGCCGTGCTTCAGCCCCTCGACGATCTTCTTCTGCTCCTTCGGCGAGCGGAAGCGCGAGAGCAGCTCGACCTTGGCCGGGAACGGCGCGAAGCGCTCGGCAAACGTCGACCAGTGCTGCTGGGCCAGCACCGTCGTCGGCACCAGCACCGCGACCTGCATGCCGTCGGCCACCGCCTTGAACGCCGCACGCAGCGCGACTTCCGTCTTGCCGTAGCCGACGTCGCCGGCCACGAGCCGGTCCATCGGCCGCGGGCTCTCCATGTCGCGTTTGACGTCCTTGATCGCGCGCAGCTGGTCCGGCGTCTCCTCGAAGCGGAACGACGCCTCGAACTCCCGCTGCCACGGCGTGTCCGGCTGATAGGTGTGGCCCTGGGCCACCGAGCGCCGCGCGTAGAGCTTCAGCAGCTCCTCGGCCATCTCGCGCAGCGCCGCACGGACCGATTCCTTGACGCGCTGCCACGACGCGCCGCCGAGGCGGTCCAGGCGCGCGGCGCCCGCGTCGGCGCCGAGGTACTTCGAGACGAGGTCGAGGCGGTCGACGGGGACGTAGAGCTGGTTGTTGTCGGCGTACTCGAGCAGCAGGAAGTCGGCGTCCTTGTCGCTGATGCGCATCGTGCGCAGCCCGAGATACTTCCCGATGCCGTGATCTTCGTGGACGACGAGGTCGCCGACGGCGAGATCGGTGAACGCGGTCAGGGCGGCGCCGCGCTGGTACTTGGGCCGCCGCAGCGTGCGCCGGCGCGCGCCGAAGATCTCCGTCTCGGCCAGGACCACCAGTCCCACCGCGGGCACCGCGAAGCCGCTCGACAGCTCGCCCACCACGATGGCGATCGAGTCCGGCGCCTCCAGCCCCTCGACCACGCGCGTGTCGAGATCATGGTCGTGGAGGATCTCGCGCAGGTGCTCGGCCTGGCCCGGATCGGCGGCGACGAGGCGGACGGTGAAGCCCTCGCCGCGCCAGCGGTTGACGTCGTCGACGAGCCGGTCGAACTTGCCCGAGTACGGATCCACGGAGAGCGCCTCGAGCGTGACGTCGGCCTCCCCGGCGGCGAGGATTTCCAGCTCGACGCGCGGACGGCCGGCGATGATCTCGACCAGCGGCCGGCGGCCCGGCGCGTCTTCGGAGGTCTCGTCGAGCAGCCGCGGCGCGTCCACGATGACGGGCGCGCCGGCGGGCAGATACTGGAGGAGGCGCGTCGCGCCCGCGTCAGCCGTCTCCGGCACCGCGACCAGCGGCAGCACGAGCAGCTCGTCGAGCGTCCCCGTCGAGCGCTGCGTCGTCGGATCGAAGAGGCGGATCGACTCGATGTCGTCGCCGTCGAACTCCAGCCGCGCCGGGCTCGGATGCATGGGCGAGAAGACGTCGACGATGCCGCCGCGGGCGCTCCACTGCCCGACCTCGACGACGGTGTCGGCGCGCTCGTAGCCGGCCTTCTCGAGCGCCTCCAGCAGCAGCTCGCGGTCGAGGCTGTCCTTCGTCGCGAGGCGCAGCGTGCCCTCGCGGAACGCGCCCGGCGCCTGCAGCGGCGTGTCCAGCGCCGCCGGCGTCACCACGACCGCGATCGGCTCGCCCGCCGTCAGCCGCCGCACGATCATCGCGCGCTCGGCTTCCGCCTCGCGATGGTGGCCGCCCTTCCAGAGCTGCGGCTCGCGCTCCGGGAACTCGAACGCGGGGGCGCCGAAGAACTTGAGGTCCTGCGCGAAGCGGTGGGCGTCGGCGAGCGACGCGACGACGATGACGACCGGCCGCGGATGGGCGTGCAGAAGCTCGGCGACGGCGAGCGCGCGCGCCGCGCCGGCGAGCCCGGCCACGCGGAGGCAGACGTCTCCCTCGGCGAACCTCTTTGCCAGGTCCCCAAACGCCTGCCAGTCCCTCAACATCTCGACGGCTTACGGTACCACGGGGAGGGCGGACGTCAGCCCTAGCGCGCCCCCTGCGCCAGGTAGAACGACAGCGTCTCCAGCTCGATCGAGAGGTCGACGTTCTTCAGCCGCACCTCGCGCGGCACCTTCAAACGCGCCGGCGCGAAGTTCAGGATCGCGCGGATGCCGGCGCTGACGAGCCGGTCGGTGACGGCCTGCGCCGACTCGGCGGGGACGGCGACGATCGCGATCTGGATGCCGCGCGCCTTCACCTCGCGCGCGAGGTCGCGGCTCGGAACGACGGGCACGGATTCCACCTCGCGCGCGACCTTGGCGGGATCGTCGTCGACGATGGCGGCGATGCGGAAGCCCTGGCGGCCGAAGCCCTTGTAGTGGAAGAGCGCGGAGCCGAGGTTGCCGAAGCCGACCAGCACGACGGGCCACTGGCGGTCGAGCCCCAGGATCTGCTGCAGCTCGGCCTTGAGGCCGGCGACGTAGTAGCCGATGCCACGCACGCCGAACTCGCCGAAGTAGGCGAGGTCCTTGCGCACCTGGGCGGAGTTCAGATTGAAACGGTCCGCCATCTCCTGCGAGGAGATGGTCTTGACGCCGTCCTCCTCGAGCTGGAGCAGGCAGCGCGTGTAGACGGAGAGACGGTGAATCGTCATCTCCGGGATCCTCGACGCGCGGTACGCGGACCGACGTGGCATGTGAAAAAGGCCGGGCGCCGTCGAGACGGACGCCCGGCCGAGTCAGCCTACCCGAGTGACATCACGCGAAGTTGATGCCCTTCCCGAACAGCAGGATCAAGGCGATGACCAGCGTGTAGATGGCCAGCGACTCGATCAGGGCGAGACCGATGACCATGGCCAGCTGGATACGCGCCGCCGCGCCCGGCTGCCGCGCCATCGCCTCGACGGCCGCGGCCACCGCCCGCCCCTGCCCGAGTCCGCACAGGCCGGCGGCGATCGCCATGCCGATGGCGGCCGCGATCACCGTGAACGGGGCGAGCCACCCGCCGGCGGCGGGGGCGTCGGCGGCGAGCGCCAGGCCGGGGAACGCCAGAACGAACAGAACTCCCAACATCGATGAACGTCGCACGACCGTCCTCCTCTGTACGTGTGATCTGCGGCTAGTGATGGCCAGCGTCGTGGTGCTCCGCACCGTGACCGTGGTCCGCCTCTTCGATCGCTCCCGAGATGTACAGCATCGTCAGCATGACGAAGATGAACGCCTGGAGGAAGGACACCAGGAGCTTCAAGGGATAGAGAAAGATCACCGTGAACGCGATGGTGACGGCCGCGCCGAGGCCGCCGACGAGCGCGCCGACCACGCTGCCCGACAGCGCCCAGCCGAGCAATCCCTGCAGGCCCATCAGGAAGAAGATGACGGCGAGCAGGATGTGCCC
>WNGM01001047.1_pt1 | contig 22135 bp, 22 predicted proteins | sample 5400571 | NCBI WGS metagenome assembly WNGM01 (sample SAMN13153378, study PRJNA577476) | soil metagenome | isolation source: 100 cm soil or saprolite under Garry oak tree replicate 2 | place: USA:California | collected 2016-06-15 | reverse complement strand
CGGCGGTTGCGTCGAAGCCGACGTCTGGGCGGCCGCAAAGGAAGTGATGGCCAAAGAAACGCCGCGCAAGATGGTCTTCCAATTAAACAACGAAGCCAGCTACGACAACGGTTTAATCTGCGGCGGCACGCTGGAAGTTTTCGTCGAGCCGATTCTTCCTCAACCCGTTGCGTACCTGTTTGGCGGCGGGCACATTTCGACGGCGCTCGCGAAATCCGCAGGCGCGGCGGGATTTGGAATCGTCGTAGTTGACGATCGCGAACAGTTTGCGAACAAAGACCGTTTCCCGATGGCCCACGAACTCTTTACGAGCTACGACGACGCATTCCAGCGAATTCAGCCCAATGCTTCGTCCTATATTGTAATCGTCACGCGCGGGCATCGCGACGACATGCGCGTGCTCGCGTGGGCTGTTCGGACGCCCGCGCGCTATGTCGGCATGATCGGAAGCCGCCGCAAAGTCCTCTCCGTCTATCAGGCGCTCGAAAAAGAAGGCTACGCGCCTGACGAGTTCTCTCGCGTGTATGCACCGATGGGATTGGAAATTGGCGCGCTGTCTCCTGAAGAGATCGCCATCAGCATCACCGCGGAATTAGTTGCGGTGCGCCGCAACGCACAAACTGCGCAACATAAAAAATTGCAGCGCGAACACCGCGGAGCCGTGGCTTCCGGCTCAAGCACGCAGCGCTGAACCGGCATTGTTATGCTCGCCGCTGTAATCTTGTCGGGCGGCGCTTCGCGCCGCATGGGTTCGCCAAAAGCTCTGGTGTCCTACCAGGGAACGTCGTTTCTCGAACATCTCCTGTCTGTGACAAATCATCCCGCGCTAGGTGTACGTCGCGTGGTTCTTGGTCCCGATGCGGAAGTGATTTCTAACCAGATCGCGCTCCCACTGAATGAAATCGTTGTTAACCACGAATGGGAAAAAGGCCAGCTCAGCTCGATTCACGCCGCTCTGCACAGCTTGCCTTCAAACACGGAAGGCATGTTGCTCTGTCCCGTCGATCATCCTCTAGTGAGTGCGTTTCTAATCGGCGGTCTCATCGACGCGTTCTTTGTTACGCGCGCTCCAGTTGTCGTTCCGAGTTACAAGGGGCGGCGCGGACACCCTGTCATTTTTTCCGCCGCGACATTTCAGGAACTTTTGAACGCACCGATGGACCAAGGTGCCCGCGCCGTCGTCTGGGCGCACAAGGGAAAAGTGAGCGAAGTCTCGACTACGGAAGAAGGGTGCATCCTGAACTTAAACGATCCCAATACGCTGGCGAAATTAGGCGGCAGTCCACGCTAGAATCCGCGTGAATCAAGACAGAAATCAGGGCGCGCCGCGCAATTTTGCTGCAAGGGCTTTCGCAGCATCCACGGCCAAATATGCCCCGTGAATCGTTTCGGGCGGCAATTCGCCAAATGACCCGACCAAGGCCTGCAGTGTGATCGCGTGGAGGTCACCGATGTGTTTTCCGCTCAACAGTTCCGTCAACCGCGAAGCGCAAGCAATTGACGTTGTGCAACCCCTGCACAGAAACCGCGCCTCAGCGATTCTGCCATTCTCAATCCTTGCGCTGAGCCGCAGGACATCTCCGCAAACTGGGTTGCTGACTTCCACAGTGGCCGTCGCCTTGTCCAGCTCGCCTGTATTCCGCGGATTCTGAAAATGGTCGAGAACTTCTCTGGAAAACATGAAGCGAGTATGAAGCCGCTAAGCCGCACCAGCAAGCGGATGCCTCAGAGGTCGAGATGGACCCGTACTGCAGGCACTAGCACCGGACCGCGGTCGCGGTTGTAGCCGGGATTATTGATGTGTTGCAGGTCGAACGCGCCATACACGCCTCGCCAGACGTGGATCGTGTAAAACATCTCGAAAATGTTTTCGCGGCCATAGTTCAGATGGCCATCGCCCAGCAAAAAACCCTTTCCACCCAGCGCCAGGTAAAGGCGATGGTCCCCAGAAAGTGCGTTCGAAGAGAATGCAGCACCAGCGCGATCCAGTCCGCGACGCCATTTTTTCCCGTTCGCAGCTATCCCGAACGTCACAGCCTGGTTGACCTCGGTGTAAGCGAACGATTCCTGTCTGCCTTCGTTCCAGCCAAAGCGTCCAAACGCGGTCAACCAACCGCTCAGGCTCTGCTCCAGGTTCCCGCCAAAACCATACTTGGTTGTCGTACGAAACGGATGATTCGTGACGTCCGGAACAGCCGTTTCACCGCTTTCAAACTGCTGAATCGCTACGCGATAGTCCCCCATATTCGCGTGATTGATGTAGCTCATCAGCCGGACCACTCCGTTTCTGTGCGGGAGGAGACCCTTGCGCAATTCGAATTCGATATTTTCAGAACGGGCGCGGGAAAGATTCCACTCCAGGTCAATAAAGTTTGCCTGCCGGGGCATCAGCGCTTCCGCAAACCGGATACCCCAATTGTGGTCTTCGAAATCGAGCATCGCCCCAACTGTGTACCCTCGCGTGTCTGCCGCGTAATCGTAGGCTCCATTGTTGTCGACGGTGAGATTCAAAAACTGGAGATGGCTATCGCTTCCGGCCGAGTTCAGATCGAAAAAATCCACGAGTTGGAATTTGCCCAGCCTGATTTCCAACCTTCGTGCGGGTAATTCGCGGAAGACGGAAAGCGGATTGCGCTGCGCGAGCGTGCGTCGTGGCTCAACGGAATCGCAAAATGCAGCATCGTTCGCCCTACATACGGTTTTGAACCCAGCGAAGGATTGTGAACGACATCCAGATTGGTAAATCCTGCGAGCCCGAAGCCATTGCCAATCCCTTTCCCCCCTGCACTCTCGAGTTGGAAAAGCGCTTCTGCGTAACCCGTCAACTCCACCCCTGTGAAAAGAGTGAACACACGGGATAGTGCGTGTTCGCCTTGCGGCGTCAGACGAAGCGGCCCCTGATACGGAGAATGAAAGCTCGGGTGTCACTGTTCGATCAAATTCATCTGCCCGGAAACCCACAATCGGCTCGTTTCCGAGTGCGGGAAGACCGTGGTCGGAGGATCCGCAGGTGACTCTTCGCCAGGCAGTTGCTGACTGGACGCCTGAGTTGCTGCATTCGGCGCCTCCTGTGAACACAGCGTGCCTGCGAGCCAAAGCACCCCGCCACTGACGACATACATGGCCAGCACAAATCTCATCATCCAACTCATTTGATTACCCTAACGCGCAGCCGCGAGACCCGGAGAGAGATTAGCCGCAGTGGCGTTACAGAACGATAAATGGGACCGACCGAAAGCTGTGCGTTGCGAGGCCACTCGAAAGAATTTAGACTGCGTGCGGACCCATGCTCAACCGCAAACAGGACGGGCTACGCATCGTTTCTCTTGCGCCGTCCTGCACTTCGATCCTCTGCGCTCTGGGAGTATCACGCCATCTCGTCGCTGTGACACCATGGTGCGCGGACGTTGCTCCGGTTCGTGGCCTACCGGCTTTCGGAGACTGCTGGCGCCTTGAATCCATCGAAAAGATCGCGCTCCTCAATCCGACACTCATCGTCGGCTCGGTTCCGTTCCAGGCCGAGACCGTCGCGCGCATCCTTACGATCCCCGCGCAGTTTCTCGCGCTCAATCCCCGTTCACTCGCCGATATTGAATCGGATATTCAGACTCTTGCGCGCCTCACTAATCGTTCCGCGAATGGCCACCGACTGATTCTCCGCATGCGCAGGGATTTCGCGAGTATCCGGCGTGATGCCCCAAAATTCGCTCGTCTGCCGCGGGTCTATTCCGAAGCCTGGCCAAATCCCAGGATCAGTTCCCCTCCATGGGTTTCCGAACTCGTCGATCTCTGCGGGGGCAAAATGGTGGTCAAGCCCGGCTCGCGCGTTTCCGCCGAAGATGTCGCGTCCGCTCGTCCTGATATTATCCTGCTGGCATGGACAGCTACGGGAAACCGCGCTGATCCACGCAAAACTCTGGCTCTGCCACTTTGGCAATCTGTGCCGGCCGTTCGCCGTAAACAAGTCTTTGTGATTCAAGACGAACTTCTTAACACGCCAGGGCCGCCGGTCATCGCGGGCGCTCGCGAGATTTCTCGTATTCTTAAGGAGTTTTCAGGAGTGCGCGTGTGAGCATTCGCATCGTTGCTGCCGTGATTGAACGTGCCGACCGCCGTTTGCTGATCGGCCAGCGCCGCCGTCATGACTCTTCGCCGCTAAAATGGGAATTTCCCGGTGGCAAGGTTAAGGACGGCGAATCGCTCGAACAAGCTTTGGCTCGTGAGCTCATAGAAGAACTTGCAGTGACTCTGCTGCACTCCGTTGCGATTTCTCAGGTCGAGCACGACTATGGTGGCGGTATGGGTTCGTTCTCCATCACCTTTTTTGCCGCGAACATTCTGGAAGAAGAGCTCCACCCCGGCCCGTTCGAACAGGTGGCATGGGTTCTGCCCAGGGAACTCGGTGGATATGATTTCCTGGCCGCGAATCGGCGACTGATCGCCGAACTCGCAACCGGCCGTATCAAGCCAGCCGAACTCCTGGCAAGGCGCCCTCAGGACGCCACGCGAGAGAGCCATTAGCGGACTCGAAACCTCGCGTTTCTCCATGCTTGCCGTGCCAGCGCCGCCGTACTATTTTTAGCTTTGAAGAGTTGGCGCTGAGGTCTCCATGGCGCTCAGCCTGTCACGACTCTAAAATTCCTGGCACGCCCAGGCTTGGCCCTGCTCTCATGTTAAACGGAAAACGCATTCTCGTCGTAATGCCCGCCTACAACGCGGCGAAGACACTCGAACAAACCTATCGCGAAATCCCGAAGGACTTTGTCGATGAAATCATTCTTGTGGACGACGGGAGCCACGACTCCACGGCGCAAGTCGCAGCCCAGCTTGGCCTGACCACCTTTGTCCACCGGCAGAATCTCGGTTATGGCCGCAATCAGAAGACCTGCTATCGCGAAGCACTTCGGCGGGGAGCGGACATCGTGATCATGCTTCACCCGGATTATCAGTATTCGCCGAACCTCATCGTATCGCTGGCCGGGATGATTGCTTTCGGAGAATACGAAGTCGCGCTGGGCTCACGCATCCTGGGTGTTGGCGCCCTGAAAGGCGGCATGCCTCTTTACAAGTACATTTCAAACCGCTTCCTTACCTTTTTTCAGAATCTGCTGCTGAAGTACAAGCTCTCTGAATATCACACGGGCTACCGCGCGTTCTCCCGCGCAGTACTTGACGCGCTGCCACTTGAGGCCAACACCGACGATTTTGCCTTTGACAATCAGATGCTCGCGCAAATCATCTTTTTTGGCTATCGGATGGGCGAAATTTCTTGCCCGACGCGCTATTTCCCCGATGCGTCAAGCATCAATTTCTGGCGCAGCATCAAGTATGGCTTCGGCGTCCTTGCAACGTCGCTCCAATTCCGCCTGCAAAAATGGGGACTCGCCAACTTTCGCATCTTTAGTAATGAGGGCCACAAACTCCTGCCCGACTACTACGTCATGGTGAAAGAGTGAGCCTTTCCACACTCTCAGTTGAAACTGTCCCGGCTCACCAGCCTCGGAATGTACACCCTGCGCAAGTCGAGGACACGACTTCGCCCTGGCTGCTTGCCCTTTTTCTGGTCGCCATAACTCTGCTTTCCTACTGGCCGACGTTTTCGAATGGGTTCCTCAATTACGACGACAACGGCTATATCCTGCAAAATATCCATGTTCAGCCGGGTCTGACGGCCGCGAATGCCTCCTGGGCTTTCCGGTCGACCATTATGGCCAACTGGCATCCAATCACCTGGATTTCCCATATGGCCGATGTCCAGCTCTTCGGCCTGCATCCATGGGGACACCATGCCACTAGCCTTTTTCTTCATGCTCTGAACGTCGTCCTTCTGTTTTTCCTGCTACGTTCCGCCACAGGGTTTCTGTGGCGGAGCTTTATCGTGGCCGCACTGTTTGCGTTGCATCCCTTTAACGTTGAGTGCGTCGCGTGGGTTTCTGAACGCAAGAGCCTTCTTTATACCCTTTTTCTATTTCTTGCGCTCTTTGCCTATGGCTGGTACGTCCGTAAGCCCAGTGTTGCTCGTTACGCGTCCGTCGCGATCCTCTTCGCTCTTGGACTGGCGTCGAAACCAATGATCATAACTCTGCCATTTGCGCTTCTGCTGGTCGATTACTGGCCTTTTGCTCGCCTTCCGATTCCAGAAGACTCCGAAAGCACTTCACTCTTTTTCAAGAAGTTGTGGCCCCTTGTCTTGGAGAAAATCCCACTCTTACTTTTGTCCGCGGCCAGTGCGTATATCACGGTGGTTACTCAGACTCACGCGATTGCCGTGAAAGGGGTTTTGACGTTCCCGGTGCGTTTGGCGAACGCACTGTGGTCGTATCTGCTATACGTACTGAAAGCCTTGTGGCCCATTCGTCTGATCATTTTTTATCCGCATCCCGAGAATAGTCTTGCACTCTGGAAACCGCTCCTGGCTCTTGCCGTCATTTTGGGCTTTACGTATTTCTGCATACGCCATCGCCGCGATCGTTATCTCCTTGCCGGTTGGCTTTGGTTTCTCGGCTGCCTCGTACCTGTCATCGGATTGGTTCAAGTCGGCCGCCAGGCCATGGCCGACCGTTACGCCTACACGCCTCTTCTCGGGATTTTCGTTCTTGCCGTGTGGTGGATTGCGGAGCATTCTGGCTGGCTGCCGCACCGCACGGAACTTCTCGCCGGCGTGTCCGCGATTTTCCTGATTTTCTTTGGAGCTTTGACCTGGCGGCAAACCACCTACTGGAAAGATAGTTTCACTGTTTTTAATCACGCACTGAAAATCGCGCCCGTCAATTTCATTGCGGAAAACAATTTAGGAGAGGCGTATTTACAAATCGGCCGACCCGACATCGCGTACGGATATTTTCTCCGCACGACCGAGGAAACACCTCGCTTCGGGCTCGGACACTACAATCTTGGCGTCGTCCTGATAGGTCAAAAGCGCCGCGATGAGGCCCGCAAGGAATTCCAGCTCGCCATCCAACACGCTATGGAAATCAGCGATGCTTCGGCGGCATTCCACAATCTGGGAATCATCATGCTCGAAGACAATCAATCCGCTGATGCCATAAATATGTTCTCGGAAGCTCTGCAGCTTTCACCAGACAAGCAATCGAGTTACTTGGGAAAGGGGATTGCTGAATTTCGGCTCAACAATTTCCGTGCCGCGGAGGCGGATTTTGTCGCAGGAGCTTCTCTCACCCCAGATGCAGCTGCATGTTTTTGGGTGGGCCGCTCCCGCGAAGCCCAGGGGAATAGCAGCGGAGCGATCGAAGCCTATCGCAAGGCTCTCGAGTTGCAGCCCGATATGTCCGAAGCCAAGGAACACCTCGACGCGCTGCTCTCAGGCCGCGTTTTCCCCTTCGCGAAATCAGGAAATTAAGCGAGGCCTCTTGCGGGGCACTGATGCGCACGCCGTGCACGCCACTTGCGGCCGCCGAGCCAGGCACGGCTCTTACGATGTGACCGGATTCGGCTTGGTCTTTACGATCCCCAAATCCTCGATTGCCTTGTCGACAACCTTTGGGTCAACTTTTCCGTCCGCGCTCAATTCATGCAGCGTCGCCAACGTAATGAACTTTGCGTCCACTTCGAAGAAATCCCGCAATGACGTGCGACCCTCACTTCGTCCGAAGCCGTCTGTGCCGAGCGCTGCCAGCCTTCGCGGCATCCATTTGCTGATCATGTTGGGCAGCGTCTTCAGGTAATCCGAAGCCGCCACGAACACGCCCGGCGCATCCGCCAGACATCGCGTAACATACGGCACGCGCGGCTTCTCGCCTGGATTCAGCCGGTTCCACCGCTCCGTTTCAATGGCATCGACGTACAGTTCCTTGTAACTCGTAACGCTCCACACGTCCGCGGCCACGCTGTACTTCTGTTCCAGCATTTCCTGCGCGTGCAGCACTTCGTTCAAAATCGCTCCGCTGCCAAATAATTGCGCCTTCAGCTTCGCTTTCTTGTTCGCAGAAGCGCGGTACTTATACATTCCCTTCAGAATGCCCTCGCGAACTCCTGAAGGCATCGGCGGCATCGCGTAGGGTTCGTTCATCACCGTGATGTAGTAGAACCAGTTTTCTCCGTCCTTATACATCCGGCGAATCCCATCCTGAACGATCACCGCAATTTCGTACGCGAACGCCGGATCGTACGCCTTCAGATTCGGTACGGGCAGCGCCAGAACGTGGCTGTTGCCGTCCTGGTGCTGCAGGCCTTCGCCGGAAAGCGTCGTTCGCCCTGAGGTTCCGCCCAGCAGGAATCCGCGCGTCCGCATGTCCGCAGCCGCCCAGATGAAGTCTCCAATTCGCTGGAATCCAAACATCGAGTAGTAAATGAAAAACGGAATCGTATTGATTCCGTGCGTCGCGTACGCACTGCCAGCAGCGATGAACGATGCCATCGAACCGGCTTCCGTGATTCCTTCTTCCAGAATCTGCCCGTCTTTGGCTTCCTTGTAGAGCAGCAGGGTGTTCATGTCCACTGGCTCGTACTTCTGTCCGCCGCTCGCGTAAATCCCGACGGTGCGGAACAGTGACTCCATGCCGAAGGTCCGCGCTTCGTCCGGCACGATCGGCACAATCAGCTTGCCGATCTCCGGATCTTTCAGCATTTTTCGAAGCATCGCCACGAACGCCATCGTCGTCGAGACTTCGCGCTCGTCGCTACCTTCCGTGAATTCCTTGAATAATTCGTCGTGGTCTGCCGCGATCGGCTTCGAACGCACGCTACGCTTCGGCGTATATCCGCCCAACGCTTCCCGTCGGCTCCGCAAATACTGAAGCTCGATGCTGTCTTCCGCAGGCCGGTAAAACGGCACCGTTATGCAGTCATCATCGTTCAGGGGAATTCCAAACCGCGAACGGAATTCCCGCAGTTCGTCTTCATTCAACTTCTTCTGCTGGTGTGTGACGTTTTTCCCTTCGCCCGCCTCTCCCAGTCCATAGCCCTTGATCGTGCGGGCCAAAATTACCGTCGGCCCGCCCTTGTGTTCCACAGCCGCCTTGTACGCCGCGTACACTTTGCGCGGATCGTGGCCGCCCAGCCGCAAACGCCGCAGTGCCTCGTCCGGCAGCGGTTCCACCAATTTCAGCAATCGCTCATCATGACCAAAAAAGTGCTGCCGCACATACGCGCCAGACGAAACCACCAGTTTCTGGTATTCGCCGTCCACTAACTCGCCCATGCGCTTGACCAGTAGACCTTCCGTATCGCGCTCCAGAATCGGATCCCACTCACTGCCCCAAAGCACCTTGATGACGTTCCACCGCGCACCGCGAAACGCCGACTCGAGTTCCTGAATAATCTGCCCGTTGCCGCGCACCGGGCCATCAAGCCGCTGCAAGTTGCAATTGACGACGAAAATCAAATTATCCAGATGTTCTCGCGACGCCAGCGTGATCGCGCCCAGCGATTCCGGTTCATCTGTCTCGCCATCGCCAAGAAACGCCCACACCTTCGCATCGGTCGCCGGTTTCATCCCGCGATTTTCCAAATAACGGTTGAATCGCGCCTGATAAATGGCCATCAGCGGGCTCAATCCCATTGACACTGTCGGAAATTCCCAGAAGTCCGACATCAGCCAGGGATGCGGATACGAGGATAAGCCGCCGCCCGGCTTCAGCTCACGACGGAAATTCTCCAGTTGCTGAGCGCTGATTCTTCCTTCCATGAACGCGCGCGCATAGATTCCCGGTGCAGCATGTCCCTGAAAATAAATCGTGTCGCCTTCGAACTCCGGCGTCCTCGCGCGGAAGAAATGATTGAATCCGACTTCGTACAGCGTGGCCGCCGACGCGTAAGTCGAGATATGTCCGCCAATGTTGTGTTCTTCGCGATTCGCGCGCACCACCATCGCCAATGCGTTCCAGCGAATCAGTGACTTAATCCGGCGCTCCAGCTCCTGATCGCCTGGAAATAACGGTTCCAGCCGCACCGGAATCGTGTTCGCATACGGCGTGTTCGCCGTGAACGGCAGGTCGATCCCACTCACCGTCGCGTGTGCGCGTAACCGCTCCAGAATCTCGGCCGCCACTTCCGGTCCGCTTGACTCGAGCACCGAATCCAGCGACTCCAGCCACTCCTGAATCTCCACATCCTCGATGTGGTGTGGCTGAGCGTACGTCTCGTTATCCATTTGTTCGTTGTCCCTTTTCGGAAATGCCCTGTCCTGCGCCGCCATCTTCGTCTTCCTTATCACAGCATAAGCTATTTAGAATACACTGCCGCGCGCTTGCGTGCACTTCTACAAAACGATTTGTCGTCGCTCGGTTCTGCTTTACACCGTTCGCCCACCATCCACGACCAATGTTTGGCCGGTCATGAATTCCGCGGTCGCCAAATAAATCACCGCGTCTGCAATGTCTGAGGACTTGCCCGTTTTGCGAAGAGGCGCCAGCTTCACAAATTCGGCCTCCCATTCCGGCGGATCGCCCGCCATGGTAATCGTTCCTGGAGCAATTGCATTCACACGCACATCCGGAGCCAGCGCCTTCGCCAGGCACTTCGTCAGCATCACTACGCCAGCTTTCGAAACTGAATGCGAAACATACCCAGGCCAGCCCAACAATCCTCCGGTATCGGCAAAATTCACGATCGATCCCTTTGAACGCCGCAGCATCGGCGCCGCGGCCTGCGCACAAAAAAACGGCGCTTTCACATTCGTGTCCAGCGATGCATCCCAAATTTCCTCCGTCGTCGAAATCACACTTCCCGGCAAAAAATTTGCCGCGCTGTTCACCAGCAAATCTAACCGCCCAAGTTCATTGCCGGTTTCAAGAAACATTCGTCGAATCTCGTCCACGCTCTGCAAATCCGCTTGTACCGCAACTCCCTTGCGTCCCAACTTTTCAATCTCACTCACCAATTCAGCGGCATCGCGCTCCGACTGGCGATAATGCACTGCTAGGTCCGCGCCCTCAGCCGCCAGCCGTAATGCCACCGCTCGCCCCAGGCGTTTCCCCGCTCCCGTCACCAACGCCACACGGCCCGACATTTGTTTCCCGTCATTCATGGTCGTCGCAACATCCACACGCCTTTCTTCCCCGCGCAAACTTAGCATATCCCCTGCTAAGATTTCTCACTGCACCTTTAGGTTGGTTTGTGGTTTTTCCCGAGTGTAGTGCCGGGGTTTAGCCCGGCCTTTCGAACACCGGATTGCTGACAGGCAGTTCTCAGGAGCGTTAATGACCACCCTCGACCTTCTCGCCATCGCCGCTCATCCGGACGACGTTGAACTCACCTGCGGCGGCACCCTGCTCAAAGCCGCGAAACAGGGGTATAAAACCGGCATCCTCGATCTTACCGCCGGAGAAATGGGCACCCGCGGAAGTCCCGAAATTCGCGCCAAAGAGGCTGCTCTCGCCGCCAAAATCTTGAAAATTTCATGGCGCGGCACCCTCGGCGTTCCCGATTCAGACGTGCAATCTTCGCGCCAGTTCAAGCTCGCCCTCGCGCGCATTATTCGCCAGCTTCGCCCGCGCACGGTCATTCTGCCCTACTGGGAAGCCCGTCATCCCGATCACTATCACGCCTCAACTCTCGGTTATGAAGGCTGCTTCCTCGCCGGCCTAAAAGCGCTTCCCGTCAAAGGAGAGCCCTATCGCCCCTTCAAAATTCTTTACTGCACCTCTTTTGAAGGCATGCCGCCGAGTTTTGTCGTGGATATCACTAAGCAATACGAAACGCGCCGCCGCGCTATCCTCGCATACCGCTCTCAATTCCGGCCGGCCAAAAGTGAACGGAAGCAACGCGTCTATCTGGCAATCGACGAACTCGACTCCAGAATGGATCTTCTCGCCCGGCGCAACGGCGATTTAATTGGTGTGAAATACGGTGAACCGTTCCTGCAGAAAGAACTGCTTCAAATCGACGACGTCGTTAACCTTCCCGTCCGCTCGATCTAGCGCGTACACTAAAATTTCTCATCCTCTTGTGCTGGCGAAAAACCGGTCAACGTCTGCCCACCCGCGGTCCGCTCCACCTTCACTCGCACCAAGGCCTCGGTCTCCGAACCCGACTTCCGCAATGTCACCATCGTGCTCAATGCCTCCGAATACACCCGCGTAACCAGAAACGTCTCGCCAGTGTCATCCTTTTTCCACAACTGTCCAATCTGTATTTTCGATACGCTGTTTGCCATCATCCCGACTGTATTGTCCCCGCCCAGCAGTGTCAACCGGGTGTGTCTCGAGTGTTGTGCAAGCGCGATTTTGCCAGCCAACCGTAGCACATCCGGCATCCCCAAGAATTGACGCGACCCGGCACCTCCTGTAATTTGAATGAACTGCATTGCTTCCGCGTGCCGGTAGCCTTAGGTCGCGCCGCGTCTAGCGCGCTTCCAGCTTCGTTCCACCGCGTGAACCTTGTTTCGTGTCGCTTGAGAGGCTCTTTCCCTGCTCTGGCGAGGGCCGCTCAGCCCGGATTTCAGGTCTTGGAGTGACAAGCCCTGGAATGAAAGGAGATCGTAACTATGGGTTTTGCCACAAATGCCATCCACGTCGGCCAAGAGCCCGATTCCGCGACTGGCGCTATCGTTCTCCCCATTTATCAGACTTCGACCTATGTCCAGGACCAACTCGGCAAAGACAAAGGCTTCGACTACGCTCGCACCAATCACCCCAATCGCAAGGCCCTTGAGAGAACTCTCGCCAAGCTTGAAGGCGGTCACTCTGCTTACGCGTTTAGTTCTGGCATGGCCGCCATTGATGCTGTCTTTCGCCTTCTGCGCCCTGGCGACCACGTCGTACTCTCTGAAGCCGTCTACGGCGGTGTCTATCGCATCGCCACGCAGCTTCTTGTCCACTTTGGACTCGAATTCAGCTTCGTTGACACCTCGTCACCCGATCTCGTTCTCGCCGCGATGCGCGCGAACACGCGTATGCTGTACATCGAAACGCCCACGAACCCGACTCTTCGCATCACCGACATCGCCGCCATGGCAAAACTCGCCACGGAGCGCAATGCCCTGCTCGTCGTCGACAACACGTTTCTAAGTCCTTACTTGCAGAGTCCCATCGCGCTCGGGGCACACATCGTCGTTCATTCCATGACGAAATATCTCAATGGCCACAGCGACTCTACAGGTGGCTGCGCCGTCCTCACTCGACCCGAGGACGCCGAGAAAATTTATTTCATTCAACGCTCCGCTGGCGCTGGCCTCGCTCCGATGGATTGCTTTCTGGTCTCCCGAGGCATCAAGACACTTGCGGTACGCATGCTACAACATAACGCCAACGGTATCGCCGTCGCTCGACATCTCGATGCGCACGCCAAAATCCGCAAAGTCTATTACCCGGGACTTCCTTCTCACCCGCAGCACGATATCGCCCGCAAACAGCAGCGCGGACCCGGTGCCATGCTCAGCTTCGATCTCGGTGGTCTTGAAGCCGCCCGCCGCTTTCTCAATCAAGTTAAACTCTGCGCTCTCGCCGAAAGCCTCGGCGGTGTCGAGTCGCTCATCTCTCTTCCGGCATTGATGACCCACGCCTCCATGCCCAAAGAAGTCCAGGAACGCATCGGCATTACCGACGGCCTCGTCCGCCTCTCCGTCGGCATCGAAGACCTGGAAGACATTGTCGCCGACCTCGACCAGGCACTTCTCTACGTCTAATATGTCCGTGGATTTATGTTGAACATTGCTTCAGATCACCATCGTGCACGCGCCTTCTTCGCGTTGAGTTTTCTATGTATCTCGCTCACGATTCCGGTGTTGGCATGCGCGCAGCCGCCAATCACTCCACCACTTCACACCAGCGGCCATCAAATTCTGGACACCGCCAATCGTCGGGTGCGCCTGACCTCTGTCAACTGGTACGGCTTTGATCAAAAAGAATTCGTGTCTGGTGGTCTTGACCATGCCACGCTCCCGCAAATCATCGAACAGATCCATGCACTGGGCGTAAATTCCGTTCGACTGCCCTGGGCCAACGAAACGATTGAGAAAAATCCCGTTGTTCCCGACTACTCCGTGAAAGCCAATCCTCAATTCCGCGGCAAGCACGCGCTCGAAGTGATGGACGCGGTTATCGCCGCTCTTGCGCGCGCTCACATCATGATTATTTTGGATAACCACGTCAGCCGCGCCGACTGGTGCTGCAAAGACGATGACGGCAATGGTCTGTGGTACACGGTCGACTATCCCGAGGACGCGTGGTTAGCCGATTGGCGCGCCATCGTGTTGCGTTACAAAAACCAGCCCTGGGTGGTTGGCGCTGACCTGCGCAATGAACTTCGCAGCGGCGCGCAATGGGGCGGCTCTGATCCGCATCTGGATTGGCACGCCGCCGCCGAACGTGGTGGGAATACCGTCCTTGACGCGAATCCCAATCTCCTCGTCATGGTCGAAGGCCCGCAATATTCCACCGACTTCACCGCGTTTCGAGCGCTGCCTGTGGTCCTGAAAGTTTCCAATCGGCTTGTCTATTCGCCGCATGCTTACGCCTCGCCCGCGCACACGTTCACCAGCTACGATGAGCTCAAGCAAGTTCTCGACGCGCGAGCAGGATTTCTCCTCCGCTCAGAACCAGCCATTCCGCTCTGGGTAGGCGAATTCGGTACATGCCAGTCGCTTGATTGTGAAGCGAACAGCCAGTGGTTTATCTGGTTCGTTCAATACTTGAAGGAAAACAATCTCAGCTGGGGCTACTGGCCCCTCAACGGCACGCAGTCTTCAGGCTACAGCCGCACCTACGATGGACTGGAAACTTATGGACTTCTCAGTACCGACTACCAACACATCGCCGCGCCCAAAATCCTGGAGCTGTTCCGCTCCATTCAATCGCCGAGCAATTAAGAAGTTCGGCTCCAACCCCGTTATACTGCGAGGAGCCTTACCGGACGGAGTCGCCGACCCACTTCAAATATTTCCTCGATCCACCTGACACCTTCAAAATCAAAAACTCCGGTACGTCGTAGCTGTGTAACCGCGTAATCGCTTGCTCCAGACCTCTTATGCGATGCCCGGTGGTCTTGATCACCAGCAGAAACTCTTTCGCACTCTCCACTTTGCCCTTCCATCGATAGATGGACTCGACCGGCGCAGAAATCACATTCACACAGGCCGCGAGCCTGTTTTCTATCACAGCCCGCGCAATGTTCCGCGCCTCAGCCAGCCTTCCGCACGTCACCAGCACTAGTTTTGCGTTCTCTCTTCGCGCCATTTCCTTCTCCGCTGCCTCTTTGCACGTTGCGTCTGAAGGGCTACACTACACCCACCCGGTTTCAGGGTTTGTTACAAACCCTGAGGTGCAAATATGAGCGCTTCTCCATCTTTGACCGTTTCTCCTATCAAATTCGGAACATCGGGCTGGCGCGGCCTGATCGCTGATGATTTCACGTTCGCATCGGTCCGTCTCGCGGTCACGGCGATCGCCGAACACGTCAAAACAAAATCCGCCAACCCCAGAATCCTGGTAGGTTACGACACCCGCTTCTACTCCGAGGAATTCTCCGCACTTGCCGTCGCGATTCTCCAGCAACATGGCATCTGCGCTCTTCTCTGCGACACGTTTACTCCGACACCTGCGGTCGCTTACGAAATCCAGCGCAGCAAACTCGATGGCGCCGTCAATTTCACAGCCAGCCACAATCCCGCGCAGTACCACGGCCTAAAATTCTCTTCCTCGGATGCGGGACCAGCTCTCCCCGAAGTCACCAAGGATATCGAAGCGCGCGCCGCAAAACTTTTCGCTCGCGGAGGCGTGCCGCCACTCAAACAACAGTCTGCAGCGACGGAGAAAATCAATCTTCGCGAAAACTATCTCAAACGACTCGAACAGTTCGTTCGCTTCGACATCCTCGCGCAGGCCAAGACCAAATTCGCGGTAGACGCTCTCCACGGCTGCGGTACAGGCTACCTCAATAAAATCCTCGCCGACCACGGCGTCTCGGTCGAAACCATTCGCGCCGACCGGGACGTTCTCTTCGACGGCACCGGCCCCGACGTCAGTGAAGAAAATCTTGCCCCACTTCGTAACGTCGTTCTCTCATCGAAGGCCACGGCAGGTCTGGCGACCGATGGCGACGCCGACCGTTTCGGTATCGTCGACTCGGACGGCGCATGGATCCAGCCCAATCTAATCCTCGCTCTCGTCTACGATTATCTCGTCGAATCTCGTGGATGGAACTTGCCCGCCGCCCGCAGCGTCGCTACATCTGAACTCCTCGACGCCGCGGCAAAATCCCACGGACAAACCATTTTCCAGACGCCCGTCGGCTTTAAGTATATCGGCCAGCTTATTCGCGAAGATAGAATCGCTCTCGGCGGCGAAGAAAGCGCGGGCCTCACCATTCGCCGCCACATCCCTGAAAAAGACGGCATCCTTGCCTGCCTGCTCGTAGCGGAAATGATCGCCGCCCGCAACGCTTCCGTCGGTGAACAAATTCAGCAACTCTTCAAGAAGGTTGGCCGGTCTTTTGCTCCCACGCGCGAAAATCTTCATCTCACCGACGAACAGAAATCGGTCACGATCCAAAAATCCAAAACCGACGCGTCAACTCTCCTGGGCCGCAAAGTAAAATCCATCGATCGCACCGACGGCGCGAAATTCGCGTTCGACGACGGCTCCTGGATGCTTCTCCGGCTCTCCGGTACTGAACCGCTACTTCGCCTCTACGTGGAAGCCGAAACTCCTGCCGCTTCCGCTAAACTCGTTCGCGAAGCTACGGACTGGATTTTAAAGAGCTGATCTTTGATGCCCCGACAAGCAAGAATGCCTGAACAATCAAGAATCTCCGTTCTTTGGTCGCAATACGGGCGCGCCATCCTCGTTCTTTGCGTCTTTGCGCTGTTCATCCACGACATTTTCGGCACTCACGGCTTTCTCGCCATGCGTCGCACCAAACTCGAAATCGAGCGAGTTCAGAAAGACATCAACCGTCTCGCCAAAGAAAACGCCGAGCTCTCCGATGAAGTAAAGTCCCTCAAGACCGATCCGCACAAAATCGAATCCATCGCCCGCGACGAACTGGGCCTGGCCAAACCAGGCGACGTCATCATCAAAATTCCGCAATCCCGACAGCAGCCGAAATAATCCTGCATTTGCGATTGGCTCGCTCGTTCGATTTCCAGTTTCGAATTTCGCTTTTCGCGCGTCCCCCGCTACCCCACCAGTTCGCGACGTGCACTCCACCGCGTCCGCGCCACGGACAACCCCAGCATCGCCAAAAAAATAAACACCAGTCCCGCCGTCGCCGCCGCCCACCCGCATTTTTCCTTCGGCAAAATCGACAATCTTCCATACACAAATTCAATATGCACCCAATACACCAGCAACGACGTCCGTCCCAACTGCTCCACGGGACTGAATCCCGCTTGCGCCAATCCCCACCTATACCACGCGTGTGCCAAACTCAAAATCACCAGCATCACTCCACATCGCGCCAGAAGAAAATTCGGGCTGGTATGCCAGTAGTCGTACACCGCATATAACTTCACACCCGATCCATCCAAAATCATGGAGACGCCGATCGCTGCCAGTCCCGCCACCCCAATCAACAGGAAATTCCAGGCCTCCTGCCGTTTCGCAAATTCCGTAAACAACCAAAATCCCACTGCCAATCCCACAAACGCGAACGCCGCCCAGGGAAAAATCGGGAATAACCAGACCTGCGGCTTATCGAAAATGTGCACTCCATTCACGTACGACTCCATTGCCCACGGCAGAAATCTCGGCCGCCAAGTCGTCCACAGCGCAGGGGTCAAGATTGCCACCGCCGCGGCCGCAGCTACCGCCAACATCACACTCCGTGTTCGTATCGCCGCACCTGCTCCCGATCCCGCCATCCAGCACAACATACCCAGCAAAATCAGCGAAATGCCAAGAATGTTCAACACATCTACTCGCAACAGATCCGTCCACGGCGAAATCGGAATCCCCAGCACAAATTCCTGCACGCGAAAAAGTATTCCCAGCCCAAACACTTCCGTACCGCGCCACATCACCTGCTTCGCAATCGCTCCTCGCTCCACTCCCTTCGCGCGAAGTTTCTCCGTCACCAAAGCCACCGCAACGCCGGCCAAAAAAATAAATAGGGGAGCGGGCAGAGTCCCGCCCATCTGCGAATACCGGAACCAATCCGATTTTTTCGCGTCCTGATTCAGCCACGAGTCGTAGCAGTGCGTCTCGAACATCAGCACGCACGCCACGCCGCGCATCCAATCAATGTAAGCAAGCCGCTTCATCGCAGGATCACTTTATTCCTGAGATGAGGCTGTCTTCGTGAGCGCGGCTTTCTTTTTTCTTGGCGGCCGCGAATCGCCCGACGCAACCGATCAATGTAAGCAAGCCATCGCTGGGGAGAAGTCATCGCAAATCGTTACGATACAATATCCGCTTGCCGTCCGCGCGCCAACTCGGCCTTTTTCCCATGCTTGGGCTCTGGACTGTCCTCGTCGCCACTTTCATCTTGTTTGCACAATTTACAGCACCCGGCTATGGAACCCTTGGCCGCTCCCTCGCAGCCACGCTACTCGCTTTCGCGCTACTTCTCGCCGTGATGTTGCTCTTTGCCGCGCACGATTTTTCTGATCGCGTTGCCGCAATCGTCGGACCAGGCGCCGGCTGGCTCCTCGGCGTAGTTATCTTTTTCATTTTCCTGATCTACGCCCTCGGAACCGGCGCTGCATCGTTCGCACGACTTGGCGGCATCGCCGCGTTCGTCTTCCTACCTCTTCTGCTTCTCTCGACATCGCAAGCTTCGGCCCCAGGCTCATGGCAGGATTTCTTCACTCTTTCCGCGATCTGGGTTGCGGTAAAGTTCGGCCCCTCGCACTGGCTCTGGCCGTATCCCGGCGGACATCTCGCTTACGTCTTCACCGTCATCACCGCCGTCAACGTCGCCATCGCCGGCTTTCTTCTCCTCCGCCGTGCCAAAGGAGTCGGCTATTCCATCGGCTGGGGCCCGAGTTGGACAGTTCATATTCTCGGCCCGCTCATCGTCTTCGCCTGCATCGCCATACCACTCGGGCTGAAACTCCACTTCCTCATTTATGCTTCTCACATTTCAGAATGGAAACGCTTCCTCCCACTTTCCATTGCAATCCTTTTCTTCACTGCGTTCCCCGAAGAACTCCTCTTCCGCGGCCTGCTGCAAAATTTTCTTTCACGCGCCACAAAAAGCGAAACCGTCGGCTGGATCACCGCCTCAGTCCTCTTCGGCTTTTCGCACATCAGCAACATGCATTTCCCCAACTGGCGCTACGTCCTGCTGGCCTCCATAGCGGGTCTGTTCTACGGCTGGACATGGCGCAAAACCGGTTCGATCTTCGCCTCCGCTATCGTGCATGCTTTCGTTGACATCCTCTGGCACTTCCTGTTCCTCACGCTGTAACTCATTCCTTCCATCTTTCCTTCTTTCAATTCCAGCGATTCTTTTCTTGTAGGCTCTAAAATTGAGTGTGCTCATATTGCATTTACTTCATGGCATGGAAAGCGTAAACGGGCTCCTGATTTTCTTGATGATCGTCACAGTTCTGCTTCCCGTCGGGTGCACCAGACCACGAAAGGAAACCACTCTGGGAGCGACGCCCGACATGCACCGTCCCATCATCGCCCTCCGAAGCAGGCACGCAGCCTTCCATCGAGGAGACATCGGCGAGGCCGGGGAGCCATTCGATGCGCAGATTGAGTGGGCCGAGCCAGCCGAATTTCCAGGCGGAGGCACATACCACGGGCGTGAAGCCGTGAAGAGCTATCTGGCACAATCACGTTCCTCCTGGGCCGAAGGAAACAGCGAGCCAGAACGGTTTATCACTGCGGGAAACCGCATCGTCGTGTTCGTTCACGTACGGGCTCGATCCAAGGGCAGTAAGGAATGGAACGAGGTGCGGTCGGCGGATGTTTATACCATCCGTGATGGCCAGCCGGTCCAGGTGCGGGCATTTGCCGACCGCAAAGAAGCACTCCGTTGGGCTGGAGTGGAAGATGCAAATCTTTGAGGCAATCAATTCGATGACGCGGCGGATCAGCACAGCTAAGGGCGGCTTGCAACACTGTCATTTCCACTCGCGCGCGGACCCACTGGGGCCTCAAACCGGCCTAGGCGGCGCGCGTGCCGGCCTCGAATTCCCTCTCGCCATCCCTCGCTTGTTGTGGCACTCTTCCAAGCATGGGAAACAAAGACTCTCACCGCCGCGAAAAGAAAAAACCTAAGAAACAAGCTCCGAAGCTCGCCCCGCCGCCGCGCACCAGCTATCAAACCACCACACCGCCAGTTGTGACTCGCATCAACGAAAATAAGTAGCTCTTTTCCGTCGTTGCCAGCAGTTCGACGCCTACGCTTCCAGCTCCCGCGCAATCTCCCAATGGTGCCCGTACGGATCAACCACTCGCCCCACTCGCCAACCGTGTTGTTCCGCCACGGGAACCACTGCCGTCGCTCCGGCCTTCACTGCTCGCGCAAACATTGCATCCGGGTCAGCGACCGTGAAAACCATTCGCACCGACCCGCCGCCAATCGTCTCGGGGCTGAAGTTTTTATGCTCTGGAGATTCGTCACCAACCCAAAACTCCGCTCCATCCACGGAAAGCCTTGCCACCACGCCTCCGCTCGGATCCTCCAATCGAAAAGCCTCCGTAGCTCCGAACGCTGCCTTGTAAAAATCCACGGCCTTCGCGCTCCCGCGCACCGACAGCCATGGCGCAATCGTACACCGCACTGAACTTTTCGCCGCTGCATCTGTTGCCATTCGCCCCCTCCCTCGTTTCCAATCGTCTTACAAATCAACTCCCCAGGCCGGCTAGCGCATAACTCGGACTTCGCGAGCTACTTCTGCAATATATGGCTTCGTAATGTATTTCAATCCTGCCGATTCCGCTAGATTTATCGCTGCTGCACCTCCTCGGCGGTTTACGCGGCCGTTTCATTGAGTTTCGATGCCATCCAACTCTGTTTTTTTTCTTTTCATTGACACTCACTCCGGCGATTTTAATCTTGTCTTGTGTTTTGTTTTTGTCGTAGCGTGGTTCGTTGCCGCCGCGTTCGCTTCAGGGCGGCAAGCTCCCACTCCATCAGCCACGTGGACCGAATGCCAGCAGCAGTGCCAGACGAAATCCCGCTCGGGAAGAAAAGCCACCTCGCGGTTATTTCCCGCTCCGCGGTCATAGCTACACTCGCAGCACTACTCATCACTTTCGCCGCTGACGTTTTCTTCGGGCAAGTCCGGAGCTCCGCCACATTGCGCTTGGACTCCGGAGAGCAAATCTATAAGGCTGCCTGCAGGGCTTGCCACGGACCGGATGGCAAAGGCACTCCCAAAACCATCAGCGCCTTCGAACCACCGCGCACGTTTCCCGATTTTACGCAATGCGATCAGACGACTCCCGAGCCAAATACGGCATGGAAGGCAGTCATCACCAATGGCGGCTCGTATCGCGGCTTTTCGCAAGTCATGCCGTCTTTTGCGGAAGCGCTCAGCTCCGCTCAAATCGATCGCGTGATCCGCTACATGCGCGGGTTCTGCCGTCAATCTGGCTGGCCGCGCGGCGAACTGAATCTTCCCCGGGCTCTGGTCACAGAAAAAGCCTATCCCGAAGATGAGGTCGTCATCTCGTCAGAATTCAATGCGCAAGGCGCTCCCGGAATGGTCAGTCATGTCATCCACGAACAGCGGTTCGGTGTGAAGAATCAAATTGAAGTCGACGTTCCGTTTCACCTGGAGGATCAAAATCACACTTGGTACGGCGGAATCGGCGACGCCACACTGGGCATAAAACGCGTAATGTTTTCGAGCTTGCCGTCGGGCTCCATTCTTAGCTTGCAAGGCAGCGTCATCGTCCCCAGCGGCAACAAATCACGCGGCTTCGGCTCCGGCACCACAACATTCGAAACCTTCGCCGCGTTCGATCAGCTCCTTCCGACGAATACTTTTATTCAGACGCAACTCGGCGCCGATCTTCCACGCCACACGGACATCGCACCGCAATCCCTATTTTTCAATACCGCCATTGGCCAGAGCTTCGCCGTAGGCCACGGTCTCGGCCGCCTGTGGTCGCCTATGGTCGAGTTCCTGGCGGCCCGCGATCTCGTCGATAACGCGAAGACAAATTGGGACGTGCTGCCGCAAATGCAGGTCACGATCAGCAAACGCCAGCACATCCGCTTTGATTTCGGGATCCGCATTCCAGTGAACAACACTTCGGGACGGCCCGTGCAAACAACT
>WNGM01006307.1_pt1 | contig 22170 bp, 20 predicted proteins | sample 5400571 | NCBI WGS metagenome assembly WNGM01 (sample SAMN13153378, study PRJNA577476) | soil metagenome | isolation source: 100 cm soil or saprolite under Garry oak tree replicate 2 | place: USA:California | collected 2016-06-15 | reverse complement strand
CGACCCAGGCGTAGATCGCCGCAACCATGGCCCCGGTGATCGCCCCAGCGGATGCCCGGACCTCCAGCTCGGACGGATCCCGCCCGGCCCGCGCGGCCACCGCACCGGCCAGCATGTCCACACTGCTGTTGAAGTTGTCGAGCATCCGCATCCGCAGTGCGGGTACCGCGAGCAGGAGCTTCGTCCGCTGCTGGATCTTGCCGATCTCGGCCGGACCAAGCTGGCTGAACGCCATCGAGATCACGTGCCGCAGCGCCGGAATGAACGGCTCGTCCGACGGCTCCTGGGCGAGCAGGGCGAGCAGAAGCGGGTCGTACTCGTCCTCGATCACCACGTCCTCCTTGGTCTTGAAGTACCGGAAGAACGTGCTGGGCGAGATCTCCGCCGCCGCCGCGATCTGATCGACCGTGGTCTGCTCGTACCCCTGCTCCTGGAACAGCCGCAACGCGTGCTCCTGGATCGACCAGCGGGTCTTCTGCTTCTTGCGTTCACGCAAGCCGGGCGAGCTCATGAGGCGATTCTTCCTCGGCTGCCGGTACGGCCGCACGGTACGGCGGGCGCGCCGGCAGGAACGCCGCCGCCGCGAGCGCGCCGAGCAGCGCGACCGCCGCGCACACCAGCAGTACCCGGTCCATCGCGTGCAGGTAGGCGTGCTGCCCCCCGACCAGGACGGCCAGGTCACCGGTCCTGGCGGCGTACCCGGCGGCGGCCGGAAGCGACTCCCGGCCCGCGGCCGGCGCCTGCGCCGCGTACGCGCCGGCCAGCACGCTACCCAGGATCGCGATCCCGAGCGCCCCGCCGACCTGCCGCATCGTCATGGTCAGCGCGCTGCCGGAGCCGGACCGCCCGGGCGGCAGGGCACCGAGCACCGCATCCATGGCGGGTGCGAGCGCCAGCCCGGTACCCAGGCCGATCGTCGCCATCCACGCCGCCACCTGTCCATAGGCAGTGCCGAACCCGGTCAGCGAGCCCCAGGCGAGGCCGGTCGAGATCACCGTCATGCCGAGCGCGACCGGGATCTTCGTGCCGACCAGGCTGACCACCCGCGTGCTCAGCGGCGCGGCCACGAAAAGGCCGCCCATCAGCGGGAGCAGGCGCAGGCCGGCGCCGAGGGCGTCGTTGCCCCGCACGAGCTGCAGGTACTGCGGGATCACGAACAGCACGCCGAAGAGGGCGAAGCTGGCCAGCGTCGCGGTGGTCGAGCCCCACAGGAAACGCGCGCTGCGGAACAACTTGAGGTCGATCATCGGGTACCGGGTGCCACGCTGCTGGGCGACGAACACCGCGAGCATCCCCACGCCGAGCCCCAGCGCGCCGACGACGAGCGGGCTGCGCCAGCCCTTGCCGGGTACCTCGATGATCCCGTACACGAAGGCGACCAGCCCGATCGTGGACAGCACGCCGCCGACGACGTCCACCCGTTGCCGGGCCGGGTCGCGGGACTCCGGGATCAGTGCCGCCACCGCGATCAGGGCCAGCACCGCCGCGGGTACGTTCACCAGGAAGATCGAACCCCACCAGAAGTGCTTGAGCAGGTACCCGCCGACCAGCGGGCCCAGCGGGATCCCCAGCCCGATGCCGGCCGTGACGATCGCGATGGCCTTGCCGCGCTCGGCCTCGCTGAACAGCACCGGCAGGACGGCCAGCGTGATCGGGGTCAGGATCGCCGCGCCGACGCCCATGACGGCGCGGACGGCGATGAGCTGGCCCGGGTTGTCGACCAGCGCGCCGATCACCGAGGCGCCGCCGAAGAGCGCCAGGCCGAGCATCAGCAGGAGCTTGCGGCCGTACCGGTCGCCGAGCGCACCGGCCGGCAGCAGCAGTCCGGCGAAGACCAGGACGTATGCGTCCACGATCCACTGGAGCTGGCTGTTGGAGGCGTGGATGGCCCCGCCCAGCGTGGGCAGTGCGACGTTGAGGATCGTCGTGTCGAATCCGATGACCAGGACACTCAGGACGAGGGCGGTAAGGGCCCACCAGCGACGGGACTTCATGACAGCCACCTCCTTTTAGGTGGTACTTGCTTTTGAGAGTCGCTGTCACTTTAGCCTCGGAAGGCAGCGCGACGCAAGCCCCTACTGCTGTCTGGTGGCTGACCGCTGTCAGATGCGCAGGTACGAGGCGCCGTTGACGTCGAGGATGGCGCCGCTGGTGAACTCGATGGTGGGGTCGGCGAGGAAGAGTACGGCGCGAGCGACCTCCTCGACGGTCGCCACCCGGCCGAACGGGCTCTGCGCGAGGATCTCGTCGTGCCGCGGACCGTCGAGGATCGCGTGGGCCATGTCGGTGGCGACGAAGCCCGGCGCCACGGCGGTCACCACGATGCCGTCCCCGCCGAGCCCCTTGGCCAGCGACTGGGTGAAGGAGTTGAGCGCGCCTTTGCTGGCGCCGTACGCGAGGTGGTTGGGCTCGCCGCGGAACGCGCCACGCGAGGAGATGTTGACGATCCGGCCGCCACGGCCGCCCGCCCGCATGTGCCGCACCGCGCACCAGGCGGCGTTGGCGGCGCCGAGCAGGTTGACGTCGAGCGTCTGCTTCCAGGCCCGCTGCCACGCCGCGTAGTCGTCCTCGTCGATCCGGTTGTCCGGGTACACGCCGGCGTTGTTGACCAGGACGTCGAGGCCGCCGAGCCGGTCGGCGGCCTCGCCGACCATCCGCCGTACCGCTTCGGGATCCGCAAGGTCGGCCTGTACCACGACATGGCCGGTTCCGGTCAGCGTGGCATACACCTTCTCGGCCGCGGCACGGGAGCCGCCGTAGTGCACGGCGACCCGGTCACCGGCCCCGGCGAACGCGCGGGCCACGCCCGCCCCGATCCCCCGCGACGCCCCGGTCACGAGAACGGCCCTGCTCACGCGATCTCCGCCAGGGCGTTCAGCAGCCGGTCGACGTCGGAGCGGTCGTTGTAGTGGACCAGGCCGGCGCGCACCGCACCGCCGGTGTCGCGGATCCCGAGCGCGCCGGTCAGCTCCCAGGCGTAGTTGTGCCCGTCCCAGACGTTGACCTTGCGGCTGGCCAGGTGCCCGGCCACGGCACGGGGCGAAAGACCCGCCACCCGGAACCAGGCGGTGGCCGTACGGCGGGCCGGGTGGCCGTAGAGCGTCACGCCCGGCAGCGCCGCCAGTCCCGCGAGCAGAACCGCGAACAACTCCTGTTCGTACCCTTCGGCGGCGGCCATCGACGCGAGCACCCGGTCGCGGCGTGAGCCGGTTGCGGCTGGGTCGAGCGCGGCGAGGTGGTCGACCGCCGCGGCCACCCCGGCCAGGTCGGCGAACGGCGCGGTACCGGTCTCGAACCGGACGGGTACCTCGCCGGGCGAAGACGCCAGCTTGTCCGGCCGCAGCCGCTCCAGCAGGGCGGGATCGGCGACGACCGCCCCGATGTGCGGCCCGCACCACTTGTACGCGCTGGTCACGTAGAAGTCCGCACCCAGCGCGGCGACGTCGACCGGCATGTGCGGCGTGGCGTGCACGCCATCGACGTACATCAATGCTCCGGCCGAGTGCGCGACCGCCGCGATCCTGGCCACATCCGGCCGGGTACCCAGCACGTTGCTCGCCGCGGTGACCGCGACCAGGCGGGTCCGCTCGGAAACCAGCTCCTTGTACTGCTCGGCCGGCAGTTCGCCGGACGGCAGGTCGACCTCGGCCCACCGCACCGTAGCGCCGGCCCGGGCAGCGGCCTGGATCCAGGGCCGGACGTTCGCGTCGTGGTCCAGGCGCGACACGACGATCTCGTCGCCGGGCGCCCAGCCGGTCGCGATCGCGCTCGCCAGGCGGTACGTCAGCGTGGTCATGTTCGCGCCGAGCACCACCCCGGCCGGGTCGCCACCGACCAGGTCGGCGACCGCGCGGCGGCACTCCGCCACGATCGCATCCGCGCGGTGGCTGGCCGGGAAGGCGCCGCCGACGTTGCCGATCCCGGTCCGGTACGCGCCGGCGATCGCCTCGATCACCACGTCGGGCGTCTGGGTACCGGCGGCGCCGTCGAGGTAGGCGTAGCCGTCGGCCAGGGCGGGATACCTGCCCCGGACGGCGGCCACGTCGAACGGCATGCTCAGCGGGTGAACTCGGCGGCCAGCAACTCGGCGATCTGGGCGGTGTTGAGCGCAGCACCCTTGCGCAGGTTGTCCCCGGTCACGAAGAGGTCCAGGGCGCGCGGGTCGTCCAGCGATCGGCGGATCCGCCCGACCCACGACGGGTCGGTACCGACGGCGTCGATCGGCATCGGGAACTCCCCCGCGGCCGGATCGTCGACCAGGATCACGCCGGGCGCGTGGCGCATCACCTCGCGGGCGCCCTCGGCATTGACCTCCGAGCCGAACACCGCGTGGATCGCCACCGAGTGCCCGGTCACGACCGGTACCCGCACGCACGTCGCGGACACCTTGAGGTCCGGCAGACCGAGGATCTTGCGCGACTCGTTGCGCATCTTGACCTCTTCGGAGGACCAGCCACCGTCCCTGAGCGAGCCGGCCCACGGCACGACGTTCAGCGCCAGCGGCGCCGGGAACGGGCCGAGGTCGTCGCCGACCGCCTGCCGGACGTTGCCCGAGCGCGACCCGAGTACCCGGTCCCCGGCGACCTTGCCCATCTGGTCCAGCAGCGTGTCGATGCCGATCTTGCCAGCCCCGGAGACCGCCTGGTAGGAGGCGAGGACCAGCTCGCGCAGCCCGTACTCGCGGTGCAGCGGCGCGATCGCGACGATCATCGCGAGCGTGGTGCAGTTGGCGTTGGCGATGATCCCCCTGGGCCGGTTGCGTACCTGCTCCGGATTGATCTCGGGTACCACCAGCGGCACGTCGGAATCCATCCGGAACGCGCCGGAGTTGTCCACCGCCACCGCGCCGCGCGCCGCCGCGATCGGCGCCCACAGCTCGGACACCTCGTCGGGTACGTCGAACATCGCCACATCGGCGCCGTCGAACGCCTCCTCGGCCAGCGGCGCTACGGTCAGCTCCTCGCCGCGGACCACGATCCGCTTGCCCGCCGAACGCGGCGAGGCGATCAGGCGGATCTCGCCCCACACGTTCTTGCGCCCGGACAGCAGCTCGCACATGACGGTACCGACGGCGCCGGTGGCTCCGACGACGGCAAGAGTGGGCAGTTCGCTCATGCTCCGTTACCTCCCGGTCCCGGCATAGACCACGGCTTCCTCGTCGCCACCCAGGTCGAACGCCTCGTGTACGGCGCGCACCGCGGCATCCAGGTCGGTGTCCCGGCAGACGACCGATACCCGGATCTCCGAGGTGGAGATCATTTCGATGTTCACGCCGGCCTCGGCCAGCGCGGCGAAGAACGTGGCGGCCACCCCCGGGTGCGAGCGCATCCCGGCGCCGATCAGCGACACCTTGCCGATGTGGTCGTCGAAGAGCAGGCCCTTGAAGCCGACCTTCTCCTGTACCTTCTGCAGCGCCGTCATGGCCGCCGGCCCGTCGTGCGTGGGCAGCGTGAAGGAGATGTCGGTGCGCCCGGTGCCCTCGGTCGACACGTTCTGCACGATCATGTCGAGATTGGTCTCGGCGAGCGCCACCGTCTCGAAGATGCGTGCCGCTTCGCCGGGCTCGTCCGGTACCCCGACGATGGTGATCTTCGCCTCGCTGCGGTCGTGTGCGACGCCGGTGATGAGCGCTTGTTCCACGGACAGTTCCTCCATCGAGCCGGTGACTATCGTTCCGGGCCGCTGCGAGTACGACGAGCGGACGTGGATCGGCATCCGGTACCGCCGCGCGTACTCCACGCAGCGCAGCATCAACACCTTCGCACCGCAAGCGGCGAGTTCCAGCATCTCCTCGTAGGTGATCTTCTCGATGCGCCGGGCGTTGGGCACGATCCGCGGGTCGGCGGTATACACGCCGTCCACGTCGGTGTAGATCTCGCAGACGTCGGCGCCCAGCGCCGCGGCGACCGCCACCGCGGTGGTGTCCGAGCCGCCGCGGCCGAGCGTGGTGATGTCCTTGGTGTCCTGGGCCACGCCCTGGAACCCGGCCACGATCGCGATCGAGCCCTCGTCGAGCGCCGAACGCAGGCGACCCGGGGTGACGTCGATGATCCGCGCCCGGCCGTGCGCCGACGTGGTGATCACGCCCGCTTGCGAGCCGGTGTACGAGCGGGCCTCGTACCCGAGGTTGTGGATCGCCATCGCCAGCAGCGCCATCGAGATCCGCTCCCCGGCGGTGAGCAGCATGTCCAGCTCGCGGCCGGGCGGCAGCGGGCTGACCCGGTGCGCGAGGTCGAGCAGCTCGTCGGTGGTGTCCCCCATCGCGGAGACGATCACGCAGACGTCGTTGCCGGACTTGCGGGTGGCGACGATCCGCTCGGCGACCCGCTTGATCCGCTCGGCGTCAGCGACCGACGAGCCGCCGTACTTCTGCACCACCAGCCCCACGGGCGACCTGCCTCGGCCCACGACAATCGCCGTCCTGCTGATCCGGCCCAAGTGCCGGCCCACGACAATCGCCGTCTCGCTGGTCCGGCCCAAGTGCCGGCCCACGACAATCGCCGTCCTGCTGGTCCGGCCCAAGTGCCGGCCCACGAATCGTGCCGACGCCGCCGGGCGGGGACTTCAGACCGGCCGGCGGCGCCGATTGGACGTGACCAGGGTACCGGCGGGTTCCGCGGGCCGGGAGAGTCGATCCCACGATCCGGCCGGTCGGTACCGGACAATGAGGCTCGTGCCTGCCCGCCGGACCTGTCTGATCGCGACGCTCGCGCTCGCGTTGGCCGGCTGCACCTCGCAGCCGCCGGTGCTACCGGACCAGATCCCGAGCAACCCGGGGCCGACCGCGCCGGCCGACCCGTGGGGCCAGCTCGCCGGGCGGGTGGCGGCTGCCCGGGACAGCCGCTATGTCGCCGGGTACACGCTGCAGACGAAGGGGCGACCGGCGCGGATGATGACCGTGACGATCGCCGGCGACGGCTCCTGGCTGGTCACCATCCCCGGTGGCGCGCTCGGCGGCACCGCCGACGTCGCGGTCGCCGCCACGCCGGCCGGCCTGTACGAGTGCGCGCTCGGCGCGCCGACCAACTGCGTCCGGGTCGGCAACCCCGACGGCGCCCTGCCCCCACGCAGCGACCCGCGGGTGTACCACGTGTTCACCGACTGGCTGCGCCCGCTGGGCAACCGCGACGCGGCCATCTCGGTCGACACCGCCGCCCCGCTGCCGGGCGCGCGCGGGCAGTGCTTCTCGATCGAGCCGAACTCGGCGGCCCTGGCCAGCCCGGTCGACCCCGGCGTGTACTGCTACGACGACAAGGGGACGCTGACCGCGGCGGCGCTGCCGCTGGGTACCCTTACGCTCGCCTCGGCGCCCGCACCCGCGCCGCCGACCGTGGTCCTGCCCGGGCCGGTGGTACCCGGCACGCCGCTGGGCACCGCCGCGCCGCCGCCGAGCCCGAGTGTGTCCCCTTCCCGGTAGCGGTCGCCAAGATCGGCTGCGTGCCGTATGGTGGTCTGCGACATGTGGCGGACGCTTCTTCTTCGTCGCCGCGGCGGGGCCTCTTCGGCCGGCACCCCGTCGCGGAGTTGATGCGCGTCATCGCCTGAGCGCAGCCGGTCTGTCCCTTTCGCCATCGACCGGCTCAGGAGAGACCTCGCCATGTCAGAACCGATCGCCGCAGATCCCATCGCCGCAGATCCCATCGCCGCAGATCCCATCGCGCAGCAACGCTCCAGCAGGATGCCGGTCAACCGGTACCAGCCCTACCATCAACAGTTCCCGATAGCCCTGCCCGACCGGCAGTGGCCCGGCCGGCGCATCGAGAAGGCGCCGCGCTGGTGCGCCGTGGACCTCCGCGACGGCAACCAGGCCCTGATCGACCCGATGTCGCCCGAGCGCAAGCGGCGGATGTTCGCCCTGCTGGTACAGATGGGGTACAAGGAGATCGAGGTCGGGTTCCCGGCGGCCAGCCAGACCGACTTCGACTTCGTCCGCCAGCTCGTCGAGCAGGATCTGATCCCGGACGACGTGACCATCCAGGTACTGACCCAGTGCCGCGAGCACCTGATCGACCGGACCTTCGAGTCGCTGCGCGGGGCCAAGCGCGCGATCATGCACTTCTACAACTCGACGTCGATCCTGCAGCGCCGGGTGGTGTTCGGGCTGGACCGGGACGGCATCACCGACATCGCCACGAGCGCGGCCCGGCTGTGCCAGAAGTACGCGGAGATCCACACCCCGGACACCGACATCTTCTACGAGTACTCGCCGGAGAGCTACACCGGTACCGAACTGGAGTACGCGCTGGAGATCTGCTCGGCGGTCATCGACGTCATCGACCCCACGCCGGACCGGCCGCTGATCGTCAACCTGCCCGCGACGGTCGAGATGGCCACGCCCAACGTGTACGCCGACTCGATCGAATGGATGTCCACGCACCTGCCGCGGCGCAGCTCCGTCGTCCTGTCCCTGCACCCGCACAACGACCGCGGTACCGCCGTGGCCGCCGCCGAACTGGCCGTGCTGGCCGGCGCCGACCGGGTCGAGGGGTGCCTGTTCGGCAACGGCGAGCGCACCGGCAATGTCGACCTGGTGACCCTGGGCCTGAACCTGTTCAGCCAGGGCATCGACCCGCAGATCGACTTCTCCGGCATCGACGAGATCCGCCGGACCGTCGAGTACTGCAACCAGCTGCCGGTGCACGAGCGGCACCCGTACGCCGGGGATCTGGTATACACCGCGTTCTCCGGTTCCCACCAGGACGCCATCAACAAGGGCTTCGACTGGCTGGCCCGGGACGCCGCCGAGGCCGGCGTCGAGGTCGACCGGTACCCGTGGGCGGTGCCGTACCTGCCGATCGACCCCAGGGACCTCGGGCGCACGTACGAGGCGGTGATCCGGGTCAACTCGCAGTCCGGCAAGGGCGGCGTCGCGTACATCATGAAGACCGAGCACCACATGGACCTGCCGCGCCGGCTCCAGATCGAGTTCTCCGCGGTCATCCAGCGGCACACCGACGACGAGGGCGGCGAGGTCAACCCGGAGCAGATGTGGGACATCTTCTCCGCCGAGTACCTGCAGCCGGCGGCGGCACGGGTCGACCTGACCCGGTACGCGACGTCCACTGTGGACGGCAAGGTGGAGCTGGTCGCCGACCTGGCCGTCGAAGGGCAGGCGCAGGCGCTGGTCGCGCTCGGCAACGGCCCGATCGACGCGTTCATCCACGCACTGTCCACAGTGGACATCTCGGTACGGGTGCTGGACTACGCCGAGCACGCGCTCTCGTCCGGCGGCGACGCGCAGGCCGCCGCCTACGTGGAGTGCGAGGTCGACGGCGAGACCCGGTGGGGCGTCGGGGTGGACCCGAACATCGTCACCGCCTCACTGCGCGCGGTCGCCAGCGCGGTCAACCGGGCGTGAGGCAGCCGGGGCGGTAGCATCGCGGCGTCGCCCCGGCGCCGCTCCACCACGACGAACCCGGCCAGCGCGGCGGACCCGACCAGCGCTGCCCACCAGGCATGCTGGATGAGCGCGTAACTGGTACCGCCGAGGCCGGCCCCCGCGAGAAGCGCGCCGCCAAAATCGAAGCGCTGCGAGGCGTCGCCGCGGCTCTCCGGTACCCAGCGCAGCGCGGCGGCCGAGGCGAGCACCGCCAGCGGTACGTTGATGAAGAAGATCCAGCGCCAGGACAGCGCGTCGATCAGCCACCCGCCCAGGAACGGCCCGATCGCCGTCGACACCCCCGACAGGGCCGACCAGGCGCCGACCGCGGCGCCCCGGTCGCGCTCGTCGAACGAGGCGTGCAACAGGGCCAGCGAGCCCGGGGTCAGCAGCGCGGCGCCGCAGCCCTGCAACGCCCGGGCCGCGATCAGCAGGCCCACGTCGCGGGACAGTCCACACAGGACGGAGAACAGGGTGAACGAGGCGACGCCGACGAGGAACACCCGCCGCCGCCCGTACCGGTCGCCGAGCGCCCCACCGAGCAGGACGAACGCCGCCAACGTCAGGGCGTACCCGGTGATCGTCCACTGTAGACCGGAGACGGTCGCGTGCAGGTCCCGGCCCAGTCGGGGCAGCGCGACGGGTGACGACGGTACCGTCCAGGAAGGCCATCCCGGACGCGAGCGCGGCGGCGAGCAGCGCGCCGCGCCCGGCGGTGGTACGCAGGCGAAGGGCCACACCCCAACCTAAGCTATCGGCGTGCGTACCCCTCGCGTCGTCGCTGTCCTCCTCGCGGTTTTCGCGCTCGCCGGATGCACCGGGCTCGGCCTGCCGGGCGACGGCCCGAGCGGTGCGAGTGCCGGCGACCCGGCCGGCGCGCGCGGCGAACTCGCCACGCTGACCGTCGGCGCACCGCAGTCGATGTCCGGGTACAGCCGGGCCCGGTTTCCGCACTGGATCGACCAGGGCGGCGGCTGCAACACCCGCGACCTGGTACTCAAGCGGCAGGGCCAGGGCGTCGTGGCCACCGCGCCCTGCAAGATCACACACGGTACCTGGCTGAGCCCCTATGACAACAGGACGTACACCGACCCGCAGAAGGTCGACGTCGACCACGTGGTACCGCTGGCCAACGCGTGGCGGTCCGGCGCGAACGGCTGGACCGAGACCAGGCGGCAGGACTTCGCCAACGACCTGACCCACCCGCAACTGCTCGCTGTCGCGGTGGCCCAGAACCGCGCCAAGGGCGACCAGGACCCGTCGCAGTGGAAGCCGCCGAACCACGACTACTGGTGCCGGTACGCCGAAGACTGGATTGCCGTCAAGCACTTCTGGGCATTGACGGTGACGGCGGCCGAGAAGACCGCGCTGACCGACATGCTGGAGACGTGCCGATGACAGGTGAAAGCAAGACCACGGACATCACCGCCGGGCCGGGTGGGGTGATGACCGTCGAGGTCGGCGTCGTCACCGGGGAGCTGACGCTGCGCACCGAGCTGTCCGGCGGCGAGGTGACCGTGCGGGTGCAGTACAAGGGCGCGGACGAGTGGTACACGGTACAGGGCGCGAAGGCGCACCTGACCGACAAGGCCGACCTCGACGCGGTACACACGATCGCGGTCGCGCTCCTCGACCGCCCGAACGGTTAGTCCTCGCGGTCTGCGACCGCGGCGGCGGCCTCGCGGGCCTTCTGGACGCCGTGGCCGGTGCGCTCCTCCAGCGTGATGGGGAAGTGGCAGGCGACCCGGTGTCCGGGCGTGACCTCGTCCAGCGCCGGCGTCTCCAGCGGCGGCTCCTGCTCCGCGCAGATGTCCTGCGCCTTCCAGCAGCGCGTGCGGAACCGGCAGCCGGACGGCGGGTCGATCGGGCTCGGTACGTCGCCGACGAGCAGGATGCGCTCCCGTTGCGCGGCGTCCCGCCGGGCCGGGTCCGGCACCGGTACCGCCGACAGCAGCGCCAGGGAGTACGGGTGCAGCGGCTTGCTGTACAGGTCGTCGCGCGGCGCGACCTCGACGATCTTCCCGAGGTACATGACGGCGACCCGGTCGGAGATGTGCCGTACCACCGACAGGTCGTGCGCGATGACCAGGTAGGTCAGGCCAAGCTCCTTCTGCAGGTCGTCGAGCAGGTTGACGACCTGCGCCTGGATCGACACGTCCAGCGCGGAGACCGGCTCGTCGGCGACGACCAGCTTCGGCCGCAGCGCCAGGGCCCGCGCGATGCCGATGCGCTGGCGTTGGCCGCCGGAGAACTCGTGCGGGTACCGGTTGTAGTGCTCGGGATTGAGCCCGACCAGCTCGAGCAGTTCCTGTACCGCCTTCTTGCGCCCCTGCGGCGTCGGGATCCGCTGTACCCGGAACGGCGCCCCCACGATCGCGCCGACGGTGTGCCGGGGGTTGAGCGACGAGTACGGGTCCTGGAAGATCATCTGGACCTCGCGGCGCATCGGCCGCATCTTGCCCCGGGACAGGTGGGCGATGTCGCGCCCCTCGAAGACCACCTTGCCGCCGCTGGGTTCGAGCAGCCGGGTGACCAGCCGCCCGGTCGTGGTCTTGCCGCACCCGGACTCGCCCACCAGGCCCAGCGTCTCGCCCGACCGCACGGCCAGGTCGATGCCGTCCACGGCGCGGACCGCGCCGACCTTCCGCTTGAGGATGATGCCGCGGGTGATCGGGAAATGCTTCTCCAGGCCGGTCACCTCGAGGAGGTTTTCGTGGGCCGGCACTTGGGCCGGACCAGCAAGGCGGCGCACGTCAGCCACGCTGTTCTCCTCAAAGGTGCGGGGCGATGTCTTCGGCGAAGATCCGGGTCCGGGTACGCGCGGGCATGTGGCAGGCCACCTTGTGCCCGTCGCCCTCCAACTGCGGTACCTGGGTGGTGGACGGGATGCCGTCCCGGCCCGCGAACGGGCAGCGCGGATGGAACGCGCAGCCGGACGGCAGGTTGATCAGGCTCGGCGGGCTGCCCTTGATGGAGATCAGCCGCTCCCGGACGTCGCGGTCGAGGCGGGGCATCGAGCCCAGCAGGCCCCAGGTGTACGGGTGCTCGGGGTGGCGGAACACCTCGTCGGCGCTGCCGTACTCGACGCACTTGCCGCCGTACATCACCAGCAGGTCCTCGGCCAGCTCCGCGACCACGCCGAGGTCGTGGGTGATGATGATGACCGCCGACCCGAACTCCGCCTGCAGGTTGCGGATCAGGTCGAGGATCTGCGCCTGTACCGTCACGTCCAGCGCGGTCGTCGGCTCGTCGGCGATCAGCAGCTCGGGGTTGTTGACCAGCGCCATCGCGATCATCGCGCGCTGGCGCATACCCCCGGAGAACTGGTGCGGGTAGTCGTCCACCCGGCGGCTCGGCTGCGGGATGCCGACCCGGCCGAGCATGTCGATGGTGTGCCGCCGGGCGGCGTTGCGGGACGCCCGGTGGTGCACCCGGTACGCCTCCACGATCTGGTGCCCCACCGTGTAGAACGGATGCATCGCGGCCAGCGGGTCCTGGAAGATCATCGCCATCTTCCGGCCACGCAGCTTACGGACGTCCTCGCGGGACGCCGAGATCAGCTCCTCGCCGTCGAGCCAGACCTCACCGCGGACCCTCGCGTTGCCACCCCGGTGCAGGCCAAGGATGCCCAGGCTGGTCACGCTCTTGCCGGAGCCGGACTCGCCGACGATGCCGAGCGTCCGGCCGCGCTCCAGGCCGAACGACAGCCCGTCGACGGCCTTGACCAGCCCGTCGTCAGTGGCGAAGTGGATCCGCAGGTCATTGACTTCCAGGAATGTGCTCATGCGAGCCGTACCCGGGGGTCGATGACGGCGTACAGCAGGTCCACGACCAGGTTCGCGAAGATGATGAAGAACGCGCCGACGAGCGTGACGCCGAGCACCTTAGGCAGGTCATTGCTGACGATCGCGTCCACCGCGTACTTTCCGATGCCGGGTAGGGAGTAGGTGCTCTCCGTGAGGATCGCGCCGCCGAGCAGCAGGCCGAGGTCGAGTCCGAAGATGGTCAGGATCGGGGTGAGGGCCGATCGCAGCCCGTGCTTGAACACCACGGTGCGCTCGGGCAGGCCCTTGGCCCGGGCGGTGCGGATGTAGTCCTCACCCATGGTCTCCAGCATGCCCGCCCGGGTCAGCCGGGCGTAGGCGGCGGAGAAGAGGAAGGCCAGAGTGATCCACGGCAGGATCAGGTCGTGCGCCCATTGCACCGGGTTCTGGGTGATCGGCACGTAGGCGCCGCCGGGTGCGGTCAAGCCCAGCTTGTAGGAGAAGAGCGAGAGCGAGAGCAGCCCGGTGAAGAAGATCGGCAGGGACACCCCCGCCAGGGCGACGCCCATCGCCGCCCGGTCGAAGATGCTGCCTTTGCGCAGCGCCGACAGCAGGCCGGTCGCGACCCCGGCGATCAGCCAGAGGAGGGCGCCGCCGACCGCGAGCGACATGGTCACGGTGAGCCGGTCGGTCAGGTCCGGCCAGACCGGGTTCTGGGTGAGGAAGGAATACCCGAAACACGGTGCCGGGCAGTGCACGGTGGTCGGCCCGGTGCTGTAGTCGGCGCCCAGGATGATGCCCTTGGCGAAGCGGCCGTACTGCAGCCAGATCGGGGCGTGGAAGCCCAGCTTCTCGGCCAACTGGTGGAGCTGTGCCGCGTCGGCCGTCTTGCCCGCGTACCGCGACGCCATGTCATCCGGGGTCGCGCCGGCGAGGCGGGGTACCAGGAAGAAGATCGCAAACGTGACCACGCTCACGACGAAGAGCATCAGTACCGCGGCGAGGAGGCGCCGGATGATGTATCTGATCACAGTGCCCGGCCGGGATGGCCGGCGAGGGTCAACACTCGCCGGCCACCGGTGGCCTTCACCTTCCTCCTGGTATCAGGAAACTACTGCTTCACGCCCACCCAGGCGTAGTCGTAGAACCCGCCGAGCCCGTCGTTGACGTAGACGTTGGTCAGCGTCGACGGACGGTACAGCAGCACCTTCGCCCAGACACCGGGCAGTGCTTCGGCGTTCTCCATGACCGACTTGTCGATCTGGCCCCAGATGGGGTTACGGGCGTCCGCGTCGGTGATGGCCAGCGCCTTGTCGATGAGCGAGTCGACCTCCGGGATCTTGATACCGAAGTTCGTGTTACCGCCCGCGGCCCGGATCACCCGGCTGTCCACGATCTGCTGCAGGAACCCGAAACCGTCCGGCCAGTCGGCACCCCACCCGTAGATGATGATGCCCAGCTTGTTGTTCTTGGCGTAGTCCGGCTTGCCGGCGTACAGCTTGGCGTAGTCGCCCTGCGGGAACGCCTTGAGGTTCAGCTTGATGCCGACCCGCTGAAGCGCCTGCTGGAGGGACTCCGCGGTGGCCTTCTCCTTCGGCCGCTCGGCCCGGTACGAGATGTTGATCTCGAACCCGTTCGGCTGGCCGCACTGCTGCAGCTCCTGCTTGGCGGCGTCGACGTCGCCGTTCGGCTTGGAGATGAAGTTGTACAGGTCGACCTTCTGGGCTCCGGGAATCTGTGGCGGAAGCAGGTTGGTGGCGATGTCGCCGCCGGTCTGGCCGCCGTAGGCCCGCTGGTAGCCCTCGTGGTCCGCCGCGTACTCGATCGCCTTGCGGCAGTGGATGTTGTTCAGCGGCGCGACGTCGGAGTTGATGACCGAGAACCACAGCCGGGCCAGCGACGCCGAGTCCGCGTTCTTCTTCAGGTTCGGGTCGGCGAGGATCTTGCCCTGAGTGGCCGCCTGCACGCCGGTACCCTCGGCCGACATGTCCAGGTTGCCGGAGAGCAGCCGGTTGTCGACGTCATCGGCGTTGGTGTTGAGCGCCACCTCGATCTTGTCCGGCAGCGCGGAACGGTTCGGGTCGCTGGCCGCGTCCCAGTTCGGGTTGCGCTTCAGGGTGAAGTTGGCCCAGCTTGTCGGGGCTGGTGTCCTTGTAGGGGCTGGTGTAGCCCTGCAGGTCCAGGAAGTCGTTGAAGTAGGTCGGGCCGTTGACGAAGGTGTCCTTGTCCAGCGACCGCTCGACCGCGTACTTGACGTCCTTGGATGTGATCGGCGTACCGTCCTCGAACTTCACGCCCTTGCGGATCTTGTAGGTCCACGTCTTGGCGCCGTCACTCGGTACGCCCAGCGTCTCGGCCAGGTCCGGTACCAGCTTCAGTCCATCCGGCCCCGGCTTGGGCGCGAACATCACCAGCGCCCGCCCGTACAGCCGGATGAAGTCCCACGAGAAGCCGTAGTACGTATCGGCGGGGTCCAGGGAGTCCCAGTCGCCCGTCGCCGCGAACCGCAGCGTACCGCCCTTCTTGGTGGACGGGCTGTATACCTTGCCGACAGCAGCGTTGTAGGCCGCCACCGCGGCGGCACCCCCGCTGCTGCTTGTCGCCGGCTTGTTGCTGCCGCAGGCGGTCATGCCCAGAGCGACCACCGTGCCGACGGTAATCGCTGCGACAGCAGCTCTTCTCCTCATCTGCTGACACACCCCTTCGTGTGGTAGTGCCCGGCCCTCGCGCGTGGCCAGGTTTGTTAGCGCGCCCGTGGATCCAGCGCATCGCGGAGGCCGTCACCGAAAAGGTTGAACGCGAGCACGGTGACGAAGATGGCCAAGCCGGGGAAGAGCATGAAATACGGATCGATCTGGTAGATCCGGGAGGCGTCGGTGAGCATCCCGCCCCAGCTTGCGGTCGGCGCCTGGACACCGACGCCGAGGAACGACAGCGCCGCCTCGAACAGGATATTCGTCGGGATGAGCAGCGTCGTGTAGATGAGGATCGGCGCGACCAGGTTCGGCAGCAGCTCCCGCGCGACGATGTACGGACCGCGGGCACCCAGGCTGCGCGCCGCGTCGACGAACTCGCGCTCGCGCAGCGAGAGGGTCTGCCCGCGGATGATGCGGCCGATGTACGGCCAACTGAAGAAGCCGATGATGAAGATCAGCAGAGCGATCCGGAGGTTGTCGCCGGACAGCCCGAACGCATGGTCCGGGATGACCCCGACCAGCGCGATGGCGAACAGCAGCAGCGGGAAGGCCAGGAACACGTCCATGAACCGGCTGATCAACGTGTCCACCCAGCCGCCGAAGTAGCCGGAGATCACGCCCATGAAGGTACCGATAACCATCGAGAGCGCGGTCGCGAGGAACGCGATGAGCAGCGAGATCCGGGACCCGTAGACGATCCGGCTGAACAGGTCGCGCCCGTTGCCCGGTTCCAGCCCGAAGAGGAAGCTCTTGCTGATCCCGCCGAACTTGCCGGTCGGGATACCGAGATCGGGGTCGATCAGCTTCTGGTGGAACTCGTTCGGCGGGTGGCCGAGGAGCGTGACGACCAGCGGCGCGCAGACCGCGACGAGGATCAGGAAGATCACGACCGCGCCGCCGGTCAGCGCGACCTTGTCCCGCTTGAGCCGGGTCCACGCGATCTTGCTGAGGGAGCGACCCTCGATCACCTTCATTTCGGCCGGGGCGCCCTCTTTGGCGAGGACTGTGGCGGTGTCGCCCACCGGCTCAGGTGCCATGACCATGAACGGTCCCGCCCTTCTCCGGCCACCACACGGCACGCCGCAGCAGACCGGTGCAGCATCGCCGCTGCCAGCCTGGCCCGGGCCCGTGGCAGTCAGCAACCGATGGGTTGTCTTCCACGTGGACGCCCGCGCTACTGCCGCCGGGTTCCACCGTCAGCACGTACGCGCCACCGAGCGGTGAGCCTTTCACCGCTCGATGAAGTGAAGCCTTCGTGGTCAACGCCGTACACGTCAAGACCGCGACGCCCCCGTAATCAACTTCAGGCCACCTTGTGACACAGGCGTGACCTGCCGATCCGCAGCCGTCACACGGCACGCCGGCCCTCGAACGCCCGGCCGAGCGTGATCTCGTCGGCGTACTCCAGGTCGCCACCCACCGGCAGGCCGCTGGCCAGCCGGGTCACCGCGATACCCATCGGCTTGACCATCAGCGCCAGGTAGGTCGCGGTCGCCTCACCCTCGGTGTTGGGGTCGGTGGCGAGGATCAACTCCTTGACGGTACCGGCGGCCAGCCGCGCCATCAGCTCCCGGATGCGCAGGTTGTCCGGCCCGATGCCCTCCAGCGGGTTGATCGCGCCGCCGAGCACATGGTAACGGCCGCGGAACTCGCCGGTACGCTCGATCGCCACGACGTCCTTGGGCTCCTCGACGACGCAGAGCACGTCGTCGGTACGCCGGGGGTCCCTGCAGATCCGGCACTGCTCCGATTCGGCCACGTTGAAGCAGGTCGTGCAGAACCGCACCAGCTCCTTGACCCGTTGCAGGGCGGCCGCCAGCCGCTTCACGTCGGCCGGATCGGCGGACAGGACGTGGAACGCGATCCGCTGTGCGCTCTTCGGCCCCACCCCGGGCAGCCGGCCCAGCTCGTCGATCAGATCCTGGAGGGCGCCTTCGTACATCTAGAACCCGGGGATGCCCAGGCCGCCGCCGAGCCCGCCAAGGCCCGACGCGAGCGGCCCCATCTTTTCCTCGGTCAGGTCGCGGGCCGCCTCCATGGCGTTGTGGACCGCGGCCAGTACCAGGTCTTCCAGCGTCTCGACGTCGTCCGGGTCGACCGCCTTCGGGTCGATCTTGATCGAACTCACCTCGCCGGTGCCCTTCACCGCGACCGTCACGAGCCCGCCGCCGGCCGTACCGGTCACCTCCGCCTCGGCCAACTCCGCCTGTGCCTCGGCCATCTGCTGCTGCATCTTCTGGGCCTGCTGCATGAGCTGCTGAAGGTTCGGCTGTCCACCCGGGCGCACGATCCGCTCCTCTACTACGTCGAAGTAACTGTCCGTCAGCCTACCGGTTGTCCAGTTCGCCGATCTTCTCCGCGCCGAGCGCCTGGGCAAGCAGATGCAGAGCCTGCTGCTCGCTGGTCTGCCGGGCGGCCGGCTCGTCGACAACCTCGTCGCCGTCCGGGTCGAACTCCTCGTCCACGCTGGCCGGCGCCGCCGGCTCCGAGCTGCTTTCCGGGGGGCTGGCCGGCGGGCCGCCGGGGGTCGCGGTGGTCGGCCAGGCGCCGTCCTCGTGCGGGGTCGCCCTCCGCGGAGCCGGGGGTACCGGGGGCGGCGGGGCGGACGCCGGCGTCCCCCCGCCCGGCCCCTGGCCGCTGACCTCGCAGCGCACCTGCCACTTCCCGCCCGGCGACGGCGGGCCGAGCACCTCGTGGACGGCTTCGAGCAGCAGGTCGGGTGCGTTGCTGAGCATGTTGGCGTGGACCAGGTGCTTGAACAGCAGGACGAGCGTGTCCCCGTCCACCTCCCGTACCGTCGCCTCCCGCGCCACAGCCGCAGCCGCGCGCCGCTTGCGCCCGACGTACCCGAGGATCTCGTCCCACACCCGGCGCACCGCGGCGGCGTCCAGCGCGCCGGGCGGCCTCGGCACCGGCTCCTTGGCTGGCGCCGGCTCCTTCGCCGGTACCGGCTCCTTAGCTGGCGCCGGCTCGGCGGGCGCAGGCTCCTTGGCTGGTGCTGACTCCTTGGCTGGCGCCGCCTTCGGCGGCTCGGGCTCCGGTTGAGATCTTGGACGCGTAGACCCCCTGGAGGGGGTGCTGGCGTCCAAGATCTCAGGACTGCCAGCGGCGTCCGACGTCACGGCGATCCGCCGCTCCATGCGCTCCAGTCGCTGCAGCAGCGCACCGGCCGAGTCGTCGGCCCCGGGCAGCAGCATGCGGGCGCAGATGAGCTCAAGCAGCAGGCGCGGTGCCGTGGTGCCCCGCATCTCGGTCAGCCCGTCGTGGACCAGGTCGGCCATGCGCGACAGCGTCGCCGGCCCGAACCGTTCCGCCTGCAGCGCCATCCGGGCCAGCTCGTCATCGGGCGCGTCGAGCAACCCCTTGCCCCCCGCATCAGGTACCTGCTGGAGCACGATCAGGTCGCGCAGCCGCCCGAGCAGGTCGCTGGCGAACCGGCGCGGGTCGTGCCCGGCCTCCGCCACCTGGTCCACGGTCGCGAAGACCGCCGCACCGTCGCCCGCCGCGAACGCGTCGATCATCTCGTCGATCAGCGCGACGTCGGTCACCCCGAGCAGGGCCACCGCGCGGGCGTAGGTCACCCCCTCCGGCCCCGCACCGGCGATCAACTGGTCGAGAACCGAAAGGCTGTCCCGGACCGAGCCGCCGCCCGCGCGGACAACCAGCGGGAACACCGCAGGCTCGACCCGCACGCCCTCGCGCTCGCACAGCTGTTCCAGGTAGGGCCGTAGTGTGCCCGGCGGGATCAGCCGGAACGGATAGTGGTGGGTGCGCGACTTGATCGTGCCGAGTACCTTCTCCGGCTCGGTCGTCGCGAACACGAACTTGACGTAGTCCGGCGGCTCCTCCACGAGCTTGAGCAGCGCGTTGAAGCCCGCCGAGGAGACCATGTGGGCCTCGTCGATCACGTACACCTTGTACCTGCTCGACACCGGCGCGAAGATCGCCCGCTCCCGCAGATCCCGGGCATCGTCCACGCCACCGTGCGACGCGGCGTCAATCTCGATCACGTCGATCGACCCCGGCCCGTCAGGTGCCAGCGCGACACACGAGTCGCACTCGCCGCACGGCTCGGGTGTGGGCCCCTTCACGCAGTTGAGCGAGCGCGCCAGGATCCGGGCGCTGCTGGTCTTGCCGCAGCCGCGCGGCCCGGAGAACAGGTAGGCATGGTTGAACCGGCCGCTGCGCAGGGCCTGCATCAACGGCTCGGTGACGTGCTCCTGCCCGATGACCTCGGCGGCCCCCCGTGCACCCGTCAGAGCCCGCTTATCCTTGCTGCCTTCCGGCCCTGGGGAGGTTCACAGGGTGTACGCCGCACGAGGGGCTCCGGCAACTGTACCCGCTCGTGTCCGGTGGCCGGGCTTCGGTATCCTCGTCAACGGAGGATTCGCCTAGAGGCCTAGGGCGCACGCTTGGAAAGCGTGTTGGGGTAACACCCTCACGAGTTCGAATCTCGTATCCTCCGCCACCTCTGAGCAGCAAAAACGCCGGGCTGGTCCACGCGGACCGGCCCGGCGTTGATCTTCGCAGTCTCAGTTCTAGGCGCTTGAGGTTCACCGATCGACAAAATGTTGTCTATGCGGCGGTGGTGGGGGTGGCGATGCCGAGGTGGGCGAAGAGGGTTTGCATGTTGATGCGGATCTGCTCGTAGTCTCGGTCGACGGCGGTCCAGATGGTGGGGCGGCGTCCCCTGTGGGGACTGCGTACCCCGGCGACGATCGGGGCGATGACCTGGTCGCGGAGGGCGAGCAGGGCGGCGATGGTGCGGGCTGCGGTGTGTGGGACGTGGTAGCGGCGGCTGCGGCCGGGCTTGGTGATCAGCTGTTTGCCGCGGAGTTTGCGTAGGTCGTAGGCGGCCTGCCGGGTGGTGTAGGTGGTCAGCCCGGTCAACGTGTGGACCGTGGTGGTGAACTGGCCGACGGTGAAGCCGTCGGGGGCGGCGGCCAGGGCGAGCACCGCGGACAGGGCGTGGCGCAGGCGCGGGGTGTTCAGGTCGATGCCGGCGACGCGCACCGCTCCGATCTGGGATGGTCGGGGCAGCTCGTCGAGCGTGCCGTCGGCGATGAAGCCGACGTCGACGCAGTCCACGGTGGTGCAGAACCGTTCGGCGATGCCGGCCAGCGCCGCGACGATGTCGGGGAACCTGTCCAGCACGCGGCCGACCTTGAGGTCCTTGGTGTTGTGCGCGGTGGCCTCGAAACGCAGCACGTGCTCGCCTTTGGTGTACGCCTTGACCGCCAGCCGCCCGAAGGCGACTTTGAACCAGGTCAGGTCGTAGCGAGGTGTCTCGATCACGGCTTCGATCGCGGTGGTGGCCGGCCGGTTGCGGTGGGGTCGGTTCTTGGCGCCGAAGATGGTGCGCACCGCCGGCACGTGCAGCCGGGAGCGGGTGCGGTCGACCACCCGGTCGAACAGCTGCTGCATCTGGGCGCCGACGCGAAAGAGCAGGTTGCGGCTGTACTCGACCTGGTAGATCGAGTAGTTGTAGGCGAAGCCGCTGCGGCGTTGCTCGTCGGAGTCCAGGGCGAAGCACAAGCACGCGGTGTAGATCCACCGATCGCAGACCTGGCCCAGGCGCCCTACAGCCGCGTGTTGCGACAAGGCATCTGCGACCTGGGCCAGGCCCGCCGGGTCGGCAACGGCGGTGAAGCAGTTGCCGTCCTTACCGAACGCTATCCCCGCCCGGCGTGCCTGGCAGGCCACGTACTCGTGGCCGTTGAGGATGATCTGCGCGCCGAACGGCGGATGCCCGGACATCTTGATCGTCACATGGCCCCAGTCCGGGTCCATGAGGTGAAACGAGTAGTGGTTGACGTACTCGGTCTTGCGCTCCAGATTGGTGATCACCCCGTTTGCCGACCGTTTCACCTTCCACACCGTGGCCGGGGCCTTGGCGACCAAGACCAGGAACACTCCCGGTCCGGTGATCTCATGGCCGGCCAGGTACTCCTCGGCGATGCGGTGCTTGCGCTGCCCGGCCTTGCAGAAGACGACCGGCACGCCGTTGGCCGTCCCCCACGCCTTGACCCGCCGCGCCAACCGACCGGCCATCCGCATCAGATGGGTGTCATCGAGCCGCTCGTCAGACCCGTCCAACCGGCGCCACCAGGTACGAAACCCGCCCGGGTTGTGCCCGAGCGGGTAGTAGGCGTTGAGCACGATCCGGTCCACACAGTCGTAGGAGCCGGTCAGGAGATCCCCGTAACGTTGGCTGAACCCGTCCACCATCGCCCGACCGTAGAAGCAGCCCACCCCGTCCCGCGTCGACCCTGCGGGTGAAGCTGCCCCGCAGGGGCCACTGATGTTGAGCGAAGTCTCAAGATCAGCTTAG
>WNGM01003106.1_pt1 | contig 22183 bp, 20 predicted proteins | sample 5400571 | NCBI WGS metagenome assembly WNGM01 (sample SAMN13153378, study PRJNA577476) | soil metagenome | isolation source: 100 cm soil or saprolite under Garry oak tree replicate 2 | place: USA:California | collected 2016-06-15 | reverse complement strand
GACTCAAGCGGGTAGCCAGCGGCATGGTCGCTGCGTCTCCCAGGAGGCAGCCACCGAGAGCCGCGCCGGTCAATGGTCCGGGCGAGTCGCGGTACAGGCCCATGGCCCCAGCCCGGATCGCCCCGATCATCAGCGGGAACGCGAACGCCGCCCCTGCGCCAAGCTGGCGTGCACCCGGGCCAGCGGAGGCCGGGCTCCTCATCAACCCAGGTCACCGGCTGGGACAGGCTCAGCGGTGGCCAGCGCGTCCCGGCACGGTCCCTCTCCCAGCGTCAGGGCCTCGGCGAACTGCTCACTGACCGGGTCCGTCACGCACATCACGAATCCGGGCCCGGGCCGCTGGCGACGGTCACCCTCGCCTGGACCGCCCCCGTGGCTGGCCCGAGCCGCCGGGCCTCGCTACCCGCTCGTGTGAGCGCTACGCATGGCTTAGTCGTGTTTATACACGGCCGGGGCGGCGTGGTGTTTGCGGAGCACAGTGCGAGTACGGGCGCCCGCGTCATTTTCGCGGAGGAAGGCAGAATCATGTTCCGGACAAGGTCGGTCACGGCATCGCCGCAGGCGCTGCCGGAGTCACCATGCTCAACGCCATCACCTACCTCGACATGGCCGTCCGCGCTCGCCCGTCCAGCGATACCCCGTCGCAGGCCGTGGAGCGGTTCGCCCGTAAGGCAGGCACGCAGGTCCCTGACGAGGGCGATGAGCGCGGGAACCGCCTGGCGGACTGGGGTCGCTGGCGGGATCACCGGCGCGATGAGCTGGTCAGTCACGGCCGCCTCCCGGGAGGGAGCCAACAAGACCAGCCTGCCTGCGGGCAGCTGCCCGCAGGCGTGTTCAAGCAGTGTCTGGTTTGGGGAGAAATCACCAGGTGTGGTGTCCGAGGGACTTGAGCCCGGAAACCGGTGAGATTTCCCGGATCGGGAAATTCATGTGGCCAGCGTAGCGGTCAGGCTGCTCCAGCGCCCTGGTGACCACCTCTCTACCTTGTCGTCGCCGACTGTCCGCGGCCGGCCTGGCCGCGGCTGGTCCGTGAGGCCCTCCAGCCGGGCCCTCAGGAACCGCGACCGCCACTTCGATACCGTGCCCTGGGAAACGCCCAGCTCATCGGCAACGAACTGGTTCGACTCCCCGTCCGCACAGGCCAGGGTGATCCGCGACCGCAGCGCCAGCGCCTGCGCGGTTTTCCGCCGCCTTGCCCATGCCTCCAGCGCCCGGCGCCCGTCAGCGGGCAGCTCGACAGGAACCAGGCACGTCAGCGGTCCGGGTCCATGGTCCGGTCCCGGGTGCGCCGGGCTTGGTCGACCCGGCGTTTCTCCGGGTCGTTGAGTTTGCGGGTGTCGCGTAGTTCGGCGAAGGGCTCGACGCCTTCGGGCAGCCCGGCGCGGATGGCGCGTTCGCGCTGGGTTTCGGCGTTGAACTCAGCCCCGAGCAGGATCGCGATGTTGGAGATCCACAACCAGACCAGGAAAATGATCACGGTGGCGAGCGATCCGTAGGTCTTGTTGTAGGAGCCGGAGAAGCTGACGTAGACGGCGAACAGCCCGGAGGCGATCAGCCAGATGATGACGGCAAGGATGCCGCCAGCCGAGACCCACCGGAAAGCGGGCTGCCTGACGTTCGGGCTGGCTTTGTACAGCAGCGAGTACATCACGCTGACGATGATCACCAGCACCGGCCATTTCGCGATGTCCCAGATCAGCACCGCGGCGTGGCCGATGCCGAAGGCCGTGCCGACCTGTTTCGCGATCGGTCCGGTCAGCACCACGATCGCGGCGGCGATCACGAGCATGATGACAAGCGCGAGCGTGGTGAGCAGCCGGACCGGGCCGGTCTTCCAGACCGGGCGGCCTTCGTCGACGTCGTAGATGGCGTTCGAGGCGCGCATGAAGGCCGCGACATAGCCCGAAGCGGACCACAGCGCGATTACGATGCCGATGATCCCCGCGACGCCGGCCGCGCCCGCCTTGCCCTGGACCTGGGTGACGACGTTCGTCAGGAAGGTGTGCACCCCGCCGGGGGCGACCTGGCCGAGGTTGCTGAGCACCTGCTGGGTCGCGGACCTGCCGAGCAGCCCGAGGATCGAGACCAGCACCAGCACGGCCGGGAACAGGGCAAGCACGCCGTAGTAGGTCAGCGCGGCGGCGCGGTCGGTGATGTCGTCGTGCTTGAACTCGCGGATCGAGCGCTTCAAGATGGCGAGCCACCCGGCCCTGGGCATGTCAGTCAGCGTCCGTGGCGCGGGGCCTGATCGCGCGGCCGGTGCAGCGGCAGTGCCGTCCTTGCCGTCCGAGCCGGCGGGGCGGGCCATCATCGCCTCCGTTCGCAGGCCGGTGACAGTCGCAGTAGCTGCCTGCCGGCCTGCGCGGCTGACTTGGCCTGCCCGGCGGTGTCCGCGGTCCGGGCGACATCTCCGGCGGCCCGCATGCCGGCCTGCGCAGGCTGCATCGCCTTGTCCTTGGCCGGCGCGTCATCGGCATTGCCCGGCTCGCCAGGAACCGGCCTCATGCCCTCATACTCAGTTGCCACGTGCTCGCTCATTACCCTCCCTCTGGACGGCCTTGTCGCCTCCGGGGCGATGGCGGCCGTACTGATGAGCCGATACGGCCCAAGCGCCTACCCCTCGTTACCGCTTCAAACCGGTCTCTTGAAATCCCGCCTGCAGTCCACGAATGGGGCGGTGCTGGATGAGTCAGCTGCTGCACCAGTGCGGCACGCGGCTGCTGGTACTGGTCTCTCGCCCGGCGCATAGCTGCCGGGCCCGCCGGCCGCCTAACTTAGCGCACTCCTGGCGCCGTCACGGTGACCGCCGATCCGGCCCTGCGGTGGCTTCACAACGGGTACCGGCTGGCTGATGCGGGGCCGCACCCGAACAAGGCGCATGCTGCCTGGGGCCGCCGCGCCCACCGCCTTGAACCCGCCCCGGAAACCGCGCATATCGCTCAGTGGATCTTCGCCCGGCGGCTGGCGGGCCATTCGGTCACGCGGATCGCGCGGGCGCTGACTGAGGCGGAGGTGCCGTGCCCGTCAGCGGCGGACCCGGCCGGAACCCGCACCGCCGCGTCGGCGGGCTGGCTCTGTGCGGAACCCGCGGTACGCGGCCGTAGGTGTGGAACCGGCAGCGTTGTTCTCATTGTGATCATCGTCCTCGTCGTCCTGATGCTTCGCCGCCGCTAGTCGCGACAGCGGCCAGGCGTAACTTGCGCGTCGCCTGCTGGTTCAGGGAGGCGGTACGCGAGGACGAGCACGGCGGTGTCATCGCTGCCCCAGCCAGCGGCGTGCCGGGCCAGGAGGCTGCGGCCAGCGTCCCGGGGACAAGCAGCGACTCTCGTGCCACGATCAGGGCTTCATGGCCGCGCTCGAGCCCTCCTCGGGCCTGCTGGGTAAGAAGTACGTCAAGGACACCGAGGCCGAATCCGGCCACCACTTGCATATCCGGCCGACGAGGGCCGCCTGCGGCGCATCAGCCTGGAGGCCGTCGAGGCCTGGACCCTGCCCGCGCCCTCCGGCGGGCCCGAGGACGACGAGGGCCCGTTCGCCCGTCTCCCGGGCAGTGCCTGAGGTTAGCGCGCTGATCGGCGGGTTTGACGCCGTCGGTGGGGGTAGTGCCGACGAGTCGAGCGCTCCAGCAGTCTGCTGGCCGGCCCGGCTTGTTTGAGCACTGACGGCGGAAGGATGATCATGGCACCGACGGTTGCTGATTTTCTGCTCGAGCGGCTGCGCGCCTGGGACGTGCGCCACGTGTTCGGCTATCCGGGCGACGGGATCAACGGCATCCTGGCCGCCTGGGGCCGGGCCGACAACCAGCCGCAATTTATCCAGGCGCGGCACGAGGAGATGGCCGCCTTCGAGGCCGTCGGGTACGCCAAGTTCACCGGCCGCGTCGGCGTCTGCGCCGCCACCTCCGGGCCGGGGGCCATCCACCTGCTCAACGGCCTGTACGACGCCAAGCTGGATCACGTGCCGGTGGTCGCCATCATCGGCCAGACCAACCGCAGCGCCATGGGCGGGTCCTACCAGCAGGAAGTGGACCTGCTGTCCCTGTTCAAGGACGTGGCCAGCGAGTACGTGCAGATGGTGACGGTGCCCGAGCAACTGCCCAACGTGCTTGACCGGGCCATCCGCATCGCCCTGGCCGAACGGGCGCCCACCGCCCTTATCATCCCGGCCGACGTCCAGGAGCTGGAGTACTCGGCGCCCACCCACGCGTTCAAGATGGTGCCCTCGTCGATCGGCACCGACTGGCCGGCGCCCGCCCCTGGCGACGCGGCTATCGCCCGGGCCGCAGAGGTCCTCAACGCCGGGAGCAAGGTCGCCATCTTGGCCGGGCAGGGGGCCCGCGGGGCCCGCCGCGAGCTGGAGGAGATCGCCGAGCTGCTCGGCGCCGGGGTGGCCAAGCCGCTGCTGGGCAAGGACGTGCTCTCCGACGAGCTGCCCTATGTGACCGGGGCCATCGGCTTGCTCGGCACGCGGCCCAGCTACGAGCTGATGATGAACTGCGACACCCTGCTCACGGTGGGCTCGAACTTCCCGTACACGCAGTTCCTGCCGGAGTTCGGCCAGGCGCGCGGGGTCCAGATCGACATCGACGGCAAGTTCATCGGGATGCGCTACCCGTACGAGGTCAACCTGGTCGGGGACGCGGCCGCCACCTTGCGGGCGCTGATTCCGCACCTGAAGCGGCAGGAGGACCGGTCCTGGCGCGAGGTCATCGAGGCCGGGGTGGCCCGCTGGTGGCGCTCCATGGACGCCGAGGCCGACGTCGAGGCCGACCCCGTCAACCCGATGCTGCTGTTCCGTGAGCTGTCGACCCGGCTGCCGGCCAACGCCATCGTGGCCGCCGACTCCGGCTCGGCCGCGAACTGGTACGCCCGGCAGCTGAAGTTCCGCGGCGACGTGCGCGGCTCGCTGTCCGGCACGCTGGCCACCATGGGCCCGGGCGTCCCGTACGGTATCGGAGCCAAGTTCGGCCACCCGGACCGGCCGGCCATCATCTTCGCGGGTGACGGCGCCATGCAGATGAACGGCCTGGCCGAGCTCATCACGATCAAGCGCTACTGGGAGGAATGGGCCGACCCCCGGCTGATCATCGCGGTGCTGCACAACAACGACCTCAACCAGGTCACCTGGGAGATGCGGGCCATGGAGGGCACCCCGAAGTTCACCGCGTCCCAGCAGCTGCCCGAGGTGTCCTACGCCGGCTTCGCCAGCAGCCTGGGCCTGCTCGGGATCGCGGTCGACGAGCCCGGCCAGGTCGGCCCGGCCTGGGACCGGGCCCTGGCTGCGGACCGGCCCGTCGTGCTGGACGTCCGCACGGACCCGGATATCCCGCCCATCCCGCCGCACGCCACCTTTGAGCAGGCCAAGGAAGCCGCCCTGGCCCTGCTCAAGGGGGACGCGAACCGGTGGGGCGTGCTGAAGAAAGGCCTTATCACCAAGGCCAGGGAAGTCCTCCCCAGCCAAGGCCAATCCAGCCAAGGACAATAAGGAGCGGACCGGCGTATGACCCGCTACGGATACTTCCTTTCGTCCGAGGACAACAGCCCGCAGGAGCTCGTCCGGCAGGCCCGGCTGGCCGAGGAAGCGGGATTCGATGCCTTGTGGATATCCGACCACTACCATCCCTGGCTGGACGAACAGGGTGAGAGCAGTTTCGTCTGGTCGGTAATCGGCGCCATTTCACAGGCCACGTCGCTGCCGGTAACGACGGCGGTGACCTGCCCGCTGATGCGGACCCATCCCGCGATCATCGCCCAGGCGGCAGCTACTTCTTCGTTGCTGACCGGCGGGCGGTTCACGCTGGGTGTCGGCAGCGGGGAGGCTCTGAACGAGCACATCCTCGGGACGGCATGGCCGTCGGCGGAAGAGCGCCTGGACATGCTCACCGAAGCGGTCGAAGTGATCAGGGAGCTGTTCACCGGCCGTCTCGTCACTCATCACGGCACGCATTACCGGGTCGACACGGCCCGGTTGTATTCGGTACTCGACTCGCCGCCGCCCATCGTCATGTCCGGGTTCGGCGAGAAAGCCATCAAGCTGGCCGCCCGTCTGGCCGACGGCTATATATGCGTCCAGCCGAACGCCGACTTCGTGCGGCTCTACCGCGATTCCGGCGGGGGTGACCGGCCCGTCCAGGGTGGCCTCAAGGTCTGCTGGGGCCGGGACGCCGGGCAGGCCCGCAAGACCATGCACCGGCTCTGGCCGAACGACGCCATACCCGGCGAATCAGCCCAGCTGCTGCCGCTGCCCCGGCACTTCGCCCAGCTGTCCGAGCTGGTGTCCGAAGACATGATCTCCGCTCCCTGCGGCCCGTCGGCCGACGACCACATCAAGGGAATCCGCGCGTACGTCGACGCCGGATTTGACGAGGTGTACATCGGCCAGGTCGGCTCCGAGCACGCTGGCTTCTTCGAGTTCTACGCCGGACAGGTGCTGCCCCGCCTGCGCGGGGCGTGAGGAGGTTCCATGGGTGCCCGCGAGGATGACGGCCCGGCTGGGGCCCGGCCGGGCTCATGACGGGCAGCGGCTCCGCACCGGAGTTTCCGCTCCACGTGCTGTCCGAATACGCGCTGCTGGCCGACGGTGAGCGGGGAGTCATGGTCGGTCCCCGGGGTGACTTCGTCTGGATGTGCGCGCCGCGCTGGCATTCCGACGCGGTGTTTTCCACGCTGATCGGCGGGGCCGGCGTGTACGCCGTGACCCCGGCCGAACGATCCTTCGTGTGGGGCGGCTACTACGAGCAGGACAGCCTGATCTGGCGCAGCCGCTGGGTCACCACGTCACAGGTCATCGAATGTCGTGAGGCGCTGAGCATGCCGGGCGATCCGCACACGGCCGTAGCGCTGCGCCGCATCCTGGCGGTAGACGGTGACACCCGGGTGCGGGTCTTCCTCGATCCGCGGGCTGGATTCGGCCAGCATCGTCTCAGCCGGATCTCCCATCAGGGCGACGTGTGGACGGCACGCTGCGGCCCGCTGTACCTGCGCTGGTCCGGCGCGGGGATAGCGGCGCGACGGTCCGGCGGTCTTCAGGCCATGATCACGGTTCCGGCGGGCGGCCATCACGACCTCATACTGGAGATCTCGGATCGCCCGCTGGCGGAGAAGCCGGCCGACCCTGACCAGGCCTGGCGGGCGACCACTGCGGCCTGGGATCAGGCCGTGCCCAAGCTGTCGGGCACCATCGCGGACCGCGATGCCCGGCACGCCTACGCTGTCATGCGCGGCCTCACCAGCTCTGACGGCGGCATGGCCGCCGCGGCGACCATGAGCCTGCCCGAGCGCGCCGAAGAAGGACGTAATTACGACTACCGGTACGCCTGGATCCGTGATCAGTGCTTCAGCGGGCAGGCGGTCGCCGCGGCTGGTCCCTACGCTCTGCTCGACACCGCGGCCGGGTTTGTCGCGGAACGGATTCTGGCGGACGGGCCGCAGCTCAAGCCGGCCTACACGATTAGCGGCGGGCCGGTGCCCGATGAGCGGCGGCTGGATCTGCCCGGATATCCGGGCGGGTCGGACAAGGTCGGTAACTGGGTCAACAAGCAGTTCCAGCTCGACGCCTTCGGCGAGGCGTTGCTGCTGCTGGCCGCGGCGGCGGCGCACGACCGGCTGGATCGCGAGGGCTGGCGGGCCGCGGAAGTCGCCGTCGCGGCGATCAGGGAACGAAGCCGGGATCCCGACGCCGGGATCTGGGAACTGGGTGAGCAGCGCTGGGCGCACTCCCGGCTGACCTGCGTAGCCGGCCTGCGGGCTGCCGCCGCGGTGGCCCCGGCGGCCCAGGGCGCGGCCTGGAGCGGGTTCGCGGACGCGCTGCTCGCCGAGGTCACGGCCGACTGCCTGCATCCCTCCGGCCGCTGGCAGCGGGCGCCCGGCGACGACAGGGTGGACGCCGCGCTGCTGCTCCCGGCCCTACGCGGGGCGATACCGCCCGGGGATCCGCGTGCCCGGGCCACCTTGGAGGCGGCGCGAACCGAACTGTCCAGCGACGGGTACATGTACCGGTACCGCCCTGATGACCGGCCGCTCGGGGAGGCCGAAGGCGCCTTCCTGCTGTGCGGCTTCACCCTGGCGCTGGCCCTGCACCAGCACGGCCGGGAGGTCGAGGCGGTCCGCTGGTTCGAGCGCAACCGGGCCGCGTGCGGCCCTCCTGGCCTGCTCACCGAGGAATACGACATCGTGCAGCGGCAGGTGCGCGGCAACGCGCCGCAGGCTTTCGTGCACGCCCTGCTGCTGGAATCGGCGCAGCGGCTCGCCTCTCCATGGCCGGCGCAGGCCGGCCCACATCCACAGGAAAGCAGAGGTCTGGAATGAGCAGCGAGCGTAGCGGCCAGGTGGTCGTGGTGACCGGGTCCAGCGGCGGGATCGGGCGGGCCACGGCCCTGGCCTTCGCCGCCCGCGGCGCGAAGGTGGCGTTGCTGGCCCGGGGCGAGGCGGGCCTGGCCGGCGCGGCCCATGACGTCGAGCAGGCGGGAGGCACGGCCCTGCCGATTCCGACCGACGTCGCCGACCCGGATCAGGTCGAAGCGGCGGCGGCGCAGGCCGAGAAGGCCCTCGGCCCCATCGACGTGTGGGTCAACGTGGCCTTCACCTCGGTTTTCGCCCCGTTCACCGAGATCGGCCCGGCCGAGTACAAGCGGGTCACCGAGGTGAGCTACCTCGGATACGTATACGGCACTATGGCCGCGCTCAAGCGCATGCTGCCCCGTGACGCCGGCACGATTGTCCAGGTCGGCTCGGCGCTGGCCTACCGGGGAATTCCGCTGCAGAGCGCGTATTGCGGCGCCAAGCACGCCATCCAGGGCTTCAACGAGTCGCTGCGCTGCGAGCTGCTGCACGACAAGAGCAACGTCCGCGTCACCATGGTGCAGATGCCGGCGGTCAACACCCCGCAGTTCGACTGGGTGCTGTCCCGGCTGCCGAATCCGGCCCAGCCCGTGCCGCCGATTTTCCAGCCGGAAGTGGCGGCCCGCGGCGTTGTCTACGCGGCTGATCATCCGGGTCGGCGGGAGTACTGGGTCGGCGGCACCACGGCGGCCACGCTCGCGGCCAACGCCATCGCCCCCGGGGTGCTTGACCGCTACCTAGCCCGCACCGGGTATTCCTCGCAGCAGGAGAACCGGCCGCAGCCACCGTCTCATCCGGTCAATCTGTGGAAACCGGCCGACGGCCGCACCGGTCACGACTACACCGCGCACGGCAGCTTCGATCAGAAGTCCAAACCGCGCAGCGCCCAGCTGTTGGCCTCTCAGCACCATGGCCTGCTGGGCGGTGCGCTCCTCGGTCTGGCCGGAGCCGCGGTCGCGGCGGCCGTCGGCCGACGAGGACGCCGGTGAACGCCTGGCTGGCAGGCGTGCGCGCCGGCTACGGCGCAGTTCAGCTGCTGCGGCCGGCGTACTCCGCCGAGCAGCCGCTGGGCGGTCCGCTCGATCCTGGCGCCGTGGCCGCCGTTCGCGTGCTCGGCGCCCGCCAGCTCGCGCAGGCCGCCGTGAGCGTGGCCGCTCCGTCGGCACGGCTGCTCGCGCTGGGGACCGGCGCCGACGGGGCCCACGCGCTCAGCATGGCCGTCCTGGCCCTGGCCGATCGCAGGCGGCGGCGTCCGGCGATGGTCAGCGGGCTGATCGCCGCCGCATTCGCGGCCGGCGGCGCCGCGGCCGCACGGCGGGCCGCTGGCCGCCCGGGTCAGCGCGATCTACAAGGTGCGATCAACTGAACGGAGGAACGGCCATGCAGGCCAATAAGCTACTGCGGGGCCGGCCGCAGCAACCGGTGCACGGCATCGACCGGATGATGCGGAACGTGCAGACCGGGCGTTTCGAGCGCAGCCTGTCGGCGCTGACCGCGGCCGGCGCGCTGGTAACCGCGGCGGAGATCTACTTCGAGCACGACAGCGCCAGCTTCGGCAACAAGATGATGTGGATCCCGGTCGCGCTCGGCCCGGTCGGGGCCGCGGCCGGCGTCGCCGGGTTCTTCAGCCGCCGGATGGCGAAGACGGCGCTGCCGATCGCCTCTGCGGCCATCGTGGCCAACGGCTTGCAGGGCACCTACCTGCACGCTCGCGGCATCGCCCAGAAGCCGGGCGGCTGGGCGAACGCCCGCTACAACATGGAGATGGGACCGCCGTTGCTGGCGCCCCTGCTGGTGACCATGGTGGGCGGGATGGGCCTGCTCGCGGCGATTCTGCGGCGGGAAAAGTGAGCGACCGGCCCGGTGCCTACCAGCGGCGGCAATCCGGCCCCAGTAACCGGTTCCCCGGCTTCGGCGTGCTCAGCCAGGCCGGACGCTGGGACCCGGTCACCGCCGGCCTGGTGACCTCCCGGCTGGACCCGTCGGCGTCGGCCGCGTTCTTCACCGGGGCCGAAGCCGCCTGCGCCGCCGCGCTGGTCAACTTGCTCACCGGCCAGCAGGATGACCAGGAGATCCCCGTCCTGCCGATGATCGACGCCCGGCTGGCCGCGGGCGAGACCGACGGCTGGCGGTACTCCGACATGCCCGAAGACGGCCAGGCCTGGCGGGACACCCTGGCCTACCTGGATGCCGATGCGGACGGGCGCTGCGGGACCACGTTCGCGGCCGCGCCCGAAGAGCAGCAGCTGGAACTGATCCAGGCGGTGCAGGACCGGGGATCCAAGGACTGGCATGGCCTGAACGCGGCGCACGTGTGGAGCCTGTGGACGCGGTATGTCTGCACGGCGCTGTACGCGCACCCGCTGGCCTGGGACGAGATCGGCTTCCCGGGTCCGGCTTACCCGCGTGGCTACAAGAACGCCGGCGTGGACAAGCTCGAGCCCTTCGAGGTCCGCGACGCCATACCGTCCCGCGACCCGATCCGGGAAGGAGCCTGATGCCTGACGTGCGCCACCGCAACGAGTCGGCCTGGTTGCTGCCGAACGACGGGTCCCGGACCAACCACCGGTTGCGGGCGGATATGCGGCGGTTCTCAGACACCGATGAGATCGACCTGGTCATCGTGGGCTGCGGGGCGGGCGGCTCGGTGCTGCTGCAGCGGCTGGCCCGGGCGGGCTGGCGGGTCGCTGCCCTGGACGCGGGCCCGTTCTGGGACCCGGATGCGGACTGGGTCAGTGACGAGGCCGGCTCGCACCGGCTGTACTGGACCGATCCGCGGGTGATCAGCGGGACCGACCCGGTCCCGATGGGCTCGAACAACTCCGGCCGCGGGGTCGGCGGCTCGATGGTGCACTACGCCGGCTTTACCCCCCGCTTCCACCCGAGCGACTTCGCCACTCACATGCGGGACGGGGTGGGTGCCGACTGGCCGCTGACCTATCCGGAGCTGCGCCCCCAATACGAGCAGATCGAGCAGGAACTCCCGGTCGCCGGGGACCGCTGGCCGTGGGGTGACCCGCACGGCTACCCCCACCGGCCGCATCCGGTGGGCGGAAACGGTGAGATCTTCCTGCGCGGGGCCCGCGCGCTGGGCATCGAGGCCCGGGTAGTACCGGTGGCCATCGCCAACGGCCGGCTCGGTAAGCGGCCGCACTGCATTTACCGGGGTTTCTGCCTGCAAGGCTGCAAGGTGAACGCCAAGGCGTCTCCGCTCATCACCCACGTGCCGGATGCGCTGGCGCACGGCGCCGAGGTGCGGGCCGACTCCATGGTGACCCGGATCGGGATCGACCGGGAATCCGGGCGGGCCCTCGGCGTGCACTACGTCCGCGACGGCCGCGAACGGTTCCAGCGGTCGGCGATGGTGGCGGTGGCCGGGTACTCGATCGAGACGCCGCGGCTGCTACTGAACTCGGCGTGCTCCCGGTTCCCCGACGGCGTGGGCAACGACTTCGACCAGGTCGGGCGCTACCTGATGGTGCAGGGCGCGCCGCAGACCGCAGGCCGGTTCGACGCCGAGGTACGGATGTACAAGGGGCCGCCGCCCGAGGTCAGCACCGAGCAGTTCTACGAGACCGATCCCACCCGGGACTTCCGGCGCGGGTTCTCCATCCAGACCGTCTCGCCGCTACCCATCACCTGGGCCGAGCACGTCGCGGCGCAAGGCCACTGGGGTGGGGCGCTGCGCGAGTACATGAGCGACTACGTGCACTGGGCCTGCCTCGGAGCACTGTGCGAGTTCCTCCCACAGCCTGGCAACCGGGTCACGCTTGCGGAAGAAAAGGACCGCTACGACCTGCCGGTGGCCGATTTCTCCTACTCCCAGTGCGACAACGACCGGGCCCAGGTCAAGGCGGCGCAGTCGGTCATGGAGGACATCCTGCGCGCCGTCGGCGCCGACGAGGTCATCACCATCCAGCGATACGCCCACCTGGTCGGCGGGGCCCGGATGGCCCGGGACCAGCACAGCGGTGTCGTCGATCAGTTCTGCCGCAGCTTCACCGTCCCGAACCTGTACATCACCGACGGCAGCGTGCTCCCCACCCAGGGCGCGGCCAACCCGGCGCTGACCATCATGGCTCTCGCCGCACGCGCCGCCGGCCACCTGACCGCCGGGGCCCGCTCGGGGAGCGCGTCATGAGTGATCCTTCCTGCCGATTGCGTTGAAGCCGGGGTTTACACGGGCGTGGCGGCCGGCCGATGCAACGATCACGCTGGCCGCCGCTGAGCCGGCCCGCCACCCTCAGGCCCTGCAGCAGCCCGGCGAGATTCTGGTCCGCTGCTCCGTAGCGGACTCGTCGCGGGAGTCCGCGGGTCCCGATGACGTTCATCACCGTCCACCTCCCGTCCAGATGTGCCGAACGGGCGGGGTCTCAGCCTCGCTCAACACCGACGTCAGCGCGACCATGCGGTCGCCCTAGGGACCAGCTTGCCTGCTGCTCCGGCTGCCCGCTGTCCTGGCCGGGCCACACGCCGGTCAGCTTCCGCATGCCCTCGGCGGCACCGCGGTCCACGGCCGCTTTGACCAACGGTCTCGCCGAGCTGCTCGCGGGTCTGCTCGATCTGCTCCTTCAGCAGCGCAGGATCGTCCGGCGGTGCGGGGTTATCGGCCGGTCCGCTCGTCATCGGTGTGTCCTTTCCTTGATCTCGTCGACGTCTTTCCTTGATCTCGTCGACGTCGGCCTTGAGGCCGTGCACCGCTTCCTGCGGCACCGGCGGGGTGGTCTTGCTCAGCCGGTTCTTGCCGGCCAGGGCGGCGATCCCGGCCACCGTCAGCAGGGCCACTCCCACGATCAGCGCCGAAAGCCACGGCGCCAGCACCCGGCTGATGCCAACATTCCGGCGCTGATCCCGGCCTGTTTCCCCTTACCGATCATCTCCAGCTGCGCCAGCTTCAGCTCGTCGCGTACCAGTGTCGAAACCTGCTCCGAGACCAGCTTGACCAGCTCGCTGGTTGAACGTTCAGGCGAACCGGGCGGCTGGCCCGGGCTGGTAGTTGGATCCAAGGTCTTGCCCTTCAACTGAATGAGCCGCATGCCCTACCCGGCCGCCCGCCCCTTGAACGTGATGTCGCGATAAAACGCGAGCCGGTGCTGGCTCCGCTGCCGCGCGGACCCCGTGCTCGGTAACGACGGTGCAGGAAGCTGGAATTGGCGTGCAACGAATAACTGCACTGGATGGCTGACTGGGCCCGGACGTTGTCAGATCTACGGCAGGTCGAATAGGGGCGATTACCCGGAACCAGTCGCGCCACGGGATGGTACGCCCGGCGACGTAGACGGGCAGCTGCCTGTTAGCCGCGGCCTGGCGGGGTAGAGCGTGGCCCGAAGGCCAGCGCACCGGCGGCGCCTCCCCCAAGACCCGGGCCGAGCTCTACGAGATCGCGCGACAGCACGACCTGCCCGGCCGGTCGAAGATGGGCCGCGACGAGCTCGCCAGGAAACTCGGCGAGAAGTAGCACGCGACGGACTGACTCGTGACACGGGAAGCCGCTTCCCGCGGGCCGTCCAGATCTCTGGTCAGCCTGCTGCTGTCCTGGGCCGGCCGCTATGCGTCCCGGCCGGCGGCCGCGGTACTCGTCGTCACCGTGGCCGGGGCGTGGATCATCGTGAGCGTCGTGGCGGGATTCCCGGCCCGGTGGGAAACCATCTTCCAGACGGTGGTAGCCGCCCTCACCCTGGCGATGGTCTTCGTCATCCAGCACAGCCAGGCCCGCCATCAGCGCGCGACCCAGCGCAAGCTCGACGAGATCCTCCTGGCCATACCCGGAACCGACAACGCCCTGCTCACGCTCGAGCACGCCTCCGACGAGGAATTGCACGCCGCCGGCCACCAGCATCTGTCCATCCGCCAGGCCGCGCTGGACGATGAGGCAACGCCCGGTTCAGACGGCACAGCCGCTAACGGATCGCCTTGACCCGTGAGGGATCAGCTAAGTGCATGATGGTGGTATCTTGTCGCGGCCGAGCTGGACCAGCTGCACGAGCGGATCGCGGGCCGGTTCGGGCGGGCTGAGCCGCAGGCACGGATGCGGGCGTTCGCTCAGGCTGCTGGCTGGGCTGCCGCGAGTGAACCGCTGGAGTATCGCCGGGCACGCCGGGTGATGCCATGCCGAGGGCTATCCAGGTCGGTGGTTCACGTTGGCACTGGGGATGGCGGTGTCTTCGAGGCTGATGCCGTCGGGGCCGATGCTGAACCAGCGCATGGCCGGGTCGTGGTTGCTGGCCCTGGTCTTGACGATGGCCAGGGACCGGCTCATGGCGCTGTGGTCGCGGTGGTAGTTGAGCGCGATCGCGTTGTCGGCCAGGTGGGAGACCGCGAACTGTGACAGCCTGCCGGTACTGAACAGGTCGGGTGTCTCGTAGGTGATCAGCAGGCTGATGCCTTGCCGGGAGAACCGCTGGGCCAGGGAGTACATGAACTCGCGGAAGCGGGTGTCGTCCACGGCGGCCATCTGCAGATCCATCAGGCTGTCGATGACCACCCGGCGCGCCTGGGCGTGGTCGACGGCGTGCAGCAGGTCATGCACCCATTCGTCGATGTGGATATCCACCGGCGAGCGGTACATGACCTCGACGGCCGGGTGGGTGAGCGGCCAGCCCAGGCCGCCGAGCATCCTCGTCAGCTGGGTGGGGTTCTCCTGCAGGGTGGCGATGACGCCGGGCTCGCCGCGCTGGGCTCCGCCGAAGATGAAGTGCAGCCCCATGATCGTCTTGCCCGAGCCGGAGGGCCCCGCGATCATCGTGGCCGAACCGGGCCACACCCCGCCGCCCAGCATCTCGTCCAGCGCGTCGATACCGATGGTGATCCGCTTATCACCGAGCTGGTAACCGTCGGCGGCGGGGATGTCGGCCAGCCGGGGGAATAGGTGCAGGCCCTGGGTGGTGAGCCGGTAGCCGTGCTGGCCGGACAGGAAGCCGCTGCCGCGTAGCTTGCGGACGTGCAGGAACCGGTGTTCCCGCTGGCCGAGCGGAACGGCGGCCAGTTCCACGATCGCGTCGGCCACGGCGAATTCGGGCGAGGTCGCCGCCTCGGCGGACTCGTATTCGCCGACCCACAGCGATGCGGCCGGGAAGGCGGTCAGACGCCCGGCCAGCTGGTGCAGGAACTGGCGGAATCCCGCGTCACCATCGGCCAGCACGCGCAGGGCCTTGAAGCTGTCGATGACCACCAGCCCGGGACGCCGGTCCTTGAGCACCGCGGCGACATGATCGCCCACCCCGGCGAGCCCGTCGCGGCCGGCCACCTGGCCCAGATCCTCATAGAACACCGACTTGCCGACCGCGGCGGCATCGAAGAAATCCAGGCTCTGGCCGAAGCGGACGATCTTCTCCAGCGGCTCGGACAGGGTGGAGAAATACACCGCGGGCCGGTCCGGGCGGGCGTTGTGAAAGGTGTACTGCTCGGCAATGATCGTCTTGCCGGTGCCCGGCAGGCCCATGATGATGCTGATCCCGTTGCCCGGCAGGCCGCCGCCCAGGACGTCATCGAGCGGCTGGTGTCCGCTGCGCAGGCGGTCGCCGTTCATCAGCTGCTCCGGCCGGCGAGCAAGGCGCTGGACCGGAGCAGATCCCGGACCGTGGATACCAGCTGCAGGGGATCGAGGGGCTTGCGCAAGAACGCGTCGGCGCCCGCGTCGATCGCCGCGTCCATGGCTTCCACCGCCGACACCACCACGATCGCCGTCCCGTCTTGCTCGCGGAACAAGCGGCACAACTCCAGCCCGGCGCCGCCGGAGATGAGCACCTCGACGATCACCACCGCGGGAGCAGCCGCGGCGAACGCCTCCCTCGCGGCGCTCTCGGACAGCGTCACCTCGACCTCAAACCCCTCGGTCTTGAGGAAGTACTCCTCGAATTCCGCGGCGTAGGGGTCGGACTCGGCCAGCTGGATCAGCAGCCGGGGCGCGGGCCGCGGCGCCGCGTCGGCCAGCGGCTCCCCGGTCTCGACCCGCTCGGCCAGCACGCGGTGCGCGTCAGCCACGCCGGCACCCTGGCTCATCTGCGCACGGACGAACCTCAGCTGCTCCACCTGGTGCCGGGTGTACAGCCGGTGGCCGCTGGCATTGCGGGCGGGCACCACCTGCCCGTACCTGTCTTCCCAGGTCCGCAGCGTAGCCACCGGGATATCCAGCATCCTGGCCACCGCGCTGATGCTGTAGACCGGGCGCTCCCCAGCCGCTGGCGCATCGGACTGGCTCATTTACAGCTTCTCATCATCCAAGTGGTACAGCGCGGCCAGGCATTGAAGAGATCTCCGGGCCTCCCGAATGACCCCCATCCCTCTTCAGATCGTCTTCGGGTAGCGCCAGACTTGGCTGAAATCCTAGCATCGGGGAATCGTCGTCCAAAGTTGAAGGGGGTCTGGCCATGCGCGACAGTCCCTGCCACCTCAGGTGCCCCTAAGGGCGTCGCCGCCCTTCCTGTCGGCCAGGAGTTAACCTCCAGTTGCTCCTCATAACATCTACATGACTTGCCAGCGCCTCTTCAAGGGCTAGACGGCTGCCGTTATGAGCAGTAACCTCCTATCACGATTGTCGAGCCAGCCGGTCCGGTGCTCCGGGTGGTCGCCTGCCGCTGGGCAGATCCGCTTGGTTCCCGGGCAAGATCCGCGTGCTGCGCCGGAGGTGGGCACAGGTGCCTGACAGCAAATATCCCGCCGAGATGATCAGCGGCGTGCCCGTGGTAACAGCGGCCGCCGACATCGACGTCACCACCGCGGACCAGCTACGCCTGGTCCTGCTCGAAGCGGCCGCCCATGGGCATGTCACGGTCGTGGTCGACATGACCCGCACCTTGTTCTGCGATTGCTCCGGGCTTGGCGTCCTGGTCCGGGCGCACACGCGGGCCCTCGGAGAAGGCGGCGGGCTGCGGCTGGTCATCCCTGCGGATGGCGCGGTCTTCCGGATCTTCACCTTGACCAGCCTGGACCGCTTCATCCCCCGCTTCGGCAGCCTGCAAGAGGCCCTCCTCCAGCGACCCGCTGCTGCCCCGATCCGGCCATCGCGCCCGCGTCCCTCCCCTGGGCTCGGCAGCCCTGCGCGCCGGTCTGGCAGCCCCGGCAGGGGAGTGCGGGCTGGTGGCTGAGACCCGCACCTGCGAGCAGTGCGGCGCCGTGTTCGCGCCGCGCCGCGAGCACGCCCGGTTCTGCTGTGCCCGCTGCCGGGCCAGGTGGAACCGCGAGCATACCGGTGACCCGGCGGCCGGGGCGAGCGCCCTGCAGTGGTCCGTCACCGCGATGACCGAGACGATCGAGCGGCTGCCCTCGGTGCGGGCATGGGACCGGATGCGGGCGTTCGCGGCGATCGGGGAGGCGGTGTGGCAGGTCACCCTCGTGGACGCCACGCTGGTCCGCCATCACCCGGACACCTATGACCGCATCCTGGGCAGCCAGGACCCGGCCCAGCGCAGGCTGACCGAGCAAACCCTGGCCGGCCTGCGCTTCGTCCGGAACCAGATCGGCCCCGAGGCCAGCCTTGCCGGGTTCATCCAGCCCGGCGGCCCGGGCGCACGCCACGGGCGCGTCGCGAGCTGGACATGGAAGCCGGTTCCGGACCCGGCGCTCGCCTCGCTGACCCCGCGCGGGCGGGCGTGGGAGCTGGCACGGTACCGGGCCTACCAGGCGCACCTGGTGGGCCAGCCCATCGGAACGACCTTCGGCCGGACCGCGGCGTTCCTCAACCTGGCCGCCGCGGACGCCCTGTCCATCACGGGTACGGGCGCGCATGCCGGACGGTGACGGCGCTATCCCGCAGAGCCCGCTCACGGCATGGGTCGCGGCCGGGGAATCCGGCCCGGTGATAGTGCTGTCCGGCGAGGCGGATCTCACTTGTGCCGGGCAGTTGAGCGCCGCGCGCAAGCCGGTGCGGGCGTCACCGTACACGGGGTTCCCCCGGCCGGGAGTGGCCACTGCGGCAGCGGCCAGGTCCTGGCCGAGCAGCCGCTGCGCGATGAGGCCGCCGAAGGAGTGGCCGATGACGACCGGAGGGGTCTCAAGCCCGCGGATGATCCGGGCGTAGTGGTCGACCACATCGTCGATGTCCTTGCCCGCCACCCGGCCGGGGTCGCGGCGACTCTCCTCCACCGTGTCCAGGTCACCTGGCCAGCCCGGTGCTGGCCCTGCTCCCGACCCTGCGGGCTATGGGCGATCACCCGGTCACGCGGCCATGGAGGTTCGCGGAAGCGCCGGAAGAACCCGCCCTGCAGCACCAAGGCACATAGCCGGTCTGAACGTCACTCACGCGCTGTTTTCCGACCGGGGGAGCCGGCCCGCGGTGGCGGTGATCCTCGGTGTCCGAGTCGCTGGCGCTGAGGGATCACCGTGTAATTCGGGTCGCGGGCGGAAGCCAGCCCCGCGTGGAAGATGCCCCACCGGGTGGCCGCTGAGGCGGCCAGCAGGGCGGCGCCGGACAGCTGGCCGAGGAGCCGGCGGCGCGATCCCGCCAGGGACCCGGCCGCCCCCAAGACGGTCAGTACCTCGCCGGCCCTGAGGTAGGCGCCGCCCCGGCCGCGCTGGTAGGGCTCGGCGGTCATGCCGATCCGCCGGGTCATCGTGCGGAAGGCGGCCAGTTCCAGGCCCGCGCCGAGCAGCCCGAGGTTCCGGGCGGGCGCGTTCTGATCCGGCGGCACGGCCAGCAGGCACAGGCCCGCGGCCGCGGTGGCGGCCGAGCCGGCGAACACGAACGGCAGTTCCGGGTAGCCGTCGTGCCAGGCGGGCACGGCGGTGTCGCTGATCAGGACCGCGGTGTAGGTGGCGACGGCGGGTCCGAGCAGCGCGGCGCCCGCGGTGGCCGCCGCCCCGGCGCGGGGCAGCCTGCCGGTGAGCGCGCTGGCCGCGGCCACAGCGGCGGCGGGCACGTACCCGGCCAGCAGCCACGACCCGACGCTCATCGGCGAGCTGATCTTGAACACCAGGAGCATGTTGGCGAAACGTGCAGGTCGTCCCAGGTCGTGGACCAGCGCCGCCATGGACAGGCAGGCGGCGCCGATGGCGCCTGCCTTGGCCGCCCGTTCCAGCACTGGCCTCCCGGTGAACTGCGCGCCGGCGCCGAGCAGAGACGAGGCGCCGGCCAGGCCGCCGAGAAACAGGTAACCGGCGATATCGCGCGGCTCCCAGACCGGCGCGTTGAGGACCGGCTTGCCGTAGTAGGAGGTGAACTCGGCGGGTGGCACCATCGGCTGTTCCCCGCGCTGGCGCCCGCGCCGAGCCCTGCGGCTGGTCTCGGACTCGCTCATCGGCCCTCCCTGGCTGATGTCCGTATTTTTCCGGCCGGACGGGCCGGCTGATATCTCCTCCTCACCCGTGCCTGCTCCGCGCGGCGGCCGCGAACGCGGCGGTAGCCCCGGCGGCCAGAGTGACGGCGGCGATGCCCGCGCGACGCCACATGGCCGGCAGGTCCCTGGTCGTCACGACCGGATCGGGCGGCAGGCCGTAGACCTCCGGCTCGTCGAGCAGCAGGAAGAACGCGCCGTCGCCGCCGACGCCGTCGCCGGGGTCCGCGCCGTACAGCCGGGCCTTCGCAGTGCCGGCCTGGTGCAGCTCTGCCAGCCGGCCGGCCGCGCGTTCCCGCAGCTCGTCCAGCGGGCCGAACTGGATCGAGTCGGTCGGGCAGGCCTTGGCGCAGGCGGGCTCCATGCCTGCGCCGATCCGGTCGTAGCACAGCGTGCATTTCCAGGCGCGGCCGTCGTCCGCGCGCCGGTCGATCACGCCGTACGGGCACGCCGGGACGCAGTAGCCGCAGCCGTTGCAGATATCCTCCTGCACCACCACCGTGCCGAACTCGGTACGGAACAGCGACCCGGTTGGGCACACGTCCAGGCAGGCGGCGTGCGTGCAGTGCTTGCACACGTCCGAGGACATCAGCCAGCGGACGTCGCCGTCGCCGGGCTGCTTCTGCTCGATGAACGCGACGTGGCGCCAGGTGTCGGCGCCCAGCCCGACAGTGTTGTCGTACGACATCCCGGTCAGGTTCAGGCCGTCCTCGGGAACGTGGTTCCACTCCTTGCAGGCGACCTCGCAGGCCTTGCAACCGATGCAGACCGAGGTGTCGGTAAAGAAGCCCATCCGCGGCGGATGATCGGGGTAACCGCCCAGGCTCGCCGGGTCGCCGTCGCCGGTGAGCAGGTCGGCCAGGTTCATCACGGTTCCATTCCCGTCTCCTCGGTGATGCCCGCCCTGCGCTGGTAGCCCCGTACCAGGGCGGCCCGTCCGGCGCCGCGGGGCCTGCGGCCCGGCTGGATATCGCAGGCGAATGCCTTGACCTCCTGGATGTGCACGTTCGGGTCCAGGCTGACCGAGGTGAGCTCGTTCGCCGCGTCGCCGCGGGAGTAGCCGTTCGGGCCCCAGTGGTAGGGGAGCCCGACCTGCTCCAGCGGCCGGCCCTGCACGGTCAGCGGTTTCATCCGCTCGGTCACCAGCACCCGCGCCTCGATGGCGTTCCGCGCGGTCACGATGGTGGCCCAGCCCAGGTGCTTGAGCCCGCGCTCGGCCGCGAGCCGGGGCGAGACCTCACAGAAGAACTCGGGCTGCAGCTCGGACAGGTAGGGCAGCCACCGGCTCATCCCGCCGGCCGTGTGGTGCTCGGTGAGGCGGTAGGTGGTGGCGACGTACGGGAAAACGTCGGCGCCCGGCTCGGCCCCGCTGGGCTGCATCCGGTTGGCCGGGTGCCTGAACGCGGCCACCTGGCGCACTGGGTTGCGGTTCTGGCCGTACAGCAGGTTGGCGAACGGCGAGTCCTGCGGCTCGTAGTGCGCGGGCAGCGGGCCGTCCACCAGTCCGGCGGGCGCGAACAGCCAGGCCTTGCCGTCGGCCTGCATGATGAATGCGTCGGTGCCGGACAGGGCCTCCGGGCCGGTCGCGTCCTCGGGCGGCTGGTAGACCGGCGGCTTGTCGGCGGTGAAGTCGGCGATGTCGTGGCCGGCCCACGTGGCCTGGTCCGCATCCCACCAGACCAGCGCCTTGCGGTCGCTCCACGGCTTGCCGTCGGGGTCGGCGGAGGCCCGGTTGTACAGGATCCGCCGGTTGGCCGGCCAGGCCCAGCCCCATTCGCTCGCGACCCAGTTCTGCTCACGGCCGGGCTTGCGGCGGGCCGCCTGGTTCACGCCGTCGGCGTAGACACCGCAGTAGATCCAGCAGCCGCAAGGCGTCGAGCCGTCCTCTTCTAGCTGCGTGTAGGCCGTCAGGGGCTTTCCGTCCGCATCCCAGCCGTTGATCTCCGCGAGGACGGCTTCGGCGTCGGGTTCGGCGAGCTCGCCCTTCACCGGGTAGTCCCAGGTGAGATCCAGGATGGGCCGGTCCATCTCCTCGGCGGAGTGCGCCAGCTTCTCCCTGATCCTGCGGCCGAGGTGGTAGGTGAACCACAGGTCGCTGCGCGCGTCCCCGGGCGGCTCGACCGCCTGGTGGTGCCATTGCAGCAGCCGCTGGGTGTTGGTGAAAGACCCGTCCTTCTCGGTGTGCGCGGCGGCGGGCAGGAAGAACACCTCGGTCCCGATGTCCTCGGTCTTCAGCTCGCCGGACTCGATCTCCGGGCCGTCCTTCCACCAGGTGGCGCTCTCGATCAGCGAGAAGTCCCGCACCACCAGCCAGTCGAGCTTGGTCATGCCCAGCCGCTGCAGCCGGGCGTTGGCCGAGCCGACCGCCGGGTTCTGCCCGTACAGGAGATAGCCGTGGCACTGGCCGGCCAGCTGGGCCATCACCGTCTCGTAGGTGCTATGGCTGCCGGTCAGCCGGGGCAGGTAGCCGAAGCAGAAATCGTTCTCCGCCGTGGCCGCGTCGCCCCACCAGGCCTTCAGCAGGCTCACGGCGTAGGCCCGCATGTTGCCCCAGAAGCCCTTCTCCGTCCGCTC
>WNGM01001740.1_pt2 | contig 22203 bp, 19 predicted proteins | sample 5400571 | NCBI WGS metagenome assembly WNGM01 (sample SAMN13153378, study PRJNA577476) | soil metagenome | isolation source: 100 cm soil or saprolite under Garry oak tree replicate 2 | place: USA:California | collected 2016-06-15 | reverse complement strand
GGGAGCAGGTGCGTCGCCTGCTCGGCGCGGTAGACCTGCGTGAGCCGAACGGCCGGCGCGGCTGACGACCAGCACCGCAAAGCCGGCCGCGACCGTCGCCGCCGAGACGGCAACCGCTCCGCCGATCCGCCGAACCGCCTCCTCCTGCGCCGCGCGCGGCGTTAGCCCGGCTCGCCGGGCCTCGGCATAGCGAGCGTCGAGCAGGAGGCCGAACTCGACTCCGACCGCGAGTCCGAGGGGCTCGAGCGCTGCCGACAACGGTGACAGCCGCAGACCGAGGACCGAGACCACGAGCGCGGCGAGGCCCGCGCCCACGACAGCGGGCACGAGCGGGCCCGACCTCATCGCCAGAGAGCGCGGGTCGACGACGCTGTCAAGCAGCGCGGATCCCCTGCAAAGCAATGCAACGACCCGCGCGCGCCAGCGAATCGAGGCGCTGCTTGACAGGCGACGGCCAGCCGCGCTACCCCGCGCCGACTCTCAGCTCACCCCCGTAAACAGCAGAAGCGCCCGAAAACCGATGGACTGAGGCGGATGGGTGCGCGTGGGCGCTACGCGGTCTCGGTGGGTGTCGCATACGAGGCGGGCGGCTCGGAGAGCAGCAGGTCGTAGAGGCGCGATTCGCGCTTCTGCGTGAGATCGATGTGGATGTGCTTGGCCTCGGTGTAGTCGTCAAGCGCCGTCGGCCCTAGCTCGCGGCCCAAGCCGCTCTGCTTGTAGCCGCCGAACGGCAGCCCGACGTTGACCAGGTGGTGGTCGTTGACCCACACCGTCCCCGCCTGGATGCGGTCCGCCACCTCGAGCGCGCGCTCGTAGTCCGAGCTCCACACGGCCGCCGAAAGGCCGTAGATCGTGTCATTGGCCATCGCGACCGCCTCGTCGACGTCCTTGTAGCGGATCACGCACTGGACGGGGCCGAAGATCTCTTCCCGGGCGATCCGCATGTCGTTGGTCACCTCGGTGAAGATCGTCGGCGCGACCCAGAACCCCTTCTCGAACTCCGAACCGTCGGGCGGGCCTCCTCCGAGGACGACCTTGGCGCCTTCCTGCTTGCCGATCTCGATGTACTCGAGGATGCGGTCGCGCTGCACGGCCGACACGACCGGGCCCATGTCGGTCTCGAAGTCGCTCGGATCGCCCTGCTTGATGGTCTTGGCGCGAGCGATCATCCGCTCGACGAACTCGTCGTGCAACGAGTCGGGGAGGAACAGGCGCGTGCCCGACTCACACATCTGGCCGGAGTACAGCCAGCAGCCGAAGAGCGCGGCGTCGACGGCCGCGTCGAGGTCGGCGTCGTCGAGGACGACGATCGGGCCCTTGCCCCCGAGCTCCAGCGACACCTTCTTGACCGTGGCGGAGGCCAGCCGCATGATCTCGCGTCCGACCTCGGTCGACCCCGTGAACGCCACCTTGCCGACGTCCGGGTGCGAGGCCAGGCGCGCGCCCACGTCCTCGCCGTCGCCGGTCACCACGTTCAACACGCCGGGCGGGACGCCGCATTCGAGCGCGATCCGCGCGAGATGGAGGAGGCTCAGCGGCGTGTTCTCCTCCGGCTTGATCACGATCGAGTTGCCCGCCGCGAGCGCGGGCGCGATCTTCCAGAGGCCGAGCACGAGCGGGAAGTTCCATGGCACGATGCCGACGCACACGCCGATCGGCTCACGCCGGATCGTGTTCATCGAGAGCGTCGGGTAGGTGGTCGTGGGCGCGACGCGCTCGAAGTCGTACGTGGCGGCGAGTTCGGCGAAGTAGGTCCAGTGGGGGGATGCGAGGCCGACGTGGAAGCCGGCGGCCTGGCGGACGGTCGCGCCGTTGGCCGCCGTCTCGAGGAAGAGGAGCTCCTCCATGTCGGTGGCCAGGCGCTCGCCGATGGCGAGCATGATCTCGGAGCGCTCCCCGGGCGTCTTCCCGGCCCAGACGCGGGACTCGAACGCGCGCTTGGCGGACTCGACGGCGCGGTCCGCATGCTCGACGGTGCCCTTGGCCACGGTCGCGACGATTTCCTCGGTGGCCGGACTGATGATCTGGTAGGCCTCGTCCGCATCGACCCACTCGCCGTCGATCAACATCTGATGGTGTGTAACGCCAACGGTTGACACGTCGCTTTCTCCTAACTCTTGATGTCGTTGGAATCGTCCTGCTAGCACGCGAAGCAGGCATCGCTCAAAGGAGCAGAACTTCCCGGCCGTTGGGACGATGCTGAACCCGCATTCAGGTGCGACGTGCTAGGCCTGCACGCCAAGACCAAGCTGCTCATATAGCCCCAGAGCGTCCCAGTACGTCGTCTCGACCTCGATGAGCCGGTTGGTTCCGATCAGCGTGACGTCGCATCCGGATCTCGTGACCGTCTGCCCAGTCGGTGCCAGTCCGTCGAAGTCGCCGAGGTGAGTGCCGGTCGCGCGCCACTCCTGACAGATGAGGCGGCCCTCACATAGCGTTCGCAAGACGTGCCACTGAACGTCCGGGAAGGCAAGGAAGTACACGGCTATCGCGTCACGGATCGCGCCACGCCCACGGGCTGGAGCATCGCGTCGCAGGTCCCGCCACACGCCGTTCGCGGCGTAGCACGCCGACACGGCATCGGGATCGTGGTCGTTCCACGCCTGGGTGCGGCGCCCCACGAGCGCGACCAGGTCCTGCCTTGGCATGACCCCGCCAGGGCCGAAGTCCTTGGCGATCGCCGTCGGATCGTTCGCCTCCCAAGCGCCGAGCCGACGCTTGATCCGATCGAGGACCTCGCTACTGATCATGGTTCCTGCTCCCTCCGGTGCAGCTGTTAGAGCCCATGTTCGATCAACCACTTGGAGACCGCCGCGCGCACCTGCGGCGCCTGGCGGCTGTACGTCAGCCCGTGCGGCGCTCCCGGGATCTCGACGTACTTCACACTGGCCGCGCCCAGGTAACGCCCTGCCTGGAGCCGGCCGCCGGGCGGCGGAAACAGCGCGTCCTTGCTGCCGAGGACCAGCAGCACCGGCACGTGGATGCCGCTCAGGGAAAGCTCGTTGGCCGTGAGCGCCGGCACGATCGACGTCAAGTCTCCGCACGGGTCGCGCGTCCGCATCTTCGTCACCGCCGCGACAACCGCAGGGTCCATGTCCGGTGAGGTATGCGCCGCCTGGAAGTCCGCGTCAGTCTCCCCGTAGTACGCGTAGTGCGGCTGCGTTCCGGCGCCAGCGCGCTCCTCGCCTCCGCCCGAGCACCTGCCGCTCGCACCAAGAGCCGTCGTGAGCGCCGTCAGGGAGGCCCAGCTGTCGTCGTAGCCCATCACGACAAGCCCGTCGATCTCGCCGAACGAATACGCGGCCAACTCCGCCACCAGCCCCCCGATCGAATGGCCGGCGAGAGTCACGCGCGCGAACGATGTGGGTGCAGCGCCGGCCATGACGTACTCGCCCTGGCGCAGCGCATGGACGATCTGGTGGGCGATGTCAGCCTGCGACCCCAAGCAGATGTCGTTTCCGTCCGGTCCCGCGCTGGCCAGATATCCGAGGCGGTCGATCGCGACCGAGACGTGGCCTAGCCGGGCCAGTTCGACCGCGTAGTCGTAACCCGGCACCGCTTGCAAGCGCCACGACCACTCGCCGTAGGAGAGACCGTGGAGATACAGGGTGGCCGCGTCCTGGGGTCGGCTCAGCGCCGCCCGTGGACCGACGAGGCTTCCATGGATGTCGTACTCGCGGCCGTCGGTCGCACACGAGACAAGCGACTCGTTCTCGTTGCGTACGCGGAACGTGACCGGTGCGTCGACGATCTCTCCGACGCCGACGCGCAGGTATGCGGCTCGCCCTCGCCTCCCCGCCGGCCGGATCCGGAAGTCACCGTCGCTGGCGGTCGGTACAGCACCCTCGAGTCGGCGCGCCCGCTCCACCCAGCGCCCGTTTCGGCACCGCTCGACAGAGAGCACCCGCCGCCGGCCGGGGATGCGAGCCGCGACCGTCGATCCGACGCCAGCGACGCGCGCTCGTCGCACCGCGCCACACACCGCGATCCGCTGCTCCGACGCGCCCGTCAGCACCACGCGGGCCGGATTGGGCGTCTTCGTCTGCGCCGGCGCGGCTGCCAGCGCCAGCAGCGCCGCGGCGATCGTCAGGACGGTGGCGCCGCGTTGGCCCAAGTCACTCATCGGGGTGATCACCCGCCGTCCACACCGACGATCGCGGCCCTCCAGCATCGGCCACGAGCGGGCAGAACGGACCCGCGCGCGCCGACACTCTCCTACGGTCAGTCCTGGCAGGATCGTCGTCGGCGTCGAGGGCTCGTAGACCGGCGGCCGCATCGGACGGTGTGGCGAGAGGCGGGACAGCTCGGTGACATCCGGAGTGAGCATCGCGGTCCCTCTGCGCTCACGCGGCCCTTGGCAACGCCCGCAGCCGCATGTAGCAGGAGACCGCCTGCGCGCGGTTCTTGACATGCAGCTTGCGCAGGACTCTCTTGACGTGCTCCTTCGGCGTGCTTTCGGCGATCACGAGCTGCGCGCTGATGTCGGCGTTGGTCGCACCGCGTGCGATGAGCTCGACGACTTCGAGCTCCCGCGGGGTCAGCAGATCTGCGAGCCGGGAGTCCGTGGGGAGCGACGTCGCCGCCGGGTGATGGGGCATCGTGCTCGGCCCGGCGGCTCGCGGCGGGAACTCGACACCGGCGTCGCCAATCTCCTCGATCGTCGTCTCCGCCGCCGTGGCCAGCAGCGCGCGCACCCGCCGCGACTGGAGACGCATGCGCTCCAGGAGCAGCGTCCGCTCCAGCGCACAGCTGAAGCCCTCTGCGAAAACGGCGAGCACGTCGCGCGCGACCACGTCGACGCCCCGGCCGCCGAAGTAGCGATCGGCGTGCAGCGTCCCGATCACGTTACCGCGGACCGTCACCGGAGCAGCGACATACGCGGTCATCCCCGCGCCGTCGAGGATTTCGCGAACGCCGTGTGCCGACTCTCGCGCGTCGATCGCCAGCACGGCGACCTGGCGGCGCAGGAGGTTGATCTCGGGGTCGCGCGCGTCGAGCACCACCGGGTGCGAACGCGCCGAATCCAGCCAGTCATCCTGCCAATGCGGGTCTCCGGCGAAATGCGCGCGCTCCGGCGTCAGCGATGCGCCGTCGAGACGGAAGAACACGCAACGGTCGAAGCCACAGGACCGGCACACCTCGGCCGTGACGCTGTCGAGCATCTGCAATGTCGACTCAACGGCGCGCAGCCGGTGCAGCGCCTCGCGAATCCCGCGAAGCGGCACTGCTGCGCTTTCGGGTCCAACCCTATTCAGCTCGACGACAGCCATCTTCCGCTCCGTTCGCTCGCTCTGGCGCAGCTGGCATCACGCGGTCACGACGCCGCTGGCGGCGAGCTTGTCCTCGTGGATAAGGCCAGCGGCACGCTCGGCGATCATGATCGTCGGCGCGTTGGTGTTGCCGCGCGGGACCGACGGCATGACCGAGGCGTCGACCACACGCAGGCCCTCGACGCCGAGCACGCGCAGCCGCGAGTCGACAACGGAACCGATCGCACAGGTCGAAGTCGGGTGAAAGAGCGTCTGCGAGCTGCGCCGCGCGAAATCCATCAGATCCTCGTCGGAGCCCGACGCGGGCGCGACGAACGGCCCGCTGATCACCGATCGCATCGCTGGCTGCCCCGCGATGTCCATCGCTATCCGCATACCGGCGAGCATGCTCTTGCGATCATCGTCCGTCGCAAGGTAGTTGTGGACGACCCGCGGCTTCGTGTCCGGCCTGGCCGAGCGCAGCGTGACCTGCCCGCGGCTGGTCGGCTTCAGCACACACGGACCGAACGCGAACCCATGCTCGACGACGGGCCCCAGCGACTCGTCGTAGAAGAGCACGGGCGCCAGGTGAAACTGAACGTCGGGCGCGTCGAGGCCGGCTCGTGTGCGCATGAAGCCGCCGGCCTCGCCGATATTCGACGTCAGTGGACCGCGGCCCTCGGACTGCAGCAGCGCGACGTTCTCCGGGGTCAGCGCGGTCATCAGCGACTCGACGTCCGTCTTCCAGTTGACCAGCGCCATGAGGTGGTCCTGCAGGCCCTGCCCAACCGGCAGGTCGGCCCGCACGTCGATCTGCAGCAGCGGCAGATGGTCGGCGGGGCCGATGCCCGAGAGCATCAGCAACTGCGGCGACTGGTAGGCGCCGGCCGACAGGATGACCTCGAGTTCAGCCCGCACCTCCTCCACCTGGTCGCCGCGCATGACCGCGACTCCGCTCGCACGCTCGCCGTCGAAGAGCACGCGCAGCGCCTGCGCGTCGGTCAGCACCGTCAGGTTGGGGCGCTCCATCGCAGAATGCAGGTAGGCGACCGCCGTGCTGCAGCGCATACCGCCGCGTTGCGTGACCTGGTAGCGCCCGACACCTTCCTGGTGCGCGTCGTTGAAGTCCGGGTTCTCCTCGTACCCGGCTTGCTTTGCGGCCTCGACAAACGCTTCGGCAAGCGGATGACGCGAGCGGCTCTCGGCAACGGTCAGCGGCCCGCCGACGCCGTGGAACGCGTCCGCGCCGCGCTCGTTGTCCTCCGCACGCTTGAAATGCGGGAGGACGTCGTCGTAACTCCAGCCTTCAGCGCCGTCGGCGGCCCATTCGTCGTAGTCGGCTCGATTGCCGCGGATGTAGATCATCGCGTTCATCGAGCTGCACCCGCCGAGGACCTTGCCGCGAGGCATGTACACGTGGCGGCCGCCGAGCCCGGGCTCCGGCTCGCTCGAGAAGTCCCAGTCGTAGCGGCTCTTGAACAGCCCGCCGAACGCGACGGGGATGTGGATCTCGTCCGCCGTGTCCGGTCCGCCGGCCTCGATCAGCGCAACCTTCACGTCTGGATCCTCGCTCAGGCGCGCGGCGAGCACGCAGCCCGCCGAGCCAGCTCCAACGATCACGTAGTGGTACATGCTTTCCTTCCAGTCTGCTTCGGTGATGTCAAGTTCCGCGAAGAGCCGCGGCCCCGGGAGGGAGACGCAGGCCGCGGGCTCTTCGGGGATCGGGGACGTCCCTGACGGTGACGACGAGCGAGGCGGAGGGTCGCGATGCCTTCCATCGTCCCCTCCGGCGTGGTGGCGTCAGGCCTCGACCACGCCCTGGTCCTTCTCGGCGGTCAGGTCCTTGTAGATCGGGAACAGCGGCTTTGTAAGGGGGACCAGCTTGAGGATCGTGCTGACCGGTCCCTTCGACTTGACCGCGCCCTTGGCGAGGCCGACCGCGAGGTTGTACTCACCGCGCCAGAACTTGTCGGCGATGTCCGCCGCCATGAAGAGCTGCACGTCGGGTTTCCTGTCGGTGTCGCCCTCGACGATCTCCATCGGATCTGCGAACGTGACCGTCAGCTGGGAGTCGGGGTCCGTGTAGGTCAGCTGAAGCGTCACGCCCGCTGCCTTGAGCTTGGGCCCCGCGTCCGGATGCTCGGCCGCCGCGCGGAACACGCCGCCCACGTACTTGTAGACCTCTCGATCGCTCTCGAAATACGCCATGTCCGTCTCCTGCCGCAGTGGTCGCTCGCTGTTAGGAGGAACGCTAGGGTCGACCGTTCGTCCATACATCGCCCGCCGGGCCGGTTTCCCTCCGCCCGGCGGACGAATCCGGTCCATAATGGCGCTGAAAGGGAGCGCCAGAACGATGAGCACAGCACCGCCGCAGAAACGTCCACAGACTCAACGTGAGGTCGCGCTCGAGGAGCGCGCTGCGCGGGCGTTGGCGCGCACCGAGGAGCTCGTCGAGCACTTCGAGCGGGCGGCCGGTGGCGCATCTACCCTCGATCAGCTCGAGGCGCAGGTGTCGGAGGCGCTGGCAGCGACGGCGACCTTGATCCGGATCGCAGCGGCGCAACTTGAGCACCCACCCATCCTCGAGGTCTGCGAGGTCGCGCTCGAGCTCGCCGCGCTGCACGATGAGGTCCGGCGGCTGTCGACGGACCGCCGGCTGCAGGCGCTCAGCCGAGTGCAAGAAGCGCTCAGCCACCTCCGCGGACTCAACGACATCGGCCAGATGATCAATCGCTCGACCGAGGAGCTGTGCCGCACTGTCGGATTCGACCGCGCGGTCCTGTTCCGCGAAGAGAATTCCGAAATGGTCGGCGGCGCCGTCTATGTCGCGGGGGACCCGGCTTGGGCCGAAAGCCTGTTCGAGTTGACGCTGCGGGTGCGACCGCGACTCGACCACTCGCTGATCGAGACCGAGATGATCCGCCGCCGGGCCCCGGTGATCGTGGCAGACGCCCAGAACGACCCGCGCACGAACAAGGAGCTCGTGCAGGGGTTTCGCACCCGCTCTTACGTCGCCGCGCCGGTTATGCCGCACGGCCGGGTCATCGGCTTCCTGCACGCCGACCACTACTTCGCCGGCCGCGACGTCGACTTGATCGACCGCGACGCACTGTGGACGTTCGCCGAGGGCTTCGGGTACGCGTTCGAGCGCACGACCCTGCGCGAGCGCCTGTGGACACAGCGCTCGAAGATGAAGAACATGATGGCCGCCGCAGCGACCGCGCTCGACGACACCCTAGCGGAGGTCGAGCTCGGCACCGCTGAAGCGGAGACCGAGGCCGCCCACTCGGCGGCGTCGATGGTCGCGGCGTCGATAACCGCGACGGCGGACTCGCGGCTCGCCGACCTGTTGACGCGCCGTGAGCTCGAGGTGCTCAGGCTCATGGCCGACGGCCTGACTAACGCCCACATCGCAGATCAGCTCGTGATCTCGCGGGCGACCGTAAAGTCCCATGTGTCGCAAGTCCTGCGCAAGCTGCGCGCGGCCAACCGGGCCGAGGCGGTGTCACGCTACATGAAGCTGGTCAACACCGGCAGCCGCGGCGCCTGAGCGCCGGCCGCTGCCGGTCGCCACCGGCCTCCGTCAGACCAGGTACTCCATCGCCTCGAGCGGATCGGAGAACAGCATCAGCGAGTCGTCGGTCGCGACCATGCGGCCGTAGTGCGTCGACATCTCGTGCTGGATCGAGTAGGCGTCGATCTCGAAGCCCAGCTCCTCGCTGACCTCGTCGAAGTTGATCACCAGCCGGTTCTCTGCCCGGACGTCCCAGAACGCAGGCTGGTCGAGGACCGTCACGCCCTCCTGACGGCGCATCACCGCGGCGACGGCGTCGCCCTCGGCGCTCTTGGCCATCACGATCCCGACGAAGTTGTACTCACCGCCGGCCTCGGGACCAGCGACAGGGGCCGCATCGCCAGCTTCGGTCATGCCATCACCTCCACCAAGCCGGCGACGCCGGCTCGTTCGTAGTAGTCCTCCGCGTCGCGCAGGACGCGCTCCAGTCCCCGCTCGAACGAGAAGCCGATCGGCAGCTCGTCGACGATCCCGCCGAGGGCCTCGGCCGCGCCCCGCGCGCGGGGCAGCCAATCGGCCAGCCAGCCCGCGACGACATCGCGGTTCGCGGCGCCATGGCGCTCGTCCTCGAGGACCATGCGCGTCAGCGCGGCGGTCCATCCCGCGATCCAATCCCACTCGAGCTGACCGACGCGGGCGAGCACAGGCGTGACGGTGTCGCCGTTGGCCGTGGCCGCCCGGATCCCGAGCTCGCGCCGGATCAGCACGCCGACGAGCGGCTCGAAGCACACGTTGGCGGCGATCACGAGCTCACCCCAGTCCGTCGTGGTCCTGAGGCGCTCGAGATAGTCGCGGACCGGCTGCCAGGCCGGATTCTCGAGGAACCGGGTCTTGGCGGGCTCGATCGGAAACTCCCCGAAATGCTGCTCGAGGTCCATCGCGTAGAGCACGATGGACTGCGCGAGCCGCTGCTTCAGCGCGGCCTGCAGCACCACGGCGTGCGTGATCGTGTCCGAGAGGCAGTCGCGCGCGGCCGTGGCGGTGGCCAGCCACAAGCCGTGCTCCACGTACGCCGGCACCTGGAGGTTCTGGCGTAGGAACTCGACCCAGTCGGGCGCGAAGTCCGTGAACAGGCGATCGACGGTCGCCGAGCGCACCGCCCCCTCGATCTGGCGCTCGAAGCCGGTACCCAGCTGGTAGAACGTGCGCTCCCACTGCTCACCGGGATCGCGAAAGTCGTACCAGTCCGTCGCCTTCAGCGCCGTCGACCGGTCGTCCCACGTGCCGCGGCCGTCCTCGAACGACACCGGCCAGCCGCGTGTCACGTGCCGGTGGATCGACGGCTGGCTGTCGACGGTGACGTCCTCGTAGAGCGTCGCGCGGCGCTTGGCCGGCGTGAACCACTGAAACGAGCGTAGAGCCTCGTCGCCGCGGTCTGCGGGCTGGTCGGAGAACTTCTTGGCTGGAGGTTGAGTCATGGTCGTTCCTCGGACGCGGTGGTCAGTCGGGGACGTCGGCTTAGTCGTCGGCCGACGCAGCCGTCGTGAACTTGTCGTAGTGGATCTGCGTGTCGGCAATCTGGTGGCCGTCGATCAAAAGCTCGCTCGCGGCGTCGATCAGCGGGGGTGGACCGCACATATACGCCTCGAGGTCGCCGTCCATGGCGCCGCCGTCGAGGTAGCGCGCGACGGCTTCGTGGACGAACCCGGTCTCGCCCTCCCACGCGCACTCCTCGGTTGGGTCTGAAAGGACGGGCACGAACTCGAAGTCCCCGAGCCGCTCGCCGAACTCATTGATGACGTCGAGGTGGAAGAGGTCGCTCCGGGTGCGCGCGCCGTAGAAGAACCGCACCCTCCGCTCACTCTCCTGCTGCGCCAGCTGTCGCAGTACTCCCAGGACCGGTGCCATCCCCGAGCCTCCGGCGACCATCAGGATCGGCCGTTCGGACTGCCGGAGGTAGAACGCGCCGTACGGTCCTGTGAAGCAGAGCTCGTCTCCCGGCGACAGTTCGCTCTCGAGCATCCCTGAGAAGCGGCCACCGGGATAGCGCTTGATCATGAACTCGAGATGCCCGTCCCCCGGCAGATTGGCAAGCGAGAAGGAGCGCTTCTCGTCCGTGCCGGGGATCAGCAGATCGACGTAGTGGCCGGGCTTGAAATCGAAGTCGTCGGGCTCCTCGATCTTCAGGTGCAGCCGTGTGATGTCGTGTGTGAGCGACTCGATCGCGAGGATCGTGGAACGCCCCTCCCGGATCACGACGTCAGTGCGATAGTCGTCGGGGTCGAAGTGCAGCAGCTCGACTACGAGGTCCGACTCCGGCATCGCGCGGCACAGCAGCGTGTAGCCCTGGCTCTCCTCGCTCTCCGACAAGGCAAAGGTCGAGTAACGCTTCAGCGCGACCTCGCCCTCGAGCAAGTAGCACTTGCACGCCGAGCACTGCCCCTCACGGCAGCCGTAGACGAGGCTGTATCCCTGGCGGAAGGCGGCGTCGAGAACGGTCTCGTCCTCCGCGCATTCGATCTCCTCGCCGATCGGTTCGAACAGCACTGTGGCCATGGCCATGGTCTCGACCCTTCGTCTCGCGCTCAGCCGCCGCTCTTGTGGCCGTTCGTGGCCCGGCCGGCGCCGCCATTGCTCTGCGCCGCGGCGAACGGCTCGTGCCAGTTGCCGCTCGGCAGGCCGCGGGCCTTAGCTGTGTTGATGTTGGGGCTCTCGATCGTGAGGTCGATGGCGGCGATGTCATCGATCGTCCAACGGCCCTCAGAGCGCAGGTGGGGCTGGCCGATTAGCGTGCGGCCGTCCTCGCGCAGGAAGTCGAGGTCGCGGATGACGTCCTGGAGCTTCCAGCCGTGGTAGCGGTCGAACCAGTTGCGGTCGCCGGTGTAGCGCCCGAGGTTGGACTGGTCCAACCACCGGCATTCCTTGGAGCAGTAGAAGCGCGTCCGGTCGCCGACAACGCGGTGGCACTGGTCCTCGTCGATGACGCTCGCCATCTGGCAGGTCCAGCAGAACGGCGGCGCGTCAGCGAGCATGCCCGAAAGCAGCAGCGATTTCTCTGCAGGGTCGTCGAGCGTGCGGAACGCCTCCCAGAAGAAGCCGTACTCGTCGTACCACCCCGGGTACTTGGACTCGAACCACTCGAAGTCGCGCTCGTCCAGCGCGTCGAAGCGCCAGAAGTGCAGCGGCCAGGAGGCGAACGCGAACATCGCCATCTTGTGGTGCAGGCCCTTGACGATGCGCTCGCGGGCACGCTCGAAGATGTCCGGCGGCACGTTGAGCCCGAGCTTGCCGAGCTTGAGGACGTACGCGCGATACCAGTCGTCGCGGATCCAACGATCCCACTTGTCCAGGTAGCACTCCGGGTCGGACCGGTCGCGGGAGAAGTACTCCATGACCGCGCCAGCGAACACGTCCAGGAACGCGTGGTTGATCCACCACGCCTGCTGCAGGTCGCGCTCGATCAAGGGCGCGTTGTGATCGTCCTGCAGCACCGTCAGCAGCGTCGCGTAGCCGTTCGAGATGTGGCGCGCCTCGTCGGACTGCACCGACAGGTACGTCGTGGGGAGCATGAAGTCGCCGTTGCGCGCAGCCACGTCGGGAAGCGCGACGAAGACCACGTTCGTGAACGCGGTCTCGGCCACGACCTGCAGCGTGAACGCGCACTGGATCGGGTCGCCGACGATGAAGTGCGACAGCATGTTCATGCCTGCCGCGGTGATGAAGTCCTTCGGCATCGCCGCTGCGCCGTTGTGCCAGCCGGCCGGATCGGGTGAGTGCTTGGCGTACCAGCGCGCCAGCGAAGTCTGCAGCCCCGTGTGGCGGACCTCGTCGACGAACTGGACGTGGTAGCCGTTGCGCAGCTCGTTGTTCGGAACGGCGTCGATGAGCATCGACATGCAGCGCCCCGCGCCGATCTCCGCGAAGCCCGTCACCGTGACGAACGGCTTGAGGATCTCCAGCCAGCGCTCCTGCGCCTTGTTCCCCATGTCCGCTCGGACCGCCGCGTCCTGTCCGCCGTACACCCGCTCGTCCTTCTCCAGCTCCATCGGCAGGTACTCCCGCATGATGTGCTTCATGGGGTCCTTCGCCTTGGTCGGAAAGCGATAGCGCGAGGCGTAGCGGACTTCGGGCTCGTGATAGCTCGGCTCCCACCCCAGCTGCGCGATACGCTGGTGCGTCTGAGTGATGCTCCGACGACGTGTCATGGGTGCTCCCTTCGAGGTACTACCGCAGACTAGGAGCGCACCGGGCGATCGCACATCGCCCGGCGGCGCGAGCTTTCTCCCCCCAGTGGCCGATTACGTGGTGCGAGGCCGCCGTCGGCACTCCCGCCAGCCGGTCTGCGCGTACGCGTGCCGGACCTGCGGCGACGACATAGAGGCGCTCGTTGCTACGGCGCTCGCTGCGCCCTGGACTTCAGCCGCAGATAGCGCGATACGGCCTCCGTACGGTTATGCGCGGGCATCTTTCGCAGGATGTGTTTGACGTGCGAGTAGAACCGTACTCTCGCTGATCACGAGCTCCGCGGCGACATCGGAGGTCTTTGCACCCTTGGAGATCAGGTCGAGGACCTCGACCTCTCTTCGTGTGAGGAGTCCGACGGGCCGCCCGGGAAATGGGGGATGTCCGCATCGGCGAGGTAGCGGCGCAACCGATTGTAAATCGTGGATTGGTCGGCCGGTTTGGTCGGGTCGCCGGTGTGGAACAGATGGTGGGCGGGTTCCGGGTCGGCGTGCGGCCGCGATGTAGCCCTGCAGGGAGTCGGCGAGGCGCGTGGTGATGGGCACGACGCGGCTCTCGCGGTTCTTGCTGTCGCGCACCTCGAGCGTGGCGCGCGCCGGATCAACGTCGCGTAGTTGCAGGTTGAGCGCTTCGGAGATGCGCAGCCCGGTGGCGTAGAGAACCCGGAACAGCACCGGGTCGACCAGCGCCCTGTTCGACATCTCCGACAGCGGCTGGGTGTCGATCGCGTGGAAGAGGCGGCGGATCTCCTCGTCGCTGAACACGTAGGGCGGCGGCCGGTGGCGGGTCTTCACGCGTGTCAGCGTTGGCGGCGCCCATGCTTGCCAGCCGAACTGGCGGGCGTGTTCTGCCAGTTCGCGAAGGATGATCTCCTCGCGGCGGATGGTGGACGCTTTGAGGTGGCGGCCGTAGAGGAATTCCTCGACGGCTTCTTGGATGATCGAGCCGTCCGCGTAGCCGTCTCGGCGGGAGTGCTCGACGAACTGCCGCAGCACCCGTTCCTGACTGTCGTACCGGAATCCGCCGGCGCGGCGTGCCGCGAGCAGCGTGTCGATCAGGTCGCTCAGCGTGAGCGCGTTCATCGCCGTGCCCCTTGCTCCGCGTGAAGGACATCTTCGACGTCAAGGGCGCAGCGGCGCAGGTGCTCGGTGTCGAGCCTGAGATAGTGCGCGGCGGTCGTGGTGCCCGCCGCGTGACCCAGAACAGCGGTCACCACCGGCGGCGGCGTGTCGTCCTGGAGCATCGCGACCGCCAGCGCGCCGCGCAGCGAATGCAGGCCGTGCGAGCGTCCGGCCGCGAACACGATCCCGGCGCGCCGCGCGTAATAGCTCAGCCGGCAGCCCACCGAGGTGGACGAGCCGAACGCGGTGAACGGGTAGCGGTGTTTGACGAACACCTGCCGGCAGGCCGCCTCCGGCCGGCCGTGCCGGATGTAATCGATCACCGCCCATCCGACATCGCCCGGCAGCGGCAGCGTCAACGGCACGCCGGTCTTGTGCTGCCTGAACGCCAAGGTCTTGGCCCGCCAGTCAAACCATCCGAGCTCCAAGCGGCGCAGGTCTCCGACCCTCACACCGAGCCTGACGGTCAGCAGGACCATCGCGCAGTCGCGTTTCCCGATCGCGGATTGCCGGTCGATCTGCTCCAAGACCAGACGGACATCCCCAGCCGTCCACGGGTGCGGGGCCGACTGGCCGCGCCTGGGATAGCGCTGCGGCGGTAGCCGCCCGGCCAGGTCTTCCCGGATCTGCCCGTCCTCACGCAGGTGACGCAGGAAGTCGGCCAACGCCGAACGCAGCGAGCCGCTGGTTTTCGGGGCGTAGCCCCGGTGCTGACGCCGAGCCCAGAACCCGGCCAAGTCTCGGGCCTGCGCCTGGTCCAGGGTCTCCCGACCGACCTCGTCGAGGTAGGCCAGGAACTGATCCGCAGCGCGCTTCTTCGTCACGACGCTGGCTTCGGCGTTCCCACGCCGCCGGCACGCCGACAGGTACTCATCCCTGACCGGACGGAAACGCGCCGGGCAGCGCTCAACCGGCGGCGCCGTGGCCTGCCCCACCCGGGGAACGCCCCCATCCAACACCTCCATCACCACCACAAGTGAGTACATCGAGATCGACATGGCGATGAAACGCAAAGCGATCGAACGCTGCCCACCCCTCGTTCCCGACCCGGAAGGTGAAATCCGCTGGCACGTCAACAAGGACATCATCCAATGGCTCGAAGACCTGTGAGCACCGAAAAGTTATGTGGAGCTCGCATCCGGCGATCCTGCTGACAACCCGGCTCACAGACACCACGACCAGAAGGAGGACATCCCCGGCTCCACATAATCCCCGGCTCCACATAACCCGGGGTTCTCGCGGGCCAGCCGGAGGACCAGGGCCCTGATGTTCCGGCGGGTCGCCGGCCGGCCGGCCTTGCCGCGCATGGACCTGGCGGCCCAGCGGCGGCGGACGATGTCCCGGTGCCAGCGCAGCATGGTGTCCGGGGTGACCAGCAGCCGCAGCCCCCTGGCGCCGCGCTTTCGGGATCGCGCCGAGCAGGGTCGCGAGCAGGGCGCGGTCCGCCCAGTTCAGTTTCGGGCGGCGCGGCTGGCGCCGCTGCAGCACGGCGAGCTGGTGGCGCAGGATCAAGATCTCGGCGATCCGCCACGTCTCCTGGCGCCGGGACAGCCGCAGCCATGAGGCGGTCCGCGTGATCAGGAGGAAAACGAACCGCAGGCACATGACCGGTGACCATCACGGTCAGACGGCTGGGACGGCAACCCTGCTGGTCAGAGCCCTGGACGGGCTTCTCGGCACGCACAGGGCGGAACTGGGATCCGGTCAGGTCGTGGGCCAGCACGACCTGACCGCCGAATGCCATCGCTGCTTCCCGGCCAGCCGCTGGGCGTCGCCGGAGTCGTAGCGCTGCGAGAAATGGGTGAGCACGAGCAGCCGCGCCCGGCACCTCAGTGTGCCAAGAGCGAGCCGGGATGTGCCTCCTGCCGTCACCGCAGTACTGCGGTGACGGCAGGAGGATCCTTCTGCCAGGGTGGCGGTCCTTGGCCGGTGCGGCTGCGGCTTTGCGGTCAGCTGCCGTCCTGGACCGTTGCGTCTTGCGTGAGGACGGTGTGCCCCTGGCCGGCGCGCACCTGGATGCGCTTGGCCTGTACTTCCGGTGCCTTGGGGACCATGATCTGCAGCACGCCGTCCTGCATCGAGGCTTCGATCTTGTCCGCCTCAACATGGCTGGGGAGCGTGATCGAACGGCGGAAGGCACCGTAATAACGCTCGGCCCGGTGCATCTTCTCATCGGCGGAGTCGTGCGCGAAGCGCCGCTCGCCCTGGATCGTCAGCAGGCCGTCCTCGAAGGTGATCTCCAGCTCGTCGGCCTTGACGCCGGGAAGCTCGACCGCCACCAGGTAGGCGTCCTTGGTTTCGGATATGTCGACCGCCGGCGGCCAGGCCGCGGGGGTAGTGCCGCTGCTGAACTGCTGGCCGGGCCGCCAGCCCTGTCCCCTGGGCGCCCGCAGCATCTCATCCTGCGCGGCCCGCAGGTCTTCAAACAGTTCCCAGCCTGTGGTGATTGTCATCGTGTTCTCCCTTGCCTCTGGCCGGGCCAGCGGGCCCGGCGACCCGGAAGAACACCGCTCAGATGAACACTATTCAGTTCCGAGCTACACTGTTCACTATATAGTGAACGATGTTCACAGTCAACCGCGGTCCACGGAGGCGGGCATGGACAGCCAACGGCAGGCAGCAGGCCACAGCGCGGGGACGCTGTGGTTCAACCCCCCAGGCGGCGAGGAGAACCGCCGTCGCGTGCTCACCCGCGACCGCGTCGTCGCCGAGGCCCTCGCGATCATCAGCGCCGGCGGGGCGGCGGCCCTGAGCATGCGCGCCCTGGCCACCCGCCTCGGCGTGGTTCCCGCCGCGCTGTACCGCCACGTCGGCAGCAAGGAGCAGCTGTATGACCTCGTCCTGGACCGCGTGCTGGCCGAGGTCGACTGCCAGGCCGACCCCGCTCTCCCGTGGACCGGGCAGGTCACCGCGCTCGCGCGCCGGCTGCGGGCCGTCCTCGAAGACCACCCCGGCATCGCCGCCCTGCTCCAGACCCGCGACCCGGTCAGCCCCGCATCCCTCGCCCTGGCCGAGGCGTTCCTCGCGCCGCTGCACGCCGCCGGCCTGCCCGGCCGCCAGGCCGCCGCACTAGCCGCCGTCGGCGCATACGCCTGGGCCGACGACCGCGACCAGCGGTTCACCGCCAGCCTCGACACACTCATCGCCGGCCTGCAGGCAACCCTCCGCCCCCGCACCCGCGACGCCTCCCAGCCAACTCAAACGGGACCCGCCCGGTCAGCTCGCCCAGATGGCCGGGCGCGAACATCCCCGCCGCTGCCGCGATCGTCCTGGTGATCGTCATGACGGCAGCACAGATAGCAGACTGAACGCGCAGCGGAGGCCCTGGTGACGGGGTGACCTGGGCCGGTTACCCGTCTTACCGGACCTCCGTTGCCATGCCGTCTCAGCCGCGCCGGACAGGGCAACCTACCTCACAGCAGCCCGCAACCCTCAACTACCTGGCACTGCGGCTAGCTCGCAGCGGATGTGGCCGCCCGCTGCGATCTGGCGCCGTCCTGTCCGCCTTCCCATTCCCAGGTGCTCAGCTGGATGCTGTCCGGTGTGGTGCCGGCCGGGGTGGCGGCTGGCGGGCGGCCCGGGATGGCGGCCGTGGTGATGGCGGCCAGCAGGGCAGGGGTGCGGGTGCGGTTGCCGACCTGGGCGGCCTGGTCCATGGCGGCCCAGGCGGCCGGTTCGCCGGTGTGCGGCGGGACGGTGAGCAGGTCGGTCCGCCCGGCCCTGGCGGTCGCGGTGAGCAGCCCGGCGGGCATGGTTTCGAACCAGCCGAGCCGCACGACGCGGCTGCCCGCCGGGCCGTCGGCACGGCAGCCGACGGGGCCGGCTGGCGTCCCAGCCGGCCCTGCCGAGCATGATCCGGGTGATCAGGCCGTGACGTTCCTCGATGGCGAGGATCAGCCCGGGCAGTTCGGCGGCCGGGTCGGCCGACCGGGGCCACCAGCCTCCGTCGAGCAGCGTGCGGGCCGACAGGTCTGGCTGCAGTCGCATTCGTGGCCGGGACGGCGGTGCCGGGTTGGTCGCCGTGTGGCTGGCGTTCGTCGGTAGTCAGCATGGTCGTTGCTCCTTATAGCCGGGCGCCGTTGGCTGCCCGCCGGGCGTGGCCGGGGCGGGCGGCTGGCCGCGGCGGGTGCGGTGGATGGCCCGCCGCAGCTGGGTGATCCGGACGGTTCCGGCGGCGGCCATCAGCAGGGCCCCGGCGATGGCGGCCAGCAGCAGGGCGACCCCGACCGACAGCCGCACCTGGGCGCCCAGGAAGCTGAGCTTCACGGCCTGCGCGTTCTGCGCGATGAAGATCACCAGCACGATCAGGGCGAGCACCCCGGCGATCAGGGCAGTGCGGATGCCGCTGATCCGGGTGCGCAGTATGGCGCGGTGCGGTCTGGCCGCGCCGGGCGGGCCCGGGGCGGAACCGTTGGCGGACGGGACGGCAGGGGGCGTGCCGCGCCCGGCGGGGGTGAGGTCTGCGCGGGCATGGCGTTGTTTCCTTTCCAGGGACAGGGACAGGCTGAAGCGCGGGCACCGCGTGCGCCGATCGTGGCCGGGGCAGGCCGGTGGGCGGTGCCGCGCAGCCCGCGGTTGCGGCGGTCAGGGGTGGCGCCGCAACCGCCTGCCGATGTACAGGGCGCAGCATGCGACGGCGATGATGATCAAGGCTGGTACAGGCCCGGGGTCGGCAGAGAACCACGAGCTGGCGGCAACCCGATGGCGCCCGGGTGGTCCTGCTGTCGCCGGACGGCCATACCAGGCATAGCCGCTCCCCCGACGCGGTCGTTGCCCGAACCGGCACCGGCATATCGCACCGCCGGCGTCGAGGCGCAGTGCCCGGCCGGCGGTACCCCGGAAGTCGTGCCGGTAACCCCGCCGCCCTGCGGGAACAGGGCCTGGCCCAGGGATGGGTTCGCAGGGGCCGGCTCTTGGCTGAGGCTTGGTCTTGCGGCGTGCCGGGCCGGGCTTTGCCGGGCCGCGGGCGAGGCACACTTGATAGTGTCCGGATCCGCGGTGACCCCCGCCGGATGAGGGCTCCCGGGCCACGGCGTCCGGGCGGCGATCTTCTGGATTCTCGCAGGGAGGTGCCGGCTGTGCCTGACAACATCGTGCTGATCATGCGATTTCATCCGGTGGGCGGTGAAGACGTCACCGTGGTATCGGAGGATTTTGGCGGGGAGCGCGAGGCGCTTGAGGCCATCGCTCAGGCGCAGGACGAACGGCGCAGCCTGGTCTTGACCCATGCCAGATATGGCCGCGAGACCGGCCACAGCGGCGTGATCATCAACCTGGCCAACGTGGTAGCGGTGCGGGTGTCGAAGACAGACAGTGCGGCGACGGGCCAGTACATGTGACAGCTGGCCCGGCGAGGGGGAGAACGCAGCCACTTGGATCTGCCTCAGGCTTCGGCGGGCAGCTGCACGAGGAGAATCGCAGACATCTTGTGGGTGCTGGACGCGAGGGTCGTCGCGCCCGGCCCTGAGGGCTGTCACCGCAGCCAGGTCGGATGGGCATCGCGCTTTCCGGAGAATCCACAGGCCATCTGTTCGTGTCCGAGGGGACTTGAACTCCCGATTGCGGGAGAACACCGACGGGCACGCAAGGGCATCTGACCTCGCCATTGACCTGCCGCACCGGGTAGCGGGCCGAGCGCGGACAGCATCCGGGTACACCCGGATTCCCCGGCGGCAACATCACGGATCACATCACGGGCGGCCCTGCCGCCAGTTCACCCATGCCCGCTTAACACAGCGGCCCCGCCGAGGCGTGAGTGCGCCCGGCGGGGCCTTGACCCCATCCCTCCGCCTAACCGAGAGGACAGGACCATGACTGAAACCGTAGACCAGGCGCAGGCCCAGCCGCCACGTGCCCTGGCCGGCGTCATCGAGGACGCCACTTCGCTCTCCTTCGTTTCGACTAGCCATTTCGAAGGATCGCGAGGTGGCCGCCTCACCTCACGGCGACGCCGTATTCCGGCAAAGCAGTCACATCAGTACCGGTTACCCCATACACCACTTCCGTGGACGTGAACCCCAGGGACGCCCGGCTGGATGACACTAGCAGTGCTGCGCCCGTCAAGCTGACTGTAAGACCGCAGCGGTTCGCCGGGCCAGTGCGCTGCTGGCGCCCAGGATGGGACACCGGCAGCGGCCGGTGCGGGCCAGATCGCGAGTCAGGGCACAGGGGCCAGCAGCTGGCAGGTAGGACGGGCATTTCGCAGAGCGCAGAACCGGCCAATCTGAGCGCCCTTTAATCTCGATCCGGCCCTCAGCTCCGCGAGCGCCTATTCGGCATCGTTCGGAGCAGATCTCGCGGCGTGACGACCAGCGGATCCGATTACTCGCTGTGATGACCATAGCATCGACTTCGCGGCTGTCACTGGGCAGATCCTGATGGCCGTCCACACCGGACGTTGTCCACGGAGCGGAGGGAGATCAACCCGTTCCCCGAACCCCATCCCTGGGCGACCACTACAAAATTATCCCGATCCCGGCACGAGAACCGCGGTAGTTCCCGAGTTCGGACGTCCTACAGCCAGACGGTGTGTTCGTCCCGGTAGCAGGGCCAGGGCCTTTGGGGAGCATCGGGGTCCGCGAGCATGAACCTAACACCCTCGATCCAGGTCTTCTGCTCAGCCAGCTCGATCAGGTAGCGGTCCAGTTCGCGGCGGCGCATCTGCAGGGTCTTTGAGTATTCCGCGAACAGCCCGCCGGGTACCGGCCACGATCTCTTGCTGACCATCTCCATGACGACTTCGCCGGGGGGTATTTCCCCTGTTCCGGCCCAGACCCATCTGGCCGGGATGCCCGCGTCGCTAACCGACGCCGCGAGCGCCGGGCCCGAGGTCTCCACGGTGAACACGGCGATGTCGCCGATCAGCCGGGCGCAGGCGACCGGGTGGAGGGGATAGGCGGCGAATGGGACGCGAAGCGGGTCACGGGAGACGCTGTCGAGGCTGGTGGCGTGAATGTTGGAGGCCTGCCGTGGACCGAGTCCGGCCCGGCGCAACGCCCCGCTGAACTTGCGCTCCAGCTGATCGTTGAACTGGTCCTCGGTCCAGCCCTGCGCCCGGCTGCCGTACAGGTCCGACACCAGCAGCGCGCGATCCCCGCGGACCTTGGCCGCGAAGATGCCCTCCCTGGCGGCCCGCTCCGTCCCGATCCGCAGCAGGTCCAGGTGGGTCCGGTACGGCAGGTCCAGATCGTATAGCCACTCGCCGCGGTCATCCCCGGGCAACGGGCCGGTCCGGCCAAGTGCACGGCGGACGGCTTTGATCCTGCGGTCCTGCACGGAGTTATGGCGCTTCGCGTTGGTCTTGACCTCGATCTGCACCGGTCCCTCGTCCGTGAACGCGGTGATGTCGCCGATCCGCAGGCAGTTGGTCAGGTCGTGCATGAGCGCGAACTGGCCGTCTTCTCTCCGTGCCTGCTCGACACGCGCGCGCTCGGCGGCGAGCCCCAGTTTCCCGGCCATCATCCCTGGTGACTGGTGGCGGGCCAGCGCGGTGATGTACTGGCGCTCGAAGCCGAACACCCGCCAGGCCAGCGCATCGCCAACGCAGCGGAACTGCCGCGCGACCCGCTCGCAGATGTCGAGCTCCAGCCGCCAGGTCGACAGCAGGGAGGGATCCAGCCCTGACTGCGGTTCGGGTGCTCCGACCTGCGGAGACTTTCCGTTGGCCATACGCTTGACAGCCCGGTTGAAGGCGTGGTGGTCCTCTTCCACCGCCAGGACCTGAGCGAGCAGCGCCTGCTGGAACTCATAACCCTCATCCACGTCGGTGCAGGCGCGCAATTGCCGGATCAGCTCCACCAGGGTCTCCTGGGCAGCACGGTGCCGCGGGTGGTCCAGCACCTGCTGGAACGAGTCCAGGTAGTCGTCGAGCCTCACACGGCCAGTGTCACCGACCCCACCGACATTCACGAACGCTTTAGGCGCGTCGCGCGGCGGAGAAGTTGGGTTCCCTCTGCGCTGGTGCTCGCGGTGGCCGTCGGCGCATCGTCAGCGGGTGGGGCCGCGTGGCCTTGGTGGTGGGCGTCGCGCTGGTGGCGGCCCGCCTGGAGCCGGACCGGGTTGTCCTGGTGTCGCTGGC
>WNGM01001937.1_pt1 | contig 22225 bp, 18 predicted proteins | sample 5400571 | NCBI WGS metagenome assembly WNGM01 (sample SAMN13153378, study PRJNA577476) | soil metagenome | isolation source: 100 cm soil or saprolite under Garry oak tree replicate 2 | place: USA:California | collected 2016-06-15 | reverse complement strand
CCGGGCATCGCGCTCATCGTTCCGCTCTACCTCGTCATCAAGACCCTGGGCCTCCTCGACAGCCTGCTGGCCCTGGTGATGACCTACCTCACGTTCACGCTGCCGTTCACCATCTGGCTGCTCAAGAGCTACTTCCAGGGGATCCCGCGCGAGCTCGAAGAGGCCGCCCTCGTCGATGGCTGCGGCCGCGCCCGCATGATGCTGCGTGTGCTGCTGCCCGCCGCCGCACCCGGCCTCGTCGCGGCCGCGATGTTCGCCTTCATGACCGCCTGGAACGACTATCTGTTCGCCGTGATCCTCACCTCCAGCATGGCTGCCAAGACCGTCCCGGTCGTCGTCGCGGGCTTCGCCACCGACGTGACGACCGAGCGGACGCTCATGGCGGCCGGCGGCGTCCTCGCCGTCGTCCCGCCGCTGGTCCTCGCGTTTCTCTTCCAGCGGCTCATCGTCCAGGGGCTCGTCTCGGGCGCGGTCAAGGGATGAGCCCGCCTCGAAAGGAGTCGACCATGTCCCTCGCGATCTCTCGCCGCCGCTTCGTTGCTGCTGGCGCGCTCGGCCTGGCCACCGCCGCCGCTCCCCGCGCGGCCCGCGCCCAGACCGTCGTGCGCTTCTCGGGCTGGGCGTTCGAGCCCCAGGTTGTCGAGGCCAACGTCAAGCGCTTCATGGAGCAGAACCCGGACGTCAAGGTGGAGTACACGCCGCTCGACCTCCAGCTCTACAACGAGAAGATGGTCGCGCTCTTCAACGCCGGGACCCAGCCGGACGCGTACTACGTCCGCGACATCAACCTCGGGGCCTGGGTCGAGGCCGGCTGGGTTCAGCCGATCGACGGTCTCCTGGGACTGGCCGAGCTCGACCGCGACATCTTCCCGTTCAACCGGGAGGCGCTCGCATACAAGGGCAAGCAGTACGGCACGCCCTATTACGGGGACATCTACGTCTACATGTACGACCGGAAGCTCGCGCAGAAGGCCGGCGTCGACAAAGCGCCGGTCACGCTCGAGCAGCTCAAGCAGGCGGCGCTCGCCGTCAAGAAGACGGGCCTGGCCGACTATCCGATCCTCAAGGGATTCAAGACGAACGTGGACGGCCTCAGCGAGTTCTGGTCGATGGTCTTCGCATCCGGCGGCCAGCTCTTCGACGAAGAGCTGACTCCCCTCTATCCGGACAAGGACAAGACCGCGCTCGGCGTCCTCGAGTGGCTGGTCCAGGCCATCCACGACTGGAAGATCCTCGACCCCAAGGGGCTCGAGCTGGACGAGACTCAGGCGCGCGACGTCTTCGTCAACGGCCAGGGCGTGTTCACCTCGAACGTCGGCAACGTGCTGCCGCGCGCGAACAATCCGAAGCTCAGCAAGCGCGCCGGCGACATTGCGGCGACCCGGTTCCCGGGCCTGGCCGACGTGGGCAAGGGCCCGATGGGTTGGACGCGCCTCTACTGCCTGGACGCCAAGACCAAGGTGAAGGACGGCGCGTGGCGCCTCATCTACTACATGGGTGGCAAGGACAAGACCGGAACCTATTACACGGCCAAGGACTGGTACCGGAAGTACGGCGTCGGCTACGCCTTCATGTCGCTCGACCGCGATCCTGAGATGATCAAGGTCCACAAGGACGCCGGCTGGGACCTCGAGGTGCGGAGCCAGCAGTACGCGAAGGCCCAGAGCCGGACGAACGTGAAGGCGCCCTGGTACAACGAGTGGGACCGCTTCACGCAGCAGCAGATCCAGAATGCGCTCATCAAGAAGGCGAGCCCGCGCGACGCCTTGACCGCGTCGGCCAACAAGGCGCGCGACCTCAAGAAGCAGTGGGGCTGAGCGGATCGACACGGCCGTGCTCTTGGGTACGTGGCTCGATCAGCAACTCGTGGCCTTCGCCGTCGTGGCTGGCGTGCTGACGGTCATTCCCGGTGCTGACATGGCTCTCGTCGCGCAGAGCGTGCTCTCGCGCGGTCGGCGCGCCGGATACGTCACGAGCGTCGGAGCCTGCACCGGGCTGTGGGTGCACGCGATGGCGTCAGCGCTTGGTCTTTCCGCCATTCTCATGACGTCGGCGGAACTGTTCTCAGCGGTGAAGGCGGCAGGCGCGCTCTATCTGGTCGTGCTCGGCGTGCTGTCGCTCCGCCGTGCGCTCACGTCGGCCCCGGGCGCGCTCGTCGCCACGGCGACTTCACAGGACACGCGGCGAGCATTCGTCCGGGGATTCCTCTCCAACGTCCTCAATCCCAAGGTGGCGCTGTTTTATCTCACGCTCTTGCCGCAGTTCGTCCGGCCGGAGGACAACGTGCTCGCGCGCTCACTCGTGCTCGCGGGTGTGCACGTGGTCATCGGGTTGATCTGGCTCGTCTCGTACGCCTATTTCTTCAGCCGCGTCAGCGACGTTCTCCGACGGCCCCGCATGCGTCGTGCCCTCGAGGGCGTGACGGGAGCGCTGCTCATCGGATTCGGCGGGCGACTGGCGTGCGAGCGCCGCTGAGACGACTCGCGGCTGGCTCCGCGGCGGCTTCACTCCGATCGGCTTCGCTCTGATCGAACTCCGGTGCACACGCGCCGAGCTTCGGCGACGTCAACGGCGGGCTGCGTCGCGATTCGTTCCTGCAGCGCCGGATGCGTGCTCAGCCAGCCGCCACTGCTACCGCCCGATCGCTGCTGGAGCGTTTCCAGCGCATAGCGCAACGACCATTCGGGCTTGCCCGCGTCCCGCAGGATCTTGACCGCGAGCTGATCCGCCTCGGATTCCTGACTGCGGCTATACGCGTTCAGGCCGAGACTGGCCGCGCCCTGCACCAGGTAACCGGCGCCAGGGACGAAGAGTCCGGCCGCCGTCCCCAGCACGGTGCCGACCACGTTCGTCGCGTCCGACGTCCTCGCGATCGTCTCGGGGTGCTTGAGAATGTCGTGAGCGATCTCGTGGGCCGCGATTCCGATGAGCAGACATCGATCGCCCGTCGCGACGACTCCCCGCGTGACGTAGAAGTGATGATTCCCGGCCGCCGCCGCATTCAGGGCGTCGCTCTTGTGAAGCGCCACGTAGACGGTGTGGGGGTCGAGGCCCCCGCTTTGCGCCAGATCGCGGAAGACGGCAGGGACGTCACCCTCGGCGTCGACGACGGGCGTCTTGGCAGCCTTGCGGATCGCCCCCTGGAACTGGGCTTGCTTGGTCGAGGCGCATCCGCCGGCCACGACGACAACGGCGACGGCTCCTGCAAGAACGCCCCACGTCCGCATGCATCGACTATAGAGCAATCCCGGTCGGGGTCGGCGATCACTCCGCCATCGACGTCGACATCACGACGGTGCGCTGGCTGACCAGCGATGACACTTTTGGCAATCGGCGAAGCCGTGACGACACGCATCGGATCATCGTGGACTCGGATCGTCGGCTAAGCCGGCGATCTTTCTAATACTCGCGAATGGCACCCCGTGTGCACCCACCGGCGAACCGACGATGGCCAAGCCGGCCTCTTCTTTTGATGTGCGGTAGTAGGCGAATCACCGAGGGGAGGTGACCTTATGGCTGATAAGCCGAAGGAACAGCCGAAGCCGTGGCAGACCAGGCCAGGCCAGCCGCAGCCGCCCAAGAAGTAACGACGACCTGGTGGGGCGCTCCGGTGATCCTGGCCGGAGCGCCCATGTCAGGAGCGAATCGCGCCCTCCGCCGCAAGCCTCCGCGGACGTGCCGACTGAGCAGCTCGCGTCGTTCGATCGTGTAGCTGGGGATGTAAGGACTGTGAAGCTCAAGGAGCACTAAGCCGCCTGATGTCGTGCCATCGGCCGCGGCACGCCACCGTCGTGCCGCGGCCGTTCAGCCTACCCAGCGTTCTCGAGCCGAGTGAGGCTACGCGGCCCTCTTCTTCTTCACGCCGTGAGTCGCCGACAGATGCCGTCCGAGATGAACGGGACGCGCAAAGCGACGAGCGCACCGTGGGCACTTGAGGGTCCGCCGCCGCCCTTTCATCGGAGTTGCCTTTTGCGACGCCCTCGTCACGGTCATGTTGCTCGTGCCGAGACTCCGCGCGATTTCTGTCAGGAATCTGAGCTCGGTCTCCGACGCAGTCTGTCGCGCTTTCAACAATGAACGAAGCATCCCGGCAAGATTGGCTGGCATGAACGCAGGGCTCCTTGGACGTGAGGTAGTTACGGACGCAGTCCATTCATACCGCCGATTGGGGGCTATTTCAATGCGCTACGAGCCCACGGGCCAATTGACTAGATGCCGCCCGTCACGTCGATGGTCACGCCGGTGACGAAATCGGCGTCGTGCGAGGCCAGGAAGCAGATGACGCGCGCCTGGTCGCGCGCCTCGGCGACGCGACGCAGCGGCGTGCGAGCGATCTCCTCCGCCTGCTCGGCAGCCCGGCGTTGCTCCCAGCGCGGCCGAATGCGTTCGGTGAGAGTGAGGCTGGGCGCAATAGCGTTGACGTTGACGCCGTGCGGCCCCAGCTCGTGGGCGAGCTTCCGCGTGAAGGCGATGATCCCACCCTTGGCGGCAGCATAGGCGCTACTGCTGCTCGCGCTCAGGCCACGTCCGGCCACCGATGAGATGTTCACGATCTTGCCGCTGCGTTGCCGCTTCATCACCGGCGCTACCGCGTGGCAGAAGAGGAATGTCCCGTCGAGATTGAAGGCAATGAGCCGCTGCCACTCGGCGAGCGTCAATTCGTCGACGGCGGCCCCGGGCTGCGAGATGATCGTGCTCCCGCCGACCGCGTTCACGAGGATGTCGATGCGACCGTGCTCACGGATCACGCCGTCGGCGACGTCCTGGACATTGGCGGCGTCGAGGGCATCGGCGCGACGCCCATGCGCGCGGCCGCCAGTGTCGCATATGCCGGCCATCGCCTTGTCGAGCCGTCCCTGATCGGTGTCGACGCCCACCACGATGCCGCCCTCACTGCCGATGATCTCGGCCGTGGCCTTTCCGATCCCGCTCGCTGCTGCCGTGATCACTGCCACCTGATCTCGGAATCTCATCGTCATCTCCTCGCCTGGCGCGACCGTCACCGCGGCTGGCCGACGTCTTATCACAACGCGAGCGGGGCCGCAGGCGCGACGGGGTGGGGCGACCCGGAACCCGGTTGACACCCTCCGTGTGGTGACTACACTCGCGTCACCGGTCGGCTTAGCGTGTGCAGTGCCATGGCCGACCGCAGAATCGACGGAATCGAGATGCCTGACCCCAGCCCACGACGACCGGACACCGACCCGCAACGATACGTCGGCCAGCCGCTCAAACGGTTGGAGGATCCCAAGCTCATCACCGGCGCGGGGCAGTACGTCGAGGACCTCAAGCTTCCCGGGCTGACGTACCTGGCGTTCCTTCGAAGCCCGCATGCTCACGCGCGCGTCACCGCGATTCGGATCGAGGCGGCTCAGAACGCGCCCGGAGTGGTCCGAGTCGTCACCGCGAAGGACCTCGGTCCCCTTCGACCGACGCCGTACATGGTCGTTCTGCCCGGGCTGAAGGCATTTCCGTATCAGTACCTCGCGGACGGAGTCGTCGACTCGACCGGCGTGCCGGTGGCGGCGGTTGGCGGCGGTCGTCGCCGAGAGCCCGTCCCTCGCTCGCGACGCGGCCGACCTGATCGAGGTCGAGTACGAATCCTTGCCGGCGGTCTCCGACCCCGAGCGTGCGCTTGGGCCCGGGGCTCCGCTCGTCCATCCCGAATTCGGCACCAATCAGGCATTCAGCTTCCCGATGAAGGGCGGGGACGTGAACGCGGCGTTCGCTCGGGCGGCTCACGTCGCCAGGGTCCGTGTCGAGCACAATCGCCTCGCGGGAGCGCCGATGGAGCCGCGGGGCGTGGTCGCCCGCTACGACGCCGGAACCGGCGAGCTCACGCTCTGGCTGACGACGCAGAACCCGTTCACGACGCGCGCGGACCTCGCCTCGGTGCTCGACTACCCGGAGCAGAAGCTTCGTCTGGTCGCCCTCGATGTCGGAGGGGGGTTCGGCGTGAAGGGGCCGCTCTATCGCGAGGAGGTGATCGCCGCCGTTCTCGCGCGGCAGCTCCGGCGACCCGTTCAATGGATGTCCACGCGGAACGAGGACCTGCTCACCACGCACCACGGCCGCGCGACGGTCACCGAGGCCGAGGCTGCAGTGACCAGCGATGGCGAGATCATCGGCCTCAGAGCGAAAGCGATCTTCGATCTCGGCGCCCACCTGCTCTCGCTGTCGATCGTCCCGACCATGTCGAACTCGATCCACGTCCTCGGTCCGTACCGCATCCAGAATGCCGAGCTCCTCAGCGTCGGCGTGTACACGAACACGGGGCCGACGGGTCCCTATCGCGGATCGGGGCGGCCCGTGGGCGTCTACCTCATCGAGCGCGTGATGGACGAGGCCGCTCGGCTCACCGGGCTCGACCCGGTCGAGATTCGCCGTCGCAACTTCATCCCGTCCGACGCATTCCCGTATCGCACGGCGTTCGGGACTCCCTACGATTCGGGCAACTACGCGAGAGCGCTCGATCGCGCGCTGGAGCTGGCCGACTACGGAGCGCTCCGTCGCCAGCAGGCCGAGAAGCGCCAGCGCGGGGACATCATGGGGATCGGCGTCGCCACCTACGTCGAATCGACCAACGTGCTCGGCTGGGAGAGCGGCGTCGTGCGGGTGGAGCGGACCGGAAAGGTCACCGCGATCACGGGATCGAGCCCGCACGGGCAGGGGCACGAGACGACGTTTGCCCAGATCGTCGCCGATCATCTCGGCGTCGCCTACGAGGACGTGATCGTGCGCCATGGCGACACGCTCGGAGCGCCCCAGGCCATCGGGACGTTCGGAAGCCGGAGCGCCGGGCTCGGCGGCAGCGCGCTCGCGCGGGCCGCGATCGAGATGCGCGAGAAGGGACAACGGCTGGCGGCGAGGCTCCTCGAGGCGAGCCCCAAGGACCTCCAGCCCGTGCGCGGCGGCTTTCAGGTGAAGGGCGTGCCCGAGCGGATGATCGGCTGGAACCGCATCGCCGAATTCGCACATCGAGGCATGGGCCTGCCGCCCGAGGAGACTCCGGGGCTCGAAGCCACGGTGTTCTTTCGACAGGACCTGCCCGCCTTCGCCTTCGGCGCCGGCATCGCCGTGGTGAGCGTGGATCGCGAAACCGGGCGGGTGCGGCTCGAACGTCTGGTCGCGGTGGACGACTGTGGCAACGCGATCAACCCCCTGCTAGTCGACGGCCAGATCGTGGGAGCCCTGGCTCAGGGCATCGGCCAGGCGCTGCTCGAGCACGTCGTGTACGGCGAACAGGGGGAGTTGATCACGGGAACGTTCATGGAATATGCGCTGCCCCGCGCCGACGACATGCCCGCGCTGGTCCTCGATCGCACCGTCACGCCGTCACCGCTGAATCCACTCGGAGCGAAGGGCGTCGGCGAGGGCGGCGCCTGTGTCGCGCCGCCGGCGATCGTGAACGCCGTCGTGGACGCGCTCTCGCCCTTCGGGATTCGTCACGTGGACTCGCCGCTGACGTCCGAGAAGATCTGGCGCGCGATCCACCAGCGCTGACGCCCAGCCACCGACCCACAACGTCCCGACCCGCAACGCGGGTCTATAATCACCGCCGCCGTCTCAGCGAGTCGAGAGGGGAGAGACATGCCGAAGTCGAAGCGCGACATCGTCGCCAACGTCGCCCGTCTCCGCGAGCACATGGATCGCCACCGACTGGCCGCGGTCGTGGCGCGCTCGGGCCAGAACTTCACCTATCTGTCCGGCCTGGCGTATCCGGGGACACTGGCGCGTCACCTCGATCTCCCCGACTCCGTGCGCGGAATCCTGCTCGTGTGGCCGCGGAACGGTGAGCCGGTCGTCGTGCTGAACAAGATCGCCGAAGGCCTCACGCGGCGCGACTCGTGGGTCGAGCGGATCGAGGTGTACGACGCCTACTCGGAGTCGCCGTACCACCGTTTGGCGCAGGTCCTCGAGAGCCTCGGGCTCGGCCGCGAGCGCGTGGGGTTCGAGAAGAACTACGTCAGCGCCGCGCACTGGGACGAGGTGCAGCGCGAGCTACCGCAGATGCAGATGGTCGACTGCGCCGCGATGATGGACGAGGTGCGCTGGGTCAAGACGGAAGGCGAGATCCGCCTGCTGAAGAAGGGCGCCGATCTCCTCGACGACGCGTACCTCGAGGTCTTTCCCACCATTCGACCCGGTGAAACCGAGCGGGCCGTCCACAGCCGGCTCATCGCGAGCTGCCTGCGCCGCGGCGCCAACTGGGCCCACGGCATCCTGAACTCGAGCCGGAACCTGATCCCGTACGCCGGCGAGAGCGACAACACGTGGCAGAAGGGCGACGTCGTGCGCACGGATTACGTCGCGTACGTCGACGGCTACCCCGGCCACCAGTCGCGGAACGCCGTGCTCGGCACGCCGAGCGCCGATCAGCTCCGCGACTATCGCATCACCCGCGAGATCTACGGCCTGACGATCGACCGCTGCCGGCCGGGCGTGTCCGCGGGCGAGGTCTACGAATTCGTCGTGAAGGAGTTCGCCAGGCACGGCTGGTCGTACACGAGCCAGCTCGCCGGCCACGGCGTCGGCTGCTGGTGGCACCAGCAGGAGCCGGTGATCTCGCGCGGCAACAAGTTCGTGCTCGAGGAAGGCATGGTGCTCGCGCTCGAGCCGGCCCGGGAGTACTACCACATCCAGGACATGATCGTGGTGCGCGCGGGCGCGCCGCAGCTCATCTCGGACAAGTTCGCGACCGATCAGATGTTCGTGGTCGGTTAGGAGCGACGACGGGTATGGCCGATACGGGCGACTGGAAGAAGATCGTCGCGGGCATCAGCGACGAGCAGGTCTTGAAGCTCGAGCAAGCCGCCATCCGCATACCGAGCACGACGTTCGAGGAGGGCGCGCTCGCCGATCATCTCGCCAACCGCATGTCCGACATCGGCCTCGACGTCGAGATGATGGAGGTCACCCACTGGGCCAAGCCCGGCAAGACGACGCGCCAGCCGATCGCGCGCCTCCGGGGAACGGGCGGCGGGCCGAGCCTCATGCTGAACGGCCACATGGATCCCGGCGTGGAGATGAGTGGCTGGAGCGTGGATCCGTACGGCGCCAAGTTCGAGGACGGCTGGGTGTGGGGAATGGGCGCCCACGACGACAAGGGCGGCGTCGTGGCCGCCATCTGCGCCGTCGAAGCGATCGTCCGCTCGGGTGTCCGTCTCCGCGGCGACGTCGTCATCTGCCCCGTGGTGGCGCACAAGCTCGGCGGCGCGGGCACGCGCGCGCTCATGAAGAAGGGTGTGCGCACCGACCTCGCCATCAACATGGAGCACTCGGCCAACACCATCGCCAACGTCTGCGTCGGCATCGTCATGGTCCGCATCAAGACGAAGAGCCCCGAGCTGTTCTTCCGGTACAGCCAGGAGGCGAAGGCGCAGTACATGAACCCGATCGAGCAGCAGGCCGAGATCATGCGGCGCATCGGGCCGAGCCTCGATCCGATCCGACCCGGCGGCTGGCTGCGCTTCACGCCGCACCCCGATCTCCCGGGATTTCCGACGCACACGTTCGACACGATGCACAAGGAGCACTACTACCAGAAGAGCTACACCGGCATGTCGAGCCGCGAGTGCGAGATGGTCTTCCAGCTCCGCACGGTGCCGGGCCAGACGCTCGAGACGGTGCGTGACGACGTGCAGCGCCTGCTCGCCGACATCAAGAAGGATCATCCCGCGTTCGACGCCGAGATGACGATTCCCGCCAACGGCATGGAGGACGGGTGGTTCCAGGATCCGATGGAGGTGAAGCCGGATCATCGTCTGGTGACGTCGCTCGCCGAGGGCCAGCGGCTCGCCACCGGCGCGCCGGCCGTCGTCGGTGGCTGGGGACGCCTCGGCAACGTCGGTGACGGCAACATCCTCATGTCCCACGGCATCCCCACCGTGCAATACGGTGCGGGCGACATCCGGATCTACAAAGAGTGGCCGACGCCGGACGAGCGTGTGCCGCTCCGGGACCTCGTCACCGCCGCGAACGCGATCGCCTACGCGACGCACCGGCTCTGCGCGTGAGGAGACGACCATGACCACGACCGTCGCGATCCTGCTGCTCCTTCTCACCCCGCTGGTGGCGCACGCCCAGCCGAAGCCCGGGGGCACGATCGTCTTCGCCGCCCGGCAGGACATCGACACGCTCGACCCGCACATCACGAATCGCGCGGCGACGCGCAAGATCCTGATCCAGTTCACGGACACGCTGACGGTGATCAATCCCAGGGACGGCAAGGTCGGGCCGGGCCTCGCCGAGTCCTGGGACGTCGCGCGTGATGGCAAGAGCTACACGGTCAAGCTGCGGAAGAGCGTGAAGTTCCACGACGGCACGGTGTTCGACGCCGCCGCGGTCAAGGCGACGTTCGATCGGATCCAGGAGCCGCTCGGCGCACCCGGCGTCGCCCGCGCCTTCCTCGGGCCCTACGACGGAGCGGACGTCATCGACGCCCAGACCGTCCGGATCCGGTTCAAGCAGCCGTACGCGCCGTTCCTGAGAATGGTCGCGCTCTCGCCGCTCGCGCCCGTCTCGCCGACGGCGGTGCAGAAGATGGGGCAGGACTTCTCTCGTCGCCCCGTCGGCACCGGCCCGTTCATGGTCAAGGAGTGGGTGCCGAAGAGCCACGTGACGCTCGTGCGGAATCCTGACTACGCCTGGCCGCCCGCGTCCGCCGCGCATCGCGGCCCCGCCTATCTCGAAGAGATCACGTGGCGCTTCGTGCCCGAGGCGACCACGCGCACGGCCGTGCTCCAGACCGGCGAGGCGAACGTCGCCGAGGACCTCTCGTACGCCGACGTGGCCGCGCTCGAGCGCAATCCGGACCTCCGGATCCTGCGCGGCGTCCCCGCGGGCACGCCGTGGACGATCTTTCCCAACGTCCAGCGCTTCCCGACGAACGATCCGGCGGTGCGCAGGGCGCTCCATTACGCGATCAACAAGGACGCCATCGTGAAGGTCGTCTTCCACGGCCAAAGCCACGCCTCCGGCTCGCTGATCCAACCGCCCACGCCAGGCTACGTGGCCGTGGCGAAGGAGCTCTTCCCGTACGATCCCGGGCGCGCCCGCAAGATCCTCGACGACGCCGGCTGGAAACCGGGGAGCGACGGCATCCGGGTGAAGGACGGCAAGCGGCTGGAGATCCTCTGGATCTTCGGCACCAACAACGGCTACGAGGAGATGGCGCCGCTCGTCCAGGGCATGGCGCGCGAGGTGGGCATCGACGTCCAGTTGCGCGAGCAGCCCCGCGTGCAGATGTACGAGGCGTGGCGCAAGGGCGAGCACGGGATCGGTGAGCTGAACTGGTGGTTCCCCGATCCCTCGATCCTCGCCACGAACTTCCACACGAGCCGGCTGCAGGCCTTCAACCCGCCGCGGCTGTCCGATCCCGAGGTCGACAAGCTGCTCGACCAGGCCGGCATGGCGGTGGAAGAGGGCCCGCGGATGGAGCTCTACAAGAAGGCCCAGCGCGTGCTGCTCGAGATGGGCGCCGGCATCCCGCTCGTCGATCAGGTGACGGTCGTGGGCGTCCGCAAGGACGTCGCGGGCTACGCGTTCAACGTGGTGACGTTCCCGGTCCTCTACGACGTCAGCCTGACGAGGTAGCGCTCGCTGCTCACGTTCATCCGGCGCCGCGTGTTGCTCTCGGTGCCGGTGGTCGTCGGCGTGTCGGTGGTCGTCTTCTCGATCATCCACGTGCTCCCCGGCGACCCCGTCCTCGCGATCCTGAGCGGCGCCAACGCCACTCCCGAGCAGGAGCGAGCGCTGCGCGCGCAGCTCCGGCTCGACGATCCGCTCGTCGTGCAATACGTGCGATTTCTCGGCCGCGCCCTCGTCGGGGACTTCGGGCGCTCGATCTTCTCGGGACGGCCGGTCATCGAGGAGATCGGCGACCAGCTGCCGAGCACGCTCGAGCTCGCCGGCACCGCGATCGTCATCGCCGTCGTCGTCGGGGTCGCGCTGGGCCTCCTCGCGGCGGTCCGGCACGACACCTGGATCGATCGTGCCGCGATGCTGGTCGCCCTCGGCGGTGTGTCGATGCCGAGCTTCTGGCTCGGCCTGCTGCTGATCTTGATCTTCTCGCTGCAGCTCGGCTGGCTGCCCGCGACCGGCCAGGGCGGCCTGAGCCGCCTGATCCTGCCCGCGGCCACCATCGGGCTCAACTACTCGGCGGTCATCGCGCGCCTCGTCCGCTCGAGCCTGCTCGACGTGCTGAACAACAATTACATCTCGACGGCGCGGGCCAAGGGCCTGTCGGAGTGGGGCGTCACGCTGAAGCACGCGCTCGGCAACGCGCTGATTCCCGTCACCACGATCATCGGCGTCCAGCTCGGCAACCTGCTCGCCGGCACGATCATCGTGGAGACGGTCTTCTCGCGCCGGGGCATGGGCCGGCTCGCCGTGACGGCCGTGCTCGACAAGGACTATCCGCTCATCCAGGGCGTCGTGCTCGTGAGCGCCCTCGGCTACGTGCTCACCAATCTCCTGGTGGACGTCTCGTACTCGGCCCTGGATCCACGCATTCGCCACCGGGACGTCGCCGAGGCGTGATGCTGGCCCGCTTGCTGCGCCGGCGCAAGACCGCCCTGGTCGGCGCCATCGTCCTTGCCGTCATCGGGCTGGCGGCACTCTTCGCGCCGGCGCTGGTGCCCTACGATCCGCTCCAGGTGAAGCCGGCCGAGGCGTTGTCGCCGCCGACGCTGCGCCATCCCTTCGGCACCGATCAGTACGGCCGCGACATCCTCAGTCGCGCGATCATGGGCGCTCGCCTCTCGCTGCTCACCGGCCTGGGCGCCGTCGCGGTTGCGCTCGTCGCGGGCGTGGTCGTCGGCCTCTCCTGCGGCGTGATCGGCGGCTGGACCGATCTCCTCGTCATGCGCCTCGTCGACATCATGATGGCGTTCCCCGGCACCCTCATGGCGCTCGTCGTCGTCGCCGTGCTCGGGCAGGGCACGGTGAACGTCATGCTGGCCGTGGGCGTGTCCCTGGTCCCGACGTTCGTGCGGCTCGTGCGCGGTGACGTGCTCTCCGTGAGGGAAAACGTCTACGTCGAGGCGGCGCGGGCGCTCGGCTGCTGGCCGACCCGCGTGGCCGTTCAGCACGTGCTGCCCAACGTCGTGGCGCCGATCATCGTGCTCTCCACGGTGGCCATCGCCTGGTCGATCATCCTCGGCGCGTCGCTGAGCTTCCTGGGCCTCGGCCCGCGCCCTCCGATCCCCGAGTGGGGCATCGACCTGAGCAACGGCAGGAATTACCTGTTGCGCGCGTGGTGGATCTCGTCCGTGCCTGGCTTCTGCATCATGCTGACGGTCGTCGCCGTCAACCTGGTCGGTGATGCGCTGCGCGACGAGCTCGACCCGCGGCTTCGGGCGCTCGCGAACCTATGACTTCCATCGCCGTCGACGAGCGGCGTCGGTGCTAGACTCCGGCGCCATGACCGACGCGCGCCGTCCTCTCGATGGCATCCGGGTGCTCGAGCTGGCTCAGGTGGTGGCCGGCCCGTTCTGCGGCACGCTCATGGCCGAGTTCGGCGCCGAGGTGATCAAGACCGAGATGCCGGGCCGCGGCGACGACCTGCGGCGCCTCGGCCCGTCGGAGGGCGACTGCTCGTACTGGTTCGCCGTGGACAACCGCAACAAGAAGCTCATGACGCTCGATCTCCACGCCGCGAAGGGACAGGACATCGTGCGCCGGCTCGTCGCCCACTGCGACGTCGTCCTCGAGAACTTCCGCCCCGGCGTGCTCGAGCGCTGGGGACTCGGCTGGGAGGCGCTCCACGCGATCAACCCGCGTCTGGTGATGGCGCGGATCACCGCCTTCGGCCAGACGGGGCCGCTCAACCAGGGCCCGGGCTACGCCGCGATCGCCTCGGCCTTCGGCGGCACCTGGTACGTCAACGGCCACGCCGATCGGCCGCCGGCCCGGCCGACGCCGGTGTATCCCGACTACATGACGGGGTTGTTCACGGCGTTCGGCGTGCTGGCCGCGTTGCGCCACCGCGACGCGACCGGCGAAGGCCAGTGGATCGACGCCGCGCTCTACGAATCGGCGTTTCGGGTCATGGAGTACACGACCACGCTCTACGGCCGCCAGCACGTCGTCCGCGAGCGCGGTGAGCTCCAGCACGCGGGCTGGCCGGGCGGCGCGTTTCGGACGCTCGACGAGAAGTGGATCGTCTTCACGGCGCCGGCGCAGCACCTGTTCGAGCGGCTCTGCGCGATGATCGGCCAGCCCGACCTTCCTCGCGATCCGCGGTTCGCCAGCGCGACGGAGCGGCCGAAGCACATCGGCGTGATCGTCGACCTCATGCGGCAGTGGTTCGCGGCGCGACCGGCCGCGAAGGCACTGGCCGAGCTCACGGGTCACGACATCCCGCACTCGCCGATCATGAGCATGGCCGACATCTTCGCCGACCCGCACTATCGCGCGCGCGGGACGATCATCGACGTCCCCGCCGAGGGTATGGGCACGCTGCCGCAGCCCACCGTCGTGCCGCGACTCTCGCGCACGCCCGGGCGGGTGACGCACGCCGGAGCGAGGCTCGGTCGTCACACCGACGAGATCCTGTCCGGGCTGCTCGGTTTGACGGACGGCGAGATCGCGACGTTGCACGCCGAGGGTGTTGTCTAGTCTGCGCGGGATCGTCGCGTCCGGAGTGGGTCAGGGCGCGTACTTCATGAGCCTGGCGTGGGTGCGGAGCGCCGTCCACCGATCGCTCGGCTTCGAGCCGTACCCGGGTACGCTCAACGTCCGACTCGCGGATCCCGACATGCGCTCGCGCTGGCGGGAAGTCTCGAAGCAGCGCGCGTTGCTCCTGACTCCACCACCTCCCGAAACGTGTGGCGGGCGGCTCGTCTCGATTACGCTGCCCCGGGGCATCGCGGCGGCCGTCATCGTTCCCGATGTCACCAGGTACGACGACGACGTGCTGGAGGTGATCTCGGCGGTCCATCTGAGGAGCGAACTCGGACTCGAGGACGGCGCTGTCCTGGAGCTGACCGTCACGGAGTGACGTGGGCGGGGCTACTCGCGGCGCAGCACCGGCAGCGGCTTTTCTCCGAGCAGACGCCACGTGGCGAGGCTCCCGACCGCGAGCGCCACGGCCGTGGGCACGGCCAGACCGAGCGCCAGCGCCAGCGGCGCGAGCACCCAGGGAGCGTCGAGCACGAACCTGAGCACGGCCCAGGCCAGCACCGCCGCGAGCACGCTTCCGCCCACGCCGGCGGCCAGGCCGAGGCACGCGTACTCGACGGCGAAGACCCGGGCGACCGTGCTGCGCGTGGCGCCGAGCGTCCTCAAGATCACCGATTCAACCAGGCGCTGATAGCGGCTCGCGCCGAGCGCGCCGGCCATCACGACGAGCCCGGCGGAGATGGCGAAGAGCGCCATCGTCCTGACCGCCACCGCCATCTGATCGAGCACACGCCCGAGCCGTTCCAGGACGTCACGCAGCGGGATGGCGGTCACGTTGGGAAGCGCCTGCACGACCGCGTCCTGCACGGCGGCCTCGGCGTTCGGCGCGACTCGCGCGGTGGCCACGTAGCTCGTGGGCGCGCCGTCGAGCGTGCCCGGCGAGAGGATGACGAAGAAGTTCGTCGTGAGGCTCTGCCAGTCGACCTGACGCAAGCTCGTCACCCGCGCCTCCAGTCTCACGCCCTGAACGTCGAACGCGATGGAGCTGCCGACGGCGAGCCCGAGGTGGCGGGCCGCGGCTTCCTCTACGGACGCCTCGTGAGCGGCCGTCGCACCACCGCTCCACCAGTGACCGACGGTGACGACGTTTCCCGCGGGCAGCGCCGACGCCGCGGTGAGGACGTAGTCGCGCGTGAAGTATCCGATCCCGTCGTCACCTCGGCCGCGCCGCTGCTCGACGAGGGCGCGGGTGATCGCGTGCCCATCCAGCGCCGCGAGCCGGGCCCGCACGACCGGCGTGACGGCGGGCGTGATGCCGGAGACGTCGCGGACGATGCTCTCGAAGCGCTCGCGCTGCCCGGGCTGGATGTCGACGAAGAAGAACGACGGCGCCTCGCGACGACGCTCGAGATCGAGTTGTTGGCCGAGGCTCGCCTCGAGCAGCCCCACGGCGACCAGCAGCATGACGCCGATGCCGAGCGCGACGACCACGCCGACGCCGTGGCCGCCGGGACGGGCAAGATTCGCCAGTCCCTGACGCAAGGCGAGCGAAGGAAACCGGGGCCGTCGTCGACCGAGCCAGGCGAGCGCGCGCGCGAGCAGCGCCAGCACAAGCAGGGCGGCAGCGACGGCGCCCAGGAAGATCCCACCGACGGTGAGCGAGACGGCCTGCCAGAGGACGAGGGCGCCGGCCCCGGCCACGAGCGGGAGCGCCGCCAGCCATCGCCGTGTCGGCCAGGGAGCATTCCCCTCGACGTCGCGACGAAAGAGCAACGACGGCGACGCGGCTCGCACCTCGCCGAGCGGCCAGAGCGCGATGAGCATCGTCAACCCCGTGCCGATCGCCACGCCACGGAGAAGCCCCCACGCCTCGAGTCGAGTTTCGAGGGCGAGCGGCACGAGGCCCGACAGGAGCGAGCCCACGAGCGGGGCCAGGGCCACGCCGAGAAGGGCGCCGGCGAGGCTGCCGACGAGACCGAGCCCCGCCGCCTGGACGAGATAGGCGGCGAGCAGGAGCCGCGACGTCGCTCCCAGGCATTTAAGGATCGCGATCGTGTCACGCTTGCGCGCCACGAACGCCCGAACCGCCGCGGCGACGCCGACTCCACCCACCAGCAGGCTGGCCATCCCGACGAGGCCGAGGTAGCTGGTGAGCTGACTGTAGAAGCGGCGCCAGCCGGGCCGGCCCTCGTCGAAAGCGCTCACTCGAACGGACGGATCGGAAATCACGCCGGCGAGCTGGGCTCGCACGGCGGCTGCCTCCAGAGCGTCCGGCAGCCGCAACAAGGTGCGGTGATTCACGCGGCTGCCGAGCCGGATCAGGCCGGCGCGGTCGAGCGTCGGTCCCGCCACGAGGAGCCGAGGCCCGAACGAGATGATCCGTCCTGCGCGGTCGGGCTCGTTCAGGATCACGCCCCGAATCACCAGCATCACGTCGCCGACGAGGACGCTGTCACCGATGGCCACGCCGAGCCGTGCCAGCGCCGTCTCGTCGGCCAACGCTCCGTCGCCGGCCAAGAGCTCGCCGAGAGGACGGGCCGGGCGCGTCTCGAGTCGGCCATACAACGGATAGCCTTCGCCGACGGCTTTCAGCTCGACCAGGAGCGTCGACGGCCGCCGGGGATGACGGGCCATCGCGGCCAGCTCGCGCACGCGCGCGATCGTCGCGCCGCGGGCGACCAAGCTCGCCAGAGCGGCCTCCGTCTCCGTATCGAGCGGGCGCGGAGAACGAAGCTCCACGTCGCCCCCGATCAGGCTCTTGCCCTCGCGGGCCAGCGCCCGGTCGAGGTTGCCGGCGAAGCCGGTGACGGCCACCAGTGCCGTCACGCCCAGCGCGACGCAGACGACGAGGACGACGAGGTGACGCCAGCCCGCGCGCGTTTCGCGCCAGGCGAGGCGAAGGACGAGCGCGATCATGCCGCGCCGACGACGCGCCCGTCGCGCAGCGCGACGATCCGCTGACCACGTGCGGCCAGCGCCTCGTCGTGGGTCACGAGCACGAGCGTGCTCCCGTGCTCCCGATTGAGTGCGAGCAGCAGCTCGATGATCTGCGCGCCCGTGGCCGAGTCGAGATTGCCCGTCGGCTCGTCGGCCAGGACGAGCGGCGGCCGCAACGCAAGCGCGCGGGCGATGGCCACGCGCTGCTGCTCACCGCCGGAGAGCTGGCTCGGATAGTGATCCGCGCGGCCGACGAGGCCCACGGTGTCGAGGAGCTCACGGGCTCGCTCGAGGCGGTGCGGCCGGCCCGCCAGCTCGAGCGGCATCGCGACGTTCTCGATGGCCGTGAGCGTGGGGATCAGGTGATAGGACTGGAACACGAAGCCGACTCGGTCCCGCCGCAAACGTGCGAGCCGGTTCTCGTCGAGGGTGGTGATCTCGACACCGTCGAGCACGATGGAGCCGGCCGTGGGCCGGTCGAGCCCGGCGATGAGGCCGAGCAGCGTGGACTTGCCGCTGCCCGACGGGCCGGTGACGGCCACCGTCTCACGCGCGGCGACGTCGAGGTTCACACCATCGAGAATCGCGACCTCGCGCCCGCCGCTCCGCAGCCGCATCACGAGGTCGCGCACCTGGAGGATCATCCGACCCATACTACACTTGGCTCGTGAGGCCGCTTCGCACCCGCCGCACCGTCTGCGTGCTCGCCCTCGTGCTCGCGCTGGCGACGATTCCCGTTCACGAGGCGATCGGCGCCGAGCGCGTGATCGTGGCGCTCGGCGACAGCCTCACGGCGGGCCTGGGCGTCGCGCCCGACGAGGCCTGGCCGGCGCTGCTCGAAGCCCAGCTCCATCGGGCCGGCTCCGAGTATCGAGTCGTGAACGCCGGCGTGAGTGGCGACACGAGCGCCGGTGGGCTGGCCCGGCTCGACTGGGTGCTGCGCAACGACCCCGAGATCGTCATCGTGGCGCTCGGCGCGAACGATGGCCTCCGCGGTCAACCGGTCAGCGCGCTGCGCGCCAATCTCCTGGCGATCGTCGAGCGCCTCAAGAAGCGCAACGTGAAGGTCTTGCTGGCGGGCATGCGGTTGCCGCCCAATTACGGTGCGGCCTACACGGGCGACTTCGCCGCGGTGTTCGTTGACGTCGCGCGGCGGACCAGCGTGCCGCTCGTTCCCTTCCTTCTCGACGGCGTGGCGGCCAACGCGAGCCTGAACCTGGCCGACGGCATTCATCCCAACGCGGCCGGGCATCGCGTCATCGCCGAGCGCCTGTGGCCGTATCTTCGGCCGTTGCTGACGGCGGCGCGTTGAGGACCGCCTCACGTGGAGCGCCGTCGACGTGAAGCGCTGGATCACGAGGCCTACTGCCCAGAGATGCGACCGTCCACGGCGTCAGCGTAGCCATGTGATCGATCTCTTCCAGTTGTCGGATGGCGTCGGCGGGCGATAGCCTACCGCCACGACGAGAACGCCATCGAGCGATGAACCTCTCCCGGTGCCGGCAAGCCACGGAAACCACCAGATTACCAATCCCGAACGGCCCGGTACGGTGAGGGCAGAATCGCCGAAGTCGAGCGTCCCTTGGCGCCGCTTCACGGCCACTTCGACGTGACTACCCAGATCAACCAACAGCTCCTTCGGAGGTAAACTGCAGCGGGTGGCCGGGACCCGCGAATCTCCCAGCATCGCCAAGCGATGCGCGGACGCCGCGTCGCACGCAGTCGCCCTGGCGCGGGCAGCGGGGCACAACGCCCAGGGGTCGCCAGAATGACTGCAGCTGACGTGTCGGGACCAAGTTCGAAGTCTGCGCGTGCGATCAACACCGGCGCCATCAACGACGACCTCTTCGGATTGTCACGGTAATGTCGCTGAACGAGCTGATCCGCCGAATCCCGAAGGCGGAGCTGCACATTCACATCGAAGGCTCTCTCGAGCCCGAGCTGATGTTCGAGATCGCGCGGCGCAACGGGATAACGCTTCGCTACCGATCGGTCGATGCGCTGCGGCGGGCTTATCAGTTCACCGATCTGCAGTCCTTCCTCGACATTTACTACGAAGGGGCCGCCGTCCTGCGTCGGGAGCGTGACTTCAACGAGATGACCCTGGCCTATCTACGAAGGGCGGCCACCGACAACGTCCGCCACGCCGAGATCTTCTTCGACCCGCAGACGCACACCGGGCGGGGGATCGCGTTCGCCACCGTGATCGACGGCATTTCGGCGGCTCTGCGCGCCGGTCCGATCTCCAGCCGCCTGATCCTCTGCTTTCTGCGGCATCTCAGTGCGGAGTCCGCCATGCAGACGCTCGAGGCGGCGCTGCCATACAGAGATCGGATCGTGGCGGTGGGCCTCGATTCGGCGGAGGCCGGCAATCCGCCGTCGAAGTTCGCGGCCGTCTTCGCGCGCGCACGTCAGGAAGGATTCCTGACCGTCGCGCATGCCGGAGAAGAGGCGGGCCCGTCGTACATCGGCGAAGCGCTCGCGCTGTTGCGCGTTTCCCGCATCGACCACGGCGTGCGGTGCTTCGAGGATCCAGCACTGGTCGATGATCTGGTGGCCCGGCGCATTCCGCTCACGGTCTGTCCGCTGTCGAATGTGAAGCTGGGGATCTTCCGCTCGATACAGGATCATCCTCTGCGCACGATGCTGCAGCGAGGAATCGTGGCGACCGTCAACTCCGACGATCCCGCCTATTTCGGCGGATACGTCGTCGACAACTATCTAGCGGTCGCCTCCGCCCTCGGGTTGCAGGAAGCGGAAGTGCGAACGCTGGCCCGCAACTCCTTCGAAGCCAGCTTCCTGCCCGACGAGGAGAAGAAGGCCTACCTTCGGGACGTCGAGCGAGCATGAGCGCTCCGCTTGACGCGGGCGGGAGATTCTCTCTAGGCTCCCGGCGAGGAGGAGCCAAGCGATGCCTGTGACACGACCGACCGTTGCTCAAGTCCGTGCGCTCGCCGACGATCTCGGGTTCACACTCTCCGATGCCGACGCCCAGTCGTTCCTGGGGCTGATGGCCGGCAGCTTCGCGGCGTACGACGCCGTCGCTGCGATGCCCGACCACGTTCCCGCCGTGAGATATCCGCGCACACCCGGCTACCGGCCGGAAGGCGCCGAGAACCGCTACAACGCGTGGTACGTGAAGACGACCGTGAAGGGCACGCAGACCGGCAAGCTCGCGGGGAAGACCATCGTCCTCAAGGACAACGTCTGCCTGGCCGGCGTGCCGATGATGAACGGAGCCTCGACGCTCGAGGGCTACGTCCCGGACGTCGATGCCACGATCGTCACGCGCATGCTCGATGCCGGAGGAACCATCGTCGGCAAGGCCCACTGCGAGTACTTCTGCTTCTCGGGGGGCAGCCACACCTGCGCCGCGGGCCCCGTGCACAATCCGCGCAAGCCCGGCTACTCGGCCGGAGGCTCGTCATCGGGCTCGGCCGCGCTCGTGGCCGCCGGCGAAGTGGACATGGCGATCGGCGGCGATCAGGGCGGCTCGATCCGCATTCCGGCGTCGTATTGCGGCATCTACGGCATGAAGCCCACGCACGGCCTCGTGCCCTACACGGGCATCATGCCGATCGAGCTGACGCTCGACCACGCCGGGCCGATGACCGCGACCGTGGCCGACAATGCACTGCTGCTCGAGGTGCTCGCCGGCGCCGACGGCCTCGATCCTCGTCAGTACGCGCCGAGGACCGCGCCCTACACCGAGGCGCTCGGGCGGGGCGTCGACGGCCTCAGGATCGGCCTCGTCAAGGAAGGCTTCGGACATCACAACTCGGAGAAGGACGTCGACGCCAGCGTGCGGAGCGCTGCCGCCGTCTTCGGCAAGCTCGGGGCCAAGGTCGGCGAAGTCTCCGTGCCGATGCACGCGATGGGGCCGGCCATCTGGTCGCCGATCGCGCTCGAGGGCGCCACCGAGCTGATGATGAAGGGCAACGGCTTCGGCACGAACTGGCGGGGCCTCTACGTCACGAGCCTGATCGACGCCCACTCGGCCTGGCGCCACCGCGCCGACGAGCTCTCGGACACGCTCAAGCTGTCGATGCTGCTCGGCCACTACTTCGTCAAGCACCATCGCGGCCACTTCTACGCCAAGGCACAGAATCTGAGCCGTAAGCTCCGCGACGCCTACGATGCCGCGCTCGCCGACTGCGATGTGCTCGTGATGCCGACGCTACCGCTCAAGGCCACGCCGCTGCCGCCGGCCGATGCGCCGCGCGAGGTCTCCATCCAGCGCGCGTTCGAGATGATCAGCAACACCGCGCCGTTCGACGCGACCGGACATCCGGCCATGAGCGTGCCGTGTGGCCAGTCCGACGGCCTCCCGATCGGGTTGATGCTGATCGGCAAGCACTGGGAGGAGAGCACCATCTATCGCGCCGCCCACGCCTTCGAGCAGGCGGGACTAGTTTGAGTGGGGGCCCCGACATGGCCCCCACGCCCCCAACCCGCTCGGAGCGCGCCAGCAGAGCTGGTGCGCTCCTCGGTCATACGTCGCGTGGGGGACATTTGAGTGGGGGCCCCGATATGGCCCCCACACCCCCAACCCGCTCGGAGCGCGCCAGCAAAGCTGGTGCGCTCCTCGGCCATACGTCGCGTGGGGGACATTTGAGTGGGGGCCCCGACATGGCCCCCACACCCCCAATCGCTCGGCAGCACGCCG
>WNGM01001108.1_pt1 | contig 22242 bp, 26 predicted proteins | sample 5400571 | NCBI WGS metagenome assembly WNGM01 (sample SAMN13153378, study PRJNA577476) | soil metagenome | isolation source: 100 cm soil or saprolite under Garry oak tree replicate 2 | place: USA:California | collected 2016-06-15 | reverse complement strand
CCTCCCGGAGCCCCAACTCCTATGGGAGGGTCCTTTGCTTGTTCAGGACGCCCGCATCCTGCCCGCCCGCACGAGTCCGTCCCAAATCAGCGCTGCCGCTCTCTTGTTCTCCGTCTTCAGCCAGTCACGCCAGTAACAGACGTTCCTGCTGGTAGCAACCCCGCCGAACGGAAAATGGGCTGAAGCCCGACCGGTACCGTGGTGCGCGTTTGTGCTGGTCACAGGATTTGCCGCTGGTCGTACCCCCCGTGACGCCCATGGGAACTCCGCAGGGCCACGGCCTCTTGACCCCGATCGGACTGGACGCAGAAGCCGATCAACGACAACGGAATACGCCCTCAATTACGAGATGGCCTGGTGAACGAGCTGGCCGCTGGTGTTCCCATCTGCTGTGAATCCTGCCCAGGGCACGAACCTGCGGCATGGCCGGAATCATGCTGCTCCTCGACCCATTCGCGCGCGGTGACCCAGAGGCTCGACCTGAGGGCGCTGCTGGTCGAATGGTGATCGGCGGCCTCCGCAGAGCCGCGTCGAGATGACGCTTGCGGTGGCCTTCGGTGCCTCGCGCAAGTGCGAGTGGACCGGCGATGGACGCACCACGGATACACCACGAGACGACGACACGTCCGCTGCGGGCGCTGAGTCGGCAAAATCGCAGGTCAATGGGGGTGTCGGTGGAGCCCGAGGGGGGACTCGAACCCCCGACCTGCCGATTACGAGCCAGCTCCATGATGTGCTTGTAGGTGACCTGTGGTGTTGTTTGGTATCTCTTTGTACGGTTGTGGCCCGCTGTGCGTGCTGGGCGGTGACGGCTCGGGACTGCCAGGACCGGGACGTCCGGATACACCACGGACGCACGTCGCCAGTACCAAAGCGTGGTCGTGGCGCAGTGGACTCCGCCCGCAGTGGTCGACAGGCACAAGGGTGGCGAGTTTGCCTCCTTGCTGGCGACACCCTCCAGGAGGCCATCGAGGCCGCGAGGCGGGGTATCCGTCGGGTTCGCCGCACGCCGCATCTGCCTGGGCGTCGCGGAGAACTGGTCCTGGCTGGGAACCCACATGGCATCTGTCCAAGCTGCGCGTCCACCAAGCGTTCAGGCCAAGCCGGCCGAGGTAACGGACACCCAGACAACCGCTCCCCCACTTGGACGTGTCAGCTCCAAGGCCTCCTTCTTCGAGCCACTCTTCCATAGGCTCCTCAGACAGCCCTCAGCAACGCTGAGGTGGGAAATCCGCCGCATGGAGGGTCAGAAGCAGCACCGCGACCAGCAGCAACGCGGACGGGACGCGCTCCCCTGCCCGGCCGGCCACCCTCGTAGGGGGCGGTACAGCATCCAGCCAATCAAGCTTCGTGGACGTCCTGGGATGTGACGGCCCACCCGGAACGTAGGTTCGTGTTGATTGACAGCGAGGCGGTTGCCCTGGTCGTGGGACACGAAGTTGCAGGTTCGCTCGGGCCGCACGGAGAGGTTGGGACCTTGCGGCCGGAAGGCCCGCCGGCACCCTCTCGACTCGCGCACGTGCGCGTCAACGGTCCGCGCGGCCGGCGCGGCGGCTCGCGTCAACCACGAACCGGACCACCTCGCCGATCACCCGCTGGCCGGCGAGCAGCTCGAGGCTGTTGTGGTCAGCGCTCGGGATGAGCACGAACCGCTTCGGCTCGGGAATCGCCGCAGCCAGCCGCCTGCTCTGCTCCCAGGGGACGATACCGTCCCCCGCCCCGGCCAGGACCAGCACCGGGCAGCGCAACCCGCCGACCTGCTCGATCGAGGCGTAGCGGTCCCTGAGCAGCAACCGAACCGCCAGAAGCGGGTAATGGACCCGCCCGACGTCGGCCAGCGAGGTGAACGGCGAGCGCAGCACCAGCGCCATGGGCGGCCGCTCGACCGCCAGCCGGACCGCCACCGCGGCGCCCAGCGACTCGCCGAAGTACACCAGCCGGGCCGGGTCGACATCGCCGCGCGTGGCCAGGTAGGCACGCGCGGCGCGCGCGTCGGCCAGCAGCCCCGGCTCCGACGGGCTGCCCGGGTTGCCGCCGTAGCCGCGATAGTCCACTAGCAGCACTGACAGTCTGGCACGCGACAGCTCGGCCGCCAGCGGTGCCCGAGCCACCCGGTTGCCGGCGTTGCCGCCCAGCACCAGTACGGTCGCCCAGCTGTGACCGGTGGCGGCCGGCACGAACCAGCCCCGAAGCCGAAGCCCGTCGGCGGTATCGAAGGCGACGTCCTCGCCGGCGTGGAGGATGGTGGCCGCGGGCGGGACCTGCCCCGGCTCCGCAAGGTAGATCAGTCGTCGTTGGAACAGCCACGCCAGCGCGATCGAGACGAGCACCATCGCCAGCAGGGCGCTGACGCCGATCACTATCCGCCCACCGTGCATCGCGTACCGACCCGTTCAGCACGACCGTCCACGCGGATCTTGCTGTCTGCTGCGGAGAGGTCGGCGACCTGCATAGATAATGCCAGCGATTTTACAGTCGCACCGCCGGCTCCCCTCGGGTCCCGTCGCATCCCCGCCTGGCCCCGATCATCGCCCGTGACGTGCACAAACGGCCTGCCGGCAGCTTCGGCCGTCACTTGGCGTCCCTACCTGTTCCGCCCCGTCCCGCGCGGTCTGGCGTCGGGCGGAGCGAAAGTGGAGCGAAATCCGGCCGCTGTCCGACCAGTGATCCGCACCTATGCGGCGGGCAACGTAGGGGTTCGAGTCGGTGGTCGGCCTGGACTGTCTGGACGGGCCGCTGCCCGGGGCTCATCGCCACCTGGCGGCGAGACGGCGCCAAGTACCGGATCTCGCTGCTGGACGTGGCGGTGCCGCAGGGATCGGAGGTCGCGCGGGTGCTGGCCGCACGCCGCTGGCCGCCGCCGACCGGCACGCGGTGGCTGAGGACGTGGGCTGGTCGCTGGGGTCACCGGAGCTGGAGCAGCTGAGCCCGCGGGTCGCTACCAGCCGCGCCGAGGCTACGTCGACCCGGTCGAGGCAGCGGACGAGTTGGTCAGGGTTTGCGGGCGAGGAACGCGTAGCCGTAGACCTCGTAGGCCCGCGCCTTGTCCTCGCCGGACGCGCCGCCGAAGGTATCGGCCGCCGGCCCGATCTGGACGCCGATGAAGCCGACGTCCTCCAGCATCTTCTGCCAGCCCCCACGGGGCAGCCCTCCGGCGATTCACCCCGTCCAAAGGTCGATGTCCCGTAACGCTTCGAGTGGGACGGGTCGGCCGTTGGCGATGTCGGCGAACTGCAACCAGCCACCGGGGCGGAGCACTCGGCGGATCTCCTCGAACACGGCGCGCTTGTCGGCGCACAGGTTGATGACGCCGTTGGAGATCACCACATCGGCCCAGCTATCCTCCACCGGCAACTGCTCGGCGAGACCCTCACGGAACTCGACACGCCGGAGACCGAGTGCCTCCGCGGTCTCCCGCGACTTCTTCAGCATCTCCGGGATCATGTCGACCCCGACGACCTGGCCGGTGTCACCGACCTGCCAGGCGGCGTGGAAGCTGTCGAACCCGGCCCCCGAGCCGACATCGACCACTCGCTCGCCGGGTTCGAGGCGGCGCAGCGAGAAGGGGTTGCCCACCCCGGCGAAGGACTCGACGGCGCGGTCGGGAAGCGCATCGACAGCGGCGGCCTCATAGCCCAGCAGCGCGGCAAGCCGCCGGCCGGTGTGGAAGTGGAAGGTGCGGTGCGGATCGGCTGCGACCTCCCGGTACTTATCGCGTACCTGCTCACGCAGCGCGTCGGGATCGACCAGCAGATCGTCAGCCATCATCATTGACTCCATCCCCGGCCGCCACGGGCAGGCCGGCTCGTTTCCATTCCGGGAAGCCGTCAACCAGTCTCCGTGCTCGAAAGCCGCGGCGGTTCAGCTCGCGGACCGCGTCGTCGGCGTACACGCAGTAGGGCCCGCGGCAGTAGGCGACGACTTCGGTGTCCTTCGGCAGCGCCCGCAGGTGGCGGCGGAGCTCGCCGATGGGGACGGATCGGGCGCCGACGATGTGACCGGTCGCGTACTCTGGCTCCGGGCGCACGTCGAGGACGACGACCTCGCCGCGCTTGAGCCTCGCGGCGAGTTCCCCGCGGTCCACGACCTCGACGCCGTCGCGGTCGCCGAGGTATGCCGCCGCGAGACGGTCGAGTCCCGCGACGCGATCCGCAGCAACGTCGCGTAGCGCCGACCACAGCTCGGCGACCCGCTCGCTTGCCAGCCCGTAGAAGATGCGGGTGCCATTCCGCCGCGTGGTCACGAGCCCGGCGCGAGCCATCGCCCGAAGGTGATGCGAGGTGTTCGCCACCGACTGGTCGATCTCCACCGCGATCTCCTCGACCGAGCGCTCACCCTGGGCCAGCAGGTCGACGATCTCGGCCCGCCGCCCGCTGGCCAGCGCCTTTGCCACCTCGGCAAAGCCGTCGTACAGCGCGTCCTTGGCCGCCCGCTCACCCACGTGCCGTCACCGTCCAGCTCCTCCTGGGCCCTTGTCCACGCTCAAACGAATCCTTGATTGGAGCGTCGCCCGGCCGCCTTGGCGGCCGCAGCGAGCACGGTCAGCGACTCGGGCAGCTCGCGTCGGGAAAGCTGGCGCGCCCGGATGCGGACCAGCAACACCCGCCGCCAGAACGTGACGGGATGCCAGCTCCCAGGCGACGGTGACCCTGCTGCCCGCCGGATCCTCCGCAACCTCCCAGCTCCAGCTCGCATAGGACGGGTTGCCGTCGTCGGTCCAGGACCGGTAGGCGAAACGCCGCGCCTCGGCGTCGAGTTGCTCCACCCGCGAGCGGCTCCGCCACCTTTGGCCGAGCGCGTGGAACTCGACGACCCACTCGGCGCCGGGCTCGAGCTCGGCCGGCGCCTCGACGACCTTGGTCATCGCCGCGTTCCACTCGGGAAGGCGGGCGATGTCAGTGATCTTCCGGAACACCATGTCCGGCGCGCCGTCGAGGACGGCCGTGATGCTCGACCGGGCGGCCATCACGCACCCCCGGTGGTGCACACAACCCGAAGGTTCCGGAACTTCGGATCACCGCTGGTGAGCTCGGCCAGCTTGATGGCCCACGAGGCCGTCTCGGGCCGTAGGTTGTTGCGGCCGGCCTCCTCCCCGGAGGAGAAGTCGACCTCCATGAGGTAACGGCCCGGCATGTCCTCATTGGCAAGGATGCGGGCGCCTCGGCAGCCGGGGACCAGCCCGTGCTGCTCAGCCTGCCATCCGGCGACGTGGTCCCCCAGCGCCTGCTCTTCCACGGCGGTGACCTCAATGATCTGCGCAAAGCTCACGACAGCCTCTCTCGTTCAAACGAGTGCTTGAACAGTCCCCCATGAGGGTAGGGATTGTCAAGTATTCGTTTGAATTGTTGACGACTGCTCAAGGGGTCATCGGGCGCAGCCGTCCCTCGTTGTCAACCGTCCGAGGGTCGGAAGCGCACCATGGGCCAGCCTCGGTCAGGGGGACGTCGCGGCCGACTCCGATCGTGCGGGTGCCAGATATTCGGTCACCTCATGCGACCTGCGCATACTCATGGAGCAGGCCACCGAGCCGATCCCGCCGCACCACCCTCCTAGCCGGCACGAAGACCATCGGTTCGCCCGATCCCAGCGGCGGCACCTGCCCCAGCGCGCGATGCGGCCGGTGGGCGTTGTAATGATCGGCATACTCACCCAGCACCGACACCAGGTGCCGACGTCCAACGACGAGCATCCGGTCCAAGCACTCGCGGCGGACCGTGCCCACCCAGCGCTCCGCGTAGGCATTCGCCCGCGGCGCCCGCACCCAGCCGAGACCGGAGTCCTCGCCACTTGCGCCGTCGAGCGTGCCTCGATCAGACGCTCGCGCTGTTCCTGGCGCAGCGCCCATCCGCACGCGGCGGCAACACCTCCGAGCAGGGCCGCCAGGAACGAGGCTTGCGCCCAGTCAGCCATTGCAGCGGGATCGATCATCTTGGTCTCCCTTCACGCCTGCCGAGCTCCGAACCGCTCAGCGTGCAAGCCACGGTCGCAGCGGCGGGTAAGGCCAGGTCGTGTGCCGTCCGAGAGGAAGGCAAGAATGTCGATGCGGCTCCGGTTCAGCGGTGGGCGCCGCCATCGAGCCCGCTTCCCAGACCGATGGCGAAGGCGAGCAGGGCCAGGCCGGCGGGCAGCGCCAGGGACCACAGGCCGGCGGCCGCGAAGCAGACCGCGCCGAAAGCGGCGCCGGCGGTGAAGCCGAGGATCGCCGGCCAGGTGCGCGCCGCTCGGCGCCGGGCCGCGGCCGCGTCCGCCGGGTCGCGCCGCAGCAGCGCCTCGCCAACGTCCAGCGTGAAGCGGTTGAGGTTGGTCGTCATCACCGCCGTGGACGGCGCCCCCCGCAGCGAGAGCTGCACCAGCGCGTTCTGGACCGCCATGGCGGCGACGCCGAGCATGCCCGCCAGGATCGCGGCGGCGGCGTTCGGGTCGACGCGCGAGCCGGCGCCGACGCCCAGGGCCAGGAAGCCGGCAAGCAGCAGGAACTGCAGCAGGAGCAGCGGCCACAGCGAGGCGAGCCCGACGGCGTCCAGGCCAGCCGCCAGCAGTCTCGTCAGTCCCAGCACCAGGATGAACACCGGGACCGACAGCAGCAGCGCAACGCTCACCCTGGTCCCGGTGACGAGGTGGGCGGCAAGGAGCACCAGGTTGCCGGTGATATGGGCGACGAACAGGCCACCGAGCCCGAGGAAGCTGATCACGTCCGCGCTGCCGGCGATCAGGCTCAGCACCGTGGGGAGCAGCGTCAGGCCGAGCGAGCTGTCGACCGACGGCACCGCAGGCCGGCGCGGCGGGCCGGCATTACGCACCGAAGCTCCCCATCCCCGCTAGATATCCGAATCCAGCCCGGACAAACCGATCGCGGGGTGCCGGACCCTACGACCCAGACGGGTGCTGCTGCGGCGCGCCGAGCACGCCGCTGTGCACGTACTGGGTGTCGAGCGTGGGATCGCCGGTAAGGGCCCCTCCGCCGGTCTCGGCCGCGCTCTGCCGGGCCTTGGCGGCGGCCATGCGCTCGGCCACCTTCTCGTGCACCTCTCGCACGTCAATGCCCAGCCTGGCGGCGATCATCTCGATCCACACCTCGCCGAGCACGTTGGTCTCGAAATCGAGCTGGGCCCGGATCTCGGAGCGCTGCGCCTCGCGGTTCTGGGAGATCATCACGAAGGTGGACAGGAAGATCGCCTCCAGCGAGACGATCAGGGTGAGCAGCCCGAAGGGGAACTTGTCGAAGGTGCGCGGCGCCGCGACGTTGTAGAGGACCCACAGGGCGAACCAGCCCACGTGCAGGTAGACGAACAGCATCGAGCCGGCGAACCGGGTGATGGCGTCGGCCGCGCGGTCCTGCGGCTGCTGGCGCTCCCGTCGCAGCAGCGCCGACTCGTTGGGGATGTGCATCCACGGCCTCCTCGTGGCCTCCGCGCCGACGGCGCCCCCGGCCTTGCGGCCTCGCCCGGCGTGTCCAGCTCACAGCCTACGATCCTGGCGGGATCGCGGCCTTCCGTACCCAGGTGGTGAGACGGGGGTGACCGTCGAGGTCCGCTCGTCCAGTGGACCAGAGGAGGACCTGGACGGGATCACCGGGCGGAGCATCGGCGCCTGCCGTGGCGATGGCGCTGCTCAGCACCCCTCGGCAAGCGGCCCGGCCTTTGGGACTCCCGTCGACGCGGGGGTCTGGCATCGGCGGGCGGCACCTCCGGGGACGGCTGCCGCGTCAGGAGGTCGTGGAGGGTGGTGGCTGGGACGGTCGGGAGCCGGTCGCGGATGGCGGAGACGTCGACGGTCATGTCGGCGGTGTTCATCATGACCGCGGCATGGGCCTGCCTGGCGAACGACGGCGCGGCGGGCCGTGCCAGCACCGACATCGCGCGCAGCATCGGCAGTGGGATGTGCCTGGTCCGCCCGGGCCTGCCGCTGGCGGCGATGAGCTGGTCGGCGATCTGCGTGAACGTCAGGTTCTCGGGGCCGGCGACGTCCAGGCTCTGGCCGCGGAGCGACTGGTCGTGGATGGCGAGGTCGATGGCGACGGCGACGTCTTCGGCGGCGACGAAGTTGATGGGGTTGCGTCCGGGGCCGAAGACCAGGGCCTGGCCGTTGTCGGCGAGCTTGGCGCCGGTGACCCCGATCCAGGTCTCCAGGTAGGAGGTGGGCCGGATGATCGTCCACCGCAGGCCGCTGGCGCGGAGCGCCTGCTCGGCGGCGAACTTGGCGCGGTACAGCGACATCGGGTGATCCGCGGCGACGCCGAACCCCGACACCAGCACCAGGTGCTCCACGCCGGCGGTGGCCGCGGCCTGGATCAGCGCGAGGTTGGCGTCGCGGTCGATCGACTCGGGGCTGGGCTTGCCGGGGCCCACGAATCCGTGCACCGCCGAGACGACCGTCGAGCACCCGCGGACGGCGGCGGCGACCGCGGCCGGCTCCCGCAGGTCACCGGTCAGGATCTGGACCGTGCGGGGCACGTGCGCCGCCCGCGCAGGGTCGCGGGTGAGCACCCGAACCTCCATGCCCCGGTCCGAGAGCAGCCGGACGAGCCGGGTACCCAGCGTGCCAGTTCCCCCGGCGACCAAGATCATGATCTCGCCTCCGCGGTGTGAGCGGCGGTGCTGACCACCCGGCCGGTGTGGGCGTCGACGTCGCCGCTGGTCTCCTCGACCGGCTCCAGGTAGAACCGCACCCAGGCCAGACGCCCCTCGGTGACCCCGAAGATGCACACGCCCCGCATCAGGAAGGCGGCCCGGTCGCGCCGGGTGCCGGACATGTCCCACTCCGTCCAGACCGTGTCGCCGTCCACGGCGATGCGCGGCAGCCGAGCACGGAGATCGGGCACGCCGTCAAGGATCTGGCTCCAGTTGCGCCGGACCTGCTCCTTGCCCCGAAAGCCCCGCTGGGGATGGCTCGTCCGCTCCGCCGCGGCCAGCGACCCCGACATGGCGGCGCTGCTCGACGCCGCCAACCACGACCGCGACGAACGCGCCCTGCACCACGCCAGCTTCCTGAAGGAGCGCGGCTACCTACGCCAGGACGTCACCCTGGCCCAGGCGACCGACATCCTGTGGACCTGCACCTCACTCGAGCTCTACGACCTGTTCGTCCTCCAGCGCGGCTGGTCCCTGCCGCAATACGCACGGTTCCTCGCCGACTACATGATCGCCACCCTCCTCGACCACCCACGGGGAGCGTGACGGACCCCCAGCAAGTTCCACCCTTGTTGACCACGCCCTCCACAAACGGCAGATCGACGGTTGACGAGCGCGCCGGTCTGCGGTTGGGTGGCCTCCCCAGTACGCGGCCCCCGCGAACGCCCCGAAGGAGACCCGCGCAGTGACCGACAGCTCCCCCGCCCCCGGCCGGCCCTCATCGCCACAGATCGATACCACGGTGCCGCAGTCGGCCCGGATCTGGAACTACTGGCTGGGCGGCAAGGACTACTTCCCCGTCGACCGTGCGGTCGGCGAACAGTTCCGCGAGGTCTTTCCAGGGATCGCCGACGTCGCCCGCGCTTCCAGGGGCTTCCTCACCCGTGCCGTCGGCTACTTGGCCGGCGAGGCCGGGATCCGCCAGTTCCTGGACATCGGCACCGGCCTGCCCAGCGCCAACAACACCCATCAGGTCGCCCAGCGGATCGCCCCGGAGTCCCGGATCGTCTACGTCGACAACGACCCCGTGGTGCTGGTGCACGCCCGCGCCCTGCTCACCAGCACTCCCCAGGGCGCCACCGACTACATCGACGCCGACGTTCGCGAGCCCGACGAGATCCTCAAGGCCGCGCCCAGGACCCTGGACCTCGCCCGACCGACCGCGCTCATGCTGATGGGGATCCTTGGCCACGTCATCGACGACGCCGAGGCCAGGTCGATCATCGAGCGGCTGCTGGCTGCGCTGCCGTCAGGCAGCTACCTGGCGCTGTACGACGGGACCGACACCGACAAGGCGGGCGTGGAGGCCCAGGACCGCTACAACCAGAGTGGTGCGGTCCCCTACCGGCTTCGCAGCCCCGAGCAGATCGCCAGCTTCTTCGACGGCCTGGAGCTGGTGGAGCCCGGTGTGGTGTGGTGCTCCCAATGGCGACCCGATCCCGCCGACGCGGCCGGCGGCCTTCCCGCGCAGGTGCACGCCGTCGGCGGCGTGGGCCGCAAGCCGTAGCGTCACTCGTCGAGGCGGGCGGCGGCGCGCATCTTGTTGACCGCGTCGAGCGCGGCGACCTTGTACGCCTCGGCCAGCGTCGGGTAGTTGAAGACCGCGTCGACGAGGTAGTCGACCGTGCCACCGTTGCCCATCACCGCCTGGCCGATGTGGACGATCTCGGTCGCGTTCGTGCCGAACACGTGCACGCCCAGCAACCGCCGGTCCTCCAGCGAGACGAGCAGCTTCAGCATCCCGTAGGAGTCGCCGAGGATCTGGCCGCGGGCAAGCTCGCGATAGCGGGACACCCCGACCTCGTAGGGGATCGAGGCCTCGGTCAGCCGGTCTTCGCTCCTGCCGACGTAGCTGATCTCGGGGATCGTGTAGATGCCGATCGGCAGCAGGTCCCCCAGAGAGCTGGACGGCTCGCCGAAGGCGGCGTAGGCGGCCAGGCGACCCTGCTCCATCGAGGTCGCGGCCAGGGCTGGGAAGCCGATCACGTCGCCGACCGCGAAGATGTGCGGGACCTTGGTCCGGAAGTCCGGCCCGACCGTGATGCGGCCCCGGGCGTCGGCCTCCAGGCCGGCGTTGGCCAGCTCGAGGTCGTCGGTCAGGCCCTGCCGCCCCGCCGAGTACAGCACCGTGTCGGCCGGGATCCGCTTGCCGCTTTCCAGGACCGTGATGGTGCCGTGGACGTGCTGCTCCACCGCCGCCACGGTCTCGCCGAAGCGGAACGTCACCGCGAGGTCGCGCAGGTGGTACCGGAGCGACTCCACGATCTCGCCGTCGCAGAACTCGAGCATGCCCGGCCGCCGCTCGACGACCGTCACCCTGGTGCCCAGTGCGGCGAACATCGACGCGTACTCGAGCCCGATCACGCCCGCCCCGACCACCACCATCGAGGACGGGATCTGCTCCAGGGACAGGATCCCGTCCGAGTCCACGATGGTGCGGCCGTCGAAGGCGACGCTGTCCGGTCGCGCCGGTCGGGTGCCGGTCGCGATGACGATGTTGGTCGCGCTCACCTGCCGCTCCACCGGCCCGCCCACGATGCCGATGGTGTGCGGTTCGAGGAAGCGCGCGGTGCCGGTCAGCGTGGTCACGTGGTTGCGCGTGAGCTGGTGCAGGATGACGTCGATCTCACGCCCGACCACGTGCCGGGTCCGGGCGCTCAGGTCCTGGACGGTGATGTCCTGCTTGACGCGGTAGCTCTGCCCGTACAACTCGCGCTGGCTCAAGCCGGTCAGGTAGAGGACGGCCTCGCGCAAGGTCTTGGAGGGGATCGTCCCGGTGTTGATGCAGACGCCGCCGACCGAGTCGGTCCGCTCCACGATCGCGGCGCTGCGCCCGAGCTTGGCCGCGGCGATCGCGGCTTTCTGGCCGCCGGGGCCCGAGCCGATCACGAGCAGGTCGTAGTCGTACATGGGCATACCCCGGTGCGTGGTCGACTCCCGAGCCCAGATCCGGTGCCCCGCCTCGATCTTACGATGCCCGTCGAGAGGGACGGTCATGCCATGGGCTCCCACCTCCGAGGACGGGGCGGCCTACACCGTCCGCAAGGCGTCGGTAGGCGCCGGGCGTGTGGCTCCGAGTGACCCGGCGCGCGTCGCACCGGTCGCGAACCGGTCTACCTGGGCTGGGGGATGCCTGCGTCTCGCCGGAGCCTTACGCGGACATGACATCGACCGGCGCACGCTCGTCACGCCGGCCGGCCGGCTCGCCCCGGCGAGCCCGGCAGCGGGCGGGCAACGCCCGCGGCCGGTCCAACCGTGCAGTCCCACCGCGCGGCACAGAGGGCTCGCCGCACAGGGCGGCCCCAGCCGGATCCTGATGCTGACCGCCGCCGGCGCGGTCGACGACCGGGTCGAGGGCCTGAACCTCGGCGCCGACGACTACCTCGGCAAGCCGTTCGCGTTCAACGAGCTGGTCGCGAGGGTGCGGGCGCTCGGCCGGCGCAGCGGCGAGCCGACCCCGCCGGTGCTGGCCCGCCAGCGGCTCGGGCCGTCGACCAACGGCGGGATCGCGGCGGCGTTCTGCAAGTCATCCGCCGACGTCGCCTGGTCGTAGACCTCGAGCACCGCGAGGCGGATCGCCACCACGCTGACCACGGCCGCCAGGAAGAAGCCGAGCACGAGCGCCTGGGTGCGGTTGAGCATCGCGTCACTCGAGCCGGTCGATCCTGGCGGCCATGATGTAGTCGTTCTCGCTCAACCCGCCGATGGAGTCGGTGGTGAACGAGACCAGCAGCCGCCCCCAGCTCACCTCAAGGACGGGATGGTGCTGGTGCTGCTCGGCGAGCAGCGCCAGCCTGGTCGCGTACGCGAAGGCCGCCGAGAAGGTCTTGAAGCGGAACTCGCGGCGCAGCCGGGTGGTGCCCTCCCTGGACCAGCCCTCGCCGAGCTGGCGGTCCAGGTCGGCCGCCTCGGTCTCGGTCAGGACCGGTGTGCCCGGGGCCCGCTCGACCGGGTGTCGCTTCCACAGCTCCGTCATCCGCGCTCCTCATGCTCTGGAAACCGAATCCCGACGTAGCCTGATACGGGCCGAGCGCCGGTGTCTTGTCGGGAGGGTGATGGATCGCAGCGCGGTCGTTCAACCATCGCGGGAGCGGGTGCAGCTCCCCCGGGTCCTGTTCGTGGAGGATGAGCGGGAGCTTGGCGAGCTGCTGGAGCGGCTGCTCGAGGAGGAGGGGTTCGCCGTCGACCTGGCGGCGGACGGCCACGCGGCCCTGCACCTGGGCCTGACGCGCCAGTACGAGCTGCTGCTGATCGACCGGGGCCTGCCGGCGATCGAGGGACTCGACCTGCTCGGCCGCCTGCGCTCCCGGGGCGTGACCGCGCGGGCGCTGGTCCTGACCGCCCGCGGGTCGGTCGGCGATCGTGTCGCCGGGTTGGACGCCGGCGCGGACGACTACCTGACCAAGCCGTTCGCGGTGGAGGAGCTGCTCGCGCGTCTGCGCGCCCTGCTGCGCCGGCACCAGGACGGTGCCAGCAGGCTCGATCTCGGGTCCCGTTCCCTGGACCTGGCCAGCCGGACCGTCGAGGGCGGCCCGGGCGCGCCGGTGGAGCTGACCGAGCGCGAGGCCGCCCTGCTGGCCACTCTGGCGCGGCGGCCAGGCAGGACCTTCACCCGTGAGGAGCTGCTCGATCTGGTGTTCGGCGGCGCCGACGGGCCCGCCGTGGTCGACACCTACGTGCACTACCTGCGGCGCAAGCTCGGTCGCGGGACGGTCCGGACCGTCAGGGGGACCGGCTACCGGATGGGCACGCCGGCGTGACCGTCGCCGAGCCGGCGGCGGTCCGGCGGGCGTGGCTGACGCTGGCGGCACAGTCCGCCCTGGCGCTGGCGGTCGTGCTGGTGATCGTCGGCACCGTCGCCTGGGTCCTGCTCCTCCGTGACGAGCGGGTCTCCGAGGACGGGCTGCTGGCGCAGGCGGTGCGGCCGGCCGCACGCGACGACGTCACCGATCCGCCACCGGGAATCTCCCTGTTCCTGATCGACCGCGCCCGCCGCGTCATCGAGAGCACGCCAGGCACGCCGAGCGCGCTCTTCGACCCGCGCGGTCTCCGCGCCGATCCGGCCGGGCCGGTCTGGGGCACCCGCACGGCAACCGGCAGCCGCTACCGGAGCCTCACGGTGGCCGACGGGGACGGCTGGGTCCAGGCGGCGCTCGACCTGAGCGGCCGGGACGCCGAGCGCCGCCGGGTCCTCGGCGTCGGGCTGGCCGCCGGGCTGATCGGCGTGCTCGCGGCCGGGGCGATGGGCCTGCTGCTGGCCAGGCGGGCGATCGCGCCGCTCGGCGAGGCGATCGAGCGGCAGGGCCGCTTCGTCGCCGACGCCTCCCACGAGCTGCGCACCCCGCTGACGCTGCTGCACACCCGCGCGCAGATGGCGCGGCGGGACCTGCGCGCCGGCGACCTGGAACGGGTGCGCGAGGAGGTCACCGCGCTGGAGCGCGACGCCGGCCGCATGGGCGAGGTGATCGAGGACCTCCTGCTCAGCGCCGAGCTGGGTGGGGGCGGCGTGGAGCACGCCATGGTCGACCTGGGCGCGCTGGCGGCGGATGCGGCCAGCGCGGCCGAGGGCTACGCGGCCGGCGCTGGCGTCCGGATCGTCTCCCAGCTGGAGCAGGCGTGGGTCGAGGGCGCGCCGACCGCGCTCCGGCGGGTCGTGCTCAGCCTGCTTGACAACGCGGTCGCCCACGCCGCGCGCCCGGACGGCGAGGTCCGTCTGACGGTGCTCGCCGGGCGTTCGGAGGCGGTGCTGGAGATCAGCGACAACGGCGCCGGGTTCGACCAGACCATCGCCAACTACCTGTTCGATCGGTTCGCCCGCGGCACCGACGCGGGCGGCCGCCGCCGCTTCGGGCTGGGCCTGGCGCTGGTCCGGGAGGTGGTCACCGCGCACGGCGGCCGCGTCGAGGCCCATAGCAGCCCTGGGAACAGCGCCACCTTCAGGGTGCGCCTTCCATCGGCGCGTCCGTCGGCGCCAAGGAATCGCTAAGAATCCACGGGTAGCGTGCCCGCGATGACCACCACTGACTCCACCACGCTCGCCCGGCCGGCCACGCGCTCGCTCGCCATCCTGCCGCTCCGAGTGTTCCTGGGCGCGACCTTCGTCGACGCGGGCCTCGGCAAACTGCTGTCAGCGGCCTATCTCGGCACGGGGCCGCAGGGGTTCGCCGCGCAGGCTCGCGGCTTCGCCCACGGCAGCCCGATCGGCTGGTTGGTGCGAGCGGTCGCCCTCCCCCATCCGGTGGCGGCGGGGCTGCTGCTGGCCGTGGCGGAGCTGGCCATCGGCCTGCTCACCCTGGTTGGTCTGGCCTCCCGCGCGGCGGCCGCCGGGGGGCTGGCCCTCTCCTTCACGTTCTTCCTGACGGCGAGCTGGCACACGCGCCCGTTCTTCTATGGTCCTGACCTGCCGTTTGCCGCTGGCTGGCTGGTCCTGCTGCTCGCCGGCCACGCCGGCCTTCCGAGTCTGGACCGTCGGCTGGCGCGACGGCAGCGGGTCCTGGCCGGGCTCGGCGACGACCGCGAGGTCGCCGTGCCGCTCGACCGCGTGCAGCAGGTCTGCGCCGACGCCGGCCAGCAGGGCCGCTGCCCCGGCGCCATCGGCCGCACCTGCCGCGGGGAGCAGTGCCCGCTCACCCCGCGCCCAGCCGGCCCGGTGGCCTTCGACGCGAGCCGCCGGGCGCTGCTCGTCCGTGGCGCGCTCGCCGCTGTCGCGCTGACCGTCACCGGCGTGGTCGGCGGCGGCGTCGCGGCCGCCGAGCGGCTCCTCGGTGGCGAAGCGGACGGTGGCGGTGGGCTCGCCTCGCTCCCGTCCCAGCCCACCCAGTCCACCCGTCCGTCCGCGCGCCGGGCCACACCCAGCCACAAACCGCCCTCGGGCACGCGCATCGGCAGCCTCGGCGACATCGCGGTGGGTCACGCCGCCGCCTTCACCACCCCCAGCGGCCGGCCCGCCGTCGCCGTGCGGCTCGGCGAGCGGCAGGTCGTCGCCTTCAGCGCGGTCTGCACGCACGCCGGCTGCACCGTTGGCTACGACAGCGGCAGCCGGCTGCTCGCCTGCCCCTGCCACGGCGCCGAATTCGACCCTGCGCGCGGCGCCGCCGCCGTCGCCGGCCCGACCAGCATCCCGCTGCCCGCCATCACCCTGCACCTCGCCACCGACGGCGGCCTCTACCTGCCGCACTCCGGTTAACCGCCGGCGCGGCGACCGCCTCCGCCCACAGGCCGAAATGGTGGTGGCCGGACAGCGGGCAGCCGGCGACCAGCACCAGAGCTACCGCGGCGGAGAACAGCGAGAGCGCCGTCCCCCAACGGCGGCGGACCACCAGTCCAGCGAGCGCCGGCAGCATGGCCAGCACCGCGACCGTCGTCAGGAAGCTGACGAACCACGGCAACGGAAAGACTCAGGGGATTTCTCAATCGAAAATGTGCGCGCGTTCGCTACCCGCCTCCGGTGGAAAACCTCATGGAATTCTGGCTTCGTTAGACGCCGGAGAGCTGGGGCACGACTTCGGCGGCCAGGCGCTCGATCTGCTCGGCCTCGCCGGAGAGCGGGTTGAGCAGGATCGTCCCGGCGCCCGCCTCCGCCACCTCGCGCAGCCCCTGCGCGCACGCGTCCGGCGGGCCGAAGACCGCGACGGGGGTGAGGTCGGGGAGCGAGAAGTCCCGGTAGAGCTGCTCCAGGCCGTCGGCGACCTGTTGCCGAGCACGCGTGGCGTCATCGTCCACGGCGATGTAGACGCGTTTGGCGATCGGGAAGGCATCGGCATCCCGCCCCGCCTCCGCGAGCGCGGCCCGCACGACCTGCACCTGCTCGGCGAACCGCGCGGTGGTGGTCGACCCGGCGCCGAAAAAGCCGTCGCCGTGCTGGACCGCGCGCCGTAGAGCGTTCGGGTGGTTGGCGCCGAACCAGATCGGCGGGTACGGCTTCTGGAACGGCTTGGGCTCCATGGTCGCGCCGTCGAGCTGCCAGAAGCGCCCGTCGAAGGTGATCTTGGGCTGCGTCCAGCAGGCCTTCATGAGCTGCAGGCTCTCGTTGAAGCGGGCGACCAGCGTGTCGGGGTCGACGCCGAACCCCGAGAACATGCGGCCTCGCCCGCCGGTGCCGACGCCCACCTCGAGACGGCCTCGGCTGAGCTGGTCAAGGGTGCTGATGCTCTTGGCCAGGTGGACGGGGCCGTACAGTGGGGTCACGAACACCGCGCAACCCAGACGGAGCCGCTCGGTGCAGGCGGCCGCGTAGCTCATGACCTCGATGGGGCCAAGGCGCGGCGACGAGCCGAGGACCTGCTCCTGCGTCCAGGCGCTCTCGAAGCCGAGCGCTTCAGCTCGCGCCAGGTAGCCGCGGAGTGCGGCCGGATCGAAGGCGCCGTCGGAAACGTGCTGGGGGATGGAGATCGCAAAGCGCATTCGCGAACCGTAGCACGGCTCCTCCAATGGGGGGTCGGTGGCGTGCGGGATATCCGGCCAGCCGAGGGCGTTGCTGCCCACTGGTGTATCTCCTGCTCGTTTCTCAGCCTATGTGATCGGGTTCACATGCTTCCTTATGCCCTATTTCGGGGTTGTTACACGAACGCTAGGATCAGGTGAACGGCCCAACCGCGGCGCGGTGGGGCATGGAGGCGTGGCGCAGCTGGGCCGGTGGGCGTGGCGCGCCGCCTGGGGCAGGCGCGCCGCCCGGGGAGGCGGCTCGGCGGGCGGGGAGGCGCGGCACAAGGGGGCAAGGGGGGCGTACGGTCAGCGCAACTGGCATCGGGGGTTCGGGATCACCGACCGAGGAGGGACGCTTTGCGCACCGATCCAGCAGTCCTCGTCGAGGGCCTGACCAAGCGGTTCGGGTCAGTGATGGCGCTCGACGGGATCGACTTCACGGTCCCGCCCGGCAGCGTGTTCGGGCTGCTCGGCCCCAACGGCGCCGGCAAGACCACCGCGATCCGCATCCTCACGACCATCCTGCGCCCCGACGGCGGCCGCGCCGAGGTGCTGGGGATCGACGTGGTCCGCGACCCGGTCGCGGTCCGCTACCGGATCGGCCTCGCCGGCCAGTACGCGGCGGTCGACACCAACCTGACGGGGCAGGAGAACCTGCGGCTGATCGGCCGGCTCGCCCAGATGCCCACGCGGGAGGTCCGGACGCGGGCCGCCGAGCTGCTGGAGCGGTTCGCCCTCGCGGAGGCGGCCGACCGGCCGGTGCGTACCTACTCCGGCGGGATGCGCCGCCGCCTGGACGTGGCCGCCGCGCTGGTGTCGCGGCCGCCGGTGCTGTTCCTGGACGAGCCCACCACCGGCCTGGACCTGCAGAGCCGGGGCGAGCTGTGGCAGATGATCCGCGAGCTGGTGGCCGAGGGCACCACGGTCCTGCTCACCACCCAGTACCTGGAGGAGGCCGACCGCCTCGCCCAGCGGATCGCGGTGGTCGACCGGGGCCGGGTGATCGCCAACGACACCCCGGCGGCGCTCAAGGCGCACCTCGGCAGCACGGTGATCGAGATGGGCATGGGCGACGAGACCCGCGCCACCCGGGCCCAGGACCTGCTGTCGGCGAGCCTGCCTGTCCGGCCGGAGCGGGACGCGGCCACCATCCGCCTGGCCTCGCAGGACGGAGCGCGCGTCCTGATCGAGGTGCTGCGCTCCCTCGACGACCAGGACCTCACCCCGGCGACGCTGGCCGTGCGCGAGCCCAGCCTCGACGACGTCTTCCTCTCGCTCACCGGCCGCCGCGCCGAGGACACGGTCGCGGCCGATGGCCACCGGCCCCAGGGAGGTGCCGTATGACCACCACGACGCAAACCGCGACCAGCAGCGCCGACGTACGGCGCGAGCGAGCCAACCAGCTCGGCCCCGTGCGCGACGCGCTGGCCATCGCCGGGCGCAACCTGATCGCCCTGCGGCGGGTGCCGCGGCTGCTGGTCTTCTCCACCATCCAGCCGGTGGTGTTCCTGCTGCTGTTCCGCTACGTGTTCGGCGGAGTGGTGTCCACCTCGCTCATCGGCGTCCCCTACGTCGACTACCTGTTGCCCGGCGTGTTCGTGCAGACCTCGGTGTTCGGCGCCATCGGCGCCGCCATCGGCCTGGCCACAGACCTGCAGACCGGGCTGCTGGAGCGGTTCCGCTCCCTGCCGATGGCCCGCTCGGCTGTGCTGGCCGGCCGGACCCTGGCCGACCTGGCCCGCAACGTCTTCGTGGTCGCGCTGATGGTGGCGATCGGCTTCGCGGTCGGCTTCCGGATCCACACGGGACCGCTGCCATTCCTCGGCGGCATGCTGCTGGTGCTGGTGTTCGCGTACTCGATGTCGTGGATCTTCGCCACGGTCGGCCTGCTGGTCGGCGATCCCGAGACCGCGCAGGCCGCGGCGTTCCCGGTGATGGCGCCGCTGGTGTTCGCCTCCTCGGTGTTCGTGCCGGTCAGCTCCATGCCCGGCTGGCTGCAGGGGTTCGCCAACCATCAGCCGGTGTCGGTGACCGCCTCGGCGGTCCGCGCCCTGACGCTGGGAGGGCCGACCGCCTCGGACGTCTGGCAGTCGCTGGCGTGGGCGGTCGGGATCGTGGCGGTCTTCGCGCCGCTGGCCGTCTGGCGCTACCGCCGCGCCGTGTAGTCGAGCGGATCGCCGCCCAGGGTCGGCCGCGCAAGCGCGGACCACCCTCGGCGAGCTGCAGCGCCTCGTAGCCCGCGAGGGTCAGGTCTCGCTCGAGGTGGCCCAGATGTTGATCCTCGCCTCGGTGGCGTAGCGGTCGATCTCGGCCAGCTCGTCGTCGTCGAAGCGCAGCTTGTCGAGCGCGCCGAGGTTGTCCTCGAGCTGGGCGACGCTGCTGGCGCCGATCAGCGTCGAGGTGACCCTCCGATCGCGAAGCGTCCAGCCCAGCGCCATCTGGGCCAGCGTCTGCCCGCGGCGGGTGGCCACCCGGCGGAGCGCCTGCACCTTGTCCAGGGTGGCGTCGTTGATCATGTCACTGGTGAGCGAGCCCTGCCGGCTCGCCCTGGACCCCTTGGGGATGCCGTCGAGGTAGCGGTCGGTCAGCACACCCTGCGCGAGCGGCGAGAACACGATGCAGCCAACGCCCTCCTCGCCGAGCACGTCGAGCAGGCCGCCCTCGATCCAGCGGTTCAGCAGCGAGTAGGAGGGCTGGTGGATGAGCAGCGGCGTGCCGAGGTCGTGCAGGATCTCGACCGCCTCCCTGGTCCGCTCCGCCGAATAGGACGAGACGCCCACGTAGAGCGCCTTGCCCTGCCGCACCGCCGAGTCCAGCGCACCGAGCGTCTCCTCCAGCGGCGTCCCCGGGTCGAACCGGTGCGAGTAGAAGATGTCCACGTAGTCCAGGCCCATGCGCCCGAGGCTCTGGTCGAGGCTGGCGAGCAGGTACTTGCGCGAGCCCCACTCGCCGTACGGCCCCGGCCACATGTCGTAGCCTGCCTTGGTGGAGACGACCAGCTCGTCCCGATGGCCGCGCAGGTCGGTGGCGAGCATGCGGCCGAAGTTCTCCTCGGCCGACCCGTACGGCGGCCCGTAGTTGTTGGCCAGGTCGAAGTGGGTGATCCCCAGGTCGAAGGCGCGCCGGACGATCGCCCGCTGGTCGTGGAGCGAGCGGCCGTGCCCGAAGTTCTGCCACAGGCCCAGCGAGACCGCGGGCAGCAGCAGCCCGCTGCGACCGACCCGGCGGTACCGCATGGCGTCGTAACGGCGAGGGTCCGGCAGGTAGGTCATCGCGATCGCTCCTTCGGTAGCCTGGTCGAACCGTGTCATCCAGCGCCATGCCAACACAGGAGTCGACCCAATGACCAGCGCCGATCTGCTCGTCGACGCGTTCGGCAGGATCCGTGAGGTCGTCCACGACCTGGTCGAGGGCCTGACGCCGGAGCAACTGACGCTCCGGGTCGACCGCGGGGCCAACTCGATCGCCTGGCTGGTCTGGCACCTGACGCGCATCCAGGACGACCACGTCGCCGACGCCGCGCAGATCGAGCAGGTGTGGACCTCGCGGGACTGGGTCGCGCGGTTCGGCCTGCCGTTCGACCCGCTGGACACCGGCTACGGGCACCGGGCCGACGAGGTCGCCGCCGTCCGGGCCTCCGGGGAGCTGCTGCTGGGCTACCACGACGCCGTCCACCAGCAGACGATCGGCTATGTCGAGGGTCTCGGCGACGCCGACCTGGGCCGCGTCGTCGACGAGGCATGGGACCCGCCGGTGACGCTGGGCGTGCGGCTGGTGAGCGTCATCGGCGACGACCTCCAGCACGCCGGCCAGGCGGCCTTCGTGCGCGGGGTGGTGCGGCGCGGCGAGCTCAGGCTCCGATCTCGCCGAGCCTGACGTGGCCCTTGAGGAGGTTGCGGGCGATCGTGCGGCGCTGGATCTCGTCGGTGCCCTCGTAGATGCGCAGTAGCCGCAGCTCCCGGTACCAGCGCTCGATGGGCAGCTCCTTGGTGTAGCCCATGCCGCCGTGGATCTGGAGGACCCGGTCGACCACCTGGTTGGCCATGACCGCCCCCGACAGCTTGGCGATCGAGGAGGCGTGCCGGGTGTCCAGTCCCTTCTCGGCCCGCCACGCCGCGTACAGCGTGAGCCACTTGGCCCCCTCGATCTCGACCTGCGAGTCCGCGATCATCCACTGGATCGCCTGGTAGTCGGCGATCGGGTGGCCCATCGACCGGCGCGCCTTGGCGTAGTCGATGGCCATCTGCAGCATCCGCTCGGTCGACCCGATCGCCCTGGCCGGGATCATGTAGCGGCCCTGGCCGATCCAGCGCATCGCCAGCTCGAACCCCTGGCCGACCTCGCCGAGGACGTTGCTGTCCGGCGCGCGCACCTCGTCGAAGACCAGCGCGGCCGGTCCCCACTGCCCCATCGTCTGGATCGGCGCGGACTTCCAGCCCATGTCGCGGTCGGCCAGGAAGCAGGTGATCCCGCCGTCGGCGCCCTTGTCGGGGTCGGTGACCGCGAACACGATTACGAAGTCGGCCTCGTTGCCGCCGGTGATGAAGGTCTTCTCGCCGCTGATCACCCATTCGTCGCCGTCGCGCCTGGCGCGGGTGCGGATGTTGCGGGCGTCCGAGCCCGCGTCCGGCTCGGTGATCGCGAAGCAGGAGCGGCGCTCGCCCTCGATGGTGGGGATCAGGTAGCGGCGTTTCTGCTCCTCGGTGCCCACGTAGAGGATATTGTCGGCGCGGCCGCCGAAGCTGAACGGCACGAACGACCGTCCACACTCCATCTCCAGGATCGCCGACATGATCGGCCCGAGGTTCATGCCGCCGTACTCCTCGGGCGTGTTGATCCCCCAGAAGCCCGCCTTGCGAGCCTTCATGCGCAGGTCCCGCAGCACCTCGGGGTCCACGCCCTGCCGGCCCGCGCGCTCGTTGCGCAGCACGTCCGGCTCCAGGGGCATGACCTCGTTGCGGATGAACGCCCGCACGGTGTCGCGGATCTGCCGCTCCTCGTCCGTCAGGGAGAAGTCGACCATCGCACGCTCCAGTCGAACGATTTTAGAATCGGATTCCAAAATCGAGCGCGGGGCACGTGCTGTCAAGAGGGCAAGCCGGTGCATGATGAGGGCCATGGACTCGATCAAGAGCGGTGGCCGGCAGTGGGCGCGGTCCGGCTCCACCCGCCAGGCGCTGCTGGCCGG
>WNGM01004734.1_pt1 | contig 22249 bp, 21 predicted proteins | sample 5400571 | NCBI WGS metagenome assembly WNGM01 (sample SAMN13153378, study PRJNA577476) | soil metagenome | isolation source: 100 cm soil or saprolite under Garry oak tree replicate 2 | place: USA:California | collected 2016-06-15 | reverse complement strand
TGCATACGGGCGAGCCACAGCGTTCTGCTGAAGGCTATGTGGGCCTGGACGTGCATCGGGCAGCGCGCATCATGAGCGCAGGCCACGGAGGACAGGTGCTGCTGTCCCAGACCACCCGCGACCTGGTAGAGCATGACCTCCCAGACGGCGTGAGCCTGCGAGACCTGGGAGCCCATCGCCTCAAGGACCTCCTGCATCCTAGCCACCTTTTTGAACTCGTCATTTCCGGCTTCCCTGCCGATTTTCCGCCCCTCAAGACCCTCGACACATACCACAACACCCTGCCTATCCCGCCCACCTCACTGATTGGACGCGAGCCTGAGGTGGCCGAGATCAGTGCCCTCCTCAAACAGCCAGAGATGCGCCTGCTCACCCTGCTGGGTCCAGGCGGGATTGGCAAGACCCGTCTCGCCATCGCGGTCGCCACGCAGATGCGCTCCTTCTTCGTTGGTGGTACCTGCTTCGTTGGGTTGGCGGCTCTCTCCGACCCGCAGTTGGTCGTGCCCACCATTGCCCGGGAGTTGGGACTCAAGGAAAGTGGAAATCGGCCGCCCTTGGAGCAGGTGCAGGCCTTTGTAGGTGAGCAACAGTTCCTGCTCGTGCTTGATAACTTCGAGCAGATCGTGGCCGCTGCTCAAGAGCTCGAAGAGCTTCTGGCTGCCTGTCCCGGGCTCTCGATCCTTGTGACGAGTCGAGCAGTGCTCCATCTCTCTGCCGAGCAGGTCGTTCCCGTCACTCCCCTTTCACTGCCCAGTCTCTCCACCTCTGACAACGAGGACATCGCCGAGTCGGCAGCCGTGACTCTCTTTGTGCAACGGGCACGCAACATCCTCCCCAGCTTTCAGTTGACTCCTAGCAACGCACGAGCCATTGCGGAGGTATGCGTGCGGCTGGATGGCCTGCCCCTGGCCATTGAACTGGCGGCCGCTCGTGTGAAACTGCTGCCGCCCCAGGCCCTCCTGGCACGCCTGTCGCAGCGTTTGCACCTGCTGACTGGTGGTCCACGCAGTTTGCCTGTTCGCCAGCAGACACTGCGCAGTACCATCCAATGGAGCTATGATCTCTTAGGACCCCGGGAGCAAGCGCTCTTTCACCTGCTTGCGGTCTTTGTGGATGGCTGGCCTCTTTCGGCTGCCGAGGCACTCTGCCAGGACACAGGCCAGGCTGACCTGGATGTGTTGAACAGCCTCTCGGCACTTTTGGATAACAGCCTCATCCAATCGAGCGAAGAGGGAACCGAGGAGCCACGCTTCCTGATGCTGCAAACCGTGCGCGAGTTTGGGCTGGAGCGGCTGGCTGCGAGCGGTGAACTGGAAAGGACCCGCATGGCGTATGCCCACTACTTCCTGGCGCTGGCCGAACAGGCCGAGCCTGAACTTCACGGCCCCAACCAGGCCATGTGGCTCGCTCGACTGGAGCACGAGCACGACAATCTGCGCGAAGCCCTGGAGTGGGCGCTGGAAAAGGTGAGAGACGCAAAGGCGGCGGAGCGCAGGGAGATCGGCATGCGCCTCGGCGCCGCACTGAAGGAATTCTGGCTGATCCTCGGGCACTACCGCGAGGCTCGTACGTTTCTCGAGCGCGCCCTCACGTTGAGCGAAGGGACCCACACTTCCTTGCGTGCCAGGGTCTTACGAGCGATTGCATCGGTTGCGGATTGTCAGGGCGACATTGATCGGATCGAGGTGGTGGCAAAGCTGAGCCTGGCCCTCTCTCGAGACCTGGAGGACACCTACGGCATTGCTGAGTCCCTCGGCTCACTGGCAGCGGCCGCCTGGTTGAGAGGAAAGATCGTCGAGGCCGTCTCCCTGCATGAAGAGCAGGTGAGACTGCTGCGGCAGGTGGGAGAGCCAGGGGAAGTTGCCCAGGCCCTCTTCCCATTGGCAGAGCACGTCAGCACGCACGGGGAGTACGCCCGGGGACAGGCGCTTTTCGAGGAGGCGCTGGCGCTCTTCCGGCAAGCAGGCAACGAGCTCTGGGTCGGTGGCACGCTCGTCCACTCGGCCGCCTGGCTCTGGTTTACGCTGGGCGATCTGGCGACCATGCGCCAGCGGTTCCAGGAGGGACAGGCCCTCATCACCAGGGTGGGCGACCGAGCCTGGAGTGCCGAATGCTTATGGGTTGCCGCACTGCTGGCCCTCTCTGAGGGAGAGTCGGAGAGAGCATCCAGCCTGGCTCAAGAGAGTTTGAGCATCTATCGGGAGATGGGAGACCCCTGGTACAGTGCCTGGTTGCTGCACCTGTTAGGAAGGATTGAGGTACAGAGAGGTGAGCTGCCCGCAGCTTGTAGGTATTATTAGCAGAGTCTGGCGCTCAACCAGCAAGTAGGGGAGAAGTGGATGACCCCCTTCAATCTGGAGGGACTGGCCAGCGTGGTCGCCACCCAGGGTATGCTGCGGTGGGCAGCACAGTTGTGGGGAGCGGCAGAGGCCCTGCGCGAGGCAATAGACGTTCCCCGGCTGCCAGTTGATCGTGTCGGCTATGAGCAAGCGGTAGGCGCTGCACGGGCGCAACTAGGAGAAGAGGCTTTTGCTGCTGCGTGGCAAGAGGGTTGGATGATGAAACTGGAGCAGGTGATTGACGAGGTAACTCACCGGTGAATGGTGGAGTTAAGTTCAGGCGCCACAGAAGGAGTCCTGGACTTTGTTGATGGTAAATTAAAAAGTGGGCTCGAATTGACTCACCAATGACCCCATGAGGCATCCTCTGCTGTCCTGGTAAGATTCTTCCGTGAGGTAATGCGAGGTACTAGAATAGTTGATCGCTAACACTGCGAGCAGACCGTGTCTGTCTCTTCGGAATAATGATCGGGGGAATACTGCCGAGCAGTTGCTCAAGGAGGTGGAGTCTTTGATAGAGCTTGCCATGCGGCTCGAGAAAATGGACCAACACTGGTGAGAGCGAGGCCGATGCCCGTCGGTTCCGCTGAGATTATTTATGAAATTTTCTATAATTAATAGGACAAATGTTCTTACATTGGGATCTCTCCTCTCAGAACACCCTCACTTGTCTTTGAGTATTCACACACGCTCTTCAGCGATGCCTGACTGATACGTCCTCTGCTTCCGTGCCCCTCTTCGCTAGGCTATGTCAGCTCATTGGCTTATGAACAATTGATGCTTTAGCCCGAAGGATTCGGGGTTCTACAAAAGCGGGTCAACCTCAAGCACCACCAAAGCCAGATGTGGGTGCAGGGTCTTGTCACCGGGAGAGTGGTGAAGGTGCCAGCAGAAGAAGTCGGAAGGGGCCTCACTCCAGGGTGAGATGGCCTGTCCGGACTGCCCACTGAAGAAAAAACCAGCCCAAAGTGGATTTACAGAGGCTATTAGAATTATCGACCATCTCCAGTAGCAATACCAACATTGCAGGGATGGGAGAGCAGTGCTAGCCTCGCCGATGTGGGAGAGCCTCCATCGCCTCATGGATGCGCGGGAGTAAGGGGACCAGTTGTTTTTTCCGTGAAACCAGTCCGTCCACGACCGCCGTATGTCCATTGGTCTCCAACGGCACGCCCAGTACCTGGGCTACCGCACGCTCACCACCCCAGATGAGCAGGTGGCAGCGCATCTGAAGAATATTTACGATCATAAACAGAAATGAGGCGTATCGATGTTCTTGGGCGATGTGCTCCATGGTAGAAAGCAGTTCGGGGATCCGCTTTTCAAGTGTGGCGGTATTCACTGTCTCGACGGTGCCGATGGCGTACCTGCTTGCCTCGATCACGAATTCCTTAAAATCGGCGGTCAGCAACTGCTCAGCAGGTTGGGTACTGAGGATGGAGGTGGCCACGGCGAAGATCTCCTGGCCAAACTGCTCAACATCCTCACCGGCAAGAGCGGCCAGTTCTGTTGCGATGCGCTTATCTCGCGGTGTGCACGTCGGTGAACGCAGAACTAACGTGTCTGAGAGGACACCCCCCAGCAAGATGCCTGCCACCTCGGGTGGCAGGGGAATATTCTCTTCCTGATAGAAGGTAGCAATGATGGTGCTTGTACTGCCAACGGGTTCGACCCTAAAGAGGATTGGTCTGCTTGTACTAATATCGGCCACGCGATGATGATCGATTATCCCTAAGAGTTCTGCCTCCTCGATGCCATCGACGGCTTGGGATCGCTCGTTATGGTCGACCAGATAGACCTGCTTGGGACGAGCATTGAGGAGATCGGTCCGTGAGAGATAGCCGACGAGCCTCCTCTTGCTATCCACTACGGGGAGCGCATTGTGCTGTAAGAGCTCTGGACGAATATCGTCCAGGTAGTCCTCTGGATGACAGATGGGGAACTGACGCTTCATCATGGCTTGAGCACTCACGCTCATACTGAGCAAGCGCACGGCGGTAAACGTACGGTAAGTGGTAGAGATCACCATGGCACCGTGTTCACGAGCCAGCGCCAGGATGCGTTCGGTCACAGCTGCTCCATCTGTGACCACCAGGGCAGTGGCACCGTGTTCAAGTGCCGTTGCCTGTGCACTTTGCAGGTCACCGGTCACGACAAGGTCTCCCGGCTCAAGAGCTGTACGCAGGGTTTGCGACTCCATCGCGGCAACCAGAATACGCTGGCCCAATTCACGCTGTCCCTCCAGCAGGACAAGGCCCTTGAGGACACGTACCACATTCTCACGCTGCAAGGGAGCGAAATGATCAACGAATGAGTCAAATTCCGAAGTCAACTGCAGGGAAAATTGTTTGGCAACATCCTCCTGGGTAATCACGCCCTGGACTTGCTTGTGTGCATCGATGACTGGGAGTGAGCGATACGAATGCTTCTGCAAGAGTTGGGTGGCCTCCAGCAGCGACTGGCTGGTGTGAATGGCGACCACGTTGCTTTCCATGACATCGCGTACCTGGAGATAAAGATCGCTCAAGACCTGGGGCGGCTCGATATGAAACCGCTTGAAGACAAAGTCCACCTCTGGTCTCAGTTCGCCACTGCGTGCAGGAGTGACATGCTTCCCACCTTGCAACTGCAACAGCCGCGCATAGGCGTAGGCTGAAGCGACGGAATCCATATCAGAATGCTTGTGTCCGATAATATAAATTGGTCGTGTCATCGCCGTCTTCCCCTGAGAACTGGTATCTTTCGGATCCGGTACAACCCCGCTAACCGGTGAACAAGCCTAAGCCACCTTCCAACAGTCTCTTTGCTGAGCACGGTTTGCCGCGCTCAGCAAAGAGACTGTTGGAAAGCCCTGCCCTTTCAGCGGGGTGCAGGCCAGGCTCTACCCTCCCTCTGTTCAAAAGCAAAGCGTAGTGACGCCGGAATGGGATGAGGCCGACCAGTGAGGTAATTGCACCACACCAGGGTCGACTTGCCCGTCGCAAAGAGACGTTCATGCTCGTTCACGTCGCGTATCTGGTGTTCCATAGTGAAGCTCGTGCGCCCCACTTGGACCACACGCACCCCGACCTCTACGGTATCAGAGCGCACCACAGGCAACATATAAGTACAGGTGACTTCTTTGACAAGCACTCCGTAGTGAGGCCCGTTGGGGCGTGTCTGAATACGTGGATTGTGCGGGGGGTGCGAGACAATGCTTTCTGCTTCTTGCTGCTCCTCGCCAGAAGGCCACTGCTCCAACCACGAATTGAGTTGGTTAAAATAGTAGATTCTTGCTTCCTCGAAATAGGTAAAGTAGACGGTATTATTCACATGGGCCAGGGGATCAAGATCACGAAATCGAATTTGTACCGGATACCAGCAACGAAAATCCTCACTCATAGCGTTATTGCTTTTCCCTTTCTTCTATGCGCTCTCCTTGATCTAGCGTAAGTTTTGTGCAACCGTTACGTTAGCTTCTGGCAATTCGCCAACAATATCTGATTGGGGCTGTACCGCAAAAAGAACTGACGCACCGTATGAAGAAATTATACACAACGTATCGCCATCTGTAAAGACCATTGACTAATGATGAATTTGCTGGTAAACTCGGTAATATGCCACAATAGTTAGTGGTAAAAGTTATTTACTGATGATGACGGCCTTGTTTCTCCTCCTTGTCCACGTATGAGGCTGCAAACGAGGACGAGGACAGGCAAAACACCGTCGCGCTTCTAAGGAGGAGCCTCATGAGGGAAGCCGTTATTGTCTCAACGGCCCGGACTCCGCTTGCCAAGTCCTTTAAGACGAGGGAGAGGTCAAAGAGATCGGGGTGCTCATAGGCAAGCAAGCTAGACTGCCGGTACGGCTGATCACGGACAACATGTAAAAAGGAGTTATCTCTATGAGGGATGGATCGTCTCTTGACCGGAGTTCCTTCGATACCTGGAGCAAGTTAATCGAGAGCACCATGAAGGGAAATCCTGCCGTGCAAGCCAGCGCAGAGCAAGCAGTGGAGGGTGGGAATGATGCCTGGACCGCCCTGATTGATCAGCTCTGGAAAGCCAATCCCTACAGCAAATTAGCGCCCCTTGATCCGGCAGAGATCACCCGGGCCTTCCAGCAGATCTGGCTCGATGCCGCACGCAACCCGGGCCATGCCTCGGCGGCCTATAGCGATTTCGTCCAGCAGTACACGCAGGTCATGGCCTCGGCTGCTCTCAAGTTCTGGGGGCGTGATCAGGAGAGCAAGCCTGTGGTCGAACCGGAGAAGGGGGACAAGCGCTTCAGCGCACCCGACTGGCAGCAGAATCCGATCTTCGACGCCCTCAAACAAAGCTATCTGCTGGCCGCCACGACACTGCTCAAGTCCGCTTCTGAGGTACAGGGGCTCGATGAGCATCAGCAGCGCAAGCTGGTCTTCTACCTGCGCCAGTTCCTGGATGCCATCAGTCCCAGCAACCTGGCCTTCACCAATCCGCAGGTCATCCACGAGACGGTGCAGACTGGTGGCCAAAATCTGGTGAAGGGGATGGAGCATCTGTTGCGCGACATCAAAGCGGGGCAGATCAAGATGACCGACACCGACGCATTCGCACCGGGACGCAACCTGGCACTGACACCTGGGCAGGTGATCTATCGCAATACACTGATCGAACTCATTCAGTACGCACCCACGACTGAGAAGGTGTACGCCATCCCCTTGCTGTTTATTCCCCCCTGGATCAACAAATATTATGTGCTGGATATGCAGCCGCACAATAGCCTGATCAAGTTCCTCGTGGACAACGGGTTCACTGTCTTCGTCATCAGTTGGAAGAACCCCGATGCCTCGATGGAGGAGATCAGCTTCGAGGACTATCTCACGCTCGGACCGCAGGCTGCACTCAATGCAATCAAGGAGATTACCACCTCATCCAAGGTCAACGCTGTCGGCTACTGCATCGGGGGGACGCTGCTCTCAATGGCCTTGCCTTTTCTTTCGGCCATCGGGGACGACACGGTTAATACGGCGACCTTCTTGGTCTCGCTGCAGGATTTCAGTGAGGTAGGCGATACGTCGGTGTTCATTGACGAGCCACAGGTAACCTATATCGAGGGGCAAATGATGGAACGTGGCTACCTGGATAGCCGCTCGATGGCGACGATGTTCAACATGCTGCGGGCCAACGACTTGATCTGGAGCAATGTCGTCAACAACTACTTGTTGGGCAAGGAGCCCCCGGCCTTCGACTTGCTCTACTGGAATGCGGATGGGACGCGCATGACCCGTGCTGCCCATTCGTTCTACCTGCGCAACACCTACCTGGAGAACAACCTGGTCAAGCCCAATAAGATTGTCCTGAAGGGTGTGCCCATTGACCTTGGGAAGATCCGCCAGGACATCTACGCCGTTGGTACCGAGCAAGATCATATCATTCCCTGGAAGTCGGCCTGGCGCATCTCTCAGCTTGCCAGCGGTCCCGTGCGCTTTGTGCTTGGGGCGAGTGGTCACATTGCTGGTGTCATCAGTCCACCAAGCAAGGATCGGGGCTACTGGACGAATGAGCCGGCGGTGAAGCATGCTGACCAATGGTTTGAAAGCGCCGAGCGCCACAAGGGGAGTTGGTGGGCCGACTGGTTAGAATGGTTGAACCCCCGCTCTGGTGAACAAGTAGCGCCACCGGCAATGGGGAGTAACAGGTACCGGCCGCTCACACCGGCACCTGGCACCTACGTGCTGGAGAAGTGACGGCACACGGCCGTTTGTGGGAGGCAGGTGTGCATTGATGGAGAAGATGCACGCCGTCAAAGAAAATGCTGTCAGGATGCTAGGGGTCATGCGGTTAAAATTAAGGAGCGGGCCGCTCCCTCACTCGGAGGGGAACGAAAGGTATGATCAGGAAAACTAAAGTAGACGCAGAGACCAAACGCACGATCACCGAGGACAATAAGAAGGCCAAACGACCGAATCTGGCACCGCTGCCAGCCATCGGCACACGGGCCAAACGCACTCGCACGATCACCGAGAACGATATCGTCCGCTTCGCCGACGTCAGTGGCGACCACAATCCCCTGCACCTGGATGCAGCCTATGCAGCACAAACTCTTTTTGGCGAGCGCGTCGCGCACGGCATGCTCACGGCTTCAATGATCTCTGCAATACTGGGGAATGATCTCCCCGGTCCAGGAACGATCTATCTGGGGCAGACGCTTAAGTTTCTCGGGGCTGTGCACATTGGCGACACCGTGACGGCGAGCGTCGAGGTCATAGCAGTACGCGAGGATAAGCGACTGTTGACGCTGCGTACCGACTGCATTAATCAGCACGGCTCAGTGGTTCTTACGGGGGAAGCCACCGTCAAGTATGCAAAGGAAGCTGGAGCAATCTGAGCAGAGGAAGCCAACATGGCAACAAGTATTGCATAGCGCCGTCCAGAATGGCTGAGAGTGCGTCCCACCAAGAGGGAAGACTATGAACATGTGAAGCGTCTGATGCGCAGTAAAGAGTTGCATACCGTCAATGAGGAAGCGCGTTGTCCCAATATTGGGAAGTGCTGGGCCATTAGACGGCTACCTTCATGATTCTGGGACGTGTCTGCACGCAATGTACTGGAGAGGTAAGTAATGAGCAGAATGAGAGAGCATTGGCTAGCCGTAGGACGGGTGTCCAATGCGGCACGTGAGCAACTAATGGAAGCTAATTGCCATGTCTTGGATGTACACAGTAAGCCACCAATAGTGCTTGTGGGTTTGCCCTATGAAACAGCTAGCGGCCAGTTCTCTGAGAACATGGCATTTGCAGACGTAGACGAGATAGAGATCAGATTAAAAGGTCTTTGCCTGCTCTGGCGTTTTCCCGATGCCTGGCAGGTGGCAAACTCAAGTGTAGCAGAGACGCAACTGGTGACCTGTGAGGAGTAGTCTCTCCTATGATCAGCAGCCCTTCCTAAGGATATGGATTTGCGGACAGACATACATTAGGGAACGGTCAGCTTGTTGTTCCCTTGCGCTATGTTCCTACTGATAACGATATATCGTTTGGTCTATCACATGCTGCATGGAGTTCAATTAGACAGCGGGCGCGGAGCGGGCTCTGCGGCGCCAGAGCGCAACGGCCGTCAGCGCGGCCAGGGTCATCACCACTATCCCGTAGCCATAGGTCGTCTCGCGCAGGCCATAGTGGGTGACCGCGACTCCGGCGATGAGCGCTGGAACGCTGAAGGCGAGATAGACGACGATGAAGATCGAAGCGAGCAACCCAGCGCGCTTGTCCGGCGGAGCTAGAGGGGTCAGGCTGCGGACAACTGCGGAGAACGCCGGACCGAAGCCCAGGCCGGCGAGTACGCTGCCGACGTAGAGGCCAACGGCCGAGCCGAGCACTACCGCAAGCTCGGTGATCCCAACGCCCACCACCAGCACGAGCGAGGCACGGATTACGATCACACCTGCATCCGTTGCCCGGACAATGGTGGCGGCCACAGCGACGGCACCCATCAATGCTACAATCACCCCGGCACCGGCAAGGTAACTGTCGCTTTTGAGCAAGGAGAGGGCCAGCGAGGGTCCCAGCGACAGATAGAGCCCGGCCAGAGCCCACGTCGCGATCAGCGCGGGAGCCAATGCGGCGAATAGGGAGCGAGCCGCCGGCGGCACACCGATCTGCGGTCTCATCGACTGCAGCCACCCTGGCGTCCGCTGTGCAACGTCGGCGATGAGCGGCATCGTAGCCAACGCGAGCGCAAAGACGGCGCACAGCAAAGAGAACACCAGATGAAGCGGATCAGGGCCATATTGCACGAGCAGGCCCGAACCCAGCGCACCGGCCGCTAGTCCGGCGACTGGTGCGACGCTCACTACGAGGCTTCCCAGGCCTGGATGGTCTGACGGTTGCAGATCAAGCAGCCAGGCGCTGAGTGCCCCTGTAGCCAGCCCGGTCCCCAAACCCTGCAGGACCCGCGCCGCGAACAGCATCCCCACGTCTCTTGCGGCGATGAAGGCGGCCATACTGGCGATCTGAACTACCAGGGCCAGCAGCACCACCGGTCGTCGTCCCAGGTGATCGGAGAGTCGCCCGGTGATCAACAGCATAGCGAGCAGCGCCAGGACGTAGACCCCAAAGATCGCAGTCAGGGTGAGCGAGGAGAAGTGCCACCTCGCTTGATAGACCACGTAGAGCGGCGAGGGGGCGCTTCCTTTCTCTGCACAACGCACCATGAGAGGCTCTTCTTTTCTGTCATCACTTGCATATGCTTTGGCCTATGAGGCCCGATCACGGTCGGTTCCTATCGGTCGGTGCTTAGCGGTACGACCGCCAGGGTGCACAGCGAGACGCAAATCAGCTTCTCACGCTCGTCACGAATCTTGATCTCCCAGACCTGGGAGGTTCGTCCCACATGCAGCGGGGTGGCTGTCGCGGTCAAGACCCCCTCGCGGAGCGAGCGGAGATGATTGGCATTGATCTGCTGACCCAAGGCGACCATGCCCGCTGGACAATTGAGGAACGCCCCGACGGTAGCTGCACTCTCAGCCAGCGCGAGATTGGCTCCGCCGTGCAGGAAACCCCAAGGTTGGTGATGGCGCGGCGTGACCGGCATCCGCATCATGACACGCTCACGGCTGGCCTCGACCAGCTCGATCTCCAGCGTCTGATTCAAGCCTTGCATTGGGGGTACGTTGTTCATCTGACTAGTTTCCGTGCTCATAGGTCCTCCCCTGTAGCTGTCTACTGTGCTGGTGCTCGCTCGTTGCTCGCCTCAGTTGCGGCGAGCGCCGATCCCCTTCCTCCTTCTTCTCCGTGAGATGGGCCTCACTTGGAACGCTGGGAGAGGTGTGTGTCGGCTCCTTATCGGCTGGCGAGTACTCTGGATTCTGTTGCTGTGCCATAACATCACTCCTTTCTGGGCTCTGCCTTTGGGGACCGTTCCTCCTCGGCCCCCTCCATCTGCACGAGCAGAGGCCTCCAGATCGGCCTAGCTTGGTCTCTCGAAGACGGCAGCAATGCCCATGCCCCCGCCTATGCACAGCGTGGCCAGCCCGTAGCGCGCCTGCTGGCGCTCCAGTTCGTGCAACAGCTTGACCACCAGGATGGCTCCACTGGCCCCGATCGGATGGCCTAGGGCGACCGCACCGCCGAGGGGATTGAGCTTCTCCTCCGGAATCTGGAGTTCCCGCCCGACGTAAAGGGCCACGGACGCATAGGCCTCGTTGACCTCAAAGTGCGCGATGTCGTCAACGCTGAGCCCGGCCTTCTGTAACGCCTGACGGGTCGCCGGAATCATCGCGATCCCCATCACGGCCGGATCTACGCCTACCACCGCGTAGGAGACGAGGCGACCGGCCACTGGAAGCTTCAATTCGTCGGCCTTCTGAGCCGTCGTGACGAGCATGAGGGCAGCGGCATCATTGATGCCGCTGGCATTGCCGGCCGTGACCATGCCGTTGGGCTTAAAGACCGCCGGTAGCCTGGCAAGCTTCTCCAGGCTGGTATCGGGGCGCACATGCTCATCGCGAGTAAAGGGGATGGTCTCCTTCTTGGCCTGCACCAGGACCGGGACAATCTGCTGGTGGAAGAATCCGCTCTGCATGGCCTGCGCTGCCCGCTGATGACTGCGCAGGGCGTAAGCATCAGCCTCCTGGCGGCTGATATGGTAGCGCTCAGCCACGTTTTCAGCGGTGATGCCCATGTGATAATTGTTAAAGGCATCCCAGAGTCCGTCGTAGACCATCCCATCGAGCAGGTCTGCCTTGGGCAGACCCATACGATAGCCATAGCGGGCCTTGGGCAGTAAGAAGGGGGCCAGATCCATGTTTTCGACGCCTCCGGCCAGGATGACCTGCGCCCCCCCCACGACAATCTCCTGGGCGGCCGAGACGATGGCTTGCAGGCCCGAGCCACAGACGCGGTTGAGCGTCATGCCGGGAACACTGTTGGGCAGACCTGCCTTCAGGGCCACTTGCCGGCCCGGGTTCATCCCCTGGCTGGCCTGTAACACATTGCCTACGATCACCTGGTCCACCTGCTCGGGGTCCAGTTGTGCCTCTTCCAATATCCTTTTGGCGACGGTCGCCCCCAGATCAGCGGCTGGGATCTCTTTGAGCATGCCGCCAAAGGTCCCGATGGCCGTCCTGAGGGGAGTAGAGATGACGATCTCCTGGATAGTGCTCATGACTTGCTCCTTTCGTGCGTGTCAACTCAACTGCAATGGGAGAGGCTCGCAAGCGAAATTGCTGTGCAAGTGCGCTCTCCTCTCAATTTCTACCTACAGGTTTTTTCCATTTCCTCTTCTTTCAAAAGAATGCCAGGCTTGGCACTCCTGTCCCTCACGCGCGCATGACGAGATACGCATGGTCTTGCACCTCTGCCTTGATCTCTATGCTCGTCTGGCCGCTGACCCGCCATCCCTCGTAGACACTGCCATCACGCAGCACACGAGCCTGTGCTGGCTCGCGCAGGTGCTCCACCGTGAAGGTCGTCGCGGTTCCGGCCAGCCAGGGGTCTGCTGCATAGGTCGACACCGCAAGGATCTCCTTTTCCTCATCGTAGATGGCTTGAGAGATCCCCAGTCGCGGGAAATCAACGCCGGAGACGGTCGGTTGGTCGAACTTGCGCAAGTTCGGCTCGTTAAAGATCCGCCACCATGCCTGCTTGCCACCGGCCTCAGCCGCCATGATGACGGCATTGGCCTGCCCACGCGGATAAGGCTCGGAGAGTCCAAAGCGGTAATAGAACTCTCCATGCTCTCGGTCCCACGTCGGCTCACAGAGTTGCTCGGCCAGGACCTGCAAGTCCTGGTAGCGGGAAGCGTCCCCCATTTCGCTTGAATCCAAGAGGCCCAGGCCAAATCTGCGAGGATCTGCGAGATGCGCCCTGAGTATTTGTGGGTCAGGGGGGATTTGGAACAAGGCGGGAATAGACCACTCGTAAAGGCGCTGGGCATCATCGTAACGCTGTGGCGAGAGGTAGAACACCAGAGAGGCTGCCGCCTGGAAACCGCCCTGGCACAGGTAGTCAATGAGCGGGTCATAGTACCAGGCGACCCACTCAGGCGGCCCTGCATCGGGGAGCCGCACATAGTGCTCCTTGGCGTACTTCCACCAGCGGTCGAAGACCCAGTGGGTGTCCGTCTGGTAGAGCAGATCGTGAAGCCTCAGACCGAGGCCCGCGGGAATCATTCAATAGGGCCAGATCTTGGTGTTCTCGCAGTGGCATCCCTCCCGACGAGCCGCCAACTGTCGCGTAAGCAGGTAGTTGATGCTGCTGTGTGTGTAGGTGAAGATGTTTGCTCCATCACAAATGATGTTGAAAGGCCGACTCCATTTTTTGTCCCCGCTCACGTAGCGGTATAATCCCAGCAACAGATTGAAAAACCCTTTGTAGAAGAGGTTGCCATCGGCCCCAATCGGATCCATCTGAAGTCCCCACGGTTCGATGCCATTGGCGGTCCACCCAGGCACGTCGTAGTGGCCCCGACGATCAGCTGGGATGTAGAGGCGGTTCCAGGCCTCGGGATAGTTGCCGCGCTTGGGGTCGTGGCCAATCTGCGTCTGCCAGTCGATGGCTCCCCAGTAGGTCCCGTAGCGTTGGAGCAACTGGTCGAGGATGGAGCCATACACCTCGCGCCACGCTGGCGTGGTCTGGGCCATCAGGGCCATCACAACACTGGAGTCGATAAGATCGAAGCGGGCAAAACAGAGCAGCGGGGGAGTGGATTTGTCGTCCCACATCGGCGAAGGGTGGCTCCCGCGGTCCCAGTCGTCGGGCGTGTTCACCTTGCGATGCAGGTATTTGAGCCATCCGCGGCAGCGCTCGGAGAGCATTGGGTAGTCGTTGACGGTTTTCATAAAGCCTCCTCCTTCTTTGTCTCCATGCGATACGTGTGGAAAGGCCGCTTGCTCCTTGAATACCAAATAACAGCAGCCGTTCCCCGTGGTTTATCTCACGGCCCCGTGACGAGAACCATCGGCTCAAGGGGAACAGAGCCAGCCTAAGATCAGGCCAAACAAAGCGAGAGACGCATAGGCTAGCTCTCAGGAACGAGAACAGCACGACCCTCAATCTGACCATGAGCCAGTTTGTCAAAGGTCTGGTTCATCTCGTCAAAGCCAACGCGTTGGATGCGGGTGCGAAGCAGTCCTTTGCGGGCAAGGGCCAGTACCTCGCTGAGTTCCTGGATGCTGCCCCACCTGCTGGTTGTGACTTCAACCTCGTTTAAGGACAGGGCCGTGAAAGGCAAGGTGCCTCCGGCCAGACCCACGAGGACGACGCGTGCCTGCCGTCCTGCTGCCTGATAGGCTTGGCGTAACGTCGTCTCAGCCCCAACAAAGTCGACGACGCCCTGGGCACCTTCACCGCCAGTAAGTTCCTTGATGCGCTGGACAGGATCTTCGTTGCGGCTATTGATCACCACATCAGCCCCAAGGTCGCGAGCAATCTCAAGTTTCTGGGAGTCCACGTCTACAGCCACGACCGTGGTGGCGGCTGGAAGAAGCAGCCTGGCATATTGCACACCGAATTGCCCCAGGCCACCCGCCCCAATGATGACCACCGCGCTGCCAGGATAGATGACCGGCACGAGTTTCTTCACGGCCCGATAGGGCGTTAACCCGGCATCAGTAAGTGCGGCGGCTTCGACCAGGTCGAGTCCTTGAGCAGGCAAGAGGTAGCGATAGGTAGGTACGAGCAGATAGTCCGCGTAACCACCAGGCTGCCCAACTCCGACCCATGCGTTCATATCGCTCAATTGCTCCTGGCCACTGCGGGAGAAGCGGTCGCTTTTGACGCTCCATCCTCCGAAGACGACGACAGGATCGCCGATCTGAACAGCGTGGACGTTCTCGCCCACTGCGGCGATAGTACCTGCATTTTCGTGGCCAAGCGTGAAGGGAAAGCTGGGGATGATCGGCACTGCGCCATCCATAAAGTGCAAGTCAGAATGGCAGAGCCCTGAACCGACGATACGGATCAAGACATTTTCACCCCGCGGTTCGGGCACAGGCACCTCACGAATCTCTAACGGCCGTTTGTACGCAAGTAGCTGCGCTACTCGCATCGTTTTTGGGATACTCATCTTTGCTGTTCCTTCAGCGAATATTCAGCGAATACTCTCTCCTGGCCTCTTATTCGCCCGTAAATCGTGGTGGGCGTTTCTCGAAGAAGGCACTGACTCCCTCCTGCTGGTCTTTGGTACTGAACAAACTGGCGAAGGACAACGACTCCATCGTGATGGCAGCACCTAGCTCCAGATCGTACCCTTTGTCGACCATCAGTTTGGCCAATTGCAGGGCGCGAGGCGGCTTTTCGCTCAGTTTGCCCGCCCAGGCTTTGGCCTCCTCCAGCAGGGTGCCAACCGGCACCACCTTGTTGACCAGACCAATGCGCAGCGCTTCGCTGGCATCGATGCGCTCCCCCAAGAAAATCATCTCTTTGGCTTTGGTCAAGCCAACGACGCGTGCCAAGCGCTGGGTCCCCCCAGCACCAGGAATAATGCCCACGTTGATCTCCGGCTGGCCGAAGGTTGCTGTCTGGGAGGCCAGGCGCAGATCACAGGCCAAGGCCAGTTCGCAGCCCCCACCCACCGCAATGCCCGAGACGGCCGCAATGGTCGGTTGCAACATGGAGGCCAGCGTTCCCCAGATGTCACCGACCTGCAGACTATTGAAGGGGCGAAACTGCTGCATGGGCGTGCGTCCTCGCATCTCGCTGAGGTCGGCCCCAGCGGCGAAGACCTCTGGTCCCCCCCACACAATGATCGCTCGCACGCTGGCATCTGCGCGAACCTTCATCAGGGCATCGACGACTTCGGCCCGCATCTGCTTGTTGATGATGTTACGCTTCTGTGGGCGGTGCAAGGTGAGGATGAACGTCGCCCCCTCCTGTTCCGTCTTGATCGTTTCATACATACTCCCTTTGCTCCTCATGTCGTGTTCGTCGGCCATGGTTCTCTCCCTTGCCTTTAGGCGATTTCAAACAAGCCGGCAGCGCCCATCCCGCCGGCGGCACACATCGTCACCACGACGTACTTCGCGCAAGCGTGACGGGGTCTTGCCTGTCCTCGTCCTCGTCTGCAGCCTCACACGTGGACAAGGAGAAGAAACAAGGCTATCGTCATCAGTAAATAATTTTTATCGCTAACTTTCGTGGCATTTTACCAAGTTTACCAGCAAATTCATCATTAGTCAAGTGTCTTTACAGATGACGATGCGTCGTGGATAATTTCTTCATACGGTGCGTCAGTTCTTTTTGCGGTACAGCCCCACTAATACCGCTTTGCGGTAGGGAAATGGAACACAGGCACTTTGTGAGACAATGTTCAGCTCACGGTACTGATCGCTGCGTGTGGCCCGGGCCGCCGGGGCAAAGTACTGCTCGTGCCCGCAAAGCCGTAGAAGCGGGTGGGAGAAGGGAGCCAACCTTTCACCAGTAGAAGGAGAGAGACAATGACTACAACTGGCTCTGAAAACACTCCATCGGACGCACTCACAGCGTGACAGAAGGCCTTCACCACCAAGGATGCCAAAGCGTTCGCCGAGGAATTTGCCGAGAACGTCGTCTTGGAAGCATCCGCCCTGCGCAAGCCGGTCGAGGGCCGTGACCGGGTCAGGCAGATTTTGTGGACCTCGACACAGATCTACGAGTCCTTGGCCTTCACTGACCAGGCAAGCAGTGGTCGGCGCACCTATATTGAGTGGGTAGCTAGAGCGTTCGGTGGCAAGCAGCTACGCGGCTCTACGATCCTGGTCACCAACGAGGAGGGCAAGATCGACCATGCCGTGATCCAACATCGTCCATTAGACGGGTTGCTCGCCTTCTCCGCAGAGCTGGGCAAGCGAATGAGCAGCGTGGAAGATGCTGAGTACTTTTGGAAGGGGTGTGAAGGCTGAGAGACAGGCGAGCCACGCCCTACCCTGGAACGCAAAGCCGACGCTTTTGACGAGCAGGGCATGGTCAGCCTGTTCGCATCCAGACCCCGCAAACAGCCACAGGAAACGGCGCGGAGCCTTTCGCCAGATATGCGGCAATTGAAGGAGAGCAACATGTGTCAGGATCACTGCGAGGCTGGTGTTCATCATCACCAAGCAACCATCAGAGATTGGCAGCGCGCCTGGCAAACCAGCAAAGTCGAACCGATTCCCCTGGAACCGGTTGACCGGCTGATGATCACTTGTCTGATCGATAATGTCGTTGATCCCCTTGCGGTCAATGAAGGCCAGCTCAGCGGCCTCGGCCAGACAGCCTGAGAGCTTTGATCCTCTCAGCTAATGGAGCAGAGACGATCTCTTGGCTGAGAGAATCAATGCAATTTAGATATACTGGTTCTGTGGCAAAAACTGTTGCGCAACCCAGTTTCAGTGCGCAACAGTTTTTGCCACAGAACCCGACTGCTTATTTGGCGGTCGCCAGACCAGAAATCCTCGTCTTGCCCTCGTTCAAGTGTTCAGGCGCTGGCCTCATACTTGAACGAGAGTTCCATCTTCACCCGGTAGGAAAGAGGTTTCCCGGGCTCGATGTGGACGTCTTGCTCGACAATGCGGGCGACCCGAATGTCGCGCAAGGTCTTTGAAGCCTGCTCGATGGCGACTACTGCTGCCTTCTCCCACGACTCGTTGCTGGTTCCCACTAGCGCGATCACTGTGTACACACTTTCTGCCATTGTGCTCTCCTTTCATTGAGTGTCACTACTTCTTCGTACAACTCGCCCTACGTTCGTTCCGAGCATCATGCCAGGCTCGGGCTGGGAGGGTGCCACAAAACAGGGAACACGTTTGTGAGCCACCTGCTCTGGCGTGTCGACTCGTCGCTAGTCCTCCAGAGTGCTGATATCGCCAATCGGCAAGCGTGTGACCGTACCCATCACCAATACCGAAGCGCAGCACGATCACGGTTTGTTCCCGAGGAGTAAGCCGGGCAAACGCGCGCTCAAGCTCTTCACCAAGTAAGTCTCGAGAGACGCTCTCGGCTGGGGTAGGCGTGGCGCTATCCTCCAAATGATCAGCAAGAGCATAAACAGCCTCCTCGAGAGACCCTCTCGCTAAGATTATGCTCGCCCTGCCGCCTTCATGATGGCTCGTCGCGTCATGATCGTACACATCTGCCCCCGATAGGCCTGAGAGCCATGAATATCCCCCAGCAGCTCCAGACCATCGGCTGCATGACTGGCAGCATCGGCCAGCGTCGTTTCATCGAGCTTCTTGCTAGCCAGAGCTGCTTCTACTGCCCTGGCCCGCGTTGGCTTGGTCGATGCCCCCGTTATGGCGATGCTGGCAGACGAACAGGTGCCATCCGCACCGAACATTATGACCGCTGCACAACCCACGATCGCATAGTGTGACGCATTGTTTTCCAGCTTCAGATAGGCGCTTCCTGTGTGAGCAGGAGGCACTGGCAAACGAATCTCGGTGATGATTTCGTCTGGCTGCAGGGCCGTCGCGAACGTCTCCACGAAGAAATCATCTGCTGCAATGGTGCGTGTACCACCAGGTCCCTGGGCTACGATAGTGCCCTTGAGGGCGAGTACGACAGCCGTCATATCAGCCGCAGGATCAGCATGCGCCATCGAGCCACCCAGTGTCCCACGATTGCGCACCTGCCGATCAGCCAGAACGGAGAGCGCATCGGGTAGTATTGCAAAATGCTGACGCAGCAGATCCGAACGCCCAAGCGCGGTATAGGTCGTCATCGCGCCAATCGCTACCGCTCCATTCTCCTGACGGATGTAGGACAGACCAGTGATCCTTCCAAGATCCACCAGAACGCCTGGTTGAGCCAGACGAAGCTTCATGGTCGGGATCAGACTCTGTCCACCTGCCAATATCTTAGCCTCATCGCCATGTTGCTGGAGGAGAGCAATCGCCTCCTCCACTGATCCAACAGGACGGTAATCAAATGCTGCCGGTATCATCTCGTTTGCTCCTTCTTGCCCTACTGGTTAGGCGATTACTCGCCTGCTGGCTGAGTAGCGCCAGCTTGCATACGTTCGGCAGCATACTGGACAGCACGCACAATGTTCTCATAGCCAGTGCAGCGGCAGATGTTGCCTTTGAGATCATGGCGAATCTCTTCTCCACTTGGATTGGGAGAATCCTTGAGCAGTTGGTAGGAAGCCATGATCATACCGGGAGTGCAGAAGCCGCATTGCAGGCCATGTTTTTCCCAGAAGCCTTCCTGGATAGGATGCAGACCGCCTTGCGGGGCCAGTCCTTCGATAGTGGTCACTTCACAGCCATCGGCCTGCGCTGCAAATACGGTACACGCTTTGACAGCTTCGCCATTGAGGAGGACTGTGCAAGCTCCACACTGTGAAGTATTACACCCAATGTGGGTCCCTGTCAGCTCTAAGACATCTCGTAAATAATATACCAACAACAGACGAGGTTCAACCTGTGAACGGCATTGCTGCCCATTCACAGTGACAGTAATTTCAGACTTCACGGTCATTGATGTTTCCTCCAGCTTAGCTCATCACCGACAATTTCTGCCCTCAAGAGTAGCGCTTCATCAAACGGCTGATCGAACCCGGGCAGGGCTTCTTTCCCTTCGAGAAGCGAGAGGGCTACCCATTTACTTTGGCCGTCTCAGGATTCAACCGGCTCTTGAGGCAAGCAAAAAATTGGTGGGTCAGTTTGTCCGCTGTACTCTGCATCAGGCGCGCCCCGACACTGGCAATCGTTCCGCTCACCGTCACGGTCGCCTTCCAGTCCATGCGCGTCTGGTCCTCCTCCAGAGCGGTGAGGTGCATATCGCCAGCCATCTCCACGGCACTTCCCGGCGCTTTTCCCCGAGCCTTGACGACCATGCGCTCTGGTTCCTGCATTTCTGGTCGTGTCACATCCAAGGTGAACTTGGCCTTGACCGGTCCAATACCTACTGCGATGACAGCTTTCCACTCTTCTTCCCCCAACACTTCCAGGCTCTGAAAACCAGGTGCACATGCGGCCACCTTATTCACATCCAGAAGAAATGCCCAGACCATTGCGATGGGGGCGGCAATCGTTTGCGTCCCAGAAAATTCCATATGCTGCTTCCCCTTTCATTAGAAGCCTGTTTGGGGAAAGGAGGCAACGAGCGAAGTCTTGCTCACTGCTTCCCCATTCCTCCTTCGTAGGTGGCTCGTGTTGCCAGTCATGCCCGTGAGCAGTTCAGCCGCGAAGAAACAGAGAGGCGTGCTCGACGAACAATTCTGGATATTGGAACAGGGAGCCATGGCCCGAGTCCGGGTACAGGATGAGTTGAGCGTTCGGCAAGTGCTGTTCAAGAATGTAGGAGTTGATCGTTGGGATCATGATGTCCTGGTTGCCGTTCACGACGAGAACAGGTTGTTTGATCTCACGCAGACGCGCGTAGCGCTCACCTTGCGGTGTGCCCCATGCATGGATCGCGGCGAGCTGGGCATCCCTGACCTGAACGGTGCTTGGCGTATCACGATCCTCCTTGCGCGCCCCTAGCCGTCCCAAAAAGGCCCGGCCTGCCGCCTGGCTTGTTTCCGTCGGCGCGAAAAAGAGAAAGAGCAGATTCTCCGGCCTGGACTTTTCCAGCGCGGCAACCGCCTCGACCTCCGGCGAGAACGGGTCAAACCCCTCGCCGCCTTGCGGCCCGGTTCCTGCCAGGATCAGTCGGCGAACCAGGTCAGGACGGTCCAACGTCACCTGCTGGGCCACGAAGCCGCCCAGAGAGAAGCCGAGCAGGTCAACCTGTCTCAGTCCGAGCGCCTGGATGACCGCCAGGGCGTGGCGGGCCATCTCGGCGACATTGTCGGGCGTTTGGCCACCCGAGCGAGCGATCCCGGCGCTGTCGAACAGGAAGACAGGCCGATCTTTGGCCAGGCCGTTGACGACAGCCGGGTCCCAGTTGTCCAACGTGCCCCGGAAGTGTTGCAGGAGCACCAGCGGGACGCCGGACTCCTTCTCCAAGCTTCGATAGGCATAGCGGATGCCGTTCGCTTCAACGAAGCGGGTCGGTGTCGTTTCGTAGGTTTGGGGTGCCATGCAGTATTCTCCTTTTGTCTTCGTATATGCTGTACTAACGCCCTTCGAAGACAGGCGCTCGCTTCCCTCGAAATGCTGCCATCGCTTCCTGTCCATCGTAGCTCGATTGTACGACGACCATGTGTGAGGAGATGAGATCGAGGCTGGTGCGCAAATCGGTACGCATGGATTCATAGACAGCCTGCTTAATCATCTTTAGAACGAGAGGTGGTCCTGCTGCAAGCCGAGTTGCAAACTTATAGACCTCCGTGAGCAGTTGGTCATCGTCATAGACACGGTTGACCATACCAATCCGTTCGGCCTCGATTGCCTCGATGACATCACCTGTTAAGAGCAGTTCAAGAGCTCGTGCTACACCGACGAGACGTGGCAGGTAGAAACACCCTCCATCCCCTGGAACCAGTCCAAGACGAACATAGCTTTCAGCAAATCGTGCTGAACGTGCCGCAAAACGCATATCGCACATAAGCGCCATATCCAAACCTGCCCCAACAGCCGGCCCGTTGACAGCCGCAATAACTGGCTTACCGAAGTTTTCAAGTGTCAGAGCAATCTGATGAATACGCTCTGTGAGGAGCGCCTTCCAGTCCAGTGGCATCAAATGCAAGGCTTCGAGGTGATCAAGATCAATGCCAGCACAAAAGGCGTCTCCCGCTCCCCTCACAACGATTATGCCAACAGTACGGTCTGTTCGCGCCTGCTGGAGCATCTGTGCCCATGCGTCGATCATTTCCATCGTGAACGCGTTCTTATGAGCTGGTCGATTCAATAGGATGGTGCCTACGCCCGCTTCGACGCCGAACTCTATGTCAGCCATAGCAACACCTCTTTCAGCGAATACTCTCTCCTGGCCTCTTATTCGCCCGTAAATCGTGGTGGGCGTTTCTCGAAGAAGGCACTGACTCCCTCCTGCTGGTCTTTGGTACTGAACAAACTGGCGAAGGACAACGACTCCATCGTGATGGCAG
>WNGM01002705.1_pt1 | contig 22251 bp, 16 predicted proteins | sample 5400571 | NCBI WGS metagenome assembly WNGM01 (sample SAMN13153378, study PRJNA577476) | soil metagenome | isolation source: 100 cm soil or saprolite under Garry oak tree replicate 2 | place: USA:California | collected 2016-06-15 | reverse complement strand
GTCTGAATTTTGCTTCGTTGGATCGCCTGGCGACAAGTCTCGGGTGCGAGAAGGTTGCGACCGGTCATTACGCCCGGGTGGAATTCGACGAAGCTTCAAATCGTTATCGACTATTGCGCGGGCGTGATCCGCAAAAGGACCAGTCTTACTTTCTTTGGGAGCTGACGCAGGACCAGCTATCCCGCGCGCTGTTCCCGCTTGGTGAACTGTCAAAGAGCGATGCGCGCCAGACCGCCCGCGACAATCAGTTGGCGGTCGCCGAAAAGAAAGAGTCGCAGGAAATCTGTTTCGTTCCGGACGGCGATTATGCAGGCTTTATTGATCGGTATCTGGCAGCAGAGCGCCAGCTCGATCGCGCGCCGGGCGCCGGTGAAATCGTCAGTGCCGCCGGTGACGTGATTGGCGAACATACGGGCATCCACCGCTACACGATCGGACAACGTCGCGGCATCGGTATCGCGGGCGCAGAACCTTTGTACGTTCTGGGAATCGATGCGCCGAATAATCGAATTGTGGTCGGCAATCAGGAAGACTTGCTCAGCGATGAATTCACCGCCGCCGGAGTCAACTGGATTTCGCTGGATAGCCCCGCCAAGCCGGTGCGCGCCGAAGTTCGTGTGCGTTATCGCCATACGGCAGCGACGGCCATGATCACGCCGCTTCCCAGCGACCGGGTGCGGATTAAGTTTGACGAACCGCAACGCGCGATTACTCCCGGACAAGCCACGGTGTTCTATCGCGAGGATGAAGTAATTGGTGGTGGCTGGATACTGCAGAAAGCAGTAGGCAGTAGGCAGTAGGTAATAGGCGTTAGGCAATAGGCGAACGAAATCGGAAACCAGAAGTTTCTGCCTTCTGCTTTTTGCCTTCTGCCTTCTGCTTCTGGATTTCCTAAACCTTTTCCCGCCCTGGCTCGTACTCACATTCGACTAGATTCCCTAAAAAACTCAGGAAAAACTCTTTATGGCTATGTCCACTACTCGCAAAGTCGTTGTAATAATTTCCAGCATCGTAATTGGTTTGGTGCTTATCTCTGTCCTCGGAATCGCAATTGTCGTTACCCTGGTGCGCGGAAATCCGCCTTCGATTCGTGACAACAGCGTGCTTGCGCTGCGCATTTCCGGCCCCCTGCCTGATTACGTTCCTGATGATCCTATTCGGCGCATCTTCGGCGGCCAGCCGCAATCGTTGAGCAGTTTGCTGGCACAATTTCGTAAAGCGAAAACCGACAAGCGCATCACCGCGGTGATGTTGGAGATCGACGAATCGAGCGCGGGCTGGGCGAAAGCTGAAGAGATTCGCGGCGCGATTCAGGACTTTCGCACGTCGGGGAAACCGGTTTATGCCTATCTGGAATACGGCATGAACAAGGACTATTACATCGCGACTGCCTGCGACAAAGTCTTTGTGCCTCCGCCCGGAGAACTTTTCATTAACGGGCTGGCGGCCGATGTGATGTTCTTCCGCGGCTCGCTCGACAAGCTTGGTATCTATCCCGACATCTATCAGATTGGAAAATATAAGAGCGCGGGGGACACGTTCACGCAGAAGCAGATGAGCGATGCCCACCGCGAATTCATCAACTCACTGCTGGATGATCTCTATGGCCGCTACATCGATGGAATCGCCAAAGCTCGCAACAAATCCTCGGATGATATTAAGGCGTTGATCGACAACTCGCCTTACAACGCCGCCCAGGCGAAAGAAGCGGGACTAATCGATGGCGCGCTTTATCATGACGAAGTTGAAAAAGAATTGAAGAAGCGGCTCGGCTACAAAGACAGCGACGAGTTGCACATCGCCAAAGGTTCTGACTATCGCCAGATATCCCAAGAGTCCCTCGGCCTGAACAAAGGAGAGAAGATCGCGATTGTTTATGCCGCCGGCGACATTACCTCTGGCAAATCGCAGTTTGGCGGCAACGGTGAAGAGACGATTGGCTCAGACTCTCTCGCAAAGACACTTGAAGAAGCGCGTAATGACCAGTCAATCAAGGCGATCGTTTTGCGAGTGGACAGCCCGGGCGGTTCCGGCCTGGCGTCAGACATAATCTGGCGGGCCATCGAGTCCGCGAAGGAAAAGAAACCCGTCGTCGTCTCAATGAGCGACGTGGCCGCCTCCGGCGGTTATTACATCGCCTGCGGCGCCAACAAGATCGTCGCTGAGCCCTCGACGATTACCGGGTCAATCGGAGTAGTTGGCGGCAAGCCCGTAGTCAAAGGTCTGTACGATTGGCTTGGTATCACCAACGAATATGTCATGCGTGGAAAGAATGCCGGCATGTTCCGAGAAACAGAAAAATTCAACGACTCAGAGCGAAAGAAATTCGAAGAGTTCCTGAACAGCACTTATGAGGACTTCATTACCAAAGTCGGAAAGGGCCGCAACCGGGACAAAAAAGACATCGACGCCATTGGGCAGGGACGCGTCTGGACCGGCCAACAGGGAAAAGATCGCGGCCTGGTCGACGAATACGGCGGCCTGGACAGGGCAATCGAGGTAGCGAAACAACTCGCGAAAATTCCGGCAGATCGCGGTATTCAACGAATCATCATGCCTAAGCCTCCAACCTTCTTCGAACAACTAATGAGCAGCGGCGGCGACGAAGACAGTGTCAACGCGAGCGCGCAACTAAGACAGCAGGAATCGATCATGTCCGCGCTGCCTGCAGACGTGCGCCACGCGTTTCATTACGCGCAATTGCTCGACCGAGCCAAAAACGAACCCATGTATTTGTTGCCTTTTGATCTGAGGATTAGATAGCTCGTATGAGTGCCCTTAGGCACTCAGGATTAAAGGCGATTGCAAGCCTATGGAGTAATGATCCCCTTAATGCGAACTACCTTGCGTTTTCCGCAATGCTTCAAGAAACTTCGTATTACTAAATTTGGCCGCTCCGGCCTTCGTAAGTTTTGCCAACTCGCCAAATAATTTCCTGTCGACTTCTTTAAAGTTGAAGCAGGACTTGCCCTGCATTCGCTTTTTCAATTCCGGCGACATTCCCTTCAGCAGGTCCGGCGCGGCATAAATGGACATCAGATAAAAGCTCACGTAATTCTTGCCGCGCCGCACGCCGCCAAAACACAGCGGCTGCTTGTTCTTCATGATGTGACGCGTATTGAGCAGATAATAAGTGCGCGTGTCATACGCGACTTCCATTTTCTTCGCGTACGGCTTGAAGATTCCTTTTAGCCTGTCAAATACTTCGTTGAAATTATTTTTGTCCGGCATGATGTACTGCTCAGTCATGGAATTAGCTCTTAAAGACGCGCGATGATACCGCTACCCAATACTGATCGCTACTGCCATTGACGATTAGTGATTCACAGTTCACGATACGCGCGCGATGCCTTTCCAGCAACAGCCCCCGACTCTCGGGAATCAGTACGAAGATGACCGAGTTCTTCGTTCCTACCTGGCGCGCACGCTTCCTGCTGAAGTGCGCCGTGAAATCGACCCGTCGCTGATCGAGATGGGACACCTGGCCGGCAGCGATCTTTACGACATGCAGCTTGCCGATCGACTCAATGAACCAAAGCTTACGCAATGGGACGCCTGGGGAAATCGCGTCGACGAAATTGAAGTAACTCCGCTGTGGCGCGCGGCAGAGCGCATCGCGGTTGAGCATGGCGTAGTAGCGACCGCGTATGAACAAAAGCATGGAAGATTTTCGAGATTGCATCAATGCGCACTCGCATATCTTTTCACACCTTCGACGGACATCTACAGTTGCCCATTGGCGATGACTGACGGCGCGGCCCGTACGCTGCTTCTTTCCCGGAATCAGGAACTCATCGATGGCGTAGTACCGCACCTGACGACCCGCAAGCCAACGGAGTTTTGGATCAGCGGTCAATGGATGACCGAAATCACCGGCGGGTCAGACGTTGGATCGTCGGAAGCTATTGCGCGACGAGATGCCGACGGGTGGCGGCTCTATGGCCGCAAGTGGTTTACATCTGCCATCAACTCACAAGTCGCACTCACTTTGGCCCGGCCCGAAGGTAATCCGCCGGGCGGCAAAGGGCTGGCTCTTTTTTATCTCGCGCTGCGCGATGAGCACGGCCGCCTGCGCAACATCCTGATCGATCGTCTCAAGGATAAGCTTGGCACGCGCAAAGTGCCGACTGCGGAACTCACTCTCGACGGCACTCCCGCGCAACTCGTAATGGGAACTACCGACGGCGTGCGCAACATCGCGCCACTGCTCAACATCACGCGTTTGTGGAATGGCATTAGCGCCGTTTCGCTGATGCGTCGCAGTATTGCGCTCGCGCTTGATTATGCGCGCAAACGAATGGCCTTTGGCGCGCGGCTTTTGGACAAACCCCTGCATCTGGATACGCTCGCCACGATTCAGGCGGAGACCGAAGCTGCATTTCAACTCGCGTTTTTCGTTGCGGAACTAAACGGTCTTAATGAGACGCGAGAGATCAATGAGGAGCAAACCCTGTTGTTGCGCTTGCTGACACCGGTGATGAAACTCACGACCGGCAAGCAAGTCGTCGCAGTCGTTAGTGAGGCCCTCGAGGCTTTTGGCGGAGCCGGCTATGTTGAGGACACGGGATTGCCGATACTTCTTCGCGACGCCCAGGTGTTGCCGATTTGGGAAGGAACCACGAACGTGCTGGCACTGGATGCGCTTCGCGCCTTAGGTCATGACAATCGAGGCTTTCAGGCAGTGACGGCGGAAGTAAGCCGCTGTTTAGAATCAGTCCACGACCCTCGTCTGGCAGAACCCGCCCGCATCGCTAAATCGGCGTTGGCCCACACCGAGAGTTGGTTGAATCAGTCAAAGCAAGAAAGTCAGGAAGTGTTCGAGGCTGGGGCCCGGCGATTTGCGATGACGATTGGGCGCGCATTCGAACTGGCATTGCTGATCGAACATGCTCAGTGGTTACAGATTCATCAAAGCGACGGCCGCGCCCTCGCAGCGGCCAGACGCTTCGCCAGTTCAGGCATCGACATGCTTATTGCGCCGGACATTGAAGATACTTACGTCCTATTTGATGGCTCCGATGTGCTCCCTGGCGGAATTAAAGGTTAGCTAACTGATTCGTTCAATTCCGCGCATGTACGGCCGCAACGCTTCAGGAATCACTATAGATCCATCGGCTCGCTGATAGTTTTCGATGACCGCAATCCAGGTGCGGCCGACGGCCAGCCCTGAGCCGTTCAGTGTGTGGAGGAACTCCGGCTTGGCTCCGCCGGCGCGGCGAAAGCGAAGGTTCGCGCGGCGCGCCTGGAATGTTTCACAGTTTGAGCAGGAAGAGATTTCGCGAAAAGCATTCTGCGAAGGCAGCCACACTTCGATGTCGTAGGTTTTTGCGCTACCGAAACCGAGATCGCCGGTCGAAAGCGCGACGACCCGATAGTGAATTCCCAAACGCTGCAAAACTGTTTCGGCGTTCAGGGTCAACGCTTCAAGTTCGTCGTAAGAATTTTCCGGCAACGAATACTTGACCAGCTCAACTTTTTCGAACTGATGCTGCCGGATGACGCCGCGCGTGTCTTTGCCATAGCTTCCGGCTTCGGATCGAAAACACGGCGTGTAGGCCACGAATTTCATCGGTAACCGGGACGCATCGAGAATCTCTTCACGATAATAGTTGGTGACCGGCACCTCAGCCGTGGGCACCAGGTAAAGCCCGCGCTCGTCTTCCAACTTGAAGAGATCCGCTTCAAACTTGGGCAGCTGGCCGGTGCCGAACAGCGCATCGCGATTGACTATGAACGGGGGCAGCGTCTCGCGATAACCATGCTCCCGAGTGTGTAAATCGAGCATGAAATCGATCAGCGCCCGCTCGAGTCGCGCGCCCGCTCCGTTGAGAATGGCGAAGCGCGCGCCCGCGATTTTTGTCGCGCGTTCCAGGTCTAGAATGCCGAGTGCGGTTCCCAGATCAACGTGGTCTTTTGGCTCGAAATCAAATTCAGGCTGCGTACCCCAACGGCGGATTTCAACGTTCGCAGATTCGTCTTTCCCGACGGGGACACTTTCGTGCGGAATGTTCGGCAAAGTGGACAGCAGTTCGCGAATGCGTGCTTCGGCGCGAGCGCGTTTTTCATCCAGCTCAACAATCTGCTCCTTGAGCGCATTCACTGCCTCGCGGCGAGTTTCGGCCTGGTCACGCTTGCCGGTTTTCATCAGTTCACCGATCTCGCGGCTGGCGGTGTTTCGTTCAGCGTTGAGCCGGTCTGAGTCTGCGATCACCTGTCGCCGTTCGGCATCGGCCTTTGCGAAATCCTCGAGCGCATTGGCAGGCATGCCGCGATGCTGCAGCGCCGCACGCACCGCTTCCAGGTTCTCACGCAGGTAATTCAGGTCGAGCATTTGTGATAACTCTTTCTTCTGTGCTATGACAGCAATCTCGAAAGAGGCAAGACTATTATTGAAATCGGAAATCCGCAATCCGAAATGCCGAGTTTGGAAATTCCCAGCCGGGAATTTGGAATACTCAAATCTGAGATCTGAAATCTGACGTCAATGCCAAAGCGAGTGCGTAAAGCAGTTTTCCCCGCGGCCGGTCTGGGCACGCGATTTCTGCCGGCGACCAAAGCGTCGCCGAAAGAGATGTTGCCGCTGGTCGACAAGCCCCTGATTCAGTACGTGGTCGAAGAAGCGGTCGCGTCGGGAATCGAATCAGTAATTATCGTCACCGGTCGCGGCAAGGCTGCCATCGAAGATCACTTTGATATTTCCTTCGAGCTTGAGTCCCTTTTGCGGGAACGCGGGAGAGACGAAGAACTGGCGCAGGTCCGCCGAATTTCTGACATGGTCCAGGTAAGTTACGTCCGCCAGCGGGAAGCGCTCGGTTTGGGTCATGCGGTTTTGCAGGCCCGGGCACTCGTGGGTGACGAGCCGTTCGCTGTGATGCTTAGCGACGACATAATTGATTCGCAAACGCCAGCGCTGAAACAATTGATAGACGTGTACGAAAAGTATGAGGCTCCGGTCGTGGCCACGATGGAGGTTGAAGGTCCGGCTATTTCTCGCTTCGGAGTTCTGGACGTCGAAAACATCGATGGCCACGTTTATCGCGTCAGGAACATGGTTGAGAAACCAGCACCTGAAAAGGCACCGTCAAATCTGGCAATCATCGGTCGTTATGTTTTGACCCCTGACATCTTTGACGAGCTCGAAAAGACAGCCCCCGGGGCGATCGGCGAGATTCAAATTACGGACGCGATGTGCGCGCTGCTTGAGAAACGAGATGTCTATGCCGTACGGTTCGAAGGAACCCGACATGACGCCGGCGACAAACTGGGGTTTTTGATCGCGACCATCGAATTTGGCTTGAAGCATCAGGAGCTGGCGACGGAATTTCGCACCTACTTGAATTCGCTAAAACTGGAATGATAAGAATCGATCTGCTCTTCGCTATTTTGTCTTTCTTAGACACTCTACGACAGGCTTCACCTGTATGAACGAAACAGAATCGGTTAGGAGTTTCTCGGGCCGCTCGGCGATCGTCACCGGCGCGACCCGCGGTATTGGGCGGGCGATCGCTTTGGAACTTGCGCGGCGCGGGGCGGATATTGCTTTCAACTACGCGAAAAGCGCAGAAGCCGCCGGCAGGCTCAAGAGTGAGATTGAAAGTTTAGGCGTACGCGCGATCGCCTCGCAATGCGATGTAGCAAGTACCGAAGCGGCCGCGGAAATGGTGAAACAAGTAAAAGACGCCTTCAGCCGAATTGATTTTCTCGTGAATAACGCCGGCATCGTTCGTGATACTTTGATCCTGCGCATGAAAGAGGACGATTGGGACGCGGTCGTGGATACGAATCTAAAAGGGGCCTGGAATTTCGCTAAGGCGTCGTTGCGCGTAATACTGCGGCAGGAAGAAGGCGGATCGATCTTGAATATCACTTCGATTAGCGGCGTGGTGGGGATGGCCGGGCAATCAAATTATTCGGCGTCGAAAGCGGGTATGATTGGCCTGACTAAAGCGCTTGCCCGCGAAGTTGCCAGTCGTAAAGTAACGGTCAACGCTCTGGCCCTCGGCATGGTGGCGACCGACATGGCGACGGCGCTTGATGAAAGTTACCGCGCAAAAATCCTGGAGCAGATCCCGCTGGGTCGCTTTGCTGAAGCTGACGAGGTGGCGCGCATCGCTTGCTTCCTGTTGTCGCAGGATGCGCGTTACATCACCGGCCAGGTGATCCAGGTTGATGGGGGATTGGCGATGTAAGACATTGCCGATTTCCAATTGCCGATTTAACACAGGAGGGTCGGTGATGGGAGCCAGCTAGCCTACTTGATTGCGAAAAACCAATCGGCAATCGGCAATTGAAAATTGGCAATGGACAGAGATGCGCCCCGTCAATCCCGATATTTCGGAACCGGCGGGGCGTAAACTTCAGGGAAGGTTCGGGTCATACAAGGGCTGGCTGGCACAGACTTGAGAATCGTCACCTATGGCCGATCCTGTAATTAAAGGTAGCGCTTTTGGACGGGCGAGATAAATTCGAGCGACCTGAATTAAACTCTTGAACGGTCGCGTGCGCGTCGGGGTAAAACTTGCGCTCTACCTTCGATGACTCCGAACACCAAGTTTTCAAAGATAAAGATCAACCGAATTTCTAATCTCGAAGATTGTTCTTTTCGGTGACTTGAGCGGCATTATATGCTCGCCCGCCTATGACGTCAAGGTAAACTCCAGACAATCGCAATATGTTTGTGACAATTCTACCCGTGCAGGCGAAGTTCAGAGATCCGATATGCCTGGCGGCGCACCGCTTCGGAGACATTACGGTTCTGGGACAGTGACTGGAGATCTTTAGCGCGAATCCGTGGAATAATCTGGATTGCCGTGGCCAGCGGCGTCCGGGGATTGCGCGCCAGGTTATGGATTATCGGATACGAGCGCGCCCACGCGCGATTCAACCCAATAAGTCTTAATACTTCATCGGAAACCGTCCGCATTGCCGCAATGTTTTCCACTTCGTGCTCGCTGATGCGCGGATTGTTTATCACCGCGGTCGCGACAATTTTGTTCGGATCGCGAACCAAAATACCGCGCGCCTCACGATCGCCCTTCATTCCCAGCTTGACGCGATCCTTAATGGTCATAAACATGATCTGCCGAATTAACGAGATACGTTCTGGAGAAATCTCGCTCGCTAAACTCTCGGCATTAATGACGGATTGAGCGTTGATGGCAAGCTGCTCAGGCGTTTCCACCATCATTTCTTCAATGAACTCGCGCGCGAGCCACGAATCATCGATGTCCGCGTCAGAAACCTCGATGTGCTGGGCGATCGCCCACGCATCTTCGATTGATAACTCGCCCGTGGCGGTCGTCAGGTCCGCCCTTTCGAAGAACTCGGCGGCAGCGCCGTTTCCGCGGGCGCGCAACTCCTGGGCGATTTGCCGGGCGCCGCGTTCTTTTTCAAAGAATTCTCGCCGCGTTTCTTTCGCTCGCCGTTCAGCTTCAGCGGTGCGCGCCGGATTGAGCAAAATCGCGTCAATGATTTCCGGTGCGGCAATCAAGCGCTGCTGATTCACGGTGATCGACTCGAGTAACGCGCCACTCGTGGCGATCTTTGCAAGCAAAGCGATCGCTTCATTTGGAGTACTCTGATTACCGGCGATCGCTTCCTGAATCTCGGCGGTGGAGTTTGGCAATGAAGCCAGATAACCAAGGACGCTGGGCGGCGCTTCACCTGACTGAGCGACCGTCAGCAGGTCCTTCGGTTCCTGCGCCTCGAGCGTTGCCTGCGCGGCTTTGGCCAGATCTGCTTCATCGCTGCCGCGAAGAAACACCAGCACTTCGAGCAGATCAGCTTGCGGCAGTGGCAACAACCCTCTGGCTGCAGCCAGGCGAGCAGTCAGCGGCGCCTTACCGGAGATGATTGATTGAACGACGGGATTGGTTGAGCCAGGAGTTGAGCTCATTCTTTGGCTTTACGGACGCCGAGTCACTTATCTGCAGCGCTACACCGTCGCCCCGTGACACTTCTTGTATTTCTTCCCCGAACCGCACGGGCACGGATCGTTGCGGCCGACTTTCGGCTGGTCCCGGACAACAGTTTTTGTCTTGCCGGCTTCTTCACCGGCTGCGGCGGCGCCCTGATTCGGACCGGTGAAAGTGAGTGGACGGCGAGGGCCGCGCCTTTGACGCAGGGTTTCCGGCGGCTGCTCCTCGACCACTTGCAGATTGAAGAGCGAGCGAATCGTCGTTGTATCGATGCGGTCAAGCATTGCCTGAAACAGATCAAAGCTTTCTTTCTTGTATTCGACCAGCGGATCTTTCTGCCCGTAACCAACCAGGCCGATGCCCTGCTTCAGGTGATCCAGCGCAAGCAGGTGATCCTTCCACTGCGCATCGATAATGTTGAGCATGATGATGCGTTCGTAGGTGCGCATCGCCTCGGCGCCGATCTGCTTTTCTTTCTCAGCGTATTTCGCTTTGACTTTCTCCCAGACCAGGTCTTCAATTTCCTCTGAGCTCGACTCGACAAAGTCGACTTTTTCGGTGTCGGCGTCGAAGGCATAGATCGTATGAAGTTGGACTTTGTAATTTTCGACGTCCCACTCTTCCGGCGAGAGGTTCGGGCCGAGGTATTGTTTGGTGAGATCGGCAAGCAAATCGCGCGCGACTCCGGTTTCACCGACCAGGTATTCGCGCTGATCGGGCTCTTCCATCAACTGGCGGCGCAAACCATAGATGGTTTCGCGCTGCTTGTTCATTACATCGTCGTATTCCAGCAGGTGTTTGCGGGTCTCGAAGTTGCGGCCCTCGACTGATTTCTGAGCGGCAGCGATCCGCTTGGACACCATCTTCGATTCGATTGCCACTCCCTGCTCCATACCCAGGCGCTGCATCAGCGCTTTCACCTTGTCGCCCGCGAAGATGCGCATCAAATCGTCTTCCAGAGAAAGAAAGAACCTTGACGAGCCGGGATCGCCCTGACGGCCGGCGCGGCCACGAAGCTGATTGTCGATGCGGCGCGACTCATGCCGCTCCGTGCCCAGAATATGCAGGCCGCCAAGTGACACTACTTCCTGATGCTCGGACTCGACGATGCGCTTGGCTTTCAGGAACTCCCCTTGCCATTGCGACTCAGTCGCTTCCTCAGGATCGACTTCCTGTTCTTTCAGGAACTCGCGCGCCATGAAATCAGGATTGCCGCCGAGCAAAATGTCAGTGCCGCGGCCGGCCATGTTGGTCGCGATCGTGATAGCGCCTTTGCGGCCGGCCTGCGCGACGATTTCGGCCTCCCGTTCGTGATACTTGGCGTTGAGGACGTTATGCGGGACCGCGACGCGTTGCAGCCGGCGCGCAATCAACTCTGAATTCTCGACCGAAACCGTACCGACCAAAACAGGTTGGCCGTGTTCGTAGCGTTCTTTGATTTCTTCGACGACGGCGTCCCACTTTTCCGGCAGGGTGCGATAAATGACGTCCGGATTGTCTTTCCGCACCATGGGCATGTGCGTGGGAATTACAATTACATCCAGCTTGTAGGTCGAGTGAAACTCGGCCGCTTCAGTCTCTGCGGTTCCCGTCATCCCAGACAGCTTTTCGTAAAGCCGGAAATAATTCTGCAGCGTGATCGTCGCGAGGGTCTGATTTTCGCGTTCAATCTTCACGCCTTCCTTGGCTTCGACAGCCTGGTGCAGACCATCAGACCAGCGCCGGCCCTTCATCAGACGCCCGGTAAAGTCGTCCACGATAATGACTTCGCCGTCCTGGACGACATATTGATGATCCAGCCGGTAAAGCGTGTGCGCCTTTAGCGCCTGCTCGACGCAATGCAGCAACTCCATGTTCGAAGGATCGTAAAGATTGCCGACGGCCAACAGCCGTTCTGCTTTATCAACTCCTTCTTCGGTCAGCACGGCCGAATGGTTCTTTTCATCGACTACGTAATCGCCCGTCTTCTTCCCTTCTTCCAGCTCTTCACCGCGGACGAGCTGCGGGATAATCGCGTTCGCCTGATAGTACTTGTCGGTTGATTCTTCTGAGGGGCCGGAGATGATTAGGGGCGTGCGCGCTTCATCAATCAGGATCGAATCGACTTCGTCGACGACCGCGTAGTAGTGCCCGCGCTGGACGCACGTCCCCAGATCGAACTTCATGTTGTCGCGGAGATAATCGAAGCCGAACTCGTTATTGGTTCCGTAGGTGACGTCGGCGGCGTAGGCAGTCTGTCGCTCGAAATCATCCATGTCGTTCTGGATGCAGCCCACCGTCAAACCCAGAAAACGATATATCTGCCCCATCCATTCCGCGTCGCGCGCAGCCAGATAGTCGTTCACGGTGATTACATTCACACCGCGCCCAGTCAATGCATTCAGATAAACAGGAAGCGTCGCCACCAGGGTCTTGCCTTCACCGGTGCGCATCTCCGCAATCTTGCCCTGATGCAGCACCAGGCCGCCAATCATTTGCACATCGAAATGGCGCATACCCGTCGTGCGCACGCTGGCTTCTCGCACCAGCGCGAAAGCTTCCGGCAAAATTTCATTCAACGCTTGCTGCTCGCGATATTTACGATCGTCCTTATCGCGCGCGTCTTTGACGGCGTCAGCGATCTGCGCTTTCAAGAAAGCCGTGCGTTCGCGCATTTGGTCATCGGAAAGCTTCTGAACTTGCGGCTCGAATTCGTTGATCTCGGCGATCAGGGGTCTAATCGTCTTCAGGAAACGTTCATTACTGCTGCCGAAAACCTTTGTTAGTACTTTGTCGAAACTCATAATTGATTGTTTGGGTCAGAGTTGGACTAATCAAATACTTTGCTAACTCAGGCAAAATGTGACTCTGAACGCAACTTGAGATTGTACGGGAGCGTTGAGTTACCAATCAAGCGACGCTCGCGCAAGACTTCGCTTGCGGGGCACAAGACGCGCCCGGCGCACGGCATTGACTGATTTTTTCCGGGCAATTTCCTTTTCAGCGGCTAATCTCCGAGGTAGACTGGCGAGCGTTTTGCGGCCCGTCGATTTATTCTTTACCACCCCCTGAGGGTGTAACCGACACCGCCGCCGGCGAGAATCACGAGGAGGTTCGTCAATGAGCGAAACTAAACCGGAATCACAAAAGCTGGTTCGCGGTTTGAGTATGACCGACGCGACGATGATCGTTATCGGCTCGATGATCGGGTCAGGTATCTTTATTACCTCGGCCAAGTCGGCGCTCCTGGTTGGTGCTCCCGGATGGTTGCTGGTGGCCTGGACGCTCGGCGGCGTCCTGACGATTACCGGCGCTTTGTCCTGCGCCGAATTGGCCGCCATGATGCCGCGCGCCGGTGGCCAATACGTTTTTCTGCGCGAGGCATACGGACGCCCGTTTGGCTTTCTGTTTGGCTGGTCGCTGTTGCTGGTAATTCAGACCGGGACGATTGCGGCGGTCGCCGTGGCTTTCGCCCGCTTCATGGGCGTCCTATTGCCGGCGATTTCCGAAACGCATTACTTGATCACACCGAAACACCTATTTGGCAGTTATGCAATCAGCCTCTCAACGGCGCAACTAATCGCGATTCTACTGATTCTATTTTTGACCGCGACAAATACGCGTGGTTTAAAAACCGGAAAGTTCATTCAGAATACGTTTACGTTCACCAAGACGGCCGCGCTTGCAGGCCTGATATTGATCGGGTTCTTGCTGGGCTGGAACCATGGAAGCGCAGCTTACACCTCGTCCTGGTGGCACCCTTCGGTGAACGGGTGGGATCCACAAATCGTCAGGCCCGGAATTGGCGCAACCGGCGCAACCGCGCTTCTGATGTTGCTGGGCCTTGCGATGGTCGGTCCACTGTTTGCGCAATCTGCCTGGAACAACGTGACATTCACGGGCAGTGAGGTCCGCGATCCGGGACGGAACCTGCCACGCGCCCTGCTAATCGGCTGTCTGACAGTCGTCGGTCTGTATCTGCTTGCAAATCTTGCTTATGTAGGAACGCTTCAACTCAACACCATACAGAAACCATCAAACAGCGTCGCCACCGCAGTCATGCAGGCGGTCTTCAATCGACCGGGTCGCGACAACCTGTTTTTCAAGCGCATCGGAACCGTGAATGCCCGAAGCGTCCCCGCGATCGCTCTCATCGTGCAAGGTCTCTGGGCCGCATTTCTGACTTTGCCTAGGACGATCATCACCGATTCAAAGACTGCGGCCGTGACTTATGGCAACGTTTACGATCAGCTGCTCGAATACATTGTCTCGGCCGATTTGATCTTTTATGCACTGATGGTGGCTGCCGTGATCGTCATGCGCCGGAAAGCTGCCAGGCTGGAACGTCCTTACCGCACATTCGGTTATCCGCTGGTGCCTCTTATTTACATTGTTATTGCGGGGCTCGTCGTTCTGGATCTGGCTTACTTAGCTCCCCTGACGGCAGGCATTGGCTATCTGCTCGTGCTCACAGGAATTCCGGCATATCTGATTTGGCGTCGCAGCGCTAAATCGCACGGCTCGCTGGAGACTTCGAAAGGCCTGGCCACAGATGAGGTTTAGGGCCTGTCCGAGTCTGCACTCAAGCCCGCCGAATTGTTTTACGTCGCAAAAACTTCTCAAAGAAGCGCGGCCAGTCGTATCCTTTGCGATTGATCTTTTTTGTTTAGAAGTTCGCCTTTTGGCGATATTCATGAGGAGACCTACGAACAACCGAGCCCAAGCGCCGTCGCCACTTCGCTACGGCCGGCGCACGCCAAAATCACTATGAAGCCAACCGTGATGAAATTTGGCGGCACGTCCGTCGAAGATGCGAGTGCCTTTCGGAACGTCGCGGCGATCGTCAGGTCTGAAGCTGATTCGCATCGGGTGGTCGTGGTGTCGGCTATCGCCGGATTTACGAATGAGCTGTTGGCAAGTGTCATGAAGGCTATTGATGGTGATGCGCGCGGCGCATCGCGTTCGCTTGAGGGCGGTTTTGAACGCCATCTCGAAATCGCCAATCAATTGCTCGCGGATACCGAACGGGTAGATTTCGAATCTGTTGTGGCTGACACAAAACGAGAGATTCGGCAGCTACATGAGATCATCGCGGCCCATCCGGTCACGCATCGGCCTCTGCAGGATGAAGTTGCCGCATACGGTGAGCATATGTCGTCGCAGTTGCTGGCCGCAGTGCTCCGCAAAGAAAGCCTGCCGGCGCAAGCACTTGATGCGCGTCGCTGTGTGAAGACTGACGACAATTACGGCAACGCGACCCCGTTGGCAGAAACTACTGAGGCCACAAATGCCGAAGTGCTTCCAATACTGAACTCAGGGAAGCTTCCGGTGCTGGGCGGTTTCGTCGGAAGCACCGCCAAAGGAGTTACCACCACGCTTGGCCGGGGCGGATCCGATTACACGGCCGCGTTGGTAGGCGCCGCGCTCGATGCCCGCGAGATTCAAATCTGGACGGATGTCAGCGGCGTGTTGACGGCTGATCCACGGATTGTGCCCGAAGCGCAAACAATTCCGGTCCTCTCCTACCAGGAAGCCGCGGAACTGGCTTATTTCGGCGCCAAGGTACTGCACCCGAAAACGATTCAACCGGCCGTCGATCTGAACATTCCGGTGCGCGTCTGCAACTCGCGCGCGCCGAGGGAAACGGGCACGTTGATCGTCGCCGAATCGGAAGCCACGCCACAAACGATCAAGGCAATAGCCCACAAGACCGGCATCACTACGGTGCAAGTAACTTCAGCCCGTATGTTAGGCGCCTACGGTTTTCTTCGTGCGCTTTTCGAAGTTTTTGATCGGCATCGTACTGCGGTCGATGTGGTGACTACTTCCGAAGTCAGCGTTTCGCTGTCAATTGATGATGCCGGTGCCCTGCCCGATCTGCTTTCCGATCTTGAACAGCTTGGCACCGTTGAAGTTGAAGAGCGGCGAACAATTATTTCAGTGATCGGCGAAGGCCTGCGCAATACGCCGGGAATTGCCGCGCGAGTCTTTTCGGTAATCAGTGACATCAACGTATCGATGATTTCCGTGGGCGCGTCGAGCGTCAATCTGACTTTTATGATTGAAGAAGAGCGAGCGCGAGAGGCGATCACGCGCCTGCATCGAGCATGCTTTGAAAGTCAGCTCGATCACCCCGTTATGAGTGTTGCCGGCCAGGAGGTCATTGCGTGATTGACGTCCTGAAGCTCACGCGCGAGCTGATAGATGTTCCATCCGTTACCGGAAACGAATTTCAGATCGGGACCTCGCTCGCGGAGTTGCTTAATCGTCTCGGCTACCGAGTTGAATTGCAGGACGTCAGCAGCGAACGCGCGAACATTATCGCGACCACGGAAAGTCAGCCGCGGGTTGTGTTTTCAACGCACATGGACACGGTGCCGCCGTTTATCACGTCTAGCGAAGACGACGACTTTATTTACGGGCGTGGCGCGTGCGACGCGAAAGGAATCATCGCCTCGCAAATCGCCGCCGGAGAAAAACTCCGAACGGCCGGCGTCAGCCAATTTGGTTTGCTGTTTACCATCGATGAAGAAGTTACGAGCGCGGGAGCGAAGGTCGCGAATGAGCATCCTTTGGCGGCCGTATGTGAATACCTGATCAATGGCGAGCCGACGGATAATCGCCTGGCAAGCGGCACGAAAGGTTCCCTGCAGGCGTCGATCACAGCCGCCGGTCGCGCCGCGCACTCCGCTTATCCTGAGCAGGGCGAGTCCGCGATTGAGAAATTACTCGACGTTCTTAATGATATTCGGAAGGTAAAATGGCCGTCAGATAATGTTTTTGGCGATACTACTTGCAACATCGGCCTGGTGTCCGGCGGCACGCGCGCGAACATCATCCCGAGCGAGGCGGTTGCAACGCTGCAGCTTCGTTTGGCTGTCGATGCGGCGACGGTGAAGGATCGGTTGGAAGAAGCAATTGCCGGGCGCGCCGCGCTGGACTACAAATCTGTTCACGATCCCGTGCGACTATCGACGATTGACGGTTTCGATCAGATGCCAATTCTGGATGCGCATACTGATCATGAGAAAGTTAAGAAAAGCGAGTTGCTCAGAGCGGTCGATCTGTATGTTGATCTCGTAAAAAAGTTATGAAGCTGGGACTTATCGGGTACGGGGCGATGGGTCAGCTCGTGGGGAAGCTCGCTGCCGAGCAGGGCCATGAAATTGCGCTCACGATCGACGTCGAAGGTGCGGCCAGAAGTATCGACGATCTGGCGACGGCTTTGGCCGGGTGCGATGTGGCGATCGACTTTTCGATTGCGGACGCAGTTCCTAAAAACGCCGAAAGTTGTGCGCGTGCCGACGTCCCTCTCGTTGTTGGCACCACCGGCTGGCAAACGAAAATGAACGAGGTTCGGCGCGTAGTGACCGATAATGACGGCGCTTTGATCTATGGAGCGAATTTCTCTGTCGGCGTCCAGGTCTTTTATCGCATCGCCGCACGCGCCGCGGAATTATTCCGCGAGCTGGATTCGTATGATCCCTTCGTCGAAGAAGCTCATCATAAGCGCAAACGCGACGCGCCCTCGGGCACGGCATTGCGGCTTCATAAAATCGTCAGCGAAAAGCTGGGCCGTGAAATTCCGGTAGCTTCGACTCGCTCGGGATATATCCCGGGCACCCACCGGCTGGGATTCGATTCCGCGGCCGATCAAATCAGGTTGACGCATGAGGCGCGTTCGCGCGAAGGTTTTGCGGCGGGAGCTTTGATGGCGGCGCGCTGGATCATCGGGCGCAAAGGCATCTATGAATTCTCGGAAGTGTTTGATGAAATCATCTCAGAGATTTGAACCGTTTAGCAGCGGGCTATCGCCCGCCGGATTCTTCGAAAGTAATGGCGGGCAATAGCCCGCCTCTAAACGAATCGTGAGGTAAAAGTTATGACCATGAAACTCGATTGGATGCGCGGTTGCGCAACCGCGCTGGTAACGCCTTTCAAGGGCGACGGCTCCGTCGATGAAGACCGCATGCGGACCCTTGTCGATCGACAGATCAATGGCGGCGTTCGTTTATTGGTGCCCTGCGGCACCACGGGCGAAAGCGCGACCATGACTGAAGATGAAGACGCGCGTGTGATCGGACTGACAATCGAGGTTGCGCGCGGACGCGCCAAAGTGATCGCCGGCGCCGGAAGCAATTCGACTTCTTCGGCGGTCGAATATTCGCGGAGCGCGCACGATCTCGGCGCCGACGCCGTCCTGCAGGTCGCGCCCTGGTATAACAAACCAACCCAGGAAGGTTTGTATGCGCACTTTCGCGCCATCGCCGAGGCGATTCCTGAGATGCCCATCATGGTCTACAACGTGCCCGGCCGGACTTCCTCAAATATCGCTGCGCAAACCACTCTGCGATTGGCCAAGGACTGCGAAAACATCGTCGCCATCAAAGAGGCGTCCGGTAATCTCTCGCAAATTATGGAGATTCTGCGCGAGCGGCCGGCTAACTTTTGCGTGTTTTCCGGCGACGATGCGGTGACCCTGCCCCTGATTTCATTGGGCGCCGAAGGAATTGTGTCGGTTGCTTCAAATGAAGTCCCTGATCTGATGTCGCGCATGACCGAGCTTGCCCTTGAAGGAAGATGGGACGACGCTCGCGAACTGCATTACCGGTTGCTGACGCTGATGGAAATTAATTTTGTCGAATCGAGCCCGGGGCCGGTGAAAGCGGCAATGGCCATGATGGGTTTGCTCGAAGAAAATTTCAGATTGCCGCTGGTACCAATCACTGACAAGAGCCGCGCGAAGATTCGTGAAGTGATTGCGGAGCTTGGTTTGCTAAAAGAGACGGCGCGGGCGAGTGCCTAGGTAGACAGTAGCAGCGGCTCCGCCGCCCGATGTGCGGAAAGGCTTGCCTTTCCGACACGAGAGGTCGTTACTTCTTAAGAGGCTATGCCTCCTAATGATTAGAACGAGGCGGAGCCTCATTCTCAGGAGAGCGCGCACGGAAAGCCGTAGGCTTTCCGCACATCAGGCGGCAAAGCCGCAGTCGCGTGTTCTTCGCTTACTGGTTCCTAATGTCATTGTGTGACCAAATCGAGCAGTTGGCATCACGCGCGGCCAGCGAATATTCGGATGAAGACTTCGCGCTCTTCAATGAATTCAAAGCGGCGCTAAACCGCGGTGAGATCCGCGCTGCTGAACGCGATGCCGGCGGCAACTGGCAAACAAACGCCTGGGTCAAGCGCGGGATTCTGCTCGGCTTTCGCATGGGGTCGATTATTGAGATGACGCCAGCCGGTGCCCCGCTGCAATTTCTCGACAAGCACACCTACCCAATCAGAACATTTTCGCCGGACGATCGGATTCGCATTGTTCCGGGCGGATCGAGCATCCGTGACGGCGCTTACATTGCTCCCGGCGTCGTCTGCATGCCGCCCATGTTCGTCAATGCGGGCGCCTATGTCGATGAAGGCACAATGATTGACAGTCACGCCCTGGTCGGTTCATGTGCGCAAATTGGCAAGCGCGTGCATCTTTCAGCGGCGGCACAAATTGGCGGTGTGCTGGAACCTGCCGGGGCGATGCCGGTCATCATTGAAGATGACGTGATCGTCGGCGGCAATTGCGGCGTTTATGAAGGAGCAATCGTGCGCGAGCGAGCGGTTCTGGGAACCGGAACCGTTATCACCGGCTCGACTCCGGTGTTTGATCTTGTGCGGGAGAAAGTCTATCGACGCGGCGAAGATGGACCACTTGAAATCCCTCCTGGTGCTGTCGTCGTGCCCGGCGCCCGTGCCGTGAACACGGAGAAAGGTCGCGAATGGAACCTGTCGCTCTACGCGCCGGTGATTGTGAAGTATCGCGACGAGAAAACTGACGCGGCAACGCGTTTGGAGGACTTGCTCCGTTGAACGAATTCCAGCCACCACCATTCCTCCGCGGCATTGAAAAAAGCATGATCCGGAAAATTTCGGATCGAGCGAAGCCGGGCAGTATTAGTCTCGGCCTCGGCGAGCCGGATTTGCCAACACCGGAAGTAATCAATCGCGAAGCCGTGCGCGTCATTCAGGAAGAAAGGAACGGCTACACGCTGCAGGCGGGACTACCGGCATTACGTGAACGAATTGCCGGTGATTATCCCCACCTGAATCTCTCGACCGATCAGGTGATTGTCACCGCGGGCTCACAGGAATCGCTGTATTTGATTCTGCGAACGTTGGTTGAAGAGGGCGATGAGGTATTGATACCGAATCCGGGTTTCATCGCGTATCCGATGATCCTCCGGATGATCGGCGCGAAGACAGTAACCTATCGCCTGCCGGCGGCTAATGATTTCGGCTTCGATTTGGATGACTTCAAAAACAAACTGTCGTCACGGACCAGGCTGATCATCTGTATCAGTCCTTCCAATCCCACGGGCCGCGCGCTTTCAAATCAAGAACTGCAAGGCCTGGGCGAAGCAGTATCGGCCGGCGGCTCGAATGCTTTCATTATCAGTGACGAAATCTATCGCGAGCTTTACTACACGCCGGAGCGACCGTCTTCAATCTCGGAGTTTTATCCGCGCACAATTGTCGTCAGCGGGTTGTCCAAGTCCATGCGCATGACCGGCTGGCGCATTGGTTGGCTGGCGGGAGACACGGACGTGATGCGCGCGGCGCTGGTGTTACATGGTTACGTTGTCACCTGCGCGTCCAGTATTTCGCAGAAAGCAGCTCTGGCAGCATGGACTGAAGAAGCCGCGGCGGCGCGTCACGAATACCGCGCGATTTTTTTGAAACGCCGCGAACACCTGCTCGCGTTACTTCGCAATGATCTTGGCTTACGCTGCGTGACTCCGGACGGCGCCTTCTACACGATGGTCGACGTGAGCAGGTACGGCGATGAATTGAGCGTTGCCGAAGCAGGGCTGGAACAGGGGGTAGTAACAATTCCGGCCGCTGCGTTTGGAGACGAGAGCAAGGGTTTCCTCCGCATCTCGTTTTGTGCCGATGAAGAGAAGTTGACGGAAGGTGTGCGCCGTCTGGGCCTGGCGCTCGAGTCACTAAGTCCATGAATTGTTTAGCGGCGGGCTACTGCCCGCCACGGCTCGCCGGCGAAAGGGCGGGCGGTAGCCCGTCTCTAAACGAAATCTTGTAGACAATATGACCACAAAATTGCGCGCGGGTATTCTTGGAGCTACTGGCGTCGTTGGCCAGCGCTTCATTCAACTTCTGGAGCATCATCCGCAGTTTGAAGTCACGGCGCTGGCGGCGTCTGATCGTTCGCAGGGGAAGAACTTCCGGGAAGCATGCACCTGGCGTCTGCCCGGAGAAATGCCTGAACGGGTAAAGCAAATCGTCGTCCAGCTGCCCCAACCGCCGCTCGATTGTGATTTTGTTTTTTCCAGCCTGCCTGGTGAAGTAGCAAAGGATGCGGAAGAGAATTTTGCGAGCGCTGGGTATCCGGTAATCAGCAACTCTTCGTCGCATCGAATGGCCCCGGATGTTCCGCTGCTGATTCCGGAAGTTAACTATGACCACGTTGCGCTAATTGACGCTCAGCGAAAGATCCGCCGCTATGACCGTGGATTCATCGTTACCAATCCAAACTGCTCGGCCATAGTCATCGTGATGGCCCTCGCGCCGCTGCATGCCAAATTTGTTATACAGTCGTGCATCGTCACAACCATGCAGGCCCTCTCCGGCGCAGGTTATCCGGGTGTCGCTTCGTTGGATGCGACCGACAACGTAATTCCCTTTATCGGCGGCGAAGAAGAAAAGATCGAAGCTGAGACATTGAAGCTGCTCGGCGTGGCCAGCGACGGATCAATCGAGAATGCATCAATCGAGATGAGCGCTCAGTGCAATCGGGTGAATGTCACTGACGGCCACATGGCCTCAATTCGCGTCAAGCTCAAGAGCCGCGTGTCTATCAATGAAATTCAACAGGCCCTCGCGGCATTCACGTCGGTGCCGCAAGAGCTAAGGCTCCATTCTGCGCCGGCGTGGCCGATTATCGTCCGTGAGGAAACCGATCGACCGCAACCGCGGCTGGATCGCGATGCGGGAAACGGGATGAGCGTTACCGTTGGCCGCCTGACGCCCGACAAAGTCCTGGATTATCGATTTGTCGCGCTCGGTCACAATACGATTCGTGGAGCGGCGGGCGCGGCGATTCTGAATGCGGAGTTGTTGGTGGCGCGAGGGTATCTCTAATTTTAGCAGTGCGGTGGCAAGCCCGATTCATCTGGAGACAGCGCTTTGGATTGTATTCCCTCTCCCATTGGGAGAGGGTTAGGTGAGGGTGCGAAGCATAGCGCCGTCGCCGCTTCAACCGGGGTCCCCAGCGTGGCAGCCACGTTGGGGTGGTCAATCTGCCGGCGCAATCCAAAACGGGTTGCTACCGGGTCTGCTTCTGTACCCACTTCGTAAT
>WNGM01001037.1_pt1 | contig 22274 bp, 23 predicted proteins | sample 5400571 | NCBI WGS metagenome assembly WNGM01 (sample SAMN13153378, study PRJNA577476) | soil metagenome | isolation source: 100 cm soil or saprolite under Garry oak tree replicate 2 | place: USA:California | collected 2016-06-15 | reverse complement strand
AACGGCTCGCTGATGCGCTGCCTTCCCACGGCCCTCGCGGTGTCCGACCGGGCCCGCCGGATCGCCGAGTCGATGCAGCTGTCCGCGGTCACCCACGAAGACCGCCGGTGTACCGTCGCCTGCGCCGCCTACAACGAGATCTGCGCGGCCCTCGTCGCCGGCGCGACACCGGCGGAGTCCATCGACGAGGGCCAGCGCACGGCCACCGAGCTGGATTGCCCACCGGTTGCCGGCGCGATCGGGTACGGGCGGCACCTCAAGCCGGCGATGCTCGCGGTCACCGGGCAGACCTTCCTCGACGACGACGCCGCGGGCTTCGTGCTCGACTCGCTGAGCCTCGCGGTGGCCGCGGTCCTCGACCGGCGGCCGTTCGCCGAGGTACTCGTCGACATCGTGCGGGTGGGCAACGACACCGACAGCAACGGGGCGATCGCCGGTGGCCTGCTCGGCGCGCGGGACGGCGCCGCCGCCATCCCGGCTGAATGGGTGTCGGTGCTCCAGTTCGCCGACGAGTTCATCGCTGCGGCGGCCAAGCTCAGCTGAGCCGCGTAGCGTGGTTCCGAGGCCGTGTTCCAGCAGGTCGAGGGCCCGGTTGGCGGCGGCCACCGCGTCCGGGTACACCGCGTCCGGGTACACCGCGTCCGGGTACACCGCGTCCGCGCGCTCCCGGGCGGACATCCGCCGGCCGTTGCCGGTCATCAGCGCGAACCGGGCCCCGATCCGCCCGCGGGGCGGCGTTCAGCGGCGGGCAGTGCGCGGGGTGTGGCGGCGGTACGTGCTGACGGTGGGTTCGCCCTCGAGCCAGAAGCGCCATTCCACGTCGTGCGCTCCGGTCACCCCGACCCGCGGCCCCGACCGGATCAGGGCCGGGTCCACCGGCTCGGCCGGCGGCGTCAGCAGGATCGGACCGGTACCGTCCAGGACCGGGGTGCCGTACGCGGAGCCGTCCACGCCGAGCGCGGCGACGAGCCGGGCCGGTCCCCGGGCCAGTTCCCGGTCGCGGACGGAGACGCCGCGCCGGCGGCGGGCCAGGTCGGCGCCGGCGACGACGGTACCGGCGCGGAGCAGGACGGCGGACGCGACCCCGGCCGGCCCGGTCACCACGTTCAGGCACCAGTGCATGCCGTAGGTGAAGTACACGTAGGCGTAGCCGGCCGGGCCGAACATCACCTCGTTGCGCCGGGTCCGGCCGCGGTGCGCGTGCGAGGCGGGATCGATGCCGGTACCGGAGTACGCCTCGACCTCGGTCAGCCGGATCGTCACCCCGTTCGCGGCGACCTGCGCGCCGAGCAGGCCGCGCGCGGCCGCCTCGACCGGGCCGGCCAGGAGCCGGGCCAGGGCGCTCAGCGGGGTACCACCCGCTGCGCCGCCCAATCGCGCCACGAGTCGAGCCGGTCCTCGACGACGGCGAGCTGGTCGCCGACCGGACCCGGGCCGGTGGAGCCGGGGGTACGCCGGGCGGCCAGCGCGCCGGGGACCGACAGCACCTCGCGGACCTCCGGCGTCAACAGCGGCGATACCGAGGCGAGGTCCTGGTCGGACACCGAGTCCAGTGCGCATTCCCGGGCGGCGCACATGGCGACGAGCTGGCCGGTGATCTCGTGCGCGTCGCGGAACGGTACCCCGCGCCGGACCAGCCAGTCGGCCACCTCGGTCGCCAGGGTGTACCCGATCGGCGCGGCGGCCGCGAGGCGGTCCACCCGTACCGTCATCGTGGAGATCAGCCCGCACATGGCCGGCAGGACGAGATCCAGGGTGTCCACCGCGTCGAAGGCGGGTTCCTTGTCCTCCTGCATGTCCCGGTCGTAGGCCAGCGGCAGGCCCTTGAGCATGGTCAGCACCCCGGTGAGCCCGCCGATGAGCCGGCCGGTCTTGCCCCGGGCCAGCTCGGCGATGTCCGGGTTCTTCTTCTGCGGCATGATCGACGAGCCGGTCGCGAACGCGTCGTCGAGGTCGATCCAGCCGAACTCCGGCGTGGTCCACAGCACGATCTCCTCGCCGAGCCGGGACAGGTGTACCCCGGTGAGCGCGGCGACGAAGAGGAACTCGGCTACGAAGTCCCGGTCGGAGACCGCGTCGATCGAGTTCGGTGCGGCGCTGTTGAACCCGAGCTCCTGCGCCACCTGTACCGGATCCAGCGGCAGCGACGAACCGGCCAGCGCACCGGCGCCGAGCGGCGAGATGGCCGCCCGCCGGTCCCAGTCGCGCAGCCGGTCGAGGTCGCGCAGCAGTGCCTGGACGTGGGCGAGCAGCCAGTGCCCGAAGCTGACCGGCTGGGCATGCTGCAGGTGGGTCATGCCCGGCGCGGGGGTGTCCACGTGCCGCTGCGCCTGCTCGACCAGCGCGTCGGCCAGCTCGACCAGCCGGGTGGCCACGCCGCGCGCCCGTTCCCGCAGGTACAGCCGCAGGTCGGTGGCGACCTGGTCGTTGCGCGACCGGCCGGCGCGCAGCTTGCCGCCCAGCGCGCCGAGCCGTTCCAGCAGGCCGCGCTCCAGCGCGGTGTGCACGTCCTCGTCCTCGATGCTGGGCCGGAACTCGCCCGACGCGCACGCGGCCTCCAGGTCGTCCAGCGCGGCGAGCATCCGGCCCAGCTCGTCGGCGGTCAGCAGGCCCGCGCGGGCCAGGACGCGGGCGTGCGCGCGGGAGCCGGCCAGGTCGTACGGGGCGAGCCGCCAGTCGAACTGGACGCTCACCGACAGGCGGGCCAGCGCCTCGGCCGGCCCACCCCGGAAGCGCCCGCCCCACAGGCGCGTCGACCGCTCGGTCAAGGATTGATCGTTCACACTCGCTATTCTGCCAACCGGGCGTCCCGGGCGGCGGCGCGGCGGCTCGGCAGGCCCCACAGTTCGACGAAGCCCTTGGCGAGCGACTGGTCGAACATGTCGCCCTCGTCGTAGGTGGCCAGGCCGAAGTCGTACAGGCTGGCGTCGGAGCGCCGGCCGGTAACGGTCGCGCGGCCGCCGTGCAGGGTCAGCCGTACCTCGCCGGAGACGTGCCGCTGGGTCTCCTCGATGAACGCGTCGAGGGCCCGCTTGAGCGGCGAGTACCAGAGCCCGTCGTAGACCAGCTCGGACCACCGCTGGTCGACGATCCGCTTGAACCGGGCCTGGTCCCGCTCGACGGTGACGGCCTCCAGCTCCTGGTGCGCCGTGATCAGCGTGATCGCGCCGGGCGCCTCGTAGACCTCGCGGCTCTTGATGCCGACCAGCCGGTCCTCGACCATGTCCAGCCGGCCGACGCCCTGGGCGCCGGCGCGCCGGTTCAGCTCGGTGACCGCCTGGTACGGGGTGACCGGCTCGCCGTCGATCGCCGCCGGCCGGCCCTGCTCGAACGTGATGACCACCTCGTCGGGGTCCCGCGGTACCGAAGGGTCGGCGGTGTAGGCGTAGACGTCCTCGATCGGCGCGTTCCAGATGTCCTCCAGGAAGCCGGTCTCGACCGCGCGGCCCCAGACGTTCTGGTCGATCGAGTACGGCGACTTGTGCGTGACGTCGATCGGCAGGCCCTTCTCCTGCGCGTACCGGATCGCCTTGTCCCTGGTCCAGGCGAAGTCCCGAGCCGGCGCGAGCACCTTGAGGTGCGGGGCGAGCGCGCCGATCCCGACTTCAAATCGCACCTGGTCGTTGCCCTTGCCGGTGCAGCCGTGCGAGACGATCGTGCCGCCGTGGGTACGGGCGGCGGCCACCAGATGCTTGACGATCAGCGGCCGGGACAGCGCGGACAGCAGCGGGTACCGGTCCATGTAGAGCGCGTTGGCGCGCAGCGCCGGCAGGCAGAAGTCGGCGGTGAACTCCTCGCGCGCGTCGACCACCTCCGCCTCGACGGCGCCGCAGGCGAGGGCCCGCTGGCGGATCGCTTCGAGGTCCTCGCCGCCCTGCCCGACGTCGACCGCCACGGCGATCACCTCGGCGCCGGTCTGCTCGGCGAGGTATGGGATGGCGACCGAGGTATCCAGGCCACCTGAATATGCGAGAACAACCCGCCCGCTCATGATTTTCCGTTCCCTTCGTCTCTACCGGCCCAGCCGGACAGCTTCGCGGCCAGCCGTTGGCCGCTGGTGTCGCCGTGGTCGGCACGCGCCACGACGAGGATGGTGTCGTCGCCGGCGATGGTGCCGACGACCTCGGGCAGGCCGGACCGGTCCAGGGCGCTGGCCAGGAACTGGGCCGCTCCGGGTGGGGTACGCAGGACGACCAGGTTGCCGCTGGTGTCCACGCCGGTGAGCAGTTCGCGCAGCAGGCGGACCAGCCGGGCCGGGGCCTGCTCGGCCGGGCGCATCGGGCCGGCGCCCTCGGCCGGTACGACGTAGACGGCCGGGCCGCCGTCGGTACCGCGGACCTTCACCGCGCCCAGCTCCTCCAGGTCGCGGGAGAGGGTGGCCTGGGTCGCCTGTACCCCGTCGACGGCCAGTAACTCGGCCAGCTCGGTCTGCGAGTGCACGGCGTGGTCGCGGATCAGCGAGGTGATCCGGGCGTGGCGGGCGGCCTTGGTCAGCGGCGCGGTCATGCTGCCATCAGCCATGTCAGCAGCGCCTTCTGGGCGTGCAGCCGGTTCTCGGCCTGGTCGAACACCGCGCTCTGCGGGCCGTCCATGACCTCGTCGGTGATCTCCTCGCCGCGGTGCGCCGGCAGGCAGTGCAGCACGATCGCGCCGGGTGCGGCCGCGCCGAGCAGCTTCGCGTTGACCTGGTACGGCAGGAACGGGCTGAGCCGGTCCCGCCCGTCGCTCTCCTGGCCCATCGAGGTCCACGCGTCGGTGGCGATGACGTCGGCACCGTCGACCGCCTCGACCGGATCGCGCAGCGTGTCGACGGAGCCGCCGGTCCAGGCGGCGAGCTCGTCGGCCCGGGACACGATCGCCGGATCCGGGTCGTACCCGGCCGGCCCGGCGACCCGTACCCGCATGCCGGCCGTCGCGCCGCCGAGCAGGTACGAGTGGGCCATGTTGTTCGCGGCGTCGCCGACGTAGGCCAGCGTCCGGCCGACGGTACCGCCGAGGCGCTCCCGTACGGTGAGCAGGTCGGCGAGTACCTGGCACGGGTGGTACCCGTCGGTGAGCGCGTTGACGACCGGTACCGTCGCGGCGGCGGCCAGGGCCGCGAGGCGCTGGTCGGAGAAGGTCCGGATGACGATCGCGTCGACGTACCGGGACAGCACCCGCGCCGCGTCCTCGATCGTCTCGCCCCGGCCGAAGTGGGTGTTCTGGGCGTCGATGACGACCGGGTGCGCGCCGAGTTGCGCGATGCCGACCTCGAATGAGACCCGGGTACGCAGAGACGGCTTCTCGAAGATGACCGCGACCGCGCGGCCGTTGAGCGGCCCGGCGCCGGCGGCGCCGGCCTTGATCTGCGCGGCCAGGTCGAGCACGGAAGCCTGCTCGGCCCGCGTCAGGTCGTCGTCGCGAAGGAAGTTTCTGCTCATGTTGAGTCCAACGCGGCGGGGAGCGCGGCGAGGAACGCGTCGGCCTGCTCGGCGGTCAGGATCAGCGGCGGCGCCAGCCGGATCACGTCGGGCTGGACCGGGTTGGTCAGGAAGCCGGCGCGCTGCAGCGCGGCCGTCGCCGCGGCGGACACCGGTGCCGTGAGCGTGATGCCCAGCAGCAGCCCGGCTCCGCGTACCCCGCCGACGAGCGGGTGCCCCAGCCCCTCGATCCCCCGGCGCAGCCGCTCGCCGATCCGCTTGACGTGGTCGAGCAGCCCCTCCGAGGAGATCGTGCCGAGCACCGCCAGGCCGGCCGCGCAGCTGACCGGGTTGCCGCCGAAGGTACTGGCGTGGCTGCCCGGCCCGAGCAGGTCGGCGGCCGCGCCGAACGCCATCGTGGCGCCCAGCGGCAGGCCGCCGCCCAGCCCCTTGGCCAGCGTGACGACATCGGGCTCCACGCCCTCCGCCTGGTGGGCGAACCAGTGGCCGGTCCGCCCCACGCCGGTCTGCACCTCGTCGAGGACCAGCAGCGCCCCGTGGTCACTGCAGATCCGCCGGGCGGCGGCGAGGTACCCCGCCGGGGGTACCACGACCCCGCTCTCGCCCTGGATCGGCTCCAGGATCACCATCGCGGTGCGCTCGCTCACGGTCGCGGCCAGCGCGGCCACCTCGCCGTACGGCACGTGGTCCACGACGCCGGGCAACGGCCGGAACGGCGCGGCCTTGGCCGGCTGCCCGGTCAACGCGAGCGCGCCCATGGTCCGCCCGTGGAACCCGCCGTCCGCCGCCACGACGTGGGTCCGGCCGGTCATCCGGGACAGCTTGAACGCGGCCTCGTTGGCCTCGGCGCCGGAGTTGCAGAAGAACACCTTGCCCGGCCGGCCGGCCAGGGCCAGCAGGAGTTCGGCGAGCGCGACCGGCGGCTCCGCGGCGTACAGGTTGGACACGTGCCCGAGCGTCGCGATCTGCCTGGTGACCGCGGCGACCACGGCCGGGTGCGCGTGGCCGAGCACGTTGACCGCGATGCCGCCGAGCAGGTCCACATAGGACTGTCCGCCCTCGTCCCACACCACCGCGCCCTCGCCGCGTACGAGCGCCATGGGTGGGATCCCGTAGTTGTTCATCACCGACTGCTGCCAGCGGTCGATCAAGCTCACGACGCCGCCTCGCTTCGCTCGCCGGCGCCGTGAGGCACCAGGACACTGAGCTTGATGATTCGCTCGCTGCGCTCGCTCATGACGGCACCACCATGGTTCCGAACCCTTCGGAGGTGAAGACTTCCAGGAGCGTGGAGTGGGCGACCCGGCCGTCGACGACATGCGCCGCCGGTACCCCGCCGCGGACGGCGCGCAGGCAGGCCTCCATCTTCGGCACCATGCCGGCCTCCAACGTCGGCAGCAGCTGAGCAAGGCTGTGCACGTCAATCTCGGAAACCAGGCTGGTCTCGTCCGGCCAGCGCGTGTACAGCCCGGGTACGTCGGTGAGCACGACCAGCTTGCGCGCCTCCAGCGCGACGGCGAGGGCCGCGGCGGCGGTGTCGGCGTTGAGGTTGTGCAGTACCCCGTCGGCGGCCGGCGCGACCGTGGACACGACCGGGATCCGGCCGGCCGCGATGAGGTCGGTCACGGCGGAGACGTTCACCGACTCCACGTCGCCGACCAGGCCCACGTCGACCGGAGCACCATCCACAATGGCCGGTCGCCGTACCGCCGTGAACAACCCGCCGTCCTCACCGGACAGTCCGACGGCGAACGGCCCGTACGAGTTGACGAGGTTCACCAGTTCCCGGCCGACCTGCCCGACGAGCACCATGCGTACCACGTCCATAGCCTCGGGCGTAGTGACCCGGAACCCGCCGCGGAACTCGGTGGCGATGCCCAGCCGGCCAAGCATGGCCGAGATCTGCGGCCCGCCGCCGTGTACCACGACCGGCTTGAGCCCGACGTAGCGCAGGAACACCATGTCTGCCGCGAACGCCTGGCGCAGGTCGGGTGCGGTCATCGCGTTGCCACCGTACTTGACGACGATCGTCGCGCCGTGGAACCGCGCGAGCCACGGCAGCGCCTCGATGAGCGTGGCCGCCTTGTCCTGCGCGACGGCGAGGGCGGCGGTCATGTCGAGTACGCCGAGTTCTCGTGCACGTACCCGTGCGACAGGTCGTTCGTCCAGACCGTCGCGGCGGCGGTACCGGCGTGCAGGTCGACGGTGACCGTCACAGCCCGACCCGACAGGTCCACTTTGGACCGGTCCTCGGCGGCCGCCCCGGCCCGGCAGACCCACACCCCGTTGACGGCGACATCCAGCTCGTCGGGTTCGAACACCGCGCTGGTGGTACCGACGGCGGCGAGGATCCGGCCCCAGTTCGGGTCGTTGCCGAACAGCGCGGTCTTCACGAGGTTGTTGCGCGCGACAGCCCGGCCGACCGCGACCGCGTCGTCCTCGGTCGCCGCACCGGTCACCTCGATCGCGACGTCCTTGGTCGAGCCCTCGGCATCGGACATCAGCTGCCGGGCCAGATCGCGGCAGGCGGCCTCGACCGCGGCCGCCAGGTCGCCAGCCGGTGGGGCCACGCCCGACGCACCGGACGCCAGCAACAGCACGGTGTCGTTGGTGGACAGGCACCCGTCGGCGTCCAGCCGCTCGAAGGTCACCCGGGTCGCGGCCCGCAATACACCGTCCAAAGTGGACGGATCAGCCACCGCGTCGGTGGTGAGTATGCAGAGCATCGTCGCCAGCGACGGCGCCAGCATCCCGGCGCCCTTGGCCATCCCGCCGACCGACCAGCCGTCCCGCGCCACGAACGCGGTCTTGGGCCGGGTGTCCGTCGTCATGATGGCCTCGGCGGCGGCAGAGCCGTCGGCCGCCAGCTCCCCAACGGCGGCCGAGACGCCGGGGAGCAACCGGTCCATCGGCAGCCGCTCCCCGATCAGCCCGGTGGAGCACACGGCGACCTCGCCGGCCCCGATCCCCAACACTGAAGCGAGATGCTCCGCGGTCGCGTGGGTGTCCTGAAAGCCGCCCGGCCCGGTGCAGGCGTTGGCGCCGCCTGAGTTGAGCACCACCGCGCGTACCCGCCCGCTGCGCAACACCTGCCGGCTCCACAGTACCGGCGCGGCCTTGACCCGGTTGGCGGTGAACACCCCGGCCGCGTCGAACCGCGGCCCGTCGTTGACGACCAGCGCCACATCCCGCCCCGCCGACTTCAGCGCGGCCACCACGCCGGCCGCCCGAAACCCCTGTGGAAGCATCACGGTGCCACCCCGTGAGCGGTCAGGCCGGCCGTCTCGGGCAGGCCGAGCATCAGGTTGGCGCACTGCACGGCCTGGCCGGCGGCACCCTTGCCCAGGTTGTCGATCGCCGACGTCACGATGATCCGCCCGCTGTCACCGTCCACTGTGGACTGAAGGTGCACGGCGTTGGAGCCGAGCGTGGCGGCCGTAGCCGGCCACACCCCTTCGGGCAGCAGCCGCACGAACGGCTCCCCCGGGTAGGCGAGCGCCTCCCGGACCGCGGCCGGCGTGGCGCCCGGCAACCCGAGCGCGGTCACCGTCGCGAGGATCCCGCGCGGCATCGGGGCCAGGATCGGCGTCATGGACAGCGTCCGCGCCCCGGTCGCCTGCTTGATCTCCGGTACGTGTTGGTGCGTGCCGACCCGGTACGGCAGCAGCGAGCCCATGACCTCGGTCGCCAGCAGGTGCGGCTGGAGACTGCGCCCGGCGCCCGAGGTACCGGATGCAGCCACCACGACGACGTCCGAAGGATCGGCCAGCCCGGCGGCGATCAGCGGGGCCAGCGCGAGGATCGTCGCGACCGCGTAGCAGCCGGTGTTCGCCACCCGGTCGGCCGCCGCGATCGCGGCCCGCTGGCCGGGCAGCTCGGGCAATCCGTACACCCACGTCTCCCGGTGGTCCGATCCGAGATCGACGACCTTCACCGCCGCGGGCAGCGCAGCCGCCAGCGCCGCCGACTCACCGTGCGGCAGCGCGAGGAAGACCAGGTCCGCGTCGGCCAGGGTGGCAGGTTCCGTCGCCGTGAGCGTCAGGTCAAGAGCCAGCTGCGGGTGTACCGACACCAGCGGCGCACCGACCTGACTGTGCGCGGTCGCGGCGACGATCTCGAGGTCCGGGTGCCCGGCGAGCAGGCGGAGCAGTTCCCCGCCCGCGTACCCGCTGGCTCCGGCGACGGCCACCCGCGCACCCATCAGCACCTCCCTGCATCGCTATGCAGGGAAGCGTATCAGCATGCAGCCGGATCCGGCTACCCGTCGTCGAGTACCTTGGCGAGCTGGTCGCGGGTACGCACACCGAATCGCCGGTACAGCCGGGTCAGGTTGGCCTCGACCGCCTTGACCGACAGGTACGTGGCCCGGGCGATCTCCCGGTTCGTCGCGCCCTGTCGCACCAGCTCCACGATCCGCCGCTCGCTGTCGGACAGCCCGCCGGTCCGGGCGCCGTCCAGCCGGCCCAGCTCCGCCTCGGCCGCCTCCCGCCACGGCGCCGCCCCGCAGGCCGTGTACCGCCCGATCGCCTCCAGCAACGCCTCCCGCGCGGCGCCCCGCCGGTGTGCCCGCCGCTCGATGCCGGCCAGCACGTGCCAGGCCCGGGCCAGCTCGAACGCGTACGGGTGGTCCGCCCAGATGCGCAGCGCGTCGGTGAGGTCCTGGGCCGCCTCGCGCGGATGCCCGCTGAGCGCGGTGCACAGTGCCGCCGCCCGGGCCAGCCCGAGCTGCACCACTTCGCGCTCCAGCCGGCGGGCCTGCCCGGTGATCTCCGCCAGTACCTCCGCCGCTTCGTCCCGGGCCCCGGCCAGCGAAAGAGCTTCGATGAAGTCGGCGTGCCACAGGAAGTGCGCCGGGTCGATCGGACCGCGCCGCTGCTCCAGCGCGTACGAGCGGCGCATCGGCTCCACTGCGCCCACCGGGTCGCCGCGCAGCAACAGGATCTGCCCCCGTACCGCATGCGCGCCCTTGAGCCAGTCCTCGTCCCCGGCCGCCAGGCTGGCCGCGAGCGCCTGCTCGGCGTAAGCGGCGGCCTGGTCGACCGTACCCCCGCTGAGCTCGACGAGCGCGGCGACCAGCAGCCCCGGCCCGGGCGCCCCGGGCGCGACGTCGGCGAACAGCCGCAGGCAGTAGTGCCCGGCGGTCAGCGCGTCGGCGCACCGCCCGGCCCGGCTGTACACCGAGGCGAGCGTGGTCAGCACCGAGGCGAGATCCCGGACGGTGCCGGCCCGCTCGACCGCCATCCGCAGCTCCTCGATCCGGCGGACCGCCTCGGCCACCTCGCCGCGCTTGAGCCGGGCCATCGCGGCGAGCTGCCGGGCGGTGACCACCGCCGAGGACAGTGGCAGCCCGCGGGACAGTCCGGCGGCGCGCTCCAGCAGGTCCTCGGTACTGCGGACCTGGAACGGCGGCTCGATGTGCCCCCGCCAGGCCAGCACCTCGACCAGGCACTCGATGTCCTCGGCCTGCTCGGCGGCCTGCTCGGCGCGCTTCAACTCGGCCAGCACGTATTCGGTGTCCCCGTCGTAGAACGCCTTGCGCACCCGGCACAGCCGCACCCGGGCAGCCAGTACCCCGGACTCCTCGGCCTCCTGGAACGCCGCGTCGAGGATCGGACCGACCCCGGACATGTCCTGCCCGGGGAGGTCCACCAGCAGGAGCCGGGCGCCGATCCGGGTGACCGGGTCGGCGGCGTCCCGCAGCGCCAGCTCGGCCAGCCGCTCGGCCTCGTCGGACAGGCCGCCGGCAAAGGCGTGCCGGGCGGCAGCGAGGCACCGGTACGCCGCCCGTCCGGGGTCGGGAGTCCGCTCGGCGGCCAGCCGTGCGAGGTCGGCGGCCACCACCGGAGCGCCCCGCCGCCGGGCCACCGCGGCGGCGTCGGTCAGCGTGCTGGCCAGCGCCTCATTCGGGTCCGGCCGGATCACCGCCAGGTGCCGGGCCCGCTCGACCGGGTTGTCCAGCGCCGCGGCGAGCCGCTTGTGCGCGGTGTGCCGGTTCGCCGGGTCGGCGTCGGCGTAGAGCATCTCGCGCAGCATCGGGTGGCTGAAGCCGAGCGCGCCGTCCGGTCCCGAGGTGACCAGGCCGGCCGCGGCCGCCTCGGCCAGCTCCGCCGCGGCGTCGATCCCGCACCGCTCCAGTAGCTCGGTGGTCGGGCGGGCGGCCGCCGCCAGGACCGTCAGAGCCACCCCGGCCTCCGGGGACAGCGCCGCCAGCCGGGCCGCCAGCAGGGCGCGCAGCCGATCCGGTACCGGCAGCGGCTCCAGCTCGTCGGTCGGCTCGCCGCGCTCGGCGACCGCCCGGCCGAGCTCGACCGCGAAGAGCGGGTTGCCGCCGGACACGGCGTGGACCCGCGCCACCGTGGCCGGGGACAGTCCCGGCCCGAACCGGTCGCGCAGCAGGTCGGCCACGTCGTCGCGGGACAGCGGACCGAGCGGCAGCTCCAGGTACGGCTCGGGGCACAGCTGCGCGCGGACCGGTCCGGTCTCGGCCCGCTCCGCCGCCAGTACCTGCACCGGCAGCCCGGCGAGCCGGCGCGCGACGAACTGCAGAACGCCCGCGCTCGGCTCGTCGACCCACTGCAGGTCGTCAATGATCATGAGTACCGGCGACTGCGCCGCCAGGATCCGCACCAACTCCAGTACCGCCAGCCGGACCGCCAGCTCGTCCTGCGGTGTGGCCGGCGCGACGGTGCGCAGCAGGGCCGCGTCCAGCGCGGCCCGCAGATGCCCGGGCAGCAGCGAGCCCTGCTCGGACAGGGCCGCGCCGAACAGGTCCACCAGCGTGAGGTACGGCAGGCCGGACTCCACCTCCGCGGCTGCCGCGCGCAGCACGCGGGCACCGCCCAGCGGGTCGGCGAGCATGGTCAGGACGGTGGACTTGCCGATCCCCGGCGGCCCGACGACGAGCACGCTGCTGCCGCCGGCCAGCTGAGCCCGGGCCAGGCTGACGATGCTGTCCCGGCCCACCGGGGCGGCGGACCGCCGTACTCCGACGGCGAGTCTGCCTCGTTCAGCCAGATCCGGCGAACGGCGACTCTGCCGGCCGGGCACCACCGCGACGACCCGCTCCCGCGCCGCGGTCACCGCTGACCGCGCGCCCCACGCCTTCCGCATCCCGGCATTCTCGTCGATCCTGATGTCCGCGTCGAGACCGGCCGGTAACTACGCGCCGCGGAGCACCGCACCATACCGCTCCGCCGCGACCGCGACGGCTGCGTCACGAGCCGCCACCGCCTCCTCCACCGTCAGTGTTCGGTCCGGTGCCCGGAACGTAAGTTTGTACGCCAGCGACTTGCGGCCGGTACCGAGCTGCTCGGAGGCGTACACGTCGAAGAGCCGTACCCCCTCCAGCAGCTCCCCCGCGCCCGCCACGAGCGCGGCCTCGACCTCGGCCGCCGGGGTGGCCGCGTCCACCACGAGCGCCACGTCGATCAGCGCCGGTGGGTACGACGAGATCCGCGGCGCCGGGGTGATCCCGGGCAGCGGGAGGGCATCGAGGTCCAGCTCCATCGCCGCGGTGCGCCTGGGCAGCTCCAGCGCGGCGCACACGGCCGGGTGCAGCTCGCCGGCGTACCCGACGACCTGCCCGTCGGCCAGGATCTCCGCGCACCGGCCGGGGTGCCACGGCGGCCGGGTACCGGCCCGGACGGTCGCGCGCAGGCCCGCGGCGGACACCGCCAACCGGGCTGCCTCGACGGCATCCGCCCAGCTGGCCGGGCGCCCCGCACCCCACCAGCCGGCCGGCTCGACGTCGCCGGCGAGCACGACGGCCACGTGCCACGGCTGGTCCGGGACGAAGCGCTGCGCGGCGGCGAGGTCGGCCTCGTCCGGCCGGGCGTCGACCCCCATCTCGGGCGGGCGGCCGGTGGCGCCGGTAGCCAGGAACACCGAACCCAGCTCGTACAGCGCGAGGTCGCGCTGACCCCGGCCGAGGTTGCGCCTGAGCGTACCGAGCAGCGGCGGCAGCAGGGTCGTGCGCAGCAGCGGTTCCTCGTCGGACAGCGGGTTGGTCAGCCGTACCGTGTTGCGCCGCGGGTCGCCCTCGGGGATCTGCAGCGCGTCCAGCACCGAGGCGCCGGTGAACGGGTACGAGAGCACCTCGACGTACCCGTTCTCGGCCAGCGCCCGGCCGACGCTGCGCTTGCGGCGCTGCTGCGGGGTGAGCCCGCGCCCGGGCGGCGCGACCGGCAGCACGCTGGGTACCTTGTCGTACCCGTCGAGCCGGACCACCTCCTCGGCGAAGTCGGCCGGCTGGAGCAGGTCGGGCCGCCACGTCGGCGGCGTGACGACGAGCACGTCGCCGACCTGCGCGGCAGGCAATCGCTGGCTGGCCGCCGCTCCGGCAGGCTGCGCGGCGATGGCGCACCCGATCTCCGTCAGGATCCCGGTGACCCGGGCCGGTTCGTAGGCCACGCCGGCCACCCGGGCCGGCAGGTCGGCGGCGACGCGTACCGGCTGCGGTGGCACCACCGCGTCGAGGTCGAGGATCCGCGGGTCCAGCTCGCCACCCGCGTACAGGGTCAGCAGCCGGACCGCCTTCTCCAGCGCGACCAGCGGCAGTTGCGGGTCGACGCCGCGCTCCCAGCGCTTGGCCGCCTCGGAGAGCAGCCGGTGCCGCCGGGCCGTACGGGACACCATGACCGGGTCCCAGTGCGCCGCCTCGAACAGCACGTCAACCGAGTCCCGCTGCATCTCGCTGCTCTCCCCGCCCATGACGGCGGCCAGCGAGATCGGACCCGTGTCGTCGCAGATGACCATGTCCTCGGGGTCGAGCCTGCGCTCCACACCGTCCAATGTGGTCAGTCGCTCCCCGGGCCGGGCCCGGCGGACCACCAGCGGGCCGGACAGCCGGTTCGGGTCGAATGCGTGCATCGGCTGGCCGAGTTCGAGCATCAGGTAGTTGGTGATGTCGACGGCGAGGCTGATCGAGCGGAGCCCGGCGACCGCGAGCCGGCTCTTCATGAACGGCGGCGTGGGCGCGGCCGGATCGATCCCGCGCACGAGCCGGGCGGAGAACCGGTCGCAGCCGAGCGGATCCTCGACGCTCACCGGGTACGGCGGCGTCGGGGTGGCGCCCGGCGGGTCGACCGCGAGTGCGGGATCCCGGAACGGCACGCCGAGCGCGTGCGACAGCTCGCGCGCGATGCCGCGCACCGACAGGCAGTACCCGCGGTCCGGCGTGACCTCCAGGTCCAGCACGATGTCGTCGAGCCCGACCAGCGGCCGGGCCGGGTCACCAGGCGCGGCGGAGTCCGGCGGCAGCACGATGATCCCGGTGTGGTCGTCGCCGATCCCCAGTTCGCGCGCCGAGCAGATCATGCCGTCGGAGATCCGGTCGTACGTCCTGCGGGCGGCGATCGCGAACCCGCCCGGGAGAACGGTACCGGGCGGCGCGACCACGACGAGATCCCCGACCGCGAAGTTGAACGCGCCACAGATGATCCCCCGTGGCGCCGCCTCGCCGACGTCGACCTGGCAGTACCGGATCCGCTTCTTGTACCCGGTCAGCTCCTCGATCTCCAGGACCCGGCCGACCACCAGCGGACCGTCCACTGTGGACGCGAGGTCGACCACCTCCTCGACCTCGATGCCGACCCGTACCAGTGCCTCTTCCAGCACGGCCGGGTCGGCCGGCGCCTCCACCCACCCTCGTAGCCACGCGACGGAAACCCGCATCAGACGTCCATTCCGAAAGCCCGGGTGAACCGCACGTCACCCTCGATCATGTCGCGCATGTCCGACACCCCGTTGCGGAACATCAAGGTGCGCTCGATGCCCATGCCGAACGCGAACCCGCAGTACTCGTCCGGGTCAACGCCGCAGGCCCGCAGTACCCGCGGGTTGACCATCCCGCAGCCGCCCCATTCGACCCAGCGGGGACCGTCGCGATGCCCCGGGAACCACACGTCGAACTCCGCAGACGGCTCGGTGAACGGGAAGTAGTGCGGCCGCCAGCGGGTACGGGCCGCCTCCCCGAACATCGCCCGCGCGAAATGGTCCAGCGTGCCGCGCAGGTGCGCCATCGTGATGCCCTTGTCCACCACGAGGCCCTCGACCTGATGGAAGACCGGAGTGTGGGTGGCGTCCAGCTCGTCGGTCCGGTACGTCCGGCCGGGTACCACCACGTAGATCGGCAGCGGCCGGGTGAGCATCGCCCGCGCCTGTACCGGCGACGTGTGCGTGCGCAGCACCAGCCCGGGAATGTCCACGAAGAAGGTGTCCATGAGGCCGCGCGCGGGGTGGTCCGGCGGGATGTTGAGCGCGTCGAAGTTGTACCACTCCAGCTCGACCTCGGGCCCCTCGGCGATCTCGTACCCCATGCCGACGAACAGGTCCCCGATCCGCTCCATCAGCGTGGTCAGCGGGTGCCGGGCGCCGCGCGGCCGCCGGTCCCACGGCAGCGTGACGTCGACCGCCTCCTCCGCCAGTACCCGCTGCTCCCGCTCGGCCGCAAGCTGCGCGGACCGTGCGTCGAACGCGGCCTGGATCGCGGCCCGGGCCTCGTTGACCCGCTTGCCGGCATCGGCCTTCGCGGCCGGCGGCAGCGCACCGATCTCCCGGCGGGCCAGCGACACCGGCGCCCGGTCGCCGAGGTGGGCCGGCTTGAGCGCGGTCAACGCGTCCAGGTCGGCGGCTGCGGCAAACGCCTTCTCGGCCCCGGCGACGGCGTCGTCGAGCGCGGCCTGGTCGAGCAGCGCGACCTGCTTGGGATCGTAAGGATCAGTGCGGTACGTCATGACTCTCCCAGCCCTTGTAACCGCGAACAGTGTAGGGACGCGCGGCAGACAATCGCTTGCCGGTAGCCCGCCGGTCCGGGAGAGGGAGAAGGGCGCAGTCAGCCCCGCCGCCCGCCGTGACCGGCGGGCTGGAGAAACAGGCGACCACGCACGGGGCACAGCATACCGGGTGCTAGGTCGCTTCGAACGGATTGACCACCGGCACTCCGGTCCGGGCCACGTCCGCGACGTTTCTCGTGACGAGGGTCAGCCGGTGCACGCGTGCCGTCGCCGCCATCAGGCCATCGACGACAGGTGGCGGCTGTGGGAGCCCGCTCACGCCACCCCATTCGTGCGCGATCTCGATCGAGACGGGGAGGATCCGGTCGCGATACGACCCGAGCAGTCCGGACAGCCAGCGGTCCAGGGCGTCGGCCTGTTGCGGGTCCCGGGGACGGACCCGCTCGATACCCTGCCTGATCTCGCCGATAACCAGAACACTGAGATAGGCGTCGGCACGGGTTTCCCGGCGGTGCCAGGCCAGGACGTGCGAGTTGGGCGTGGCTTTGCGCAATTCGGACACGACGTTGGTGTCCAGGAGGTATGCCACGGTCAGCCGGCGAGGTCGATATCCCGCGGCAGGTCGTGCGCGCGCTCGGTAGGAAGATCGACATCGAGCAAGGGCTCCGCACGGAGGTAGCCCATCAAGCCGAGGGACTCGCCGCGCAGCCGGCGGTACTCCGCGATGTCGATCACTACCGCCACCGCCTCGCCATGCTTGGTGACGATCTGCGGCTCACCCGTCGCCGCCGCCCGGAGCACCTCGCTGAAGCGCTGCTTGGCTTCTTGAACCTGCCACTGCACGGGGTTCCTCCAGGGTCTAATGTCTAGATCTAGACTGACTAGACAGCAATTCTAGCGCAGCGCGCGAGCCGAGGCGTAGAGGCACACGGCGGCCGCTGCGGCCAGGTTCAGGCTCTCGGCCCGACCATGCTGGGGTACCCGCACCCGCAGGTCAGCGGCGTCGGCGAGCGCGCCGGGCAGCCCGTGCGCCTCCGAGCCGAACAGCCACGCGGTCGGGCGGTCCAGCTCCCCCGCGTCGGCCAGCTCGTCGAGGTCGGCGGCGCCGTACGGGTCGGCGGCGAGCACGGTGAGCCCGGCGGCGCGCAGCTCGCGCACCACGGTCGCCGGGTCGGCGGCCCGGACCAGATCCACGTGGAAGAGGCTGCCGGCGCTGGCCCGTACACACTTGCCGTTGTACGGGTCGACCGCGTCCCCTGCGAAGACCACCGCGTCGGCCCCGGCCGCGTCGGCCGTGCGCAGTACCGTCCCCGCGTTGCCCGGGTCGCGGATGCCGGCCAGCACCGTGACCAGCCGGGGCCGGGCGGCGAGTGCGGTGGCCAGCGGTACGTCACGGGCCGCGCAGACCGCGACCAGGCCCTGCGGCGCGACGGTCTCGGCCAGCGCGGCGAGCCCGTCCTCGGTGATGACCGAGGCCTTGCCGGCCAGGTCGGGGTGGCGCTCCAACGCGGCCGGGGTCGCGAACAGTTCGAGGACGGCCGAGGCGCCCAGCGCCTCCCGTACCCCCTGCGGTCCCTCCACGAGGAACCGGCCGGCCTCGTCGCGCTCCCGGCGGCGCAGCAGGCGCCGGGCGGCGACGACCCGGGGCGTCCGCGCGGTGAACGGACCTGCCCCGGGTCGCTGCACGGCCAGGTCAGGCGGCTGCCGCGCCGCCGATGCCCTCGGCGGCAACCGCCGCGCGGGCCACCTCGACGATCGCGGCGAACGCCGCCTCGTCGGTCACGGCGAGGTCGGCAAGGATCTTGCGGTCCACCTCGACGCCGGCCAGCTTCAGGCCCTGGATCAGCCGGTTGTACGTCATGCCGTTGGCGCGGGCGGCCGCGTTGATCCGCGTGATCCACAACTGGCGGAAGTCGCCCTTGCGGTCCCGGCGGTCCCGGTAGGCGTACTGCATCGAGTGCAGTACCTGCTCCTTGGCCTTGCGGTAGAGCCGTGAGCGCTGGCCGCGGTACCCGCTGGCGGTCTCCAGTACGGTGCGGCGCTTCTTCTGGGCGTTGACAGCCCGCTTCACGCGTGCCACGTCGGTATCTCCTTCTCGTCAGTGGCCCACGTCAGCGGCCGAGCAGCTTGTTGATGCGGCGGGTGTCGACCTTGCTCACCTCGACGGTGCCGGTCAGCCGGCGGGTACGGCGCGAGGACTTCTTCTCCAGGTTGTGGCGCAGCCCGGCCTGCTGGGCGACGATCTTCCCGCGCCCGGTCACCCGGACCCGCTTGCCCATGCCCGTGTGGCTCTTCATCTTCGGCATCGAATGTGTCCTTCTGGTACGGGCCGCCAGAAACCGGCGCCGGGGGCGCCGCCTGGCGGTCTGCTATGCACCGCCAGGTACCGGGCGCCACTCGGGTGGCGCCCCTGGCGGTCCGGGGTCTGATCCCCTAGTGCGCGGCCGGGCTCGGGCCGGGGGTCCGGCCCTGGTCCGGCGCGACGTCGCGCTCCTTTGTCGCCACCCCACGTGCGGCGGTGGCGGCGGTCTTCGTGGCCCGGTGTGGTGCAATTACCATGATCATGTTACGGCCGTCCTGCTTCGGCGCGGCCTCTACGAACCCCAGCTCAGCGACCTCTTCGGAGAGCTTGCGCAGGAGCCGGAAGCCCAGCTCCGGGCGGCTCTGCTCGCGGCCGCGGAACATGATCGTCACCTTGACCTTGTCGCCCTGCTTCAGGAACCGCACCACGTGACCCTTCTTGGTCTCGTAGTCGTGCGGGTCGATCTTCGGCCGGAGCTTCATCTCCTTGATGACGGTCTGCTGCTGGTTACGCCGGGCCTCGCGCGCCTTGATGTCGCTCTCGTACTTGTACTTACCGAAGTCCATGAGCTTGCACACCGGCGGGCGGGCCATGGGCGCGACCTCGACCAGATCCAGATCCACATCGCCGGCCAGCTGCAGAGCGCGCTCCAGGGGCACGATGCCTACCTGCTCGCCCTCCGGGCCGACCAGCCGGACCTCCCGAGCCCGGATCTGTTCGTTGACGCGTAGTTCGACGCTGATGGGGCCTCCTCAAGTCAGTTCCAGGTGTGACGACCGACCCCAAACAGAAGGCCCTGGCGCATGCCAGGGCCCGCTCGACCGGTCGCCGCCAATGGCGGAACAGCACCGCGGCGGGCGATTTGCTTCCCACGCGGTGGACCGGACCCGGCAGCCGTGCGGCCGACGGGTGGGAGCGGGCTGCTCCACTTGAGATCCTGCGCGCTGTCCGGAACACCGCGCAGTCGGTCGACGCCAAGACTCTAGCACGGAACGTGAGATCTAAATGCTCAGGGGTAATGCCAAGGCCGTGCCATGATCACTGTTCGGGAGCGACACGCCGAGTGGTACTGCGCGATCCGTCCCGAAACTGCGATCTTGGGGGCCAGCCCGCCGGGCGGACCCGCCCTATCCGGCGGCGCCGGCCTTGTGGGCGGCGAGCAGGGCACGCAGGCCGCGTACCGCGGCCACGGCGTAGTCCTTGTCCGTCGCCTGTACCGCCATGATCGCGACCACGTCGTCGTTCTCCAGTTCCAGGCTGGCCCACGGCGATCCGCGCCGGAACTCGATCGACCGGACCACGTCCCAGGGCAGGTCGTAGCTGCCGAACACGTTGCGGATCCGGATCCCGCGTGCGTCGGCCGCCACCCGCGGCCGGGTGAACATCAGGATGGCCAGCGCGGCGAGGACGCCCAGCCCGATCATCGCGTACTGGTCGCTGGCCTGGAACACGCTCTTGCCGCTCTCGGTCGGCCCGCGCAGTGTGGTGGCCACGGCGGTGAACACCACGACGACCAGTACCGCGAGGATCCAGGCGACCCGCGTCGCCCGGACCGGTCGAGCGTTCACAGTCGGCACGCGTGGATGTCCGTCACGAGGATGGCCCGGGCGCCCACGTCGTACAGCTCGTCCATGATCCGGTGTACCTCCGTGCGGGCCACCATCGCCTGGACCGCCACCCAGCCCTCGCGGTGCAGCGGCGAGATCGTCGGCGACTCGATGCCCGGCGTCAGCGCGCAGGCCGCCTCCACCTGGTCGGCGCGCACGTCGTAGGCGAGCATCACGTACCGGCGGGCCACCAGTACCCCCTGGAGGCGGCGCAGGAGCTGGTTGACCGGCCCGTTGCCGGGCGCGCCGACCCGCCGGACCAGCAGCGCCGAGGACTCCAGGATCGGCTTGCCCACCGGTTCCAGGCCGGCCTGCCGCAGCGTGGCGCCGGTGGACACGACGTCGGCGATCACGTCGGCCACGCCGAGCCGGATGGCGTTCTCCACCGCGCCGTCCAGCGGGACCACCTGGGCGTCGATGCCCAGCTCGCGCAGGTGCCGCCCGACGACGCCGGGGTACGCGGTGGCGATCCGGCGGCCGGTGAGCTGACCGATGTCCGACAGCGTCTCCGGCCGGGCGGCGAACCGGAACGTGGCGCCGCCGAAGCCGAGGTCGAGGATCTCCTCGGCGCCGGCGCCCGCGTCGACCAGCAGGTCCCGGCCGGTGACGCCGAGGTCGAGGTCGCCGGAGCCGACGTAGGTGGCGATGTCGCGCGGGCGCAGGTAGAAGAACTCGACGTCGTTGGCCGGGTCGCGGCAGATCAGGTCGCGGTCGTCGGACCGCTGGCGGTACCCGGCCTCGCGCAGCATCTCCGCGGCCGGCGCGGCGAGGGTGCCCTTGTTGGGGACGGCGATTCTCAGCACTTTTCCAGCCTCACAGGTGTCGGTACACGTCCTCGAGCTTGAGGTTCAGTGCGAGCATGAGCACCTGCGCCTGGTAGAACAACTGGGAAAGCTCTTCGGCGGCCCGTTCCGGGCCCTCGTGCTCAGCGGCCATCCAGGACTCGGCGGCCTCCTCGACGACCTTCTTGCCGATGAAGTGCACGCCGCGGTCGAGCGCGGCGACGGTCGACGATCCGGGGGTCCGCGCGGCGGCCTTCGCGGCCAGTTCCGCGTACAGCTCCTCGAAGGTCTTCACGACGGCCGATTGTCGCAGGTGGCGCCCACCTACCGCGGACCGGGTACCGGCGGCAGCAGGTCGAGCAGGTCCGCCGGTACCGCGGTGGCCACGTCGACCATGACCGCGTCGGGTACCCCGTGGGCCACCACACGCAGCACCATCCGTACCCGGTCGCGGGCCTCGTCGGGTGCGCAGCAGCCGCGCTCGGCGACCCGGTACAGGAAGTGCGGGCGGTCCAGCCGCGCCCCGGCGTCGTCGGCCGGAGCGGGGCGCCGTACCCGCGCGCCGGCCTCGTCGGGCAGGTTGGTCGCCAGGTACCCGGCGGTACCGGCGGGCAGCTCCTCGCCCAGCGTCGTCAGTACCGCACTGACGGTCAGCTCGACCGGCTCCGGTACGCCCGCCTCCCGCGCATCGTCCAGCAGCTCTCGGTAACGCATAGCGGCGCTGTACCCCGGGTACGCCATCGTCATGTACCGACCCCTCGAGGTCCTGGTGCCCACCCGCAACCGGCCGGCCGAGCTGGCCGCGACACTGAGCGGGCTGGCCGCGCAGGAGGACGAGTTCGGCGTGCTGGTCAGCGACCAGTCCGACGGTCCGCCGGCCTGGGAGCAGGGTGCCGTCGCCGGGCTGGTGCGGATCCTGCGCCACCGCGGGCACCCGGTGCAGCTGTACCGCAACCTGCCGCGGCTGGCCGAGGAGCTCGCGGGCAGCGGATACGACCTCCACGACCGGGATGTCCGCGACGAACGAGGGTGAGTGCGCGCAGCCCGCGCCGCCACCCGACCGGGCCGGGTACAGGTCGCGGGTGCAGTCCACGCCGCACTCCGGGCAGTGGATCGTCCAGGAGATCAGCGGGCGGTGCCGGACCCGCTCGACGGGAGCGCCGTTGATGAAGTTGCCCACCCAGTAGAGGCCGACCGTCGGCGCGCCGACCGCCTCCGCGAGGTGCACCGGGCCGGTGTCGTTGGCGATCACCACAGCACAGCGGGACAGCAGCGCCGCGAAGCCGCCGAGGGACAGCGCGTCGACCAGCGGCCGGGCGGGGCGGCGCATCCCGCCGACGACCCGGTCGACCAGGTCGCGCTCGGTGCCGGTACCCGTGACGAGGATGTCGGCGTCGAGCGCGTCGCCGACGGCGCTGAAGCGCTCCGCG
>WNGM01001036.1_pt1 | contig 22285 bp, 17 predicted proteins | sample 5400571 | NCBI WGS metagenome assembly WNGM01 (sample SAMN13153378, study PRJNA577476) | soil metagenome | isolation source: 100 cm soil or saprolite under Garry oak tree replicate 2 | place: USA:California | collected 2016-06-15 | reverse complement strand
ACGAGTCCCGGGCTGCCTTGTGCTCCAACTGGGCGACCCGGTCAGTAAGGCTGGCGATCTGCGCATCCGCTGCCGCCACCTGCGACCGCAGCTGAGCGATCAGCATGTCCCGTGCCGCCAGCTCGGCCTGGTGCAGCTCAGCTTGGGTAGCGATCACCGTCCGCAGCTTAGTGTTGACCGCACGCTGCCGCCCCGCCGCCGCGCGCGACTCCTCCACCGACAAGCTGGCCAGGTCACGCGGCGGCTCGGACATACCCGAGATGATCGGCACGTCCGCAGCCGAAGATCAACTCGGTCAGCTCACGACATCCGGTCGTCCTGTTGAAGGTCACCGCGACCCCGTTCACCCTCCTGAATAGCTACGCCCCAGACGCTCAGCCGATCTCCGATCCGGGCTGTCCGTGTGGAACGCCTTTGGGACTGAACGGGTCGCTCGGAGTTGCAGGATTGGCGGCCACGATCCGGGCTATGGCCTCGAGATCCGCCACGGAGAGTGGCCTGGCGTTGAAGGCGGCGATGTCGTCGTTCAACTCGCGATCATTGATCATCCCCACCACGACCGCTGAGGCGCCCTCGTAGGAGAGCGGAAACTGGATCGCCGCCTCGACCAGGTTCCTCCCCAGCTCTTGGCGGAGGAGCGGCTCAATGACTTCGCGTCGGGCCAGGATTCGCCCCATGTCGAAGGGGGATCGTGCCAGCAGTCCCACGCCGCGCGCCTGGGCCTGCGGCACGACTCGATCTGCGGACTCCGAGTCGAACATGTGGACGCAGAATTCGAGGACCTCGGCCCCCATGTCGATCGCGCGCAGCGCCGCTTGCGGACCGGCCGACGTCGACGCCCCGAACCAACCGATCTTTCCATCACGCTTCAAGCTTCGCAGGGCCTCCCAGACATCCTCCCTGGCGAGCACGACCATCGATGGGTCATGGAGGAGGAAGACATCGATGTAGTCGGTACGTAGCCTCCTCAGGCTCTCGTGACACGAGGCAAGAAGCGCCGGCTCCTCGAAGCACTGCAGCGCCTCCTGGTCGCTCTCGTCAAGCAACTCTTGGGCTCCGTCCGAACCCGTGACGTATCCCGCCTTCGAGACGTAGACGACCTCCTCTCGGCAGCGGCGGAAGGCCGCTCCAACGATCACTTCGGTCCGCCCGTTGCCGTACAAGTTGGAGAGGTCGTAGGTGGTGACGCCCTGGTCAAGAGCCGAACGGAGGAGGCCAACAGCCTCGCGAGCATCGACCGGCCCAAACCGCGCCCCCCCGACCTCCCAGGTCCCGAAACAGAGCTCCGACACGAGGAGCCCAGTGCCGCCGAGCCTCCTCGCCTTCAATCGGACGCACTCCCCGGATCAGGCCTCGACGCGAGTGGATCCACCTGATCGAGGCATTCCTTTAGGCATTGCCCGAGCACCGGGCTCTCGCCGATATCATCGTGCTCCGCCTCGATCGGAATCACGCTGAGCCCCCCCTCCGCCACCGACCTCCATTCCTCTTCCAACTCCTCCGGATCGAGGGGCCCCAAGGTGGCCGTGAACAGCGTGATCGGGCCCGGGTAAGGCCGAACCTCGTAGGCGAGAGCAGCGCAGGCGTTCTTCGCCGAGACCTCGGAGAGCCACTGCACGAACTCGGGGACTTCGGTCGAGGAACCCTCGCTTCCCTCGGGAAGGCGCCTCACGCCCAACTCCCCCAACTGGTCCTGCAGGGTCGCCAGCCGCATTCCGGCGAGATCAGCTTCATGCACCCGGTCCTTTGCATCGGTGCTCCGCTCACAGATTGTCGTGTCCATCAGGCCCAAGAAAGCAACGCGCTCCCCGGCGGCGACCAGACGGTGGGCCATTTCGACGGCGATCAGGCCACCGATGCAGTTGCCAGCCAGGAGGTAGGGACCCGCAGGCTGGACCGTCCGTAGCTCCTCCAGGTACCGGATCGCCATGTCCGAGATCGTGGGCAGGGGTTCGTCCCGCCGATCCAGACCAACCGAGCGAAAGCCATACACGGGGCGCCCGAATTGGACATGCCGCAGGAGGATCCGCAAGAACATCAGATCGCCCGGGGAGGAGTGGACGCAGAACAGCGGCCGCCGCGAGTCGCCATCGGCCAGCTTCACGAGCGGCGGAAGGGGGGCGGCCGACCCTCGACGAATCAGGTCCGCCAGAGCCTCGAACGTGGGCGAGTCGAAGAACGCTTCGAGCGGGATGTCAACTCCGAAGGCCTCCCGGATACGCCAGACGGCACCCAGCGCGAGGATCGAGTGGCCTCCGAGGTCAAAGAAGTCGTCTTCCGGATTCACGGAGTCGACGTCGAGCAACGTCCGCCAGATGTTCGCCAATTCGGCCGCCACGTAGTCCGGCGGCTGCCACTCCTCACTGGTGGAGGTCCTTGGCCGTTCCGGTGCCGGCAAGGCGCGGCGATCAACCTTCCCGCTCGAGGTGAGAGGAAGACGGTCCAGTGACACGAACCGTGACGGCACCATGAAGGCGGGGAGGTTGTGCGCGAGGTGCGCACGCAACTCGGATGGCGCCGTGCCCGGCGGTTCTTGTGGGACCACGTAAGCGACGAGGTGGCGGTCTCCTCCCGGTTGCTCCTCGCGAACTATTACCGCCGCCTGACGAACGGCCGGATGGCGCTCGAGCGCGAACTCAACCTCCCCCAGCTCAATGCGGAACCCCCGGACTTTGACTTGCCGGTCGATACGACCGAGGAACTCGAGATCTCCGTTCGCCCGATAGCGGGCCAAGTCGCCGGTCCGGTACAGACGGGCTCCTGGCTCGGCGCTGAAAGGGTCAGCGATGAACCTCTCATCGGTGAGCGCGAGCCGATTGATGTATCCCCGAGCCACTCCCGCCCCGCCGATGCACAGCTCCCCGATAACACCTCGGGGAACAAGGTTCAGGGAGCGGTCGAGGACGTACGTCCTGACGTTGTCGATGGGGCGCCCGATCGTTGGCGTGGGCGGTTCGGCGTTCTCTCCCTCCTCACCGACCAGTCCCTTCACTTCGGCTGTGGTGAACGTGCCTCTAGTCGTAAACGTTGTGGCCTCAGACGCTCCGTAGAAGTTGAACACTCGGCGGATGCCGGTCAGCCTGAAGATGTCCGAGAGCAAGGCTCCCGGCAGCGCCTCTCCCGTGAGGGCCAAGGTTTCGACGGAAGAGGGGATCCCACCGCTCTCCAGGAGCCCGGCAATCGCGGAGGGAACCGTGTGTACCAGCTTCACGCCCGACGTGACCGGGAGATCCAGGACAGAGTTGGCCAGCACCACGGTCCCACCCCAGCTCAGGGGGGCAAGCACCTCGAACAACGTGCAGTCGAACGTGGGCGCGGTGGTGGCGAGCACACCCGACAGGCCATCCCTCCCGAAGGCCCGGCCGGCCCAGTGCAGGAAGGAAACGGCGCTCGCGTGCTCGATGCCAACGGCCTTTGGGGTTCCCGTCGATCCCGAGGTGTAGATCGCGTAGGCGAGATGCCGATCGCTCCCGAGCCTCGGGGGATCCGCGACGCTCGGGCTTTCGACGGTCCGGCCCGAACTCGACTCGATGGGGAGGACCGTGGCCGCCGTCCGAGGGAGGGCCGCCGCGAGCCTCGCTTCCGTCAGGATGGCCCGCACGCCGAGATCGTCGATGATGAAGCGTGCGCGGTCCTCCCCATCGTTCGGATCGAGCCCAATGTAGGCGCCGCCCGCCTTGAGCACTCCGAGGAGTCCGGCGACCATCTCGAAACCACGCTGGACGTGCAGCCCCACGAAGGTCTCCGGGCCGACCCCGAGGGACCTCAGCCGCCATGCCAACCGGTTCGCCTCCGTGTTGAGGTCGCCGTACGTCCACCGGCGATCTTCATGGACTAGGGCCACGGCGTGGGGCTCCCGCCGGACCTGCTCCTCGAAGAGTTCGTGAACCAGGCCTCCTGTAGGGTGAGCTACTCGGGTGTCATTCCATTCGACCAACTGCCGGTGTCGCTCCCAGTCGGTGAGCAGCGGGACCCGAGCCACGGTGAGATTGGGATCCGCAATCATGGCCTCAAGGAGCAAGCACAGGTGGCCTGCCATCGCTTCGATGGTTGCCGCCTCAAAGAGATCCGAGCTGTACTCGAGGTCCAGGACCAGCGATTCGATACCTTCGTGCACGCACAGTGTCAAGTCGAACCGGGACGTCCCAGCGTCGAACTGCGGGAAGCTCACCTCCAGGTCCGAGATCGTGAAGTGTGACGCCTCGAGCTGACCAGCCCCACGCTCGTTGAAGGCGAGCAACACCTGGAAGATCGGATGGTGGCTCCTTGCTCGAGGCGGACGGAGCGCCTGCACCACCTTATCGAAGGGAATGTCGCTGTGCTGATAGGCTGCGAGTGCGGTGTCGCGGACGCTTCGGAGCAGCTGGGTGAAGGTCATATCGCCGGTAATCGCCGCCCTCAAGGCAAGCGCGTTGGCGAAGTACCCCATCACCGGCTGGAACTCCTTCCGCCTGCGCAGGGTCATGGGGGTCCCAACTACGAGATCCTCCTGGCCTGTGTACCGGTACAGCAGGAGCTGCCATGCGGCCAGGAAGGCCATGTAGAGAGTGGCCTTGTTTTGGCGAACGAGGCTTCGGAGACCTTGGGTCAGCCCCTCTGAAAGCTGGATGCTTCGGATCCCCCCACGGAACGTCTGAGCAGGCGGCCTCGGCCGGTCGCAGGGCAAGTCGAGGACGGCCGGCGCGCCGGCCAACTGGCGTTTCCAGAACTCGATGCCGGCCACCAGCCGATCCGGGCTCAGCCGCTCGCGCTGCAGCGCGACGAAGTCCAGGTACTGGGCCGGGAGATCCTCGAGCGGAGATGGCTCCCCGCGGACGAACGCCGAGTACAGCATCACGAGCTCACGCATGAAGATCGTGACGGAGGTCCCGTCACTGACGATGTGATGCAGGCTGACCACGAGGAGATGGTCCTCGGCTGATAGCCGCAGCACCAGGCACCGCATGGCGGAACGTCCAAGGTCGAACGGCTCCCGGCCCACCTCGGCCGCGCGGGCCAGAGCCTGTTCCAACTTGGGGTCCGTGTCTCCCCGGAGGTCCACGATGTGGAGGTCCACATGCCCATCGGGCTCGACGATCTGATGGGGGGTCCCGTTGATGAGGCGGAACCTCGTCCGCAGCGACTCGTGGCGACGGACGATCTCGTTGACGCTCTGTTCCAGGGTCAGGATGTTCAGCCGGCCTTGGAATCGGATGACCAAGATGTTGTTGTATGCCCCGGAGGGATCGAACTGGCTGACCAGCCAAAGCCCCTCTTGGGCGTACGAGAGCAGGCCGTGGCGCAGCGGGCGCTCCGTACCGTCCCTCACAGGCGGCATCAGGCGCCCTGCCCTCGTCTGTTCGTGCTCATGGGATTCCACACATGAGCCGTGAGACGGGTCGCTTCCACTACTTCGCTAGACGGGGCTGAGAGGCGGAACTCGGACCGCCTGCGGCTCGAATTGGCGCCGATGCAGCTCGGCGATGGTCAGGCGCCAGTTCAGGACAAACATCAGTGACACTCCGACCTCAGCCAGCAGGCAGACGAGGGCTGTCGACACCTGAGACCAGTAGGGACGAAAGTACCCCAGAACGCGTCTGGCCACTGTGCGATCAATGATGACAACGGAAAGCTCGTCGGGCTCGAATCGATTGTCTGGTACCCTACAGATATACACGGGCAAAGGGTACCGCTCGGCCGGGAAGCTTGTACAGTCCCGGACGGTACCTGTCACCTTCGGCGGGGGCACCTAGACTAGGGGTCGGCGAAGAACTCCGCCTCTGGCCGGTGCGGTCGTTTCGCTGAGCGCATGGCAGTAGATCATAGAGTGCTACATCTTGTGCGGTTGCGCCCTGGCGGCCTGTATGGCCAATCTGTGAGTCACAATCGTGTAACTCCAACGATTCTAGCTGCTGCGGGAACGGTGGCGACCCCGCTCCCCGCAGCTCGGCAATCGCACGACGGCCACCATCGGCCCATAGTGCTCAGCGAATGCAGCCCTACTATCGGGCAGGCGGCGCACCGACCCCTTGCTCTACCAACCCTCCCGGCGGCCTACGGCAAGATCCGACTGGACGTTCTTGCTGAACGGGGCCAGTTCGAGAATCCGAGCTAATCTGCGGTCACCACGACGTCAAGCAGTTTCCCCATGACGCCCCCGATCTGACGCTTGTACGGCTCGTCTCCCCGCCCGAGCTCCACCGCTCGCACGTTTTCGAGGGATGACGTGCGAGCGGTTTCGGCGAACAGGAGGTGGCCCGGGCTACCGGCGGCCCAGGCCGGGTCGAACGAGCGCATGTACAGGATGTCGACGCCGGGTACCCGGAAGTAAAGGTCCGACGCGATGGGGTTGTCGTTGACGGTCAGGTGGGTGAGGAAGCACCCACCATGTGAGGCTAGGGCCGAACATGCTTCCGCAAGGAATGAAGGGAACTGCGGTGCCCGCTCGACGTCTGGAAGCAGTTCCAGCTTCCCGCGTTCAGCCCAGAAGCCAAGACGGCGACGAACGAACTCCGGGACCTCGGTGGCGATCTCGGCCGGACCGTTCACCCGGGTCACCGCGACGCGCCCGCGGTTGGCGAGCCACCGCCAGCGGTTGCGCCACGACTTGAGCCGGCTCGCCGACCATAGGGTATCAACGCGGTCGTGGGTCGGGAGGTGTACCCATGGCGATGGCTCCGACGTGCGCCTCTCGATGCGAAGGCCTCGTCGCGCCGCCGCGAATCTGTGAGACGTCAGGCTCAGGGCCAGATAGCCTCGAGGGTCCAGCTCGCTGAGTGCCGCCGTTCCGCCATCGGCCAAGCAGTTGCGCAGACCGGTGAGGATACCCACCATCGCCTCGCGCTTGGACTCGGGACGCACCAGGGCGTCGTACCGGTCGCCGAGAGGAGTCCCTGCGCATCGCACGATCGTTCCGGTGCGGCGCTCCTCTATCGTCAGCGCCAGGATCCCGACCAGAGTCTCACGGTCGAACACCGAGACGAGCAGCGGGGCACCCAGCTGGGGGAGCCACTTCCATGCCGACAGGGCCCAGGCGGGGGAGGAGAAGACTCCGGCGGAACCCCGCTTCGCCAGCCGGGTCCACCCGGGGACGATCTGGGTGATCTCCTTCTCCTGCCGGAAGAGCTCGACCCTCACCACGACACCGACGCGCAGAGTCGGTCGGCTCCGGACCGACTGACCCATACGGGCCCGTAGCCCGGCCGCGCGCACATACACACCCACCACACCCTTGCACCTGCGGCGGGCCGATGGATAGGCTGCGCTCGATGGACCTGTTCTTGTCCCCTCATCTGGACGACGCCATCCTCTCATGCGGCGGGACCATTCGGCGGCTGGTCAGGGAAGGGCGCCGAGTGGTCTTGATGACATTCTTCGCGGGGACCCCTACTTCTCCCATGTCGGCACTGGCAGAGGAGTTCCATGAGGCGTGCGGGTTGTCCGGCCGTGACGCTATCGCGTCCCGCCGGGAGGAGGACCTAAATGCCTGCTCAGTTCTGGGCGCCGAGCCCGTGCACCTCCCGCACCTTGAGTGCATCTATCGGCAAACGATGGCCGGCGATCCTATCTATCAGGTCGAGGACAGCATCTTCAGGCATTGGGACCCGGCCGACCAGGACGTCCTCTCGGCCCTGATTCGCTCCCTCTTCAATACGGACCTGTGGGCTCAGGCCGAGACCGTCTACGCGCCCCTGACCGTGGGCGGGCACGTCGACCACCGCCTCCTCCGTCAGGTGGCGGAGATCCGGGCCTCAGCAGGTCCACCGGGTTCCGGACCGGCCATCCGGTTCTACGAGGACGCTCCTTACGTGTGCCGGGAACCTCCTCTCTCCTCCGGCGATACCCTGGTGGTTGGTCTCGATCCGCAGGGATCGGTGTTCGACGACGAGTGCTGGGAAGCGAAGGTCGAGGCCATCTGCTGCTACCGATCCCAGGTGAGGATGCTGTGGCCGGATGAACCGGCCTGGTCCGGACGGCTGCAGCAATACGCGCGATCCGCGACCGGGACTCCATTCGGAGAGCGCTTCTGGGATCGAGTGGCCGGTAGCCCCCAACGATGAGGCCCGACGGACGGTTCGGGGTCCTGCACGTGATCGTCCCGGAACCTCCCGGTGAGGTCGGGGGAGCGGACCTTCACGTGGTGGATCTCGCAGTAGAACAGGCACGGTCTGGCCAGTTCTCTCCCGCCGTTCTTACTGTCGGCTCTCATGAGTATGTCCAACGCTTGGTTGCGGCCTCCGTGCCTTTCGTTGCCGTTGATTCGTTCCGTCAGCTCGCTCATCTCGCGCGGCTCCGTACCCTACCGCTCCGAGCAGCTGTCAGTGTGGGCCACAGTCACGGCTACGACGCCGACTATCTGCTTGCGGTGCTGCGCTTCCTGTTCCCCCGCTCGTGGGGGAGACTGCCGGCGGTGATGACGTGCCACGGCCTGATGGAGGGATCGCTGCTGCACCGGGTGAAGACCCGATTGAATTCGTTGTGCTTCAGGTGCGTCGATGCCGTGATCGTCACGAGTTGGGCCCAGCGGGACCGTCTCGCCGCCTGGTCGAGAGGTCCCACCGTGGTGATTCCGAACGGTGTCGGTACCCCGCCCCCAGCTCGGTGCTCCCGAACAGAGTTCATGCAGTGGTTCGACCTGCCCCGCACTGGTCCACTCATCGCAACGGTGGGCCGGCTATCGCCAGAGAAGCGGATCGACGTCTATCTCCAAGCGTGTCGGCGTGTTCTCGCCGAGCGAGGAGATGCGCACTGCCTGGTGGTGGGGGCCGGACGGGAGTCCGGGCGTCTCCGTTCAATGGTCGAGGAAATGGGCTTGACTGAGCGCATCACGTTCACCGGGTTGGTCGCCGACATGGAGAGCGTGTACGGAGCGATCGACGTGCTCGCGGTCTCGTCGGATTCCGAAGGGACGCCACGGGTCATTCTGGAAGCCATGATTCGGGGTATTCCCGTGGCAGCGACACGGGTGGGAGGGATCACGGAGATCATCTCCTCGGAGTCGTGCGGTCGACTGGTGGAGCCGGGCGACGCGGGCGCGCTGGCCCACGCGATCCTGTCGTTGCTGGGCGACCCATCCGGGCGCGCCGCCGTCGCCGCCGAGGGACGCCGCCGCGCATCGACGCTCTTCACTCTGCCCACGATGCGGGAGCGAGTGGAGCGCTTGTATCTCGAGGTCTTGGCGAGGAAGCGGGCGAGCGGTCACGTGGACTCGGAAGTCGAGCTGGGCACATGAGATACTTGGACATCGCCGGGCTGACCCCGGCGGCCTCAGTGGTCGGCCTGGGGGGCAGGTTTGGAGAGATCGACCCTGACCGCGCTTTCGAGCTGCTCGATGCCTTCGTCGAAGCCGGTGGAACCCTGATCGATACAGCGCACGCCTATGCGGACGGCATGAGCGAGCGAACGCTGTCGGCATGGATGGCCGAGCGGGGCAACAGGGCAAGGATCTTGCTCGTGGACAAGGGATGCCATCCCGGCCCAGACGGGCGCCCTCGAGTGCACCCCCGGTTTCTACGTAGCGATCTTCGAGAGAGCCTCGACCGGTTGGTGACCGGTCGCATCGACCTCTTCCTTCTCCACCGTGACGACCCTGCTGTGCCAGTGGAGCCGCTTGTCGAGGCACTGAATCAGGAGGTCACTTCAGGAACCATCGCTCGCTTCGGCGTGTCCAACTGGCGCCCAGAGCGGGTTGACGCAGCCAACAGGTATGCTCGGTCCAACGGTCTGATGACCATCTCAGTCGTCAGCACCCATCTGAGCCTAGCCGTCCCTAGGGAACCCCTTTGGCCGGGCACGCTCTGCGCCGACGCCGAGGTCCGGCTGTGGCATCGGCGTTCCGGTGTGCCCCTCCTCGCCTGGTCCTCGCAGGCGCGGGGCTGGTTCGCGGGCCGGCACCTCCGGGCGGACACCGCGGACGGCCCCGCGCGCCGGGTGTTTGGCTCGCCCGAAAACATCGAGCGCTTGCGGCGGGCCCGGGCGCTCGCATCGACGCACCGTTGCTCGGCCACCGCTGTCGCATTGGCCTATGTCCTGTGCCAGCCGTTTCGGGTGGTTGCCCTGATCGGTCCAGAGACCCTGCCAGAGTTGCTGGACTCGTTGAGCGCGATCGACCTCCGTCTCTCACCGGAGGACCTGCTCTTTCTGGAGGGAGACGCACCGCCTGGAGCAGGTTCTGCGCACGGCGGGGAAGGGATGGCCGCCGTCGGTCAAAGGGAGGCACCGGCCTGCTCAGGGAATCGATAGAGGGGCCCTGACGAAAATGCCCCAGAGGATCGTCCACCGGGCAATCAGCCGATCGGAGGTCGAACGAGCGCAGTCCTTGCTTGCCTACTCCTTCAACTGGGTGGAGGGCCGACGGGACCCGTCCTCACTCGCGAAGGCGTTCCTCCGAGACTGGAATCTCGAACAGACGATGGCGACGTTCGTCGATGACGTGATGGTCACCTACGTTCAGTGGAGAAGCTCCGCGATCCGTGTCGACGGGACGGTCGTTCCTCTGGCTGTGGCTGGACCAGGAGCAACGCTCCCCGAATACCGTGGAAGCCATCTACTGTCGGCGAGCATGGCGAAGGTGGTTGCCTGCATGCGCGAGGCCGGTCAGTGGCTGTCGGCCATCCAGTCTCCCGTTCCGGGATGGCACGTCCGTAACGGGTGGGGGATCGCTTCTGGAGCGCTCAAGTACCGGTTCCACCCGCCGGATCTGGATGTCCGCCAACCGCCCGTCGAAGGGCACTTCGAGCGTGTGGGCCCCGACGGCTGGCGGCGGCTCGACTCCATCTACCGCATCCATGCGGCCGATAGGAACCTGGCCATCGACCGTATCGAGCGGGATTGGGACGCGGCGTTCCTGGATGGGGCGTACGGGAAACGCCTGCCCCGGGAGGCGGTTGTCTGGGCACCGTCAGGCGGCCGGCCGGAGGGCTATCTGATCTATGACCAGATGGAGCAGCCGGTGGCGGGCGGTTCGGAGATCGTGATAGAGGTGTTCGAGTTGGTTGCGCTGTCTTCGGCCGCCTACACATCGCTCCTTCGCTATGTCGCAGTCCACAACAACGTGATCTGGGTGGAGTGGTCGGCACCCCCGGACGACCCCCTGCTGCACCTCGTGCGCGATCCGTCTCGGATCGACGTGCAATGGTCCTACGACAAGTTGCTGCGGGTCGTGGACGTCGGGCGAGCGCTTGAGCTGATCGGGACCCGGCTGTCCACTCAACCACCAGCCAATCGCTTGTCCGTCGACGTAGTGGACGAGCTCTGTCTTTGGAACTCAGCGACTTGGCTTGTACACCGGGACGACCGGAACGTGGAGGTAGAGCGCGCTGCCGGACCCGCAGACATCCGAGTGCAGGCGAGGGCGCTAGGTCCGCTCCTGTCCGGATTCACCTCAATCGAGATGGCCACCTTGGCCGGAGGTGCCGCGGTTCTGAACGACGGGGCGATGGAGGCCGCTCGGAGGCTCTCGAGGACACGACGCCCTGCCTTCTGCGCCGACGCCCTGTAGCTCATCTCTCCTCGCAAGACGTTCGGATCCGTGCGGATGGTCGCTTCGGCGGGCTAGTGGCTGCGCCAGTAGGCGCAGCCACTTACGCAATGGCAGCTTCCAGGATCGAGGCCACGTTCTCCGGGGAGTACGCGTCCGCCCGCGCGCGCGCTCTGGCTCGCAGATCAGCGCGAAGAATCGGATCCTTCAGAAGGCGCTCGATGGCGGAAGCCAGCGTGATCTCGTCGCCGGGTGGGACGAGGAGGCCGGAGCGCCCCCCTTCCAGGATCTCCTTCGGGCCACCCGGACAGGATGTGGCGATCACAGGCAGCCCAAGGGCCATGGCTTCCAGCAGGCTCATCCCGAACCCTTCCCACAGCGCGGGGTGGACGAACACGGATCCGATCCCGAACCAGGGCCACGGATAGGCCGAGCTACCGACGAACGAGACCCGATCCGCGATCCCGAGCTCTTGGGACAGCGACTGGAGCAGGGCCCGCTCCACGCCATCCCCCACGAGGACAAGCCGCACGTCGGATCGCTTCCGGCAGACCACCGCGAGCGCCCGCAGCAGCACCTCGTACCCTTTCTCCGGCGAGAGGCGTCCCGCCGCCACGATCAGGAACCCCCCGTGAGGGAGGTGAAGTTCACGGCAAGCATGCACTCCCCTGTAGATCTCGAGCTGATCGAGGCAATTCGGCACCACCGCTCGGCGCGGCCCGGAGATCCCCATTGACTCAAGATCGTGGAGGCAGTCGGTGCTGACGGCGAGAATCCCGCTGGCCTGTGGATACAGCTCTCTCTGCAAGTGATGGAGGCTCCGTCGGAGAAGCTCCGGCAGCATCTTGCCGGTCAGGCTGGCGATAGTGGGCTCCCAGGCGTAGATGCGGGGCCGCGCCCCAGTTATGGTGTTGGCCGCGGCCAGAGCCAAGACGCTCAGCATCGGGTGGACTGAAACGCACGTGGCCGGGCGGGCGGAACCGAAGTATTTCCGTAAGGCCGGGAGCGCGGCGGTCCAAGAGTCGCAGCCGAAGGCGGCCACTCTGAGCGAGGGCACCTCCAGCATCCAATCTGCTCGAACCGCCGTGCCCACGGCGACTAGATCGATCGCTCGGCCGTGCCTCGCGAGCACTGGTAGCAGCCACCTGATGACCCGCTGGGTTGGCCCCTCTTCGCGCCGCGGCCCGATTCGATAGGTCAGCAAGCACGTCCGCTCCGCTGGCCTGGTCCGGCGCCCGGATCCTCTGACCGCTGGTCGTGTCCCGCCCAACCGGTGTGCCGGCGACTCGTCGAGGTCACCGAGAGCGGTCGGGCCTGAGGCCGGCCTCACTTCACTGGCGCTTCGCCGTTGACCCTCGTGCGACCTCCAAAGTAGGGGGGCCGCAGGATCGCTCTCTGGGTCTCGGTCCACCTGTAGCGATCGACGTCGACGAACGGGGAGTTCCTCTCCCACTGCATGCATCCGGGACAGTACTTGAAGAGCAGGGCGCGACGCTCGTGAGAAGCCGTCCAGCGCAACGCTCCGTGCGAGAGGGCTTCAGTGAACACGATGACATCTCCGGCCGCCACCGGGATCTGAACCACCGCCTCCACGGGGTTCCCAAGATCCTTGTATCGCTCAGGAAATGGCATGTTGCTCTTGTGGCTGCCCGGGATGCAGCAGAGCCCGCCGGCCCCGGGACGAGCATCGGTCAGGGCGAAGGAGAACACAGTCAGCCCATTGACCGGCCTGCCCCCCCGATGCAAGTAGAACTGCATTGGATCATAGGGACTCCCGCCTCCATGGAGCTCGTGCCCGCTGGCCCCGTGGCCCTTTTTCTGAAAGATCGCATACGCATGATCCAGCCGGAAATCGGCCCCGACCAGTTCCTTGAGATAGAGGATCACGGCCGGATGGCCGACTAGGCGCCGGATCGGCTCTCCCCAGTCCAGAAGCAGGCCGGAGTAGAAATCCACCGGTCCCTGTTCGGGGTCCTTGTTCCCCTCGTCCATGGTCTCCTGGTCGAAGCCGGTGTGGACGTAGAGACTCCCGGAGGCCTCGACCCATGGAGGCCGGGCGTCGATCAAGTCGTTGAGCTGAGCGATCTCCTCAGGACTGAGCGCGCCCTTGATCACCAGGTAGCCGCGCAGGTCGAACAGGTACAACTCCTCTTCGGTCATCCCTGCATCGCCATCTCGGACCACTTCGTCCTCCATGTGCTTCGCCCGATGAGGTCAGACGTCGCTCAGGGCACGTCGGCTGGCCACCTCTGAACCCCGTCATAGCACGGTGCCTGGCCGTGCCGGGCGGTGAGCCGACTCGCTCGGCCAATGCCATCTGATCCTACGCCTCCCGGCTCGGCCGATGACATCCCTGGAGGGCTCGGACTCGGAGGAGCGAGCCCTCAGACGAGGGCCGCCAGAGTCGGGCGCCGAATCATCGTCCTGGTGAGGTGCTCGGTGGCCGAACGGTAACGGAGCGGAGTCGCGGGGCCACTTCCTGGGCGATGCTCTCCAGGAGCGGAAGGTCGCCCGGCCCGTCAATGACGACGAGGAAATCGGCGACGCCGAGTTCCAGATACGGCATGAGTTGTTCGACGCAAGCGTCAGGGGATCCAACCACGCCGTGGTCGCTGACGGCAGCCGCTTCTTCTGGTTCGTCCCGAGCAAGTCGCTCAAGATGCTGGCGCCGCTCGGCTTCAGTGGACCCGACGATCATTCGCAGGACCATGGATTTGCGGACGGTCTTCGGGTCACGATCGAATTCTTCGCAGTGTCGCGATAGGATCTCGAGCTTCTTTCGATATGTCGGCACCGGCGCGAAATACGTGTTCCATCCATCTGCCAGTTCCGCGACCGCGCGGAGCGTGAAACGCTCGCCCCATCCGCCGATCCACAGGGGAATGGTTCCTCGCAGCGGCTTGGGCTCGCATCGGGCCTCCTCGATCCGGTGATACTGGCCGTTGAAACTGGGAGCGCGTTCCGTCCAGAGGAGCCTGAGGATAGACGCCGCCTCCACGAGGGCCTGCCCCCGTTCCCGAGGGCTACGGGACTGGTAACCGTACTGGCGGTGCTCGAGGTCCCACCATCCGGCTCCCAAGCCGAGCTCGAGCCGCCCCGCGGAGAGGTGGTCGATCGTGATCGCCATCTTGGCGAGGAGAGCCGGATTCCGAAAGGCGGCGCACACCACGAGCACGCCGCCTCGAAGCCGGGACGTTCTGTCGAGAAGTCCCGTCAGCAGAGTCAGGCTCTCCAGGCAAGGCTGATCGATCCTGGGTGCGGGCGACAACAGGTGATCGTGGAGGAATGCGACGTCGTACCCGAGCGCCTCGGCGCGCTGCCACAATCGAGAGCACGTCTCGAAGCTCTGGCGCTGCTGGTGAGTGTGGATGCCCAACCTGACCGGGACCGTCCCCCAGCCACCTACAGCCGCGTCAACAAAATGATCCATCGGCCCTCCTTGCGCCTCCGATGGTCAGGGAGCGTGCCAGGCGAATGGGACCATGAAGGCTGCTGGCTAGGCCTGGATGGTGGACGCGCTCCGGTGGAGGCCGGGATCAGGCCCTAATACCCAGCCTATGGAAGGACTCGGCGTACGTGAAGCCGTGGACGGCGCCCTCCGCGGCGGCTGCCGACTTCACCACCGATTCGATGTCCCACATTCCGGTCTGGGACGCGTGTGCCCGAAGTGCTTCGACCTTGACATCGATCGTTGAGCTGACGTCCACGGGGATGGGGCCTATCGCTGGGCCCATGACGTAGATCTCACGCAGTCCCTGCCAGGCTTGGAACCCCTCCTCCAAGAGCCCGGGGAAATGGCCCGGAGTCGATCCGGCGGTCACGACCACGTCCAGGCACGCCTGCCCCACCGCCTTGTGGTCGGGATGGTTGATCCGCCAGCCACCAAGAATCGAGTCGGGGCTGCCGGTGACCAGACGGTGAGGACGAATCCTCCTGTAGACCCTGGCGATGTCCTTTCGAAGGGCCAGAGTAGGCTCCACCGAACCGTCCGGATAATCCAGGAAGAGCACGGTCTCCACTCCCGCTATCGCCCCGGCACGGAGGGATTCCTGCCTACGAATGGCGGCCAACTCAGGTCCAAACAGCTTCGCGTCGTGGGTGCCGGTTGATCCGTCCGTCACTATGAGGTAGGAGACCTGCGCCCCCTGCTGCAACCAGATCGGCACTGACCCTGCACAGCCGAACTCGATGTCGTCGGGATGGGCCCCGACACAAAGGATGCGAAACCGCTCCTCGGCCACTTCGGTCCCCCAATCGCCGGCGCCGTATTATACGTGCCATTGAGGTGCGGTCAGGCGGGACCATCGGGCCGCCTGCTCGATGGCGCCGGCGGGGATCGATGCCGCGGATGGACTCTGCAAGGGGGTGGTCCGTGCCGCCCAACCCGGAGGCCGATCCGGTCTCCTTCGTCGCGTTCGCAAGCCGTAGGTACCGGCTGGCAATCGACCTTGATGTCCGAAGCGCCTGCTTGGTCCTTGAACGTCCATCCGGGCAAACCATCTCTGTTCACGCGCAGGGAGGCAGCGAGGAGGCCCGAATCCGGGCTGGTCTGGACGACCTGGCTCAAGCCGGAGGAGGGACGTCGAGCTCGCTCCTGGCCCGAACGGGGTCGGTCATGCTGTCAAGCGCCGAGGTAGGCCGTCTGCTTCAAGACGAGCCCGACACGCTGACCGGACTGATCACCGATCCGGAGCACCTTCACCGGCTGACGCAGGAGGGCTGGATCGATCCATGGACCGTGCCGATCTGGTTACCCGATCCGCTGGCGGGGTGGGCAGCTCGCAGCGGAGTGGGTGGTGGGCGTCCTGGCAGTGCGTCGATGGAAGCCGAGCAGGCCCAGGAGGCTGCCCGGCAGCTTCTTGCGTACGGATGCGACTCGGTGGCCGTCGTCCTGCCCTCCTCGAGCATTGACGCCGATGGAGAGCTTTGGCTAGAGGACGTGCTGGTCCGCATGAACGATCGGGTCTCGGTCAGTCTGTCCCATAGAGCGGCCTCGTTTCGTGCCGGCATGCCCCGCGTCCTGGCAACGCTGATTGATGCCCGTGTGGGAGCGCGAGTGCGGGAGCACCTCCAACGGATTCGCCAGGTCCTGGAGAGCCTTGGCTTCAGCGGGGACATCCTGATCGCCCAGTCTTCCGGTGGGCTGGCCTCGATCGATCGGGTCATACGGGCTCCGGTTTCGACCGCAGACTCTGTCACCGCGACACAACTGGTCCAGTCCTCGCGTCTGGCATGCCGCTTGGGACAGCGGCGATTCGTCTTTCTCCACGCTAACGGCGTCTCCGTCGTGGGGTGGCTGGTCGAAGTGGGTGCTCAAGCGGGCCAGGCAGACTCTGTCGAGAAGGATTCCGACATGATGCCGGTTGCCGGCCGGTGCACCGGGGGCCGCTGGGTCGGGCCACGTGTGGAGAGTCTTCTGCCCGGAACTGGCTCCCGGTCGGAGATCGGTTTTGGCGGCGATCTACTGCTTCCGACCGAAACGGTCGGATCACCTCCGGCCAGCGAGGTCATCGACCGGTTGCATGAGAGGATCGCCTCCCTGTGTCAGCGCCGCGGCATGGAGCCCGGGAGTCTCGCGGTCATCGCGTGTGGAGAAGAGGCCGCTGCAGTCGGTCGGGCGGTCGTCGATCGAATCTCGTCGTCCCGCCTGATCGTCCCGCCGTCGCCCGAGGAGTTCTCCGCTGCGGGGCTTCTCCGGTCGAGCCTCTGCGCTTGCCACGCGACACCCATCTCGTACGGCGACAACGGGATCCACCTGGGCATTCTCGACCGAGCGGTGACCACTCTGGCTACCAGAGCGGTGAGCGACCTCGCCGTGGACGGCGCAGCGAGAGAGGACGCCCTGGTTGTCATGGAGTTCTTCGGGCCAGGCGCCGACTCGCTGCAGCGGATCCATGAAATTGCCTGGCAGCCCCCATCTCGCCGGTTGTCAGCCCTCGATGATTTCGTGGCCGCCGTTCATCAAGCCTCGGGGAGAGCTCCGGGCCGTCCAGCGGGGTTGCCGGGATTCGCCGGCAAGCTTCGGGTCTGGGCCAGAGCCCCCTGGGGCAGCGAGGAGGAGATCGATCCCGGCAACCCCGCTTCTGACTGCTACTGACGCCTCAGGTCACCGCGGAGGCGACCGGAACGCGACGCGGGGGCATCGGGAAACCGAGCAACTCTGAAAGGCACTCCGCCACCCGGGCTGCAGCCTCGTCCCAGGTGGGCAGGTTCCGGGCGAACCGGGTAGCAGCCTGTTCCAGACTCCGTCGCCGCGCGGGAGAGCCCAACAGCGACACGACCGCCGGAGCGAAGTCGTCAGGACGGTCACGGATCACCACGCATTCGCGGCCCTTCTCGTTGATGCCCTGCACCCCGATCGATGTGGTGACCACTGCCTTCCCCCAGCGCAGGGCCTCGAGCATCTTGACCTTGACACCGCCGCCGATCCGAAGCGGAACGACGATGACATCAGCCATGTCGAGGTATGGGGCAACGGAGGGCACTCGCCCCACGAGCGTAACGCCCTCCGTCCTTCTGGCCAAAGTGACCAGGTGAGCAGGAGGCGCGTTGCCCACGAGAAGAAGGTGAATCGATGGAACTTTAGCGCGGATCGTGGGAAAGATCTGCTGGCACAAGTAGAAGGCCGCATCGACATTGGGGGCGTAGCCGAAGTTCGCGATGAAGGCGATGGAGCTTCCGGTCAGTGTCCCTGGAATTGATGCCATCTTCGCGCCCCTCTCGCGGTCTAGGTGATCCGCTCCGTCGGGCGTGAGACGGACATCCAGCCCCGGCAGGACGCGTCGCATCAGCATGCGGTCCTCCTCGCTGACCGCACCGCACAGCGAGCTACGGCGCCAGGCCATCAGTTCGTCCCGCCGTGTCTCCCGGAGCAGGTTGACCAGAGGGAGCCTCCGGGACTGGTCAGCCGCTGTCATGGCCTCCAGCCGGAGCAGTCGGAATTCCACATTCTGTTCCACGAGCAAGACGGGTGGCGGACATGGCTCCGGGACGTGTTGGAGAAGGTAGTAGCCCTCGACATGGATCGTGTCAATGCCGCCCGACCGGACGAGCTCATCGACCCACCGCGACGCCTGGGGTGACCGGTGGCGTGCCTCCTTCCCCAGAGCCATCGGTCCGTGCCGCGAGTCACCCGGGAGGACTGGGAAGACCTCCACATGCGAACAGAGATCCGCCACCGCGGGCCGGTTGCTCATGTCCTCGTCGAACGTCTTCGACAGCACGCAAAGTGTGATGGTGAATTCCTTGGACAGGCGCACGAGGAGCTCGTAGTCCCGTCGGCGGCCCCCGCTGTATTGGGGGAAGGGAAGGTGACAGGTGAGATAGAGCAATGACGGCTTGCGCTGGAGGGCAGCGGACAGGAATCGGGGATTCTCGCTCACCGAACTCGCGTCGTCTCCACAGCCCACTCGACGGCCTGGATCATGATGTCCACCTGCTCGTCCGTGAGCATGGGATAGCAGGGGAGGTTGAGATGCTCCTCGAACCAGAGGCGCTCCGCAACAGGGCATTCGCCGACACCGTGACCCTTTCGACGCCACTCCGGCAGGAGATGCAACGGGAAATATCGGAGCTGCATTTCGATGCCGAAGTCCTCAAGCGCGCGCGCGACGAGCGATCGCGACAGTCCAGCCTGGGGAGACACGAAGAAGGTATAGAGGTGATAGGCGGATTCGTGCCCGGGGGGAGGGGTCAGCACCCTGACCCCGGCCAGTCGGGAAAGCCCCTCGTCCAGCTTCGAGGTCACCTCTCGGCGTCGCCGGTTGAACTCCTCCAGCTTGCGAAGCTGCACGGTGCCCACCGCGGCGGCTACCTCCCCCAGAGTGGCGTTGGTCCCGCCTGATCGAAGGGCCGTGCAGTCGTGCGTGTACGCGTTCTTTTGGTGCTCGTACAGTTCGGTCGGCGGAGGGCCGTACGGGCTGAGCGGAGACGACGAAGGAACGAAGTCGGCGTCCGGCTCGTTGGCCCGAATCCTCGCGATATTGTCAGCCCACTCGTCTCGGTCGAACGTGATCATGCCCCCTTCGCCCAACGTTGTGATGTTCTTCGACGATTGGAAGCTGAAGCAGCCGATGTGGCCGAGGGCGCCCGCTGGCCGGCCGAAGTAGCTCGCTCCGAGGGCGTGGGCACAGTCCTCCACGACAACCATGTCGTGGAGCTCGGCCACCTCCATGATTGGGTCCATGGCAGCGCAAAGCCCTCCGTAGTGGACCAGGTAGACCGCTCGGGTCCTGGGCGTCACCAGGGCCTGCAAGCGGTGTGGGTCGAGATTCAGCGTGTCTGGGTCAATATCGCTAAATCGAACCGTTACGTCCAAATCTAGCAGAGGCTCGATGGTGGCCTGGTATGTCTGGGGGGTACAGATGACCTCATCGCCGGGGCGGAGGCCGATAAGGTAGGTCGCCATCTCGAGTGCCGTAGTGCCGCTCGTGAGCGACAAGGCATATTTCGTACCGATGAGTGCACGAAAGTCTGCTTCGAACTGCTCTCTACGCTGCCCGCACGACAACGTGTCCCCCGACCGGAGGACCTCTGCGACCGCGGCTATCTCGTCCGTCCCGAGCGCACTCCCGATGGCGGGATAAGGTACTCGGTAACCCGTCCTCCGCTCTGCTCCCGCCCTGGCAGTCTTCATGACCATCGTCTCGCAACTCTATAGGGACATCCGAATTGGGCGTCTCTGACGACGAGACGAGCCTCAGGCGAGGCGACCGGTGAGCGTGGCGTGAGAATTTAATCCGCGCGCTCGAAGCGCCCGCTGCTCCGGTGATCACTGCCGCCGCCCAGATCGATCGGCAATTGAGCATACACAGCCGCGTCAGGCCTTGACAAGACGGATCGCCGGGGATCGAGCGGATTTTTCGCCACGCACAGCAAAGCAAGCCAGCTCTGGCACGACCCGCAGCTCGCAGGTCTCCCGGCACGCCCTGAGGGCGATAGGTGGCGTTCGCTGGTGTCCGCGGCAACACGAGAGTCCGAGCAAGATCCCGCTCCCCCTCCGTCACAACTCCACTGGACTTGCGCACTTCAGGCTGCGGCGGCGGCCCAGGCTGCCCGCACCTGGAGGATTTCTGCCATGGTCGCGCTGGCCACCAGTCCCGACCGGACCAGGATCGCCTTCGCGCGGGCGGTCGCCCAGGAAAGCGGCAGCGGCGATGCTGGCAGTGTCGACTGCCACGACGGCGAGCTGGTCATTGTCGACCTGCGCACCAACACCCGACGGGTCTGGACCGTCCCACAGAGCTCGCTCACCGACCTGGACTGGAGCCCCGACGGCACCCAGCTCGCCTACGGGCTGCAGACCAGAGACGTCGGCGCCGACACCGCCCGGGCCTACCTGCTTGACCTGGCCACCGCCAACGGGCCTCGACCTGCCAGCGCAACCACGACGAGCTGCTGGCATACGACCGGCACAGTGGCAGGCTGGTCGGCCGGACCACGCTGGCCGGTGGCCGAACCGGCGGAATCTTGCAGAGCATCGCCTTCGACGCCTCAGGCACCCACCTGCTGTTCACGCTTGCGCGCCGGCACGGCAAGGACACGAACGGCCCGGCCGGTGCCGCCGCCGCCGAAAGCGCGAAACTTGGTGTGCCACGAACGCAGAGGGGAGTCGCTGATGTAGGCGAGGCTCCTGGAAGTGATGCTGTGCGAGAGATGAAGGTTGGCCCTTCGGAGCCGCCCTGCGGGGGGAGGCTTCAAACCGCCACCTGCTGTGTTGGCTGAAGACCGTCGTGGTGAGCGAGGTGGAAAAGGCGTCGTTGGAGGCGTCAGGTGGGGACCAGGAAGACGGTGCGCAGCCCTCGCTGGGGGGTCGCTGGTGACGTGTCGTTACGGGAAAGGTGACATCAAAACCGGGTGTTTTGAGTTGGCCCGGGAGGAGCCTGGCGGGTGCCCGCTGATTGGCCAGGCGGTGTCCGGCACGTAGGCGACGTGAGCCTGGTCTGCTGCTCTCGCACAGATCGTGGGGAAAGCGCCGGGATAAACCGGCATGAGGAAAGGGATGAGAACGCCCGACATCGAAGGAGTAGCGATCCACGATGGCCCTGAGTCATGCGTCGACGGCCCGCGAGGGCTGTGGCGAAGCGTTGACAGGGGTACGTGCAGGCCGGCCATTGAGCCGCGAAATCACAGCTTCGGGGTGCCGACGTCGTCCCACGAGGCGGAAGGCCACATCGCCGGCGGCGTTAGCGCGAGCCGTCTGGTGGACCCCGCGCGGTCTGAGAACCTGTGCATGTACGGAGTCCTCATGCGCGAGAACCGGGAGATCCCACTGCTTGCCCGTCCGGTTGATCACCGGGCGGGCCGTCCAGGGAACGCTGAGGCGGTAAGCCTGGGATGAACGAGGGTGGGAGGTCAGATGGGCGCGTAGTACCTGCGAAACCGGCGAACAAGGCCGCCAGGGCGGCTGCGGAGTCGGTGGAGGGAAGGCGCTCAGCCGAGGGGAACACGGCCAGCAAAACGCGCCCCGGACGCAGGGCCGGGCACGGCGCGCCCAGTGCGCTGGATCGTGTACGTGAGGTGGCAGGACGGGACCAGGGGGCACGGTTCACGGCGTTGCTGCACCACGTCGACCTCGACCGGCTCCGGGCGGCCTATTGGGCGATCAGCCCGAAGGCTGCGGCGGGGGTGGACGGGGTGACGTGGGCGGCTTACGGGCAGGACCTGGAGGCCAGCCTCCAAGACTTGCACCGCAGGCTGCACGCAGGGCGCTACCGGGCTCGGCCGTCGCGACGGGCATACATCCCGAAGTCGGACGGGCGGCTGCGGCCGCTCGGCATCGCCGCGTTGGAGGACAAGATTGTCCAGCGGGCCGTCGTCGAGGTGCTC
>WNGM01001035.1_pt1 | contig 22287 bp, 11 predicted proteins | sample 5400571 | NCBI WGS metagenome assembly WNGM01 (sample SAMN13153378, study PRJNA577476) | soil metagenome | isolation source: 100 cm soil or saprolite under Garry oak tree replicate 2 | place: USA:California | collected 2016-06-15 | reverse complement strand
AACGCCACCAGCCGGCAGCCGTCGCTCCTTCACTTGAACCACGCACGGGACTCTCAGGTCCGCCTCTCGAAACCACCGGAATACTTGATGTTCCGGGATCCTCAGCGCCTCCCTCGACGCTCTTACGCTTGGTTCAGGTTTAGTAGGGCGATGTCTTCTGGCGAAAGCATGAACCGGCGGGCAGGGTCCGCAAGGTTCGAGGTGCGGCGAGCGAAGAACACGAACGTCGCTTCCGCGACAGGGCGTTCGGCTCCTGCAAGGGTCAGCAGGCAGAAGCGCGTGGCGTGATGGACCGCCGGGAAGATGAACTCCTCGTTCTCGAAACTGAAGAGGCTCGCCAGGGATCGTCGCTCCACGAGGTCAGCGAAGAAGATTTTCGTGGTGTCGTCTGTGGCGATGCCAGTCGGCACGATCACCCCCGTTCGACCGGTCGGAGAGGCTAGGGCGCGCATCAGCTCGGCGAACACCGCGTAGGTGTTCACGTCACCCCTACCGCAGAGCGGGTAACGGCCGCTGTTCCGGAGTAGGTGACTCTCACCATTGGCCTGGCGTAGCGCCTGGAACCACTCACTCTGAAGAGCAGGATCCTCCTCGACGAGCGCTTCGATCAGCTTCTTCCGCGCAGCAGCATTCGTCGCGCCGGCGATGTCTGGGCTGCGAAGAGCGAACCACTCCTTCTCTTGGAGCTTCACCCGTTCCCACGGAGGATTCCCAACCACGATGTCGAAGCCGCCAAGCCAGCCAGTCTCCGAGTTTCCGATGTCCTCGTCAGCTTGTACACGGAAGACTCCGGGGAACGTCACGTGCGGATGAAGGAACCGGTAGCGGCTGCGCGCGTCAGCGAGGGCCTTGGCGAGGTCGGCGGAAAGCGCAGCCGGGTCGGCGCGGAGCCGGTCAAGGACACCGTGGGTGAGAATGGGCGCGCCCGCGCGCTTGGCGATGACGAAGGCTGTGCACCAGGCATCGGCCACCAAGCGGGCGTGCTCGACCTCGACCGAGGCCTGGAGCGCTGCGTAGCGGCGCTGCTTCTCCTCGATGTCAGCGAACTCGTCGTCGCCAAGCGCCTCAACGTCGGCCATCGCCCTGGCGAGGGGTGCTGCCAGGTCATCGACGTGGTCAAGGACGAGCAGGCCCTGGCCCTTGGCTTCGGCACGGTTGCGCCTCTTCAGCTCGGCGACGACCTTGCGGTCGTCGCCTTCAAGCGGTTTGAAGGCCTCGTCGGGGATGCCCCCTTCTAGCAGGGCGGGGGTGGTGCCAAGAAGGCTGTTGCCGCACACGATGTGATGGTCCAGGAAGGACAGGGGCCTGCCCGGCTCCAAGGCCTCCATCCACAGGCTCACCTTGCAGAGCTCCACGGCCATCGGGTTCACGTCGACCCCGTAGATGCAGCGGCCGATCACGTCCCGCAGCGCTGTTCGGACCGCCTCCGGAGCGGGCTCATCGTCGCCGGTGCGTACGGCCGCGAGCCGTTTGGCGATGCGGTGGGCGGCGGCGATGAGGAAGTGACCGCTGCCGCAGGCCGGGTCGAGGACCTTGAGGGCGAGGATCGCCGACTCCGGTTCGGGTGCGCTGGCCGCCTCGTCGAGCACGGGGTCAAGCGCCGAGTCAAGCAGTGCGACGATCAGGCTGGTCGGCGTGTAGTAGCTCCCCGTCGTCTTTCGTTCGTTGCCGGCCGCTGTGGCGAGGGTGAAGGTGGCAGCGTCGACGTTGAGCTGGGGGTGCTGCTCGAGCAGGCTTTCGTAGACGCTGCCGAGCTCTTCGGCGCCGAGGTTGCGGTAGTCGACCGGCCGGAGCACGTTGCCGTCCCGATCCTGGATCCAGGAAAGCGCGAACGCGGCGCTTAGGAGTTGGTGGTTGGCCAGTTCGGCGGTGTCAAGGTCCGGGCAGGCCTTCGGCGACCACAGGAAGCTCCCCAGGGCGGGCAGACCAAGGGCGGGAACACCAGCTGGGCTGCCGAGACCTCGCAGCACCACCCGGAGCCCCTGCCAAAGGTCCGGGTGGGGGCCGCCGCGGCGGCGGCCGGCTAGGCCGCGAAGCCGGGCGAGCGAGTAGTGCTCGGCGTAGCGGCGCCGCGCCGTCTCGGTTGCGGCCGGGTCGTGGAGGAGGGTCCGGTCCTCGGCCACGAAAAGAAACAGCAGCCGGTAGACGCTGCGCAGGAGCTGCCGGTAGTAGTCCTGGGTCGAGAGGGCGCCCGAGCGTAGCCGCTCCCGCAGCCCGGTGTTGGCGGGGTGGGCCAGGAAGCCGCCGCCAAGCGTCGCGATCGTGGTCTCGACGCTGCCTCGGAGGGTGTCGAGGGCGCGGATGCCGGCGGCGGCTGCCTCAGCCGACCATCGTTCCAGCCGGCATGAGGCAGGGTCGCCCTCGACGCGGGACTGGTGGCACAGCAGCCACAGCACGACAAAGTCGTCGAAGACCTCGTCGGCCAGCATCGTCTCAAGGTCGAACTCGACGAACGCCTGGCGGGTCAGGCTGGCGTTGTCGCGCAGCAGCCGCAGCCGACGCCCGTTGGACACCATCCCCCACAGCCGCTCCTCAGAGCGGTTCAGCAGTTCCTGCACGAGCGCGTACGGGCTGGCCCCGGCGGCACCTCGCACCCCATGGGTCCTATGGTCGAGGTCGACCTTCGCGCCGACCAGGTGGATGGGCACTGACGCCCATTCGTGGGATACCGGGTAGGCTTTGCCGTCTACCTCGATCGTCCGTGCGGCTTGGAGCCGGCCGAAGCCTAGCTCGGCGAACAGCACCAGCAGCCACCGTTCGCGGGTGAGCGAGGTCGCGGTCGCCTCCGACTCGGACAGCGCGGCCAGGGCCTCAGCGAATCCCTTCCATGCTGCGGTCAGCCGGTTCCACGAGCGGGTCACCATCTCCCCTACCCGCTCGCCGCGGGCCAGATGGTAGTCGTCGGCCCGCAGCCCGCGCAGTGTCACGTCGCCTGCGGCCACCCGGGCCAGCAGCTCCCCTGACAGCAGCCCACCCTCGGTGCGGATGGTGGTGAACGTCCCCGCGCGACCGCGGCTCACGGTCGGCCTCCGGGGAGCAGCACGTACACGCCAAGCACGTCGGGTGGCAGCTGTGGTTCGACCCGGTAGCTGGCCGACCGCAGCCGGACGCTCTCGCGGACCCGTCGGTGGCTGTCGAGCAGCGCCTCCGCCCGCGCCCTGGCCTGGTCGTCGAGAGCCGCACGCCAGATGGGCGCGGCGGCGAGCACACTGGTGACGAACTCCCGAGCCTGCTCGGCAGAGACGTTGCCGGCCGGCCGTGCGGCCAGCAGCCCGTGAGCCTGATCGGACGGCAGCCATGTGGGCGCCTGCGGGTCGCCGGTGAAGGCGAGCACGCCAGCGTCCTCGGCCAGCAGCTGGCGGGTCAACCCGCGCTGCTGGCTGTAAAGGTCGAAGCGGTAGCGCACCAGCAGCAGGACGCTCAGCCGCCCCACGGCGGTGGTCCGCATCGCCCCGGCCCGCCGCGCGGGGCTGTCGTGCAGCCCGTCAAGCGCTGCGTCCAGCACATAGGCGGCCAGGCCGCTGACGAACGGGTGGGTGCGGGTAAGCAGCACCTCACCCGCCGACGGGGTGCCCTCGAAGCGGGCAACCAGCCCGCTGCGCCCGCCGACGGCGTCGCGCAACGCCACAGGGGCCTCGTGGAGGCGGATGCGGGCCGGGTCGCGGCCGGTGCAGGTGCCGCCGTGGGCGATGACCGCGTCGGTGACGAAATGGCGGACGTCGTCGACCGAGCCGATGGCGGCCCGGACCGCGGCCAGCTCTCGCGCGACCTGGTCGGTCTTGATGCCCTCGTGCGCGAAGACGGTGCGGCTGCGCCGCTCCCGCTCAGCGGCCGACTCCCAGTCGTGCAGCACGCGCATCTGCCCGGGGGCCATGCCCTCAAACGACAGCTGCCGCTCGTTGTCGAGCGAGCCGTCACGCGACAGGAGGCCCTCCACGATGGCCTCTACCACGGCGTTGGGATCGCCAGGCACAGGGACGGAGATGCCAAGCGAGGAGCGGATGGCCTTATGCTTGCGTAGCAGCACCTTGAGGACCAGCTCGTCGATGCGGTTGTCGGTGCCGTAGTAGGTGACCACCCGCACGTCAGGGCGCGGCTGGCCGAAGCGGTCGACCCGTCCCTCCCGCTGCTCATGACGGGTCGGGTTCCAGGACAGGTCGTAGTGGACGACGGCGTCGAAGTGGTCCTGGAGGTTGATGCCTTCCGAGAGGCAGTCGGTGGCCACCAGCACCCGCCGACCGTGGCGGGCCAGATCGGCGACGATCGCCGGCCGTTCCGAGGAGGGGATGCGGCCGCTGACCGCCACCACCTCGACCCCGCCGGCGAGCCGGCCGCGCAGCTCGGCGGCCAGGTAGTCGGCGGTGGCGATGTAGCGGCAAAACACGATCGGGCGGTAGCCGTCGCGGAGCAGCTCGCCGAGGATATCGACCAGCCGGGCCAGCTTGGCGTCGCCGTTGCCGCGGAGCGCGTCGGCTTGGCGTGCCATGTCGAGCAGCCCCCGCCGCAGGCCTGTGCCGTTCCCGTCGGCGTGCTGGTCGATGTCAGCGCCGGGGGTGACGTCGACGATCTCCGCGTCGTCCTCGTCGCCGAGGTCCAGCACCAGCTCGCGACCCACCGCGTCGGCTTCTTCGGCGCTGGCGGTCTCGGCGACCTTGGCGCGGTTGCGGAGAGTCTCGGCGGCGGCGGCGGGGCTGGAGGCCAGCGAGCGGAGCAGCGCGAGCGCCGACCACCAGCGCACCCGCTGGTGGTGGCGCCCTCCGGCCTGGTCGCGGATGCTCTCGCTGGCAAACGCGATGACCCGTTCGAACAGCCGCCGGTAGGTGGGGCCGAGCGCGTAGGTCTCCTCCCGCTCCAGCCGCTCAGGAAACGGCGTGTCGTCGAGGAAGACGCGCAGGTCGGCTCGGCGGCGCTGGACGAAGTGCTGCGCCAGGCGCCGCCGCTGGGCGGCGTTGGCGTCTCCGCCGAGATCCTCAGGAAGCGCTGCGAAGGCGGGGTCGAGGAAGCCGAGCAGCGAGCGGAAGGCCTGCTCCTTGCCCGAGTGCGGGGTGGCGGTGACGAGCAGCAGGTGACGGTCGGGGTTGCGGGCCAGATCGCTGACCAGCTCGTGGCGCTGATGCCGGCCGCTCCGGGCGGAGGGGTCGAACGCGCAGGTGTGGGCCTCGTCGACGATGATGAGCTCGGGGGCGGTGCGCAGGAACTCGCCGCGGCGCCGGTCGGCCTTGATGAACTCGGTGGACACGACGGTGAGGTCGTGGCGGTCAAACAGCGTCTCTCCGACCCGGCAGCCCCGCTCCAGCCGACTGGCGGTGGCGGGGAGCACGAGCTCGGCGTCCAGGCGGAGCTTGTCGGCCATCTCGGTCTGCCATTGGCGGGCGAGGTGCGGCGGGCACAGCACAGCCAGCCGGCGGGCCTGCCCGGTGGCGAGCAGCTCGGCGGCGACCAGCAGGGTGCTGGCGGTCTTGCCGGTGCCGACGTCGTCGGCGATCAGCACCCGGACCGGGTCCAGCCGCAACGCCATGAGCAGCGGGACCAGCTGGTAGGGGCGGGGCTCGAAGGCGAGCTGCCCGAACGAGCGGAACGGCCCGGCGCTTGCCCGGAACCCGAGCCGCAGCGCGTCGCGCAGCAGGCGGGCCGAGCGGTCGTCGCCGAGCTTGGCCGGGTCGGGCAGCGCAAAGCGGGCCGAGACGACCGGCTCAAGCGCGGTAAGGACCCCGGCGGCGTCTGAATCGGCACCGCCAAGGGGGCGCAGCAGCAGCAGCTCGTCGTCGGAGTCGGGCAGGACCACCCACTCCCGCCCGCGGGCCCGGACCAGACTGCCGACCGCGAAGGTCACCGGCCAGCCTCGCCGAACACGTCCGGCCGCGCGGCGAGCAAGCGCTGCCAGTCGTCGTCGTGGCGGAAGCGGAGCACCGACCAGCCGAGGCTTCGCAGCCTCCCGTCGACCTCCTCGTCGCGTCGGTTGGCCTCCTCGTCGTCGTGCGGGGGGCCGTCGATGAATACCGCGCACCAGGCGTCCTCGTAGACGAAGTCCGCGGTGATGAACTCCTCGTCGAAGCGGTGCTGCGCGCCGGTGGGCAGCCGGTAGCCGCCGTCGGCGACCAGCGCCAACCAGCGACGTTCCAGCTCGGAGCCGGCCAGCCGGGCCAGACGTTCCAGCTGCTCGACTCGTGTGCGGGAGCCCGGCGAGGTGGCGACCGACGCACCGGCAAGCGCCAGCAGCTGATCGAGGATCAGACGCCGATCGAGCAGCTTGTGGTCAGGCTGGTTGCCGTAGCTGAGCAGACAGTCGTAGCAGGCGGCCTCGCACGGCTCGGCGACCCCCTGGTCAACGTCCTCGCCGGTGGCAGGGTCGAAGTGGCACAGGTCGATCGCGGCTCGGGCGACCTGCGCCAACGCGTCGGGGTCGTCCAGCAGGCGGCGCAGCACCCCGGCGCCCCCTTCGGCGGCCTCGTAGAACAGCAGCTGGCGGCGGTCGTCGAACGCTGGGAGAGGTTCGGCGGCCAGTTCGCTGTCCTCGAGCTGGAAGGTGACCTGGATGGCGGTCTTGAGCGCCGCCTGCAGGGAGGCCATCAGCGCGGTGCGCCGCCGCTCATCGACGGGCAGCCCGTCGGGTTCCACGAGCAGGCAGTTGCGGGTGTCCTCCACGAAGGGGATCACCCGCTGCTGGCGGGTGCTCATCGGGTCGGCGTCGTCGTCATCGGCGGCGGTCGCGTCCGGTCGGGACGCCCAGTAGCCCCGTTCAAGGTCCAGCACGAAGCCGACGTCGCCGTCGCTGCGGCGTCGCCGCCAACCCAGATTGATGCGCCACACGGTCGCCGCGTGGCCGTAGGCGAGGGCGGCGAGGTGGTCCCCATGCCGTTCGGCGTCCCCGCGCACGGGCCCCTCGCTGAAGCGGATGGCGCTGCGCAGGTCGTAGCCTTGACGTTGGCGTTCCTCCTCATCGGAGTTGATCCGGTCGCGCCGCTTGGTGACGACGTTTTGGAGCCGGAGCAGCTGCCGCATGGCCACCGGCAGCAGGGTTTGGCAGCGTTCGCACAGGTCGGGGCCCACGTCGCTGCGCAGGGGGTGTAGGTAGCCGCAGGCGGTGCAGATCTTGGCTGAGCGCAACAGCGCCCGTTCGTCGCCGCTGTCGACCAGGTCAGCGACCGGGAGGATCACCCGGTTGACCTGGTAGCGGGAACCCTCGTGGTAGATGAGACTGCGGGGGCCGAACTCGCTGATGGCCAGGAACCGAGGTCGGGAGAGGAACTCGTCGGTCCCGCGGACGCCTTGGCGGCCGGGGATGAAGGCGGACAGTGGCAGACGCGGGAACGAGTAGCCGGGCAGGAACCCCTCGGCGGCGAAGTAGCGGTAGCTGTAGAAGTCGGACTGGCTGCGCCGGTCGGTGTCGGCGCGCAGCAGCTCCATCTGCGCCTCGGCCTCCCGTCGCAGCCGCTGCGCCTGCTTGCGGTCCTCCTGGGTGCGGGAGGCGTCGTTGATGATGCGGGTCTGCGCCTCGGCCTGCCGTAGCGCCGCGCGGTACAGCTCGCGCCAGCGGTCGGTGGCCTGCTCGAAGCGGTTGGCGACCGTGCGCATCGACTCCTCCAGCCACGCCTGCTGCCACCAGCCGCCCTTGGCGAGCTCCCCCGAGTCGACCAGGTCGCCGAGCACCGCGCGTGCCCGGTCGATCGCCGCCCGGCGGGGCTGGTCACGACCGATGGCGTCTTGGACGTGTGGTTGCAGGGCAAGGCTGGGCTGGTCCCCGACGACGTCGAGCACGTCGGTCAGCGACGAGCGCAGGCTGAGGTTGGTCGCCGACAGCCACAGCGCCTGCACGTGCGAGCGCACCAGGTCCTCGTTGGCGACGTCCAGCCGGGGTGGGGTGACCTGGCCGGAGACCATGCGTTCCTGCCGCCGGAAGAAGTACTGGTCGTGGGGGGACCCGGTCGAGCAGTAGGTGAACACCAGCGCCGGCTGGCCGCTGCGGCCCGCCCGGCCCGAGCGCTGCGCGTAGTTGGCCGGCGTCGGCGGGACGTTGCGGAGGTTGACGACGTTGAGCTCGGCGATGTCGACGCCAAGCTCCATCGTCGGCGAGCAGAACAGCACCGGCAGCGTGCCCGCGCGGAACCGGTCTTCGCGGTCCTCGCGGGCCTCGTAGGGCACCTGGGCGGTGTGCTCACGAGCCTCAAGGCCCTGGCCGTCGGCGGCGACCGTCTCGTAGAGCTCCTTGAAGAACACGTTGGGCCGCCGGCCACCCTCCGGCGGTCGGGGCGTGCGGATCGGATCGACGACCACGATCCCGTCGCCGGCCTGCCAGCGCAGCGCGGCAGCTGGGATCTGGTAGCCGTGCACCGGCTCAGCGCCTTCCGCCTCGCGCACCCGTTCGACCAGTCCGGCCTCCCGCAGCCCCTCGAGCAGGTCGCGGATGATCCGCTCAGTCTCGGCCACCTTCAGCCGCCCGCTGAAATCCGGGAAGGTCGTGGGCCGGCGCAGGTACTGCCCGAACCCGCCGCGGCCCGACACGTACACCGCACCGCCGTAGTCACCCGGCCGTGACGAACGGGGGTACAGCACCGGGGCGTGCTCCAGCCGCTCCTGCTCGTCCAGCGCCCACGGTGGCCGCAGCCGCTGGCTTGAGTTCTGCCGCAACCGCTCCTGCCAGACCTCATCGAGGTAGTCGACCTTGATGGTCAGCTCCCGGCGCATGTAGTCCAGCAGGGTGCGGGCGACCACCGCGCGCTGCGCGGCCGACGCGCCCGCCAGCGTCGGGTGCAGGCCTGCCCAGACATCCTCGGCGGCGCACAGCTCCTCCAGCGAGGCGTAGTCGATGCGCAGCAGGCCGGTCTGCTCCAGGTTGGGTGAGGTGACCCGCCAGCCGCGCCGCAAGTCCAGGTACAGCCGGTAGCCGATCACATCACGCAGCGCCCGCTGGGTTTCGGTGAGCGCGTTGAACCGCACCGCCGGGTCGGCGGCATACAGGGCCAGCGGCAGGTCCAGGGCGGCGAACACCCGTTGGGTGAGCTCGTCGTGGCCGATGCCCTGCTCGCCCGCTTCGGTGACCGCCCGGTACAGCGCCGAGCGCAGCAGGCCGATCTCGACGAAGTCGTTGAAGTGCCCGGCCTGCAGGGAGGCATCCTGCCGATTGTCGGTGAAGCTCAGCAGCTTGCGGGCCTCCGGCTTGAGCCCCTGGTCGTGGCGGAGCGTCCGTACGGCCGACAGCGCCAGGATCGTGGTGGCGGTGCTGCGCCCCCCTGAGCCGAGCGTAGCCAGCTTGGCATGGTCGGAAGTTTGGCGGCTGCCATAGGTGACCCCACAGGCCAGGCAGAAGCGGAACGGGGCCGGCACCAGCTGCCCGTGGGCGCCGCTGCCGCCGAGCGTGCCGTCGGGTGCGACGGTGACGGTTCGCGGCAGGTACTTCCGCCGGTCGGATTTGACGCGCCGACCGGTGGCGGTTTCCTCAACCCAGTCTTCCGGCAGCCGGTCCAGCATCACCGCGGGGTCATCGGTCCACGGCCGAGCGGTCGACAGGTACAGATAGGCAGCCTGCTCAGCAGCGTCGACGCTCCGCTCCCCGAAAGCCCGCTCCTCCAGGCGACCCAGCTGACCCCCGTCGTCAAGCCGGTAGACGCAGTAGTACTCCTGCCCGCACTCGCGGCAAAACACCAGCGGCAGCAGCACCCGGCTCCGATCCCCCGGCACGAACGTCTGCGCCTTGACGGTGATGTAGCGGTCGGCCTCAAGCTCAGGGGATGCGTAGACAGTGTCGCCCCGGCTGATGAACTGGTGCAGGCGAAAGGCGAACACCGGAAACGGCGTGCCCGGCTGCTCGACCCGATTGCCGACCAGCAGCTGCTCCTGGATGGCGTGCACGCAGCGGGCCGCATCCAGCCCGGTCAGCGCGGCGAGCTCACCGGCGGCGCCGTCCGGCCCGGCGATCGTGCGTGGCCGGGCGCGCACCAGCCGGCCGCTGCCGGGTTCCTCGGCAAGCCCGAACGTCGACTCGATCCAGCTGGACAGCGGGTCAGCCACGAAGGCCCCCGGATCGGTCGGGAGCTGCCGATCAGCCAGCTGGACCCGGTCGCGAAGCGCCGCGGCGGTCGTCGAATCGGCAAGGTCAAGCGGTGCGGTCGCCCGGCGAAGCGTCTCCCCGATCACCTGCTCAGGGGCGACCGGTGCGCCGAACAGCAGGGTCGCCACCCGGGCAACCTCGACCTGCTGCTCGGCGAACGACCCGCCGCTGGCCATCGTGGCCGAGGTCCCGACCAGCTGCAGCTCTGGCCCGCCGCAGGCAACCCGCGCCCGCCGGGCAAGCAGCGCCACGTCAGCGCCTTGGCGGCCACGGTAGGTGTGCAGCTCATCGAAGACCAGGAATCGCAGCCCCCGCGCCGCCCGGATGAGCGGCTGCTCGTCGACGCGGGTCAGGATCAGCTCGAGCATCACGTAGTTGGTGAGCAGGATGTCGGGCGGGTCCGCGATGATCTCGTTCTTCTCCTGGTCGCTTTCCTGCCCGGTGTAGCGGCAGAAGGTGACCGGGGGGCGCCCGTCGGGGAAGCCGCGGCACAGGAACTTCTCCAGCTCGCCGGCCTGGCTGTTGGCCAAGGCGTTCATCGGGTACACGACGATCGCCTTGATCCCCTGGCCAGACCCGCTCCGCAGGACCGCGTCGACGATCGGGATGAGGTACGCCAGGCTCTTGCCCGACCCGGTACCAGTGGTCAGCATGTAGTGCCGGCCGGTCTTGGCCGCCGCGATCGCCTCGACCTGATGCCGATGCAGGCGGAGCCCCTGGCCAGGACCGTCATCCGGCTTGAGCCGGAAGATGGCGGAGCACGCCGGATGCAAGACCCGCTGGGCGACCAGATCGTCGATCCACTCGCCGGGGGCAAACGCCGGGTTCAGGCCGATACGAGGCTCAGGCCATAGCAGCCCGTGGTCGAGGCTGCCGTCGACGACCTCCCGCACCCGCTGGTCACGGATCGAGACGAAGCTCCGCACGTAGCGGGCATAGTCGTCAATCAGCCGCTGCCGGAGCTCGAACACATCCATGGCCGCCCCCTTGAGCCGGCGCAACAGAAGTGCGGTGGTTGCCCTATAGGTCACGAGTACACCCGGCAGAGCATATCGGGTGTGGCTCGTGGAGTGGCTGCCGACCTGGCGAGGGCGATCCGCCAGGAGGGCCTCACTGGGAGGGCCGTGGCTGCTACCTGCGGAGCCGGTCGCGGAGGGCGCCGGCAAGCGCTCAAGGGGGCGGCCGCCGCGTCGGTCGTACAGGTCGAGGAGCGCCTGCGGGCGGCGGGCTCGTCCTGAACGAAAATAAGGCCTCGAGGGCGTTGCAGCTCGACCAGGCGCTCGTACGCCTCGGATCCGAACACTGTGGCGGTCCGGTCCTGGTCGTGATGGTCTGGGAAAGTTCAGGTAGTTCGACCACGATCAGAGCCGTGTTGAGGCCTATCTGGCGACGGAATGCCACTGAGATGCTCAAAGTTGCGTCGAGACCCGCCGTTGCGTTCATCGACGGTGCTGCCGGGTGGCCAAGGATCGAGTCGTAGGGCGTCGATGCGGCCTGGGTCGTGCTGCACGCCGCGGCGGCGAAGCAACTCGAGCATGTCCTCTTGTCGCGGCTGACTGAAGGTGAGCCGGTAGAGCGCGACGTCGTCCTTGAGGCGTCAGCCGCTCGGGCGAGACACCGCCGTGCGGGTGGAGCGGGCCTGCCGCTCGACGCCAGTTCGGTGGAACCGGAACCGGGCCATCTCGGACGTGACGCCGTACTCATTGGCGACCTCTGTGGCGCCAAGGCCCCGCCGGGCCGCGCGGAGCAGGAGTGGGCGGGGCAGCAGCAGCGTCCCGCCGAGGGTGGTCGCCTCCTCCTCCTGGTCTGGCCGGCAGGTCCGAAACGGCGTCCCGGCCACGACGCGCACCTCGTCGAGCCGGTGCCCAAGGATGATATGCGCGAGCTCGTGGGCGATGTCGCTGGTGGTGCGCGCCGGGGAGCGCAGCGGGTTGAACACGATGATCTTGGCGTTGTTTACCTCCAGGGTGCAGGCGGAGAAGGCGAACGCCTGGATGCGCTCCAGCTCCTGGAGCCGGGTGATGTCGACGAGCGCGTCGGCGGCCACCACGCGCACGCCGAGGTGGCCGGCAACCGCCTGGATGTCGACGGGGTCGGCCGGCTCAAGCCCGAGTTCGTCTCGGAGACGGGCGGCCTGGCGTTCGGCCTGGGCGAGGAAGCCGCGGCGCAGCGTCATCGGCTGCCCTCACCGACCTGCCGCTCGAGCGCGTCGCGTAGGTCATGCACGAGTTCGGCGAGCCGTTCAGGCACGCCGGGGCGCATGACGGGTGCGGCGCGCAGGTGCATCGCCAGTGGCGGTGGCTCCTGCGGTGCGCGGGCGAGCGCCGCATACAGGTCGCGCACGACCGCGGCGATCCGCTCGGCCGCCTCCGGGGCCAGCCGGGGGTCGGCGAACAGGTGGCTGGTGACCTGATCCACGGTGCTGGTCGGCCGGTGCGCACCCGCGCGGAAGAACCGCTCCGGCGGCACGCCGAGCCATGCACACAAGCGCAGGAAGGTCGCCAGGTCGGGCTGGGCGCCGGTCTCGACCCTGCTGAGGGTGCTGAAGCTGATCCCGGCATCTTCGGCGGCCTGGCGGATCGACTGGTTACCGCGGTGCGCTTTGACGAGCTGGCCGAGTTCCTCGACCGCGATCGTCGCCGACGGGCCGGACGCGTCCGGCCGGGTGGTGGCGTCGGGCGGTGCCATGGCCGGACTGTATCAGCAAAGCGGCAGCGTGCGAAGGCCGCTTGACATCCAGCCATGCCCCGTTGCATCTTCCCTGCAACATCCAGTAGGTCGACTGAGGATCGGAGGATCCAGTTCATGGCCAACCAGCCCCCCGACGGCATCATCCCAGGCCCCCACGACACCGAGCCCTCCAACCCACCGCCCGCCGTGGCCGCTCCCGACACCGCTGTGCAGCTCGAGCGGCCCGCACGCGCGCTGCTGGGATGGATGCCACCCGAACTCGGCGAACGCGCCCTTCTCTCCAACCGGCTCGGTGTCGAACCGACCGGAGAGCAGCGGGAACAAGCCCGCCGGGCCCGCGAGGCCGTCGCGGCGCGTCCCGCCGGGGCGGACCAGCAGGGCCTCGTCGCCGCGCCGCCGCCCGAACTGGCCGAGCACGTCGAGCGACTCCGCGCGCAGCGCGCGAGCGCCGCGATGTTCACCGAGGGTTGGGACATCGCCCTGGTGGACCTCGCGCGGGTCTGCGCGTTCCAGCCGTGGGTGTTCGCCGACAGCGCGGTGGAGCGGGTCCAGGAAGTCAAGCCCGAGGACATCCGGTCGATCGCCATGGTCACGCTCCCCACGGACCACAGCACGATCGTCCACGCGCAGTTCGATCAGGCCAAGCAAGCGTTCGTCATCGCTTCCCCCAACCCGAACCTCAAGGTCACCGGCAGCTTCGCGATGATGGTGCAGGAGGCGCAGGCGCCCGGCTACGTCTTCGTCGTGAACGTGATGCCGTCGTTCGTCCAGGTGGCGCACTTCCAGGGCCGGTACTTCCTGCGCGACGGCTACCACCGCGCGTTCGGCCTGCTCGACCGCGGCGTCACGCACGCGCCGGTCTTCCTACGCGACTTTGACGCGGTGGAGAACCTCACGCCGCCGGGGATGCTGCCGCAGGCGGCCTACCTCGGGGACCGGCCGCCGCTGCTGCGCGATTACCATGACGACCTCGTCGCCGCGTCCGTCCGGCTGCCCGCGCACCAGAAGATGATCGTGATCCAGGCGTTGGAGCTGTCCGTCCAGGGCTAAATGCTTCCTGGGAGTGACTGCGCCGGCTCGGGAGTCGGTTCCGCTCCCTGACCAGCGGGCGAGGGATCTTGACCACGCGGCACGAACTCCCAGGAAGCATTTAGAGCCCCGGCCAGCCGCGGTGCTGGCGTCCCCTCGCCGGACGCGTCGGCAGCCAGGAGGAGCAAGCATGGGGCTAACGGTGCACACCAAGGTGGAGGGCCTGCCGGCCGCGCAGGAGCAGGCCCTGCGGTCGCTTGCCGCCATCATCCACGCCGCGCTGGAGCACCTCGCGCAGGAGCAGGAGATCCCCGACGTCGAGGTGACCGTCGTAGTCGCCGGGGACTTCGCCAGCGAAGTCAGGGCCATCGTGCGGCAGCAAGGAGACGGGAGCGACGCGCAGTTCTCGACGGAGCGGATCGGCGGGGTCGTCGTGGGCAAGTGCATCGCGCTCAACGACGACTTCTCCAAGCAGTTGGTCGTCATCGACGGCACGGGCTGGATCGACGTTGACCCCGCTGCGCAGGCGCAGTCCATCGCCTCGCTTGCCCACGAGCTGGCGCATGTGGTACTCGACCGAGCCCGGCATGCCAGCGGCGCACTTGACGGCGTGCCCGCGAACCCCTACAACGGCGTGGACATGGCGCGCGAGATCGCCAAGACCGCGGCCGCCGAGTTCCGCGCCGACTTGGTCGCCAACGCGGTGCTCCGCGTGCTCGCCGGCACCAGCGACAGCGACGGTGTCACCCGCCCGCTGACCATCTACGACCTCTGCGCCGACGGACACTGCGACGAGCTGCGCCGCACGCTGGATGCGGTGGTGCATCCCGGCTGGCCGGACACCGTGCAGCGCTACCGCGAACACCACATGACCCTCCCCCAGCTCTGGGAGGAGATCGCGAGCAGCACTGGCGGCGTCTTCAACCTGCTGGCACACGGCGAAGCCCACGCTCATGCCGGCAGCGCCAGTCGGCCGCTGGAGACGCTACGGGCGCATCGCGGCGTTGAGCTCTACCTCGGCCCGGCATGGCAGGCGCTGGAGGACGCGATCACAACCGAGGCTGGGATCCTTCCTGCACTCTCGGCCACCTGCGCCTACGAGCAGCACATCGCGGAGCAGGGCGGTCGGGCGATCTTGGACATGTGGGCTCGCCTTGGCCTGACCGTAGAGGTTGACCGCCGTGACGGGAGGTTCGCGCTGTGGGTCGGCGAGCCGCAACGCTGATTCCAGCCCGTGCGCGACACCTGTTGTGCACGTAAGGATGCTATCTAGCAGCAGAAATAGATCTCCTACCCCAAACAACCCAGAGGGAAGCGGCAGTTCACCGAGCGGGTCTACGAGGTCAGGTACCTCGACACCAGTCCGCTGGCGGGCTCGGCGCCCCGGCTGGGCGGGGCGCCCGCTGACCCGCCGGCCGGGAACAAGGCTGCGGCGGAAGGAGGACGGTGACCACGACCCGATGATCAACGGCGAATGCGCTCGCAGATCAACCTGATCCGCGCGGCGGCCGACCCACGGTCGAGACGCAGTCTCGGCGAGCAGAACGGCGGATATCGCATGTCGCACGACCGCGGAGCTGTCACCGTCGGTAACGAAGCGCACGTCTGGCAAGACAGGTGCCGGGTCAGTCCCGCTACTCCCGCCTGGCCCTCGCCGACGCCCAGCAGCGCTACGACGTCATCGGCGACTTGCCGTCTGAAGCCGGCCTGCTCGTGCTCGTTTGCGGCTGGTGACACGTTTCTTACGGGCTCCCTACTTCGCCGCCGCCGACGTCCGCGCACCACTGAAGCGGATCACCGGCAAGCCATAACGATATGAGTTGACTGAACATCACTAATGGGTACTCTGGGCGTTCATGTGCAGGTCACCCGGAGGCTGGAGGAGGTAGCGGTGCTCAGTGACGCTGAAGTGCTGCTTGGACTTTCGCGGCACTTGTCGGCGTACGCAATGAATCCATCTACCGCGGCACTGGAGCAGTTGTCGTTTGCGGGCTGGGTGTACGAGATGGCGTGGCGGCTCCGTGGATCGGGGGCTAGCTCCCCTGAACGTGTGGAAGCCATTGCCCTTGAGGCGAGGATCAGCCGCCGGCGCCTCTTGGTGGACGTCCTGCCGACGTTGGAGACTCTAGGCTGGGTGTCGGTTCAGCGGAAGGCCGATAACACCCTCCACGCAGTGGTAGAGGTGATTCCGCCGCCGACCGAGTTGCTTGGGCTTGCTGAATCTGTACTTGAAGTTGCGATGCCCACCGCCACCGAACGGTCCGCACTAACCCTTCTGCGCGCCACGACTCTCCAGCCTCTGGAGGTGACAGCGGCGCTCGAGGAGGCCTCACCCCATGGCGACGTGGCTGCCCGGGACGCCCTTCGTCATCTTGTCGCGATCAAGCTAGTCCGACGGATTAAGGCAGACGATGGCCGTGAAGTAGTCTTCAATCCGAATATTTGGGCAGATAACCCTAAAGTGATTGAAGCGGCATTGCGTGCTGAGGATGCCCGAATCCGTGCTGAGGTTGGAGCGCTGCTGGAGGAGGTTGTCGCTTCCCCCGGGTTGCCTGAGAGCCAGGTAAGTTCCACCGACCAGCCATGGATTGACTTCGCTGTTGCACATGGGCTGGTCCAGCGGACCGTTGTTCAGACTACCGAGGGTGCGGAACATGGTTTCCTCTTCAGTCCGCATCTCAACCGGGATCCATTCGGCGCCGGCACGACCGACCCATCGGGCCACGTCCGTCAGCTTGTCGGGTCGATGGTGTACGCTGCTACCTTCCCAAGGTTCAAGCTGTGGAGTCCTGTCAAGTTCGTCCGTGCACTGGTACGCGATGGCGAGGCAGGCGACGCCTCTCCTATTGGAACTGACTACCCCATGCTGGAGACGGCTGGCATCGTTCGGATCGTGCCAGGCTCGGCCATGGACAGATACCGCTTTGAGTTGCTCCAGTCTGAGGTTGCAGAGGAGGCGCTGACAATTCTTGAGAAACGTGGCGGCTCCAACACAGAAGGGGACAACGAGGCTGGACTGCGGACTCAGCGTTCGTACGTTCATCTTGAGCGGGAACGTGCCCGCCTTGCGGTAGATGTACCGGTTGACGATACCGAGCAGGCCCGGCTCATTGCGGCGCTGCGAGATAGCACCGCGCGACGGAGATACAGTGGATTCTGACCCGACTACGGACGACCAGTCCTCCGATCGGAACCAACCCGTTGACGGCACTCTGCCGTTGATCGATGTCGGCTCGGATCCCAAGGCACCCAATCGATCATCATCCGATCGATCGCGAGATCAGGTGTTGCCTGACGGCACGGTGAGCTCTACATCGGAGAGGGCTGAGTTGGCGCCGAAACGTAGCGATGAGAGCAGCAAACTCAGCGGGGGCCGCCGGAAGCGTACGAGGCGTCGGGGGGCCGAGAGTCGAGGTGCGGCTTCGCCGACGGGAGCAGGCCCGCAGAGTGATCGCACCGACGATGGCATCGAACTGGAGCGACGTATCGCCCGTGTCGAGTTCGCTGAGGGCGCGTTCGTTCGTCTGCGGGTGCCCGTGCGCGCCGATGCTGAATCAGGGCGCGAAATCCTAACCGATATTGATGTTCTTAGCATTGAGATCGACTTGCGCCTACGGATCACGCGCACCATGCTGGAGTGCAAGAGCGGCAAGGGCCAGGCAGGAGAACCCGACCGTCTCTTCTGGTTGGCTGGCTTTCGCCAATATGTGGGTGCACAGCGGGCGGGCCTAGTCCGCGTCACAGCTAGCCGCCGCGGTTTAGCGCTCGCTCGTGCATTGGGTCTCCATGTCATTGACAATACCGTGCTCGCAGCGCGGGAGGCAGCCAACGCCTGGCTTCCCAATCGATTCGCCCATATCGGGGGTTCAGGATGTCAGTTCGCAGAGCAGCGAACAGACATCCAACTTAAGGGCTTAGTTCACTTGCCGAAGAGCCTGACTAACTTTCTACGTTATGAGACCCTCCTGGCAGAGCCGCATCGCATCCTCGGCGCGCTTGTTGCACTCCGTGGCGCAGTTGCCCAAGGCGCACTACCTGATCCAACCGGGACGGTACTTGCGGGACACGCTCTAATTGGCCTATTGCTTGCTGCCATCGGAGATGCTGTTCTGCTCGACACTGTTCGTCCGGATGATCTGCGCCGACGCTTGGAGCGTTCTCTGACCACTGGCGATCCCGACGATGACCACGTATTGCACGTACTTGGCGACGCAGATCAACTGATGCGCTATGCCGTCGAACAAGTCCATGAAAAGTACGGCGCGATGGGTGTTGCGCGCCAGGAAGTTCCCGTTCCTAACCTCAGAGAGCTGGTCGCCGAGCCTCCGGCCTGGCTGGACAGCTATCTCGATCTTATCGAACGGCTACGAGCAAACCCAACTGTGGTACGCGGTTTGGTCCAGACCGCCGAAGTTGCCTGCTTCGATGCACTAGCTGGCGACCACGCATGGGAGGCAGAAGCATTTAGTCATCTCTTCACGCCAGAGCATCAGCAGTTGTTGCTTACGGCGGTTCGCACGCTGCGCGCAATAGTGGGGGACACCGTCGGTGATCGACTTCAGAGCCTCGCGGACCTCCCTTTCGACCGGATGCCGCCGCCTTTGCCTGACCGAAGGCACAGCAGCTCAAGGATTGATTCCCCCGCGCCCAAGCTAGCGAAACAAGCGGATGACTCTTGATGAGAGTGGGTTTCATCAACTCTCAGTAGAATTCTGAGTTGAGTATTCGACTCGAATCTCAGAGCCTGTTGACAAAGGGTTTCATGCCGCCGCCGGCAGTGGCCGGTCTCCGCCCCATCGCTGTTGCGGCGGCTGGTTTGCCTGGTAGCGGGCGAGCCTCCTGGTCATGATCAGGATGGTGGCCCAGTACACCATTGCCTCATGGTGGGCGGTCAGCCGCTCATAGTCGCGGGCCAGCCGCCGGTAGCGCATCAGCCAGCCGAAGGTCCGCTCAACCACCCACCTGCGCCGGACTACCTGGAAGGCGTGCGGGTCGCAGCGCCTGACGACCTCCAGGGTGATCCCGGCGACGGCCTTGATCCAGGCAGCCAGCGGGGCGCCATCGTACCCGCTGTCGGCCCACATGATCTTCAGCGTGCCGAAGGCGTCCAGCAGCCTGATGACCAGCAGCTTCGCCCCGGCCCGGTCGCTGACACTGGCGGCGGTGACCACCAGCGCCAGCAGCCAGCCCTCCGCATCGACCGCGACATGCCGGCCCCTGCCAGTGATCTTCTTCCCGCCGTGATACCCGCTGCTGGCCTTGGGCACGGTGTCAGCGGCCTTGACAATCTGGGAGTCCACGATCGAGGCCGTGGGCTGAGCGTCACGCCCCTGGTACACCCGCAGCTTCTCCCGCAGCCGGTGCACCAGGGTCTCGGGCAGGCCCCGGGCGCTCCACCGCTGGTAGAAGGCATACACCGCTTCCCAGGGCGGGAAATCCGCGGGCAGTGCCCGCCACCCGTTCCGCACCACATAGAACATCGCGTCGCACATCGCCCGCAGGCTCTGAGTCATCGGCCGGCCAGCCGCGATGGCCAGCTCCGCCATCACCGCCCGCGCCTGCGGCTCCAGGACAGCCCACTGCACGTCATCGAGGTCCGACGGATAACACCGGGCGCGGTCCCGGCACCAGTAGCCCGGCGAAGCGCAACTGGCATTCCGGGCCGCAAGACGGTAGACAGACATCCAGGCCCCTGGCGGAAGAGATGGCTCGACACCTCTCCGCTACCAGGGGTCCCTTCGCTATCCGCGGCCACACGCCGCACGTGACCACATCGATACGGGATACGCCAGGTTCACCCGTGCCTAATCCGAAAATTCACGGTGAGTGGGCAGGCGGCAGCACCCGGCGGAGCCGGGTCCCAGGCGGGTCGATGGTGCCGGTCAGGCGGCGGGCTGCAGGGTGACCGTGTAGCCCAGCGCCTCCAGTTGGCGGACGTGGTTGCGCTTCTTGCGGTCGGCGTCGATGCGGGTGTCGTAGAAGCCGGGGCCCAGATCGTGGAAACGAGCGTCCGGGTCGGACAGCAGGTGCCAGATGATGATCAGGATGGAGCGGCCGACCGCGACCATGGCCCGCTTGGTGCCGCGGCGGCGGGCGATGCGCCGGTAGCGCTGGCCGAGGAAGGTGTTGGTCTTGCCCGCGGCCGCGGCGGCCTCGCCCAGCACCCGGGCAAGATAGGGGTTGCCGTGCCCGGTGGTGCCCTTGCCTTTCTTCTTGCCGGCCGACTCCTTGACGCCGGGCGCGAACCGGGCCCAGGAGACCAGATGGCCCGGGGTGGCAAAGCGGCCCATGTCGGTGCCGATCCTGCGACACGAGGTCGCACACTGCGAGTGAGCTTGCGGAATGGAGGGCCGACGATGTCGGACGTGTAGCTTCGGGCGAGTGCTCGATGCCCGTCCCCCGCCCTGGCGTGCGCCGCAGGTTCTGCCTGAGGGGTGCGAAGCCCGGGGAAGAAGCCCAAGGGCCCCTGTCCCATCCAGGGGATCAACCGGGTGAGGGGGAAGATCGGGCGGGCGAACGTGAGTGAACCCTTGATGATGCCCCGTAACGGACAGCTCCGGAGGGTGGGATGTGGACCGGGGTGATAGGGCCTGGCCGCTGGAAGAGGCGGCGAGCGGCGGCCGGAGAGATCGGACCGGTCGTGAGAGCACCGCTGGGTCTCGGGGTGAAGAGGGCGCCCAATCCGGTCGCATCTCGGGTGTGTGGAACGTGGAAACCCCGTCGGGGTCCAGGCGATGCCTGGTAGGCCGACCGTGAGGGGAGCGGAAGTCCCCGGCGGGAACAGGATGCCCAAGAAGCCAATGCCGGTGGCCGAAAGGCGGCAGGAACCCAAGACAGCGTGATCGGCCCTCCGCCGGTCGTCTGGGATAACTGGCCGGATACCAGCCCGGGTGGCTGGGCCCCAAAGGGCGCTGACGTGGGCAGGTGAGCCTTTGAACGCTGATGCTGACAAGCCTTCCGAACCGAAGGGGCAAGTTGGACACCGTGACGGTGAACGGACCCGAGGACGTGCCGGACTGGGACGCCATCCAGTGGCGGACCCATGAGGACAACGTAGGGCGGCTACGGCGGAGGATCTTCAAGGCGACGCGGGAGGGAGACTGGGCCAAGGTCCGGTCTCTGCAGAAGCTGATGCTGCGGTCCTGGTCCAACACGCTGGTCAGCGTGCGGCAGGTCACGCAGCGCAACGCTGGGCGCAGGACCGCCGGGATCGACGGGCAGCTCGCGCTGTCGTCGACGGCCAGGGCAGAGATGGCGAGCTGGGTGCACCAGACGATCTCCACCTGGGATCCCGTGCCGGTCCGGCGCGTGTATGTACCAAAGGTCAACGGAAAACGTCGCCCGCTCGGCATTCCCGTGCTCGCGGACCGCTGCCACCAGGCACGGGTCCGTAATGCGCTGGAGCCCGAGTGGGAGGCCCGGTTGGAACCCAAGACGTATGGGTTTCGGCCGGGTCGTGGCTGCGCCGATGCGATCGCCGCGCTGTTCACCACCCTGAAGGGCGGAAGCAGGCGGGTGTGGATCGTGGACGCCGACTTGTCGGCGGCGTTCGACAACATCGACCACTCCCGGCTCCTCGACGCGCTCGGGTCGTTTCCCGCCAGGGACATGATCGCGCGCTGGTTGAAAGCCGGGGTGATCGAAGACGGAGCCTTCACACCGACTGAGGAGGGAACTCCCCAAGGCGGCGTGATCAGCCCGCTGATGCTGAACGTGGCGCTCCATGGGCTGGAGGAGGCCGCAGGGGTCCGGTATCAGACCACCGGCAGGCACGCCGGTGCGGTCAGGCCGGGCTGCCCGATTGTGGTCCGCTACGCCGACGACCTGGTCGTCTGCGCTCACTCCAGAGAGCAGGCCCAACAGGTCAAGGCCAAGCTCGCCGAGTGGCTGGCACCCCGTGGGCTTGTCTTCAACCAAGACAAGACAAGGATCGTGCCCCTCACCGAGGGGTTCGACTTCCTGGGGTTCAACGTCCGCCGCTATCGCAATGGCAAGCTGCTGATCAAGCCGAGCCCTGCGGCCGTCAAGCGACTCCGGGAACGGCTCGCGGCCGAGCTGCGCGCATCGCGCGGATCGAACGCGGCGGCGGTCATCACCGCGCTCACCCCGGTCATTCGGGGCTGGGCCGCCTACTACCGGGGGGTGGTCTCCAGCGAGATCTTCAACACGCTGGACACCTACGTGTGGAAGCTCACCTACCGGTGGGCCAAACGCAGCCACCCCGACAAGCCGAAGCGGTGGATCGTCCGACGCTACTTCGGCAGGTTCAGCAAGGCCAGGAACGACCGATGGGTGTTCGGGAACCGAGCCGGCGTCGACGAACGCGGCAGCGTCCCCCACCTGATCAAGTTCGCCTGGACTCCCATCGTCCGGCACCAGCTGGTCACGGGCTCGGCGTCGCCTGACGACCCCGACCTGACCGACTACTGGGCCACCCGACGGCGACGGGTCAAACCCCCGCTGGACAGCTACAACCTGCGCCTGCTCACCAGGCAGGCCGGTCGCTGCCCACTTTGCGG
>WNGM01002025.1_pt1 | contig 22320 bp, 21 predicted proteins | sample 5400571 | NCBI WGS metagenome assembly WNGM01 (sample SAMN13153378, study PRJNA577476) | soil metagenome | isolation source: 100 cm soil or saprolite under Garry oak tree replicate 2 | place: USA:California | collected 2016-06-15 | reverse complement strand
GGAAGATTGCATTCCTGCGGCAACCCGGCACGGGCGGTACGCCGCGCCCTCCGCTGGCTCGTGTGGATTTACCGTGGAAGATTCTGGTTGCGGACGTCGAATCGCTGAAAGCCGTCACCGCGGTCACGAGCGGGGATATGCCCGTGGATCCGATACTTCAGAATCCCGGCGGTATCGGGCTTCGCTGGGGGGCCGGGGATACGTTACTGTTCATGTCCTATCGCGACGGATTTCCCCACCTGTATTCGCTCGAACATCCCGGCTCGACCGGCAAACCTTTGTTGCTGACGCCGGGATCGTTCATGGTCGAGCAGATGACGCTAACTCCCGATCGCCGGTTCGTCATCTACAATGCGAACACGGGTCCGGATCGCAGCGATATGGATCGCCGCCACCTCTTCAAAGTGCCGGTCAATGCGGGGACACCCACGCCCATCACGGCGGGCACCGGCATCGAATGGGATCCCGTTGTCACTGCCGACGGCCAGACGATCGCTTATTTGAGCTCGGGGGCTCTGCGTCCGCCCGCGCCAACCGTGGTTTCGATATCCGGCGGGGCCCCGCGTCTCCTTGCCGGGGAACGGCTGCCGGCGGATTTTCCAGCTTCCCAGCTTGTGACACCGGAACTCGTCAGCTTCCGCGCCAGCGATGGAGTCGAAGCCCACGGCCAACTCTTCAAACCAATTGGTGGAGCCACGCGCAAGCCGGCTATCGTGTACGTGCACGGCGGCGGTCCACGGCAGATGATGCTGGGCTGGCACAATCGTTGGGAATACGCCAACGACTACGGGGCTAACCAATATCTGGTCAGCCGCGGGTTCATTGTGCTCTCGGTGGATTACCGGCTAAGCGTGGGATACGGACAAGCATTTCAATTTGCAGAGAACACCGGTCCGCGCGGTGCCACCGAATATCGCGACATCCTTGCCGGTGGCAAGTATCTGCAGTCACGGCCGGATGTGGATCCGAGCCGTATCGGCATCTGGGGCGCGTCCTTGGGCGGGTATTTGACCGCGCTCGCCCTCGGGCGAAATTCCGACGTGTTTGCCGCGGGAGTCGACATTCACGGTGTCCACGATCGTCTGCCCCCTGTCAACGCTGCGCAACTGGCGCACGCGATTGTGGGTGACGGAATTACAGAAGCGGATCTCAGACAGGCGCTGAAGGTCGAATATGAATCATCGCCAATTGCCGCAGTTTCGACGTGGAAATCACTTGCCGCAGTTTCGACGTGGAAATCACCTGTGCTGCTCATTCACGGTGACGATGACCGCACAGTCGACTTCCATCAGACCGTAGACCTGGAGCGCAGGCTGCTTGCGAAGGGTGTGAATGTCGAAGAGTTGGTTCTGCCGGACGACGTCCATGACTCACTGCTGTGGCGGCACTGGAAAACGTCGATTACAGCGCTGGCGGAGTTCTTTGAGCGAACGCTGAAGACGAAACGGTAAAAAGTCCCTACACCGTAAATATTTCTTGTGAGCATTTCGTCAGCCGCTCGCAGCGGCCATCCGTAAGCAGGTACGTATTCTCCACGCCGACGCCCCCAAGGCCGGGATAGAAAACCTTCGGCTCGACAGCCAGAACGACACCAGCCTCTAAAGGCGTATCGAATTTCGGCGCGATCACTGGTGTTTCGTCCAGCTCCAAGCCAACGCTGTGAGCCACGAATCGGACCTGGTTCTCGCCTGCGCCCATGAAATGTGGCGCGAACGAAGTTTTGGCGACGCGGTCGAGAATATTTTGATAGATCTGGCTGGGAATATTACCTGGACGAAGTTGTTCTTCAATCCAGGTGTTCAGTTCGATGATGTATTCGTAGGTGTCCCGCATCTGTTGCGAGAGCGGACCGAGCGAATACGTTCTGGACCCGTCGGCGATGTAGCCGGCATAGCCGCCGCAGACATCGATCATGACCGGTTCGTTCCGTTTCAGTACCCGCCGGCTTCCCATTACCGAAGCAGCCGCATAGAGTCCTCGTGTACCAACGGGCCCATCGAATGCGTGAGGATAGGCCGACGTCTCGCCGAACGACACAGCGCCATAATGGTTCTCCATGTTGAAACGCCGGACGCGTAGGATTCCTTGATGGCCGGCCATCCGCAGGACGTATTCGATCCGCGCCGCAAGTTCAAATTCCGGCAAGCCTTCGCGAAGCCGCGACGGGACATCGAGGAACATCGTATCGAGCTGTTCGGCCGCGCGGCGGATGCACTCGATCTCATAAGGGGTCTTGACTGCGCGCGCATTCCGCAGTGCAGAAGAGCCATCGACAATTTTCGATGTCGAAAAATGCTTCGATACCTGTTGGTATGTTGCCACGGGTAAGACATCGAGCTCGAAGCCGAGTGTTTCGCCGGGATTCGGAACCAGTGCCGGCAGCTCGGAATAGGTTTTCAGCGGAACCAGATTTCTGATCGCCGATTCCTTTCTGGCGCGCTCGTAGCTCTTGCGGATGGCCAGCAAGGGCTCACCCTCGCGCGGAAACCACAACACACCCGTCTGCATGGTGCCGGTGAGGTAGTACTGGTCCACATTCTGCAAAATCACGAGCGCGTCGCAGTCCATGAATCGCCGCACGCGGTGCCATATATACGCAGCGACAATTTACCGTACTCCGGCGAGGGAAAGCGGTTCAAATCCGCTACTGCCCCGCAACTGTGAGACGACACTCCTTGCACGAGCCACTGCCAGATTGGCGGGAAGGCGAACTTCGAATTCGGCCGTCAAGTCAGGACACCTCCCGGAGGAATAACCTTTCGAGGGAGAGGCACCATGTTTACCCCACATCCGGCGTGGGTCTGCGCTGTTTCACTTTTACTGTCGGTTTCCGCTCCTCTGTCCGCACGTCAGCTTTCGAGTATCACAGGATGCGTTCAGGATTCGACCCGAGCAGCGATTCCGGGTGCGGCAGTCATCCTGACCGGTTCTGATGGAGCCGGGCGTTTTCAAACTCAAGCGGACGACAAGGGATGTTTCAACCTGAGTGGCCTTCGATCAGGCAAGTATCGGCTTCAGATTTTTGCCGAAGCATTTTCCGCTTATGAAGCGGATATCGCCTTGGAAGACCCGATCAGACTCGAGGACATTGTGCTCGAAATCCATCCGATCCAGGCGGAAGTCGTTGTCACGGCCACACGCAATCTCGCCCCGGCCAACACGCTTGGCTCGAGCGTCGATGTCATCGACCGGAGCCGGATCGAAGCTTCACATATTCAGACTGCATCGGATCTGCTCAGAAATATCGGCGGCCTCGCGGTCGTCCGCACAGGAAATGCCGGCGGTATTACAACGCTGTTCACGAGAGGCGGAAATTCGGACGACACCAAAATCCTGGTCGATGGCATTCCGGTGAATCAGCCCGGCGGGACCTATGATTTTGCATATCTGCCGGCCGACAACATCAGCACGATTGAAGTCGTGCGCGGGCCGCAGAGCGCGCTGTTCGGATCGGACGCGCTTACAGGTATCGTCCAGATGTTCACGACTCGCGGAACAGCGCCGCCCGAAGCCGAATATTCACTTGAGGGCGGAAACTACGGAACCCTGAAACAGTCCACAGCGCTCCGCGGCGCCTGGAAGAGACTGGATTGGTCGAATACGTTCAGCCGGCTCGATACCGACAATATCCAACCGAACAACGATTACCGGAACGCCGGTTACTTCGGGAATTTTGGATTCGCACTCGATTCCAAACAGACATTCCGCGGCACTCTTTTCCACGTTTCTTCAAGAATCGGCACGCCTGGCGTCAACGCGCCGGGCTTTACATCGTTTGGTCCGAACGATCATGCCGAAAACCTCGAGCGCGCTGCGGGTGTGACGTATAGCGCGTTGGTTTCGTCTCGCCTTACCCAGCACCTGGCGTATCGGTACTACGATCACGATTACAACTACTTTAGCGCTTTCGGCGTTTCAAACATCGCGCACAAGCGTCATCGCGCCGAGTACCACGGCGACGTGGCGCTCGCTCTCGGAAGCACCTTCGCGTATGGCGTCGATTTCGATCGGGAGGACGCCAATGTGGCGGGAGTGCCGCACCTTCGTAACAATACGGGATATTACGCACAGCAGCAGGTTCGCCCCTGGGATCGTCTCGACCTGATCGGAGGAATCCGAATCGAAGACAACACAACGTTCGGCGTCAGTGCAAACCCGAGGTTCGGTGCTTCGATGCGCGTGCGCCCGGACCTGAGGCTGAGATTCAGTGCGGGAACAGGAATCAAAGAACCCAGCTTCATTCAAAACTTCAGCACGAACCGTTTCTTCCAGGGGAATCCCGATTTGATTCCGGAGCGTTCAAGAAGCTGGGAAGCCGGCGCGGAACAATCGTTCTGGAAAAACCGGATTACCGGAGATCTCGCGTGGTTCGACAATCGATTTCGGAATCGCATCGAGCCGGACCAGTTCAATGTGTATCAAAACATCGGACGCAGTCTAGCGCGAGGCGCCGAGCTGCGTACGCGGGCGCGGGTGAAGCAAATGTTGGTGCAGGCGAACTACACATATCTCGATGGACACATACAAGAATCCACGCAGCAGTTTTATCCATTCCGGCCGGGCGATCCGCTATTGCGAAGGCCGCGTCATTCCGGAGACATCGCCATAAGCTGGATTGATCGAAAATGGAGCGCATCGTGGTCTACTCGAGCGGTGGGCCGGCGCGCGGACAGTGATTTCTTCACGTACCGCGTGCCGCTGACGAGTAATCCAGGTTATTCCATTTCCGACGGATCCTTGGCATATGAATTTGCGCGTTTTGGATCGGCATACATAAGAGTGGAAAATATCTTCAACCGGGACTATCAGGAAGTGCTCGGCTATTTGTCTCTCCGGCGAAGCTTCGTTGCCGGAACGCGAATTCGTTTGGGACGATCGAAATGACCTTCACATGTGCTTAATATTTCTCATCGTATTGATTCTTGCATCCTTTACTGAACCGAAATCGCCGCCACCCGCTTCCGAGTCGCCGCGCCGGATTATCTCCGTTGTGCCGAGCGTGACCGAGACCTTGTTTGCCCTAGGCGTGGGCGGCAATGTCGTTGCGGTCGGTGACTACGATCACTTTCCCCCTGAAGTGGAAAAAAGACCGAGAATCGGCGGCCTGATCAATCCCAACATCGAGAAGATCATCGAACTTCGTCCGGATCTCGTCATTACTTACGGCAGCCAGGACGTTCTCAATGAGCGGCTGCAGTCCCTCGGAATTCAAGCCTTTCCTTTCAGACACGGAAATGTCGAGAAGACGTTGGGTTTTATATTGGACTTGGGACGGCAAGTGGGGGCGGAGGATCCTGCCCAACGGCTCGTGGCCGCCATTCGTAAATCTTTCGAGGATGTACGGGCGGCGGCGCCGGCGAAAAAACCGAAAATCTTTCTGGTTCACGATCGCGCAGGCGGAACTCTCGGCTCGTTCTACAGTATCGGCTCGCGAGCCTTTCAGCATGATTTGATCGAAATCGCCGGCGGCGTGAACTTGTTCGGTGATGTCGATGTCGAGACCTTTCAACCCAGCTTGGAAGAGGTGATCCGCCGGAAACCCGATATCATCCTGGAAACGTTGTCACCTCCACTCGACGCGCGGGAGGCCGCTCAGCGCAAGAAGGACTGGGAACGGCTCGGGCTGGTCGAAGACCGCATCTACATCGAAGGAGAAACTTACTTGCTCGTCCCAGGACCGCGATTCGGTCTTGCGGCGCAGCGCATTTCCGAAATCGTTCGCGGACTCTAATATTCCAAGGTTGGAAATTTGAGATTAGATAGGCGCCCGGCTCCAGGCAACCCAGTGAAGGACGTCCACTTGATCGACGTTGAATTCCGGCAGCCCCGCTAAGACCAGTTGTTCTCGCACTTCATCTACTGAGTACGCGGCATGGAGCGACGCGATGAAATCCCGTTCCAGCACGGGCGGAGCGCCTCTGGCATGTTCCTGCACAAGCTGAACCGCCGTCTGGTGGTCGGGGGGACGAACGAGATCGACGATCAGCACCGGCGCACGACCGGCGTTATGAACCGATTTTCGGGCGAATGCGAGCATGGCATCAGAACCATCGACGCCGACGACGGTAACTTCCGGAAAAGCTTTCACGAATCGGATCGTGACATCCGCCGTGCCGCAGCCAAGATCGATGACGCGTCCTCCGGCGAAATCGGAAAACCGTTCTCGAAAATAGCCTGGGATCTTTCCATGCGATTCCGTCCAGTCCGCGGCTGCATATGCGGCGGCCTGCTCTCGGTCGTCCATCAATTCGGGTTCAGGTGTGCGTTGCATCTTTTTAGCGTCGGGCCCACCGTCCGGATCGCTTCGGTACGCCGCTTCTATTTATGCTGCGCCCTATCGGGCTTGCGCTTCGCGGCGGCCTTCTTACTACCGGCCGGTCCCCCCACGCCTAATACTTTGTACCACCTCATCGACCGTGATGTCTTCAAGTTTGCTCTTCCAGATAATCCGAGCGCGACGGCCAATCGGTCCCCATACCCGTGGATCCGTCGGACCGAACAGCGCAATCGTTGGACAGCCGAGATAGGCGGCCAGGTGCGTAATGCCGGAGTCGTTGCCGATATAGGCACGGCAGCGGCGGAGATGGTGGAAGACTTCAGGAAGGCACAAATTTTGAAGCATAAGCATGCCTCTCCCTCTGGGAGAGGCATCGCGAAGCCGCGAAGCGCGAGCCCGAAAGGGCGAAGCCTCAAAAAAAGATGAGGGTTTCAGGTCTTCGTCAAACTTGTGGCCCTCACCCGGCACGTCAGCCTGGCGGCTGCCGCGCCGCCCTCTCCCAGAGGGAGAGGGTCCTAACAACACGACGACATTCGGCAGCCTGTCCACCAGTTCCTCGAAGTACGGCCAATTCTTTTTCGGGCTGCCGCTGCCGGGATGAATGACGACATCGTCCGAATCCGGTGCCCACAGGTCCGGCAGAGGAGGCCGATCGAGATTCAGCGTTCTGAGCAAGTGATCCGCAGCGTGCCCATGTGGGGGAAACGGATCACGTCGAATCACGTTGGGTATTCCCGAAAGCCGCAGATTTCCGGCAATGGTTTCATCTTTCATCCAGACCATCGCGGAATCGAATTCCAGTCCCGAAACAGGCTCATAGAACAATCGCGACCACGGTGGGGACTCGATAGAATAAATCTCCTTAACGGCCACGAATTCTCTGGCAAGTTCTAAAGCCGACGCGTTTCCGACTAAAGTGAATCGGGTATCCGAGTGGGTTCTTTCGAGAACTGTAAGTGCGGGCAGATTGAAAACAAAATCACCAATGGCACACGCTCGAACTACTAACAGGTTACGTATTTTCATGTAGGACAAAGCTCAAATCCGCGGCCCGCGTGGGTTCAAGCCCTAGCCCTTGACGTTTGTACGCATTACATATAAAATAGTTCAGTCTCCGGTGGGACATGGATATATTTGAGATAGGCGATAAAGTTGTCTATCCCAACCATGGTGTTGGGATCATCGAAAAAATTTCAAACCGTTTGGTGGCCGGCAAGTTCGAACGATTTTATCTCCTAAGGATATGTTCCAACGACATCCTGGTCATGGTACCCACGGCGAACGCCGGCGACGTCGGCCTTCGCAAGATCGTGGAACGCCGGGACGTTGAACAACTCCTTTCTTTCCTGGGGAGTAACCAGTTTTTCGCCCAAAAAGACTGGAAGGACCGCTTCAAAGAAAACTCCGAAAAGATGCGATCCGGCTCGATTTTCCACGTGGCGGAAGTCTTCAAGAATCTGGTTTATCTCAGCCGCGTGAAACCCTTGTCGTTCCGTGAGAAGCGAATGCTCGATCGCGCCCGTTTTTTGCTCGTTTCCGAACTGTCGACGGTGATGAACCAGGCGGAGTTGGATATCGAGGATCGTATCGAAAAGGCCGTCACAAAAGCCTGCGGCAAAATACCTGTAGCCTAGTGTCGCGTTTCATAAATGGCTGCATCGGCAATGGTGCAGCTATTTATGAAACGCGACACTAGCTCCGGCAAATCCGGTCAGACCCTCACCCGATTCAGTAAATCAAAAAATCCCGGGAAGGAAATACTGACGCAAGCCGGATCTTTGATCACTACCGGACCGTCTGCAAAAAGGCCGGCGATAGCAAATGCCATGGCTATCCGATGATCGCCGAAGGAATCCACCGCGGCGCCGTGCAAGCGCTGGCCTCCGGGAACGAACAATCCGTCCGGATACTCTTCCACCGCGGCGCCCAGCGCCCGCAGGTTTCGGGCGACGGCATGAATCCGATCGCTCTCCTTGGCGCGCAGCTCCGCGGCGTCGCGAAAGCGAATTCCGTTTTGAGTTCGAGTTCCGAGAACGGCGAGAATCGGAATTTCATCGATTATATTGGGAATCCAGGATCCGCCAATGTCCATCCCCGCAATGTCGGAGCTTTCCGCACAGACGTCTCCGACCGGTTCCCCATTTCGAACCGATAATTGCGTAATCGTAACGCGCGCCTGCATCTGGGCGAGCAGCCGCATATAGCCCGTACGTGTGGCGTTCAATCCAATTCCGGTCAATCGAAGGCTGGAATTTGGAACGGCTATCGCCGCAGCAATGAAGAATGCGGCTGCCGACGGATCCCCGGGAACCGAAAATTCCTTACCGCGCAATGCATGGCCACCTTCGACCTCGATTCGATTCTCCCCCATGCGAATGCGTGCGCCGAATTCAGCCAATGCGATCTCTGTGTGATTACGGGAAACGACGGGCTCGTGCACGGTTGTCACGCCCTGCGCCTGCAATCCCGCCAGCAGCACGCACGATTTCACCTGGGCGCTGGGAATCGGCAGGGTGAAGTCGATGGCGTTAAGGGGACGGCCCAGAATTTTTAAGGGGAGGTAATTTCCGTCTCTGGCTTCAATCGTGGCGCCAAATCGCCGCAGCGGATCGATAATCCGTTTCATAGGCCGGCGCGAAAGCGACTCGTCTCCAACGAAGGTTGATTCAAACCGGCATCCGGCGAGGAGGCCGGACATCAATCTCACCGTGGTGCCCGAATTTCCTGCGTCCAGGGCTTGCGGGGGCGGCTCCAGTCCATGAAGGCCGCGGCCGTGAATTGTGAGCCACGACCTGGTGCGTTCGACTTTGACGCCAAGATTCCGTATACATTCCAGCGTACTTTGGCAATCGACGCTTTCCGCAAAATTGTGGATTGTGGTCGCGCCTTCGGCTATTGCGGCAATCATCGCCAAACGGTGACTGATGGATTTATCAGCGGCCACAGGCGTTACTCCACTCAGTCTCTCGGCCGGCTTGATTTCCAGACTATCCATAGGCGGAGATTAGCACGGTCATTGACTTTGCATAAACCTCGTGTTACCAAGAGGCAATGACTTCAAAAAGAAGGCGTAGTTTCGAGCTGACGATTCCGAGCCGGATCGAGCAAATGGAGGCGGTGCACGACTTGATCGCGGAGGCTGTAAAGGCATACAAGCTCAACAACGAAATGGCGCATTGGATCGAGCTGAGCATCAGTGAGTCCATGATCAATGCCATTCAACACGGCAATAAAGCCGATCCCGCCAAACAAGCCACCCTCCGGATCTCATCCAGCGGCGATGCCATCGAAATCATTGTTGAAGATGAGGGATGTGGTTTCACCTTGGACAACGTCGCCGATCCCACCGACAAAGCCAATCTGCTGAAGCCGAGCGGGCGGGGCATCTTGATCATCCGGTCATTTATGGATGAAGTCGATCTGTCGCCGAGAGAAGGCGGCGGATGCCGGCTCCGCATGCTGAAGAGACTTCCTGGGATGGATGGAGCTCGCCCGAAATGAGCATGCTCGTCAATCCGAGGCGTCTGGATGACGTCGTCATTCTGGATCTCAGCGGCCGGATCACGATGGGGGAAGGCACGCTTGTCTTACGCGATCGCATTGGAAAACTTCTTGCCGCCGGCCATCAGAAGTTTCTGTTAAACCTGGCCGACGTCGATTACATCGATAGTTCCGGGCTCGGCGAACTCGTCAGTTCGTTCACGACTGTTCGCAATAAGGGCGGCCAACTCAAGCTGCTGAACCTCACCCGCCGCGTTCAGGATCTCCTGCAAATCACGAAGCTCCTTACCGTATTCGAGGTGTTCAACAACGAAGCCGAAGCACTCAAAACGATGACGTAAACGTTCCTTAGGATTTATGCCGTAAACATTTGGGCTCATCGGCAATACCTACCTTAAGGAATTGCACTTCAGGTTCCGAAGGCTATTCTCTCTTCTTGGCGAACCTGTGACTGAATCAAGAAAGATCCAAATGAGAAATGAAAATTGATGACGATTAATGATTAACGGCTTAGATCACGAAAGCCCTGATGTTACCAGGCTCAGCGGTGAGTAGGCCTCTTCGAGTTTCGAATGAATATCCGGAACAGCGGTTCGTCTGAAATCTTCAACCGAGACGTCCGCGATCAGCACATACGTCTCTCCATCTTCGAGCGCGCCTACCAGCGCCCGGTCCAGAAGTTTAAACTGACGGTTGTATGCATCGTACTGAACCCTGATCAAAACCATAAAGAACCCTTGCCTCCGCCACCCAAACAAAAAAGTCCTCAAACGCGCTGTTTGAGGACTTCGTTGTCAAATTAGCACGTCATTGTGCCGATCGCTGACTCTCTTGTAGGGATTGGTGGATTTTCTGTCAAGAGGTTTTCCCAACTGTAGCGGGTTTCCCGGAAGCGCAAGCAGGTAGCGCCCAGCCGTGAGAACGCGGGCGCATTTTCATATCCACCGACCAAAACGGCGCGTTAGAATTTTTGCATGCTCTCCACAACCATTCGGCAGTGCTTGCTCGCGGCCATATTACTCGTGGGCGCCGCAGTCATTCAGGCGCAAATCTCTCCGCTGACGCCCGACATTCCACCGAAATTCGAAACGCCAACGGCGTCGTACGACTATGTCAAACGCGACGTCATGATTCCGATGCGCGACGGCGTCAGGCTGCATACCGTCATCGTTGTTCCGAAAGGCGCGAGGAACGCGCCGATGATCATGACCCGCACACCGTACAACGCCACCAGACGTACGGAACGAACTCAATCGACGCGCATGCTTGCCATTCTGCCGGAAGGCGATGAGGTGTTCGCTGCGGACGGGTACATCCGGGTATTTCAGGATGTTCGCGGCAAGTATGGGTCGGAAGGAGAATACGTAATGACCCGGCCGTTGAGAGGTCCTCTCAATGCGAGCATGGTGGATCACTCTACCGACGCATACGATACCATCGAGTGGCTCGTGAAAAATGTGCCGGAATCCAATGGCAAAATCGGCATGCTGGGAAGCTCGTATGAAGGATTCACCGTCGTCATGGCGCTGGTCAATCCGCATCCAGCATTAAAGGTCGCTGCGCCAATGAGTCCCATGGTCGATGGTTGGATGGGAGACGACTGGTTCCATTTTGGCGCATTCCGCCAGGTGAACTTCGATTACTTCACCGATCAAACCACAGTCAAAAGTGATGGCAACCCCGTCGTCCGGGAAACTCGGGACGATTACGAGAACTTCCGGCGCGCTGGATCTGCTGGTGATTTTGCCCGCTCGGCAGGCCTCGATCAACTGCCATGGTGGCGCAAGATTTCCGAGCATCCCGCCTACGACATGTTTTGGCAGGCGCAAGCCCTCGACAAAATCATGGCTGCGCAGCCCCTGAATGTTCCCACAATGTGGATTCAAGGACTGTGGGATCAGGAAGACATGTGGGGCGCCATTCACTGCTATCTGGCCGCCGAATCGAAGGACGCCGGGAATACAAAGAACTTCCTGGTCATGGGCCCGTGGCGCCACAGCGGTGTGAACTACAACGGCACGACTCTGGGACCTCTGAAATGGGACGGCGACACCGCGCTCCAATTCCGCCGCGACGTGCTCAAACCGTTTTTCGATCAATACCTGAAGGATGGAGCGCCGAAGACCGATACGCCGCCGGTATTCATCTACAACACCGGCGAGAACCACTGGGATCGCTTCAAGTCGTGGCCGCAGGCGTGCGAGGCCGGATGCGCGGTGAAGTCCAAGCCGCTCTACCTCACTTCGGGTTTTGGACTCTCGTTCAACGCTCCCGCAGCGTCAAAGGACGGCGCCAGCGACTATGACGAATACGTTTCCGATCCCGTCAAACCTGTCCCGTATATTCCGCGTCCCGTTCGTGTTGGAGACTCGGATGCGTGGAGACGCTGGCTGGTCACCGACCAACGGGCATTCGCCGATCGTACCGATGTTCTCACCTACATGACAGCGCCATTGACGGCGCCGCTCCACATCGCTGGAGCGCCAATGGTGAATCTCGTCGCTTCGACAAGCGGTACAGATAGCGACTGGGTTGTAAAATTGATCGACGTCTATCCCGACGAAGTTCCGAGTCAGGACGAAATGAGCGGGTATCAATTGGGGATCGCGATGGATATCTTTCGGGGCCGCTACCAGGAAAGTTTCGAACATCCGAAAGCGCTGAGGCCGAATGTCCCGTTGACGTATAAATTCGTTCTTCCAAACGCAAATCATGTATTCCTGCCGGGACACCGTGTCATGGTGCAGATTCAATCGAGCTGGTTCCCGCTCTACGACCGCAACCCTCAGACGTTCGTGCCGAATATTTTCTTCGCGAAATCGTCCGACTACGTCAAAGCAACACAGCGCGTCTATTACACCAGTTTTATCGATCTACCTGTGGTCCGGTGAATTCGCTCAGAGCGCGAAACGATTCAGGAATGAAAACCAGGTGGCGAGGCGAGAGAGACTGCCCGTGACCATCAGCAAGCCGACGGCAATGACCAGAGCGCCGCTCGCAACTTCCACTGCATGGAAGTGCTTTTTGAACCGGCCATAAAAAGATAAGAATCTGTTCAGAGCGAGGCTGGTCAGGAGAAACGGAATTCCCAGACCGGCTGAATATACGGCCAATAGAAACATCCCGTCGGTGACCGTCTGTTTCGTGCTGGCAATGGTCAGAATACCCGCCAGGATGGGACCGATACAGGGCGTCCAGCCGAACGCGAACGCCAAACCCAACACAAACGCGCCCGCAATTCCGCGTGGCTTTTCGATGTTATGAAAGCGCTTGTCCTGGTAGAGCGCGTTGATCTTGACAATGCCGAGCAGATGAATGCCGAACACAATGAGGATCAGTCCGGCAATCCTGCCCAGTAATTGCATCCGAGAGACGAGGACCTGTCCGATCCATGTCGCTGAGGCACCCAGTAGGATGAACGTCAGCGAAAAGCCAACAATGAACATGACGGAGTTCAGCAACACTGTTCGGAGAAGAGAAGCGTCCTTCTCCCGGGCCTTGAGCTGATCCAATGAGGACCCCGAAACGATGGATATATAACCGGGGACGAGGGGTAACACACAGGGCGATAAGAATGAAACCAGTCCGGCGGCGAAAGCGACCGCGATCTGACCTATTGCTCCATAATCGGTAATGTCCATAAGCCTCTTCGGCGGAAAAATTGACGAGAGCCACAACCTGTCAAATGTCGAATGTCTGTTGTGGGTTGTGTAATGTAGTTGTCAAAATAACCTAGTGACCAAACGACCAGATCCTTAGTGCATAAATCGCCCCTACAGTTTACCTCTGGACAACCACATTCGCCGCCGGTACGGTCAGTTTCGTGAGGCTGCCGTCAGCCTCTATTGTAGCCTGCAGCTTCACTTCCCCAACCTCCAAGTCGTAGGTGCGCGGGCCCGCGGCGCGCACTGTGGCCGCCCCCACCCTTAGGTCGTGCGGTACAAAGACGGAAAACGAGCTCTGTCCCGCCTGGACGCGATACAGCAAGATCAGGTAGTGATGAAAGAAATTGTTGTCGAGGATGACCCCGCCTTCGGGAAATCTGAAGTCTGCCGTCGACGTCTCTCCCTGAACTATCGACTGCAACTCGCTGACCGGAGGCGTCACTTTTAGCTGGATGGAACCCTCACGGCTGGAGGCCCGATATGAGGTTACGCTGAGTTTCTCATTCAATTCCATTTGACTGGAAATGACGTCATTCCCAATGGTCGTCGTGCCTTCAACAACGTATCCGGATCCGCGCCTGGCCACCGAGAATTCCTCCGTTCCCATCCTCTTGCCATCCTTAAGAATGGTGAAGCGGCCCTGCTCGATCTTTACCGGCGCGAACAATAAAAGCAATGAGAGAAAAACGTTCATGACTTCCGAACGGCCTCTACGATCTCGTCTGCAATCGTTTCGGGTGTGCCATTATCCGTCGAGACGTGAAGTTTCGCCAGCGAGTAATAGGAGTCCCGGCTTAGATATAGCTTTTCCGCCTGTTCTTTGCTGGTGAACTTAGGCCGGGTACCGTCGATTTTCACACGATCGCCGACATTCGCGAAAGACACTTTGAGCCAAACCGTCAAACCTGTGGATTCCGCAATCGAGCGGTTTTCCGGATCGAGAAATGCTCCACCTCCGAGCGCTATGACGGCATGTTTCCAAGATGAAATCCGTTTCAATGTGTGGCGTTCAAGCTCCCTGAAATGGGCTTCGCCGCGCGCGCGAAAGATATCGGCTATTGTGCACCGCTCGCTACGCTCAATTTCCTCATCGAGGTCGATGAATTTCCAGCCGAGTTTCTTTGCCAGGCGCCGCCCAACCGTGGTTTTTCCCGACCCCATGAAGCCAACGAGATAAATGCGATTGATCGGCACCGGACGATTTACCCCTTCCGGCCGAGGTGAATCGTGCCGTTGCGAGCTGCAATCATGATCTGCGGTCCACCGGCTCCCACTCGTCCGTTCAAGGAGCGTTCACGATTCGATGCAGCCATCTTGAGTCCTTGGAACTCCGAATGGATTTCGCCAAATTCGATTTGGGCATCGATGCTGAAGGATGAATTTGAAGGAAGCTCCAGAGTGACATTACCGTAACGGCTGGAGATCTGAATATCTTTCTGGGGTGGGCTCAACAACGACATGAACAAATCGCCGTTGCGGCCGTCGATCGTGAGTGCACCTTGAACGTTTTCGACACTGATGGCGGCGTAGGAGTTTGAAATCGATACGTTCCCTGTAATATTGTGCACATCCACCTGTCCGTAGCGATTCGACACTTCCTGAGTTCCGTCCACAGCCTGAATGCTGACCTTGCCGTTGCGATTGTTGAGCCGAAGCGCCGAACGTTTAGGTACCTGAATCGTTAGCGAGCTTTTATATCGCTGGCGTGGAATGCCCCCAAACTCCACGCCGCTCTCTCGATTCGACGCGATTCGGTATCCGCTACCGATGTTGCTGATTGAAAATGTGAAATCCTTGGAAAGCCGCTCGGCTTCTTCCTTGTTCGATGCGCGAAGCGTTTTCTTCACATCGAGAACGACGCGATCGGAGTCGGAAGGACGCACATCGACATTCCCGTAGAAATTCACGATTTCGATATTCGAACCCGACGGCACCGGCGCCTCGCGGTGTTCGTCAAAAGTGAAGTTGTTTCCAGTGATGTCCCACAGATCGATATCACCAATCTCAAAAATATTGCCGAGATCAGAGCTGATATTCGCAGCGGTCGTCACGGCGGTTCCTGCGAAGATCACAAAGATGAGTAAGGCGACCTCCCAACCCGAGAATAGCGGTTGATTGTCGCCTGCGTTTCTGCGCCGATAGTAATCGACGATTTTCAACACACCCCAACCGATCAGCAAAGCGGGCCAATAACGTGCAACATATCTCCATATGGGAATGGGGTACGCAAAATTTCGTAAGAGAAGCAGCGCCCCGATCGCCGTCAACGTGAGACCCCAGAAGATTGCTCCGGTACTCCGGCAAGATCTCATTCGCCCTCCTTTCGATCCCGAGTGTGTTGCGACTGCGCTTGAAAATATTCGATGACCTTGGCCAGACCGATCACGATCAGAATAACCTCTCCTTCATCAAATCTCCCGGTGCAGTGCTTAGCCAGATTGTAGATCCGCTGCTGGTATTGGCGGACGACAGTTTCCCAGGCGCAATGGTCGCCGGCCAGGCACCGTTTCACCAACTCCGCGTCGGTAGTTTGCAACCCTATGGCTTCCGCTGCCTCGATGTAAGTAAACGAGGCCTCGCGAATAAAAGTTTCAAATTATTGTTACCTTTCTGAGATAATCGCGCAGTTATGAACCGGAAGTTGTTGTTAATATTGATCTTGTCAGCAATTATAGTCGTTGCATTGTATCGTCTTGCAGGTTGGCATTTTGATTGGTCGTTGTTTGTGTCGAGCTTATGGAATGTTCAACCGGGCTGGCTCACGGCATCGATCGCTGCAACCCTGCTGACGTATGTGGCTCGCGCCTTTCGATGGAAGATCTTGCTGAACCCCTTGAAATCCATCCGCATGGGGCCGCTGATCAGCAGCAATGTTTTGGGATTTTCAGCCATATACCTGATCGGACGAGCGGGCGAGATCGTGCGGCCACTTTGGCTTACGCGACGCGAACAGATTCCACTCACGGCATCGGTTGCAACCATCATCGTAGAGCGTTTCCTCGACACGCTCATGATCATCGCCTTGTTTGGATGGGCATTACTATTGGTCGAGGTCCCTTCGGCGGCCGAACACACGGTGACGCTCATGAAAAACACGGCATGGATGATGGTTGCCGGCTCGATTGCCGTTCTGGTCATCCTGTTTTTTTTCCGAGCGAATGTGGAACGCATCGTCCGCTACGTACCCATCGCGCGGCTCGCCTCATTGTTGAAGAGTTTCTCGCAAGGCTTGTCGTTCCTTGACCGCGGACGTAGCTTCGGACTGGTGATTGCACATTCCGTTCTGGTCTGGATCATCATCGTCCTGCAGTTTTGGTTCATGCTGCGTGGAATGAATTTTCGTTTCTCGATTGCAGCCGCAACTTTGGTCATGGTCGGCGCAGCAATCGGATCGGTCGCGCAAGTCCCGGGCATCGGAGGGGGTTTTCAAGCAGGGTATGTCTTCTGCATGACTACGTTCTTCATTGTGCCCGCCGAGAAAGCAATCGCAACCTCGCTGGTGGCGTGGGTTTCAAGCTACGTCCCGACTGTTCTGGCCGGTGGGATCTATATGCTATCTCATGGGCTGTCGTTGAAGGATCTCAGAGCAGTGCCGGTGGAATAACATAATGAAATGTCCGTTCTGCGACCATCTTCAGGATAAAGTCGTCGATTCGCGCGAGAGCAAGGAAGGCGACGCGATTCGCCGGCGTCGGCAATGCCTCGCATGCCAGCGGCGCTTCACCAGTTACGAGCGCATCGACGAAATACCCTATATGGCCGTCAAGAAGGATGGGCGCCGAGAGCGATTCGACAGGCAAAAAGTTCTGGCTGGTTTGCTGAAGGCGTGCGAAAAACGGCCGGTTTCAATGATTCAACTCGAAACGATCGCGGACAAAGCCGAAGCGATGGTCCAGGAATCGAGCGAACGAGAGGTCACTACCCGGAGCGTTGGTGAGATGATTATGAATGAACTGAAGAATCTCGATAAAGTCGCGTACGTTCGATTCGCGTCCGTCTACCTGGACTTCAAGGATGTCCAGGAATTCATGACGGAACTGAAAGATCTCCTGAAAAGCCGGGAATAGTTTTTCATGTATTTCGAATTCGTTCGAGAACCACGGGAAGGAGCAACCTGGACGCCCACCGTCGATGTCTGCGAGCGAACGGACGAAATTGTCATCGTTGTCGAAATGCCCGGAGTGCATCGCTCGGATATCCAATTGGCCTGGAACGATGGGGTTCTGATCATTTCCGGCTTGAAGCGGCAAACGCCCCCTGATCATAGGGTCGCGAAATACCTGTGCCTCGAACGGACCTATGGCCCCTTCCGCCGCGAAATCTCAATCAATCTGGCAGTCGATTACAGGCAGGCCAAAGCAGAATTAAAAGACGGACTCATGAAAATCCAGCTGCCGAAGTCTAAGCCAGAGGTGGTGAATATTCCGATCCTGTGAGGATGGGCGTTTGTATGGGCAAGAGAGGGTCTGATTCGTGCATCCCGCTCAATCAGGCATATAGATTATGAGCATGGAATTGGTCAAAGCAGATCAAGGTCCTGAACAACAACAAGTTAGTATTCCGGACGTTCTCGCGGTATTGCCGCTGCCGGATATCGTCGTTTTCCCCTACATGATCGTGCCGTTATTTGTGAACCGCGATCGTTCGGCGAAGGCGGTGGATCAAGCTCTTTCCGAAAACCGGATGATTCTGCTGGTGTCGCAGAAAAACGCCAACGTCGATGATCCGAAGGCGGAGGATCTGCACCATTTCGGTACCGTTTCGGTGATCATGCGAATGCTGAAACTGCCCGACGGCCGTGTGCGAATCCTGGTTCAAGGCTTCTCGCGCGCAAAAGTGGAGTATTTCGACGACTCGAAAGCGTATATCACTGCTAAAGTCGAGCCGAAGACGGAACCCCAAGTCGTACCGGATTCACCGGAACTCGAAGCTCTCATCCGCAACGTGAAGTCATCTCTGGAAAAGATGGTGTCGCTCGGCAAAAACATTTCACCCGATCTCGTGGCGATCGCAACCCAAATCGATGATCCGGGCCGGCTCTCGGACCTGGTGGCCTCCAATCTCGATTTGAAAATCGATAGAGCGCAGGAGGTCCTCGAGTTGCTGGATCCTGTAGCGCGCCTGCGGCGTGTTCATGAGTTGATGGCGAAAGAAATCGGAGTCCTCGAAATTCAAAACGACATCAACACGCAAGCCCGTGGCGAGATGGATAAGAGCCAGCGCGAGTTTTACCTTCGCCAGCAGATGAAAGCGATCCAACAGGAATTGGGTGAAGGAAATGAACTGCAGGAAGAGATCGAGCAGTACCGCAGGAAAATCAAAAAGGCCAAAATGCCGTCCGAGGTGACCGAAGAAGCCGAACGGCAACTTGGACGCCTGGAACGTATGCATCCGGATGCGGCCGAGACCGCCACGCTGCGCAATTATCTGGATTGGATGGTTTCGCTGCCATGGTCGAAATCCACGAAAGACAATCTCGACCTGAAGAAGGCCCAGAAGATTCTCGATGAAGATCATTACGGTCTCGAGAAGATCAAAGAGCGAATTGTCGAGCATCTCGCCGTGCGCAAGCTGAAGAAGGACACGAAAGGACCAATCCTGTGCTTGGTCGGCCCGCCGGGTGTTGGCAAGACTTCACTCGGAAAATCCATCGCTCGCGCTTTGGGCCGCAAATTTGTTCGAATCAGCCTCGGCGGTGTGCACGATGAGGCGGAGATCCGCGGCCATCGCCGGACGTACGTCGGCGCCATGCCGGGACGAATCATCCAAAGCATTCATCAGGCCGGCACCAACAATCCGGTTTTCATGATGGACGAGGTCGATAAAATCGGAGCGGATTTCCGCGGCGATCCTTCATCGGCATTACTCGAAGTTCTCGACCCGGAGCAAAACTTCGCCTTCAGAGATAACTATCTTGGCGTGCCGTTCGATCTCTCGAACGTGATGTTCATTACGACCGCGAACATGCTGGATCCGATACAGCCGGCATTTCGGGATCGCATGGAGATCATCCAGCTCAGCGGTTACACGGAAGAGGAGAAAGTCGAGATCGCGAAGCGGCACTTGATTACGAAACAGATCGCAGAGCACGGTCTAACGAACGAGCAGATCCAATTTACCGATGAAGGTCTCCGCGCCATTATCAATCTGTACACGCAGGAAGCAGGGTTACGGAACCTGGAACGCGAAATCGCCGCGGCCTGCCGCAAGGTCGCCAAACAGGTTGCGCTCGGCGAAAAGACGACCCGGAAAATTCATACCGACAATCTGGACCAATTCCTCGGGCGTCCCAGAATTTTCCAGGAAGAGCTGCTGAAGCGCGATCAGATCGGAGTCGCTACGGGCCTGGCATGGACACCCGTCGGCGGCGATGTGCTCTTCGTCGAAGCCACAGCAATGAAGGGCCGCGGCGGTCTGACGCTGACCGGACAACTCGGCGATGTCATGAAGGAGTCGGCTCAGGCGGCACTCAGTTACGCGCGTTCGCACGCAAAAGAGTTTGGAATCAGCGATGACTTCTTCTCGAAGCACGACATTCACGTCCACGTGCCCGAAGGCGCAATCCCTAAAGATGGTCCGTCGGCCGGTGTCACGATGGCAACGGCGATCCTGTCGCTGCTGACCCAGAAAGCGGTCCATCGAAAGATCGCGATGACGGGCGAAATTACACTGCGCGGCGAGGTACTTCCCGTCGGAGGTATCAAAGAGAAAGTCCTGGCAGCGCGCCGTGCCAAGATCGACACGATAATTCTGCCGGCATTGAACAAGCGCGATCTCGAAGATATAAACGAAACCATCCGTAAGGAGATGAAATTCATCTTCGTCGACGACGTCCAGGACGTCTTCAAAGCAGCGCTGCTTGAAGAGAAAAAGCCTCCAAAAGCCAAGCCCCGGCGAGGGCCGCGGCGTCTGCCGAAAGGCGCCGAGGCTACGGTGTGAAGCTCGAAGATCTCGGCGAGAGCGGCCTCATTCGAAAAATCCGCGAACGGTTCAAATCGCCCGTCGTTGTTCCCATAGGGGACGACGCCGCCGTTTTTGACGTTCCTGCCGGCCAATCTCTAGTTTTCTGCTCCGATCTGCTCGCCGAGAATACGCATTTCATTCGTGATCTCGATCCGCCAGATTCGATCGGCTACAAATCCGTCGCCGCCAATGTCAGCGATGTGGGCGCTATGGGAGGCACCCCGCTTCATTTCCTGATCTCACTCGCAGCGCCGGGCGATTTGGATGGCGCCTGGGTGGATTCCTTTCTCGACGGTGTCGCCCTGGCGTGCGGTGACTTCAAGATTTCTCTCATCGGAGGCGATTCCTCATCCTCCGATCGCATTTTCGTCGACGTTTCCATGATCGGCAGTGTCCCCTCCGGCAAGGCAATTCGCCGGTCCGGCGCTAAACCAGGCGATTCGATCTACGTTAGCGGACAACTCGGCGGTTCCGCTCTTGGTCTCGAATGCTTGAGATCGGGCGATCTGAAAAATCCAGCCGCCCGGCGGCATCTTTATCCTGAACCGCGGCATAAACTCGGCGCGGCGCTTCTGGAGCGCGCCCACGCGATGATCGACATCAGTGACGGACTTTCGACCGATCTGACACACATCGTGGAGGAGTCGAAGGTTTCCGCCCGCATCTACAAGGACCGGCTGCCGGGATGGCCGGGAGCGGGAGATCATCACATCCTGCATGGCGGCGAAGAGTATGAGTTGATCGTTGTGTCGCCGCATGATCTCGCAGAGGTGAGAATGAATGTGCCTCTAAGACGGATCGGCGAGATCATCGGCTCTGGAGTGGAGAACCAGGTCTTCCTCATCGATGGAACTCAGCAATCCATCTTGAGACCTGAGGGCTGGGAACACTTCTGAATCCAAATGGCAAATGACTATTGAACAGTGAACAATGAACATTTCCGAAAAATTGTTCATTGTTCACTGTTGAATGTTCAATTGTCATTTAGGCGCTCACTTGTACTGTCCCCGCCCCAGGTGCTTCAGATCGAGATTGTTTTCGCAAATGTTCTCCATCACGTCCGTATTCGGCGCCAGCCGTACCGGTTCGGTGACTGTCCACGGCTTCGTATAGACCTTCGGGTCGTCGATTGAAATTTGGATATCCATATGCCCGAAGTCCTTCCGACGAAACCGCTCCGTAACGTGCAGAGCATCCGAAGTGGGCTTGCCCGTCTGATCGAGCCAGGTTTTTCCATTGAAACCTTTGGTTTCGACGACCAGTGTGTCGCCTTCCCACTTGCCGGTGGAATAACCCAGCCACGCTGGGGTGAAGTCCGTTCCTAACTCGCGCCCATCAAGGAAAATCTGCCGCCACATGTTGGCGGATTCATACAGAATGACTATGAAATCCGGTCTTTGGATGATCTTCCAGGGTGGCGGTGAGGCATTGATCCGGGGCACGCCTTGCGGCAGGCAGTTCGCAATCGGATCCTCCCCCGAATGCGATCCGTCCAGGCGTTGATCGACGAGTGCCTTGGCCGAGGGCTCGACGGACACATCGCCCGGCTTGAGATCCACCGCAATATTCAGAACATACTTGGCGCCATTCGCAGCTTCCCATACCCCAGACAGGTCCGGGTGCCCGTCGGCCGTTCGTGGCGCAGGCGCCGAAAGATTCGGCTTGCCGTCGGCTCCGCGCGGAATTCCGCCGGCAGGGACCTTCACCCATTGCGCATAAAGAGGAGAGCAAAGCAGCGCCAGGATGGCTATTGAAAGCAAGATCGCAGATACAGTTCTCATAGTTGACCTCGCAGTAAGGCGGCATTTTAACTGAACCGCAGCGTTATAATCACGACGACTGGCTGATGTACAGCCGGACGTATGACGCGCAGCGCTACAGCCCGCTGAATCAGTTCAACAAGCAGAACGCGGG